>Ga0137359_10001260_pt1 | contig 20128 bp, 16 predicted proteins | sample Mad1_40_16metaG_FD_108281 | JGI IMG/M metagenome (GOLD analysis project Ga0137359, IMG submission 108281) | Vadose zone soil microbial communities from Angelo Coast Range Reserve, California, USA - Mad1_40_16 metaG | ecosystem: Environmental > Terrestrial > Soil > Vadose zone | place: USA... | reverse complement strand
GCGATGAGCTTCAACATGATGGCCTCCTCTAGCCTCAGCGCCCCACCTCATACAGGCCCACACACGTAACGCAAGGATTCCATCGGAGGTTGGTAAACGCAGCCAGTGGCGGGAGCGCCGGTGATGTCCGCCGAGAGCTGGCACTGGAGCTGCGCTCGGCGCGGATACTTGCACATGACAAGGAGACGGTAGCCTCTCTTGCATGAGCAACGCTACGCTTCCGATTTTGATAGGTCAGCGGGTTACCCTGCGCCGCCCGCGCGGAGAGGATTTCAAGGCTCGCGTCACGCTCGGAACGGACGCCGAGATAGTTCGGATGTGTGGAGGCAGCCGAAGCGAAGTACGCCCAATGACCGAAGAGGAGGCAAGGCGCTGGGTGCAGCAATTACTCGATCATGATTACGCCTGGGTTATAGAGAGCGACACTCTCATCGGTCATATCAGACTTGATCGGCTCGATTTGCGAGACATGCGGGCAAGTCTCGCTATCGGTATTGATGACAAGGCTCAGCTTGGAATTGGGCTCGGTACGGAAGCTATAGGTCTGGTTTTGGATTACGCATTCAAAGTCCTCAAGCTTCATCGAATTTCAGTTCGCGTGATCGACTACAATTTGCGAGCGATCCGCGCATACCGAAAATGTGGATTTGTCGTCGAGGGAAGAGAGCGCGAGGCCGCTTTCGTCGATGGGACGTGGTATGACGATGTCATGATGGGGATACTTGATCGCGAGTATAGGCACCTTCGATCGTCGAAGTCATGACCGCAGTCGGCCACGATGCAGCGCTGCCGATTTGGGGTCGGTCAATTGACCACAGAGTGCATGACCACCGTATGCTGGCCCCCGACGGGAGCCGGCCCTACGGCGCATCGTCCCCTTCGCTTTCCTCCCCGACTTCCTTGTTCCCCATGAGCGCCAGCAGCAAGCTGGTCTGATCGTTATGACCGTGACGCCCGATCAGCGCCCGCGTATGCGCAACGGTGGGCGGTTTGGCCTTGGTGTAGGTGAGCACTAGCCGGGCCGCAGCGAGTTTGTCGCTGAGGATCGAGGGGCCGAGGGCCATCTTCAGGGCCTCACGGATCGCTGCGTTGGCCAGTGCCTCATCCGTGATAGCGCCGTCTGGGGTCGTGGGTAGGACGCCTTGTTCCTGCATCTGGCGCATCGCTTCATCGGCCAGGGCGTCGGCGCGCGCCCACTTGGCCATGGCCTCGGCCCTGCGCATGCCGTTCGGAATGCCCACGCGGGAATACTTGTCCGGGTTGGCGGCACGGTCGACGAAATGTTGCTTCTGTCCCTCGGCACGCTTGGCGCGGAACGCAGGATCAGCCCAGCATCGTTTAATCGCGATGGATTGATTGGGCCGGGGATTGCTCTTGTAGATGCCCTTGCCCCTCTTGCGACGAATGCCGAGTGAAGCGAGTGAGGGGCGGGAGTTGGGTGTCGAGAATGTCATTGTAATTCCTTCAATGCGGTTGCAGTCTTGCGACTGCCCGTGGCGATACTGCGGGCCAATACAGAGGACCGGGGCAGCGTCGAAAATAAGCCTGTAATTTCAATGGCTGTTGAGGGTTGAGGCGGAGTCCGACATGCCCCAACGGTTAACGCCTGACATGATCGGTGGCCAGACCGTTCATATCCTGAAAGCCTGAGCAGGATCGCATAGCCGCACGTTCGGGCACCCGGCCAAGAGAAGTCTGCAAAACCGCTCGCCTGCTCTTTCTCGGCGGCCCTTTAACCCCTATATTAAACGCGCCGGCTTGCCGGCTATGGCGATAAATGGCCGTCGTAATAAACCATTCGGACCCGGGGGCGGTACCCGGCGCCTCCACCATTCAGGAATCAGAGGTCAGTAATCAGTAATCAAGAATGAAGCGCCAGCCTCTCGTCCGGAGTGTTCTTGATTACTGATTACTGATTTCTGATCCCTGATACGGGGGCGAAATAGGATCGACGAGGGCGTAAAGGGCGTGCTTTTGCTCGGCATGGTTCCGCCGTTATCGGGCCACTGCAATAGTTGCAAACGACAACTATGCTCCGGTTGCTCAGGCCGCGTAAGCGGTTTGAAAGACCGATCTAAAGCCCTGGCGTCTTAGCAGCGTCAGGCGGGGTTCGGGGGCACCTGGCAACAGAAGCCCCCACTTCCCCACCCTACCCTCCCCCGCATGCGGGGGAGGGTAGGGTGGGGAAGTGGTGCCGGCCATGCTGGTGCCGACCGGATGGTGTAATCTGAGGGCGTATCAACAAAACAATGCTCCCAGCGGATCTTGACCCCCGCCTCCACCCTACCCTTCCCTGGCAACCGGGGAGGGCAGAGTGGAGGCGCCGGAACACGCGATGAGAGCCTGCCATGTCGGTCGACCACATCCGTTACGACCTTCTGACCCAGGACGCACTTCGTGGCGTCATTCGCACTGTGCTCACCGGTGTGGCCGTGAAGGGCCTTCAAGGGGAGCACCATTTTTTCATCACCTTCGATACCCGCATTGACGGCGTGCGCCTGTCGGCGCGTCTGCGGGCGAGTTACCCCGGCGAGATGACGATCGTGCTCCAACACCAGTTCTGGGATCTCACGGTTGGGGAGGATCATTTTGATGTCGGGCTTGCTTTCAACGGCATCCCGGAACGCCTCCACGTCCCGTTTAAGGCGGTAAAAGCATTTATGGACCCCTCGGTGCCATTCGGACTGGAATTTACCGTCGATGGGGAGGCCCCCACAGGGACGAGTAGAGACGCGACGGCGGAAACGCGTGCCGCGACGGTAGAAATGCGTGCCGCCACGACGAAACCGGCGCCGGTCGGAAAGCCTCTGCGCGCGAAAATGGCCCCGGCCAAGGCGCCCAAGCCGCCGCCGAAGAAGGAACCCGCGCCGCAGGCGCCCCCCGCACCTACGCCCCCTGCTCTCCCCGGGTCAGGCAAGGAGGATTCAACCGCGGAGGTCGTACGCCTTGATCGCTTTCGCAAGAAGTGATGGCTGTGTGGCAGCCTCGTAGCCAGCTTGTAGCCCGGATGGTGCCACCGGGTCCGGCCTTCGGCCGGCCCGATGATAAACTCAGCGCAATCCGGGGGCAGGCTCGCCGCAGGATGAAGCGCTGAACCCCGGATTACGGGCCGCAAGAGCGGCCCTCCATCCGGGCTACAAGCTATTTCAGGTACGAACGCACCACGTCGATCAATTCTTCGGCCGCATGAGCGCGTTGCGGATCGGACTCATGAGCCGGATCGATGAGGTGCGCGCGAACGTGATCCTCCATGACCTCGGCCATCAGCCCATTGATGGCGCCGCGGGCGCCCGCAATCAGCTGGAGCACGTCGGCACAACCGATTTCCTGATCGAGCGCCCGTTCGACGGCTTCGATTTGGCCGCGGATACGTCGCACACGATTGACCAGTTTGGTTTTTTCGCGAATGGTGTGGCTCACTGAAAGCTCCGGGGGTTGCCTCTCTGTTACCACCGATCGGCCCGATGCGGCGAGCAAGAAATCGTACCCGCGGAAATCTGGGCCGCGGCGTGTTGGGTCGCGCCAATTTAGTCGACTTGGTTACTCAGTCCAAGAGCCCAACACCACAAAAGGCGGCCGATTTGCGCATCGCCCTCTTCGCCCGCATAATCCCGCGCAGCATAGGGTCCTCTCACCACGGAGAACGCGATGCGTCGCAACTCTTTCCTGGCGTTTGTCCTTCTGGGGCTGCTGTCGAGCGGGGGCGCGCACGGGCAGGCGTGGCCTGCGCGGCAGCCGATCAAGCTCGTAACGCCGTTCCCACCCGGCAGCGCAGTCGACGCGGTCGCGCGGCCGGTTTTCGACGAGGTGTCGCATCAGATCGGCCAATCCATGGTGTTCGAGAGCCGTGCCGGCGCCGGCGGCACGCTCGGCATGGCTGCCGTCGCCAAGGCAGAGGGTGATGGATACACGCTGCTGGTCAACTCCTCGGTGCATACGATCACACCGTCGACCTATTCGCGGCTGCCCTACGATACCGTGCGGGATTTTGCTGCCGTCATTCCGCTCAGCCAGTTTCCCGACGTCCTGGTGACGCCGTTCTCGCGCTTCAAGACCGTCCAGGAACTGGTCGCCTCCGCCAAGGCGAAGCCAGGCTCGATCACCTACGGATCGGGCGGCGTCGGCGCCGCCACCCACCTCAACGCCGAGCGCTTTCGGCTGAGCGCCGGCTTCACGGCCGTGCATGTTCCCTTCAAGGGTGCGCCGGACGCGCTGCGGGAAATTCTTGGCGATCGCATCGATTTCTATTTCTCGCCGATGGCCGCGGCGGTGCCGCTGATCCAGAGCAACGCGATTCGCGGGCTGGCGGTGTCAAGCCTCAAACGCAGCGCAAGCCTCCCGGACATTCCGACCACGCTCGAAGCCGGATATCCGGATTCCGATTACGTTTTCTGGATCGGCCTGTTCGCGCCCGCCGCGACGCCGCGCGGCATCATCGACCGGCTCCACGCCGAAACCACCAAGGCCTTGAACGAGCCGGCCATCAAGGATGCATTGGCAAAGCTCGGCGCCGAGGCGATGGCGATGACGCCAGCGCAATTCGATGCGTTCGTACGCGCCGAGATCGAGGTGAATGCCGCCTTGGTCAAGGCTGCAGGTATTGCGCCCAATTGAATTTGGGCTTGTTCCGATGAGATCGAATCACTTCGCCGGCGTCATGCCCGCGCTTGTCGCGGGCATCCACGTCTTTCTCGCTGAGTTTTGACAAGCAAGGCATGGATGGCCGGGACAAGCCCGGCCATGACGACGTTGATAACACTCGGCGAAGATGGGCCTCGCAAACACCCGTTGGCGTTATTGCGTCAGCTTCTTCCCGAATTTCTCCAGCCTCTGGGCGTTGGTGTAGCCCGCATAGATGTTGCCGTCGTCGTCCACGCCGACGCCTTCGAGGGCGCCCGGATATTTGGTTTCCTCGATGAATCCGGAAACCTTGCCGTCCTTGGCGCTGCCGACCCGGATGCCCTGCTTGAAGCCCGGGTTGGTCTTGTCGGTCGACTGCGAGTCGGCGACGTAGATGCTGTCGTTCTTGTCGATCCAGACCCCGCTCGGCCGGCCGAACTGCTTCCACTCGGCGAGGAACTTGCCGTCCTGGTCGAAGATCTGGAGGCGGCTGTTGGCGCGGTCGGCGACGAACAGGCGTCCGGCAGAATCGAACGCGAGCCCGTGCGGCACGTCGAACTCGCCCGGTCCCTTGCCTTCCTTGCCCCACGCCTTGATGAACTTGCCATCACTGGAGAACTTGACGATGCGGGCGTTGGTCTTGTCGCCGTGCCCGTCGGCGACGAAAATATCGCCGTTCGGGGCGACAACCACGTCGGAGGGCGCGTTGAAATGGGTGGCGTCGTCGCCGGCCTGGCCTGGCGTGCCGAGCGTCATCAGCACCTTGCCGTCAGGCGAGAGCTTCATGACGGTGTGGCCCGTCTTCTTGTCCTTGTCGGCGCGCCCGTCGGTGATCCAGATGTTGCCGTCCTTATCGACGAACAGGCCATGCGGGAAGTTGGTCATTCCGGCGCCAAGACTCGCCACCACGCGTCCGGAGGCATCGTACTTGTTGAGCGGGGCGATCTTGGAGCCCTCGCAGCTGTTGCCGCCGCAGCGGTCGTAGATCCACATGCTCTTGCCGTCGCGATCGACATTGAGCCCGATGGTGGAGCCGTTGCCGCGCCCCATGGGCTGTTTGGCCCAGCCTTCCTCGAGGCGGTAAGGATTGGGGGCGGAGTTGGCCTCCTGGGCATAGGTCGGCACAGCCGACAGCGCAACCGCCGCGACGGCGATCCCGCACAACCATTTCACGCGATCTCTATTACGCATGAGGATCCTCCCTGTTGAAAACTCGTGGCGCTATGTCCTCGGTGGGACACGCGTAGGATGGGTTGAGCCACCGGGTCTGGCCCTTGGCCGGCCCGATGATAAACTCCGCGAAACCCATCGAAGCCATGCGGACACGCCATGACGGGTTTCGCGTTGCTCACCCCATCCTACGCGCTGTACCGCAAAACACCAGAGCGGTGAGCGGCTACATTTTAAGAGCATGCTCAAGCGAGCGCCACCCGACTCAGCCCGAGCGCCGTGCCTTCCACCATGCCGCGCGAAAATCAGAGAATGACATCGGCGGACGGTTCGGCGAATACAATGGCGAACAGGCGGCGCGGGAGAGCGTCTCGGACGGACTCTCGCCGAATCGCCGACGGTATTCGATGGAGAAACGTCCCATATGGGTGAAACCCCACTGCATCGCGATTTCGGTGACGCTCTCCTCCGGCTGGGCGCGGACCAGCATTTCGCGAATCTTGTCGAGACGGGCATTGCGCAGGTGCCGCATCGGCGACAGGCCGCGGCAGTCACTGAAATGCTTGAAAAGAGTTCGTCCCGGAACGCCGGACGCCCGCACGATGTCGGCAAGCCTGATGGGCACGTCGAGATGACCCTGCATATAGTCGATGGCGCGCTTGACGTCGCGGGGAGCGATCGGCTTTTCGCGGTGCCGTAATGCTGTGCCGTAATTATGCGGATGCGACATCAGCAGGGCGGTGAAAACGAATTGCTCCAACGCCACCATTGCGGCCGGGGCGAAATAAATTGAACCGGCCCGATCCAAATCGGTCGCCACCATCAGGATGAGTCGTGCCAGGCTGTTGCCGTAGCCGGCCGTAAGGTCCATGGCCGGGGCGAACTCAAGCGGCGCACACAACGGTTCGTCAAGCAGCGCTTCGAGTTGATGGGAAATTGCCGACTTGTTCAGGCATAGATGGATGCGGGCGCTGCCGGCGTCCGATCGCATCACGTAATAGTCGTGGCGGGTCGGCGAGGCGATCCAGGCCAGAGCCGGATTGCAGTCGATCCGATCGCGACCGACGGTCGCCTCCAGACGCCCGCTGAGCGGCAGCTGAACCCAATAGTCGTCGCGCGCTGGGCTCGCCCGCACCAGGACCGCGGAGCCGTACTGCGCGTAACCGAGATACATGCCGGGCAGATAAATGCCGTTCAATCGCACATCGAGCCGGCCTTCCGGCCGGGCCGGATAGTCGACGCAAAAGTCCACTTTCCGCAGCCAAGCCTGGGTCTCGTCACGGTCCCGACTGTGGAACACGGCAAAGTCGTCGAGGAGAGGCTTTCCGCGCCAATGCATTCCCACGTTCCCCAATTAATCAGCGTATCGAATCGATTTATCTGCAGCAGTCTCTGCGGCCTGTGCAATCGCAACGAGGAGCGGAAAGGAACAGGCGAGAGGGAAATGCATCAGGTCAGCTCAAGAAATTCAACGGCCATTATGCCGAATTCTTCCGAAGCTACAATCGCCGCGGCGAGAGCTGAAATTTTCTTGCAATTTTCGGATAGCGTCTCTTGGCGTCGCAGCGGATTTTGGCGCTATCCGGACAGCAGAGGCAATCAGCGGATATCGAGGGGACTGCGCGCCCGTTAGCTTAACGGCCGCAATGTCGATTTTTTGGGCAGGCGGCAGAACCTCGGCATTGGCGCCGACCCGCGGGCCGCGTGCGACCGCACCGAGCGAACGCGGACCGCGCCAGGTCCTCCCGGATGCGGCAGATTCGGATGATGTTCGTCGCAGCGGCGATGGCGCAATCGACGTTGAGTTCTACAAGGCGCGCGCATACGCGATCCGCCGCGCCGCCCAAGTGCGGTTCGCCCAAGCGCTGAGACGGCGGGCACGCGCCGTGCTGAAGCGGGTATACGAATTCATGATGCGGAAGGAGACGATGATGACTCTTCAGATTAGCGATACCGCCCCGGATTTCGCCGCAGACACGACCGAAGGCCATATCCGCTTTCATGACTGGATCGGCGATTCGTGGGCGATCCTGTTCTCCCATCCGAAGGACTTCACGCCGGTCTGCACCACCGAGCTCGGCGCCATGGCGCGCCTCAAGCCGGAGTTCGACAAACGCAATGTCAAGGTCATCGGCCTCTCGGTCGATCCGGTCGCCAACCACACCAGATGGGCTGCCGACATCATGGACACCACCGGCTTTGCGCCGAACTACCCGATGATCGGTGACACTGATCTCAAGATTGCCAAAGCCTGGAACATGCTGCCCGCTGCCGCATCGGGCAACGCATCGCAGCGCACCGCGGCCGATAATCAGACCGTGCGCAACGTCTTCATCATTGGGCCGGACAAGAAGATCAAGCTGATCCTGGTCTATCCGATGACCACGGGACGGAATTTCGACGAGGTGCTGCGCGTGGTCGATTCCCTGCAACTGACGGCGAAGCACAAGGTGGCGACTCCCGCCAACTGGAAGCAGGGCGAGGACGTCATCATTGCCGGCTCGGTGAGCGATGAAGACGCCAAGAAGATCTACCCGCAGGGCTGGAAGGCGCCGCGGCCTTACCTGCGCATCGTGCCGCAGCCTGCCGCGCGAAGCTAAAGTCCACTCGCACCCGCGGAGAATTATCGCAAATGCCATTTTCAAGCTCATTGCCAGGCCTTTCCCAAGGTACGAGGGAAATCGAGGGGGAGGGCGAATGCGCCTCGACGAGAAGTCCATTCACGACCTAGTCGGGGCGATCTACGACGGAGTGGCCGATCCCGCATTATGGCAGCACGCGCTCGCGCGATTAGGCGACGCCACGCGCTCGACGGGCGCGATGTTCATATTCCTGGATCGCGTGCATCCGATGCAGAGTCGGTACGCACTCGGCCGTCTCGATCCGGATCTGATGCAAGTCTTTTTAACCCGTCATGCTGATGCCCCATGGACGCAAGCAGGGATCAGGGCGCCCCCGGGCACGACCTTCTCGATAGACAAGGTTGTGCCTGCGCGAGAGCTGGTCAAGACGGAGTTTTACGGCGAGATACTTCGGCCGCAGCAAATTCTTCATTGCGGCTGCGCGCCCCTTGCGCGCGATGGCGAGAGGGTGGTGGGCCTGTCGGTATTTCGCACGCCGACAATCGGACCGGTGGAGTCCGAAGATTTGCGCCTGCTGTCGCTGGTGGCGCCCCATTTCAAGCGCGCCGCACAGATCGCCTGGCGGCTCGGCGCGCTCGCGGTGGTCGACGCAGCGAAGACGGCCGCCCTGGACGGGCTCGAACACGGCGTCCTTCTCATCGACGCCGGCGGGCATGTGCTGTTTGCCAACCGTGCGGCGGAAGCGATCATCGCGTTGCGTGATGGCCTAACGATGGTCAGGGAGGGGCTGCGGGCGGCGCTGCCGGCCGATACGGCGCGCCTGCAAACCTTGATCGCCGAGACACTCCGAGGCTCGGCCGGCGGAACGATGCGCCTGATGCGCCCCTCGTTGGCGGAACCGTTCTTGCTGCTTGTCGCTCCGGCGCACGGAAACTGGCATAGGTCCATCGGTGCGGTGCCAGCGGCCGTCATCTTCATCACCGCGCTCGATCAGGCGGTGGCGCCTGACCTGCGGCTGCTGGCGCCGGCATTCGAGCTGACCGCCACCGAAGCAAAGATTGCGGTCAGCATTGCGGCAGGCGGCGGCGTGCCGGCGACCGCGCGTGCGTTACGGATCAGCCCCAATACCGTGCACACGCATCTACGACGCATCTTTCGCAAGCTCGGCGTGAACGATCAAGCCGCTCTCGTGCGGGTGCTAATGCGCGCGGTCGCAGTGCTGGCCGCAAACGGCCGCGACGCCAGGCAAGCCGGGGACGTAAACGCTCCCGGGAAGCGTTCGGACGAGGCGTGAGGACCTCAATGCGGGTCCTCATCGCATCACCTAATCATGTGACGCGAAACGCGCCCGATAACTGCAGAGTGACGCGTCGCACATCTTTCGTTGAGACAAAGGAAGGCAATCCACTCGCACCCGCGGAGAATCATATGGCCGGAATGTTATTTGCTAGTCCTAGTCCGGGTCCGGAGTTCGTCGGCCATTCCTCTATTTTCCAGTTCGTGAATGCCGACGGGGTCGATCCCGCGACGACATGCGGACAGGCCGCGATCGCCACTGTCCTGGCCAATCGCCACAGAATCCCCAAGAGCATCGCCGGACTCCGGCAAATCGAAAAAGCTTACCCGGCGGATGTGCTCTCGGGCGCCTGGGGCACAAGCGCCGGCCGGGTCGCACGCGCCCTGACCGCCTACCATCTGGGGCACCGCCACGCGGACGGGCGCGAGGGATTGGAACAAGCCTTGAGCGGGAAGAGGGCCGCCATCTCCTTGATCCAGAACACCGCGGGGCTGGGCGGGATCGGTGACGGGGCGCACTGGTTCGTCGTATTCGGGTGTGACACCAACGGGGTCTACGTCACGAATTACAGCCTCCCGCCATTTATCGCCTGGTCCAAATTTGAAGAGATGTGGTCGGGGCCGATCCCCACAATGGACGGGATGGGCAAGCGGGTTATCTGTTGCTGACCACGCCCGCTCGCCGAAGGCGCCTTGCCCCTGCGCCGTGAACGATCAGCCCGCTCTCGTGCGGGTGTTGATGCGCGCCGCGGCGGTACTGGCCGCAAACGGTCGCGGTGCCAGGCAAACCGCCGACGCAAACGCTTCGGCAAAGCCGCCGTACGAGGCGTAAGAGCCTCAATCCTCACCGCATCACCCAATCATGCGACGCCAAACGCGCTCCATTGCCGCAGAGTGAATGTCATCGCCCGGCCTGAAGCCGCGCGATGACGGCAAAGTGGGTGTCGACGCATGAGGGGGGGCGGATGAGTGACGGTGCAATTGTTGCAACTTGCCTTGGACGATTGCGTTCGCTTCGGGTTCTGATCGGGATTGCGAGCAATCCGATTTCAACCACGCGTCGCCTGCACGCCGCGAACGGGCGCTACGTCATTCTCCAATATCCGCATTCGCGCCGCTCGCACCCGAAAATCCTGGCCTGTGTCGCGGACCCAGGGCTTTACCGCATGGTGACCTCCAATTCCGAAGCCTGGCGATCGGTCACTGTCGTCATGAGCGCGTTCAAGAACCAAGCCGCGAACAGGCTTCGGCTCAGCGTCACGCGCCTGCGCGGCGCCCAGCATGCGCATTACCGGCGGCTGCTCGCGCTACGTGTGAGCAAGCCCGCGGTCGCCGGCATGAGCCTGAAGATGGCGGCGATAGCTGCGCGCAAAGTCGAAACCTGGCCGCGCAATCGGGCGATCGATCTCGTGCCCCTGGCCGGCGACTTGATGCTGAATTTCGCGATCAGCCTATTGCTCGGCGACGACCACGCCCGCGCGCTCCCGATTGCCAAAATGATCGGCGACGCGGCTGCCGCCGCCTGGCCGTTTCCCGGCCGCGCCTATTTCAAATGGCTCCGCACCGCCCCCAAGCTGGAGCGTGCGATCAACGAATGGGCCGATGAGAAGCGCGGCGATCCCGACCCGAACGATATTTTTTCCGTGCTCGTCAACAGTCCCGATGAGAAAGGACAGCATCCGAGCAAAGAGATCATCGGCGGCATTCTCACCTTCACCTTCGGCGCCGCCTATGAAACCTGCCAAAACGCCCTGGTTTGGACGCTGGTCCTGCTCGCACAGCATCCCAAGATCGCCGCTGCCCTCGCCGAGGAAATCGATCGCGCGGTCGGCGGCGGCCCGCCCTCGATGGACAGGATCGGCATGCTGCCACTGCTCGACGGCGTGACCAAGGAAGGCATGCGGCTGTTTCCGCCGGTGCCACTGCAATTCCGGCGGTCGCTGATCGAGACCGAACTCGGCGGCACGCGCATTCCGGCCGGCGTGCGCGTGCTCACCAGCGTCTATCTGATCAACCGCGATCCCGCGCTCTACAGCGAGCCGAACAAGTTCATTCCGGAGCGCTGGCGCAGCCTGGATCGCTCGCCCTTTGAATATCCTGTGTTCGGTGCCGGCGGCCGCATGTGCCCGGGCGCGCTGTTCGGGAACCAGATGGTCAAGATCGCGCTCGCCGCGATCCTTTCGTGCCATCGAGTCGAACTCGTGCCGCACGCGCGCATCGACCACCGCGCGGCGATCACACTCACTCCATGCCCGGGCGTGCCGATCGTATTGCGCGAAAAGGCGACCCTCCCTCTGGCGTCGCCGGTCGTCGGCTCGATTCACGAGTTGGTTGACTTGCCCGCCGCCAGTTGAGCGGACAACGCGCAATGTCAGCGCGCGAGCAACAGATCCGCGTCCGTCAGCGCACGATGCCCGGCAGCATTCGGCGCCGAGCATCTCGCGCTAACTCAGCCTTCATGGACATACTATTTCTGTCTTGCCGTCATTGATCCCATGCGGACCCGAACATCTCTGACCAACGCCGCCCGATGGATTGAAACACATCCGTTATATGGTTTCGGCGCCTTTGCGATACTGCATTTCTCGATCTGGACTATTCTGCCTGCGCTCCTCTATCCAAATCTTCCGCTCGATGTCATCGAGGGCCTGGTGTACGGCCGAGAGTGGCAGCTCGGTTATGACAAATTGCCGCCGCTACCTTGGTGGCTGCTCGAGACGGCGCGCCTCGCGGCTGGGCACGATGTTGCCTACTACATGCTTGCGCAGGTCGCCACCATCACCAGCTTTGTTTTCGTCTTTGCGACGACTTTGCCGTTGGTGGGGCCCTTCGGCGCGTTCCTTTCGATTCTCATCATCGACGGAGTGCAATACTTCAATTTCTCGTCGGTCAAGTTCAATCACAATGTCATCGAGTTGCCGTTCTGGGCGCTCGCCGGCTTTGCATTTCACGCCTCTTTGCGTCGCGGTCGAAACCTCGACTGGATCTTGCTCGGCTTGGCGGTCGGAATGGCGCTTTGGGCCAAATATTTCGTGGTCGTGCTCGCATTGCCGCTTGTCCTTTTTCTTTTGAGCGACGGCGAAGCGCGTCCGACACTGCGGACGCCGGGGCCGTGGCTCGCGCTTCTTACCGCCCTTGTGGTAGCGGGCCCACATCTCGCCTGGCTCATATCGAACGATTTTTTACCGTTGCAATACGTCGAAGCCCGCGCCGCACCCGCCCGAGGGTTTATCGATCACCTGCTGCGCCCATTGCAGGCGATCGGGCTGCAATTGCCTTCTCTTTTGCCAGCGCTCCTCATCGCTGCTCCATTGGGCTGGTCGCTGAAGAAGACAGTCTCTCGCGGGGAGGCGTTTGATCGCCGCATCATGAGCTTGCTCGCCTTTGCGCCGACCGCGACGCTTGCCTTGATCTCAATGCTAACGGGCAGAGCAACAGTTGCGCCTTGGGGATTTCCGTTGTGGCTGTTCTTTGGAACATGGTGCGTCAGTGCAAGCGGAGAAAAGATCGGTGGCGAGCGGGCGCGATTGGTGATCTCGCTGTGGTCTGGCGTTTTCGTGGTCTATGTGCTGGCGTTCATTGCCGACTATACGGTCTTGCCATCGATTGATCACCGTTATCGCGCCGCCTTCTATCCGGGCGAGCAGCTTGCGGTCGAAGTCACGAGTGGCTTCCGTGCCGCCACTGGACGATCGCTCTCCTATGTAATCGGCGACATCTGGCACGGCGGCAACGTTGCCCATTACTCGCCTGACCGGCCGCGCCTGCTGGTCGATGGCAATCCGCGCCGCTCCCCCTGGATCGATCCATCTGATCTGCGCGCGCGAGGAGCCGTCGCCGTGTGGGCGGCAGGTGACGGCATGCCGGCCGCCCACCGACAACTCGCCGCCGAGCTTGTCGTGCAAGCGCCGATTACCCTGCCTATGCGCGCCGGGGGCGGGAAAGTTGTGATCGGGTGGGCCATCCTCCGTCCAATGCCATGAGGACGATCAGCTTGAGGCGGCGATTTGTGTTGAGGCGGCGTTCCTACGCCCGCCTCACCAACCCCCATAGTTCGGCGAACGAGCCCTCCTGCTCGATCCGGTTGAGGAACGCAAAGATCTTCGTTGCGGAGGTCCTGTCGACCGCCCGCTCGGCGCAGGAGAAGAATTTCTCCTCGACCTGTTCCCGCGTCAACGGCGCCTGCGGCGTGCCGCTCGCGTAATAGCGCATGCGCTCAACCGTGCGACCGTCTCTGAGCGTGACGGTTACCCGCGACGGGCTCTCCTCCAGGACGTCGGCAAATTCTGGATCGATCACGACGGAAACTTTGCCGGCCAGCGCCTTCACGGCCGCGTCATGGATCGCCTCTTCGGTGAAGGCACTGAGCATAGGGGCTCCGTAAAGCGCCGTGTAGGCCGCCACGTACGGCATGCTGAATTTCGCGCTCTCAATCGAGGTCGGATATGCCGAGCCGATGCGGGAGGCCGCGAATTTGGTGATGCTCGTCTTGATGGCGGCGATGTCCGCGACATTGAGCTCGCCCCGCAATTCGAGGGTTGCATCGATCGCGGTGTGGCCGAGCCCGCCGCAGGGATAGCGCTTGGGCTTGAAGCCGCGATCGACGATGTCGTAGCTCCGGCCGAGCTCCGCAATCGGCTCGAACGACACCTTGATGCCGCGATCGAAGGCGCGGAAATAACCTGATACCGGATGCTCCAGCGCGGCGGCATTGGCCGTGAAGCCATTGCGGCCGAGCGTGGCCGCAAGGATCGCGTTGCGGGCGCTGGTCCCGGAGTGCAGCGGCTTGGTCATGGTGCCGAAATTGGCCGCCAGCCCGCCTGACAGCGATGCCGCGATGCCGAGCACATCCGCAATGCGCTCGCGCGGCACCTTGAGAAGGCGCGCGCATGCCATGGCCGCCCCCATGGTGCCGATGCTCGACACCGCGTGCCAGCCGCCGACCGCGGTTTGCTCAGGCGCCGCGCGGGCAAGCTTCAGGCACACCTCGAAGCCGACGATGAACGCCGCCGTCACCTCGGCGGGCGCAGCGCCGACGCTTTCCGCGAGCGGCAGCAGGGCCGGGATGATCGGCGAGGTCGGCTGGCCGAGCAGCGAGGAGAAGTCGTAGTCCATGATGTGGGCGGCGACGCCGTTGGCGAGCGCCGCAAGCTGTGGCGAGGTCCGGAACGACTGGCCGACCACCGATGCCCCCGGGGCCGCCCCCTCCTGCTGCACCATTTCGCAGACGATCCCGGTCCCCTCCTCGCGGCTGCCCGCGAGCATCACGGCGAGCGTGTCGATAAAGGCGAGCCGCATCCGCTCGACCGCAAGCGGCGGCAGAGTCGTCGCGTCGAAGCCGACGACGAAGTTCGCGATGGTATCGCTGAGCCGTTTCGCGGCGTCCGCCGGCTTGGCTTCCGTTTTCGGCTCGGTTTGCGTCCCTTGCGCGAGCGCCGGTTGCGCCGCCAGCGTCAGCGCGCCGGCCGCGCCCAGAAACAGCCGCCGATCGATGGAGCTTTCGATTGGCGAATTCTCTTGCTGCGAAGTCATGTGTTCCTCCCGCACGCACTGGGCCTTTTCAATCAGTCTACCTCATCCCGAGGAGGCGCGCAGCGCCGTCTCGAAGCATGGATTGCGCCGCATCCGAAGTCGGGCTTGCCCGACTTCGGCACGAAGATTGCCGAAATCGGCAACAGCCGATTTCGTTGCTTGCTGCCATTCTTCGAAACGCCCGCATCGAAATCGGCTGTTGCCGATTTCGACACTTTTTGATTGCCGAAGTCGGGCAGGCCTGACTTCGGTGCTGGCTCCCCAGGATGAGGTCCGTAAGCTGCCAGCGCTTGACCGCGGGAAACCGTGACCCTACGCTCTTTCGTAACAATTTCGCGATAAGCCGCCATATCGCGGCCCGCCGCCGTTGCGCGGGTCCGCACGGGAGAGAACACCATGCGCATGAAGCATTTTGCCGCCATTCTGTTGGCCGGTATCTCGACCATCGCCTTCCATAGCGTATCGTGGGCTCAGAGTGCGCCCGCACTCACGGGCGAAGTTCGCTCGGCCGAGGAAGGGCCGATGGGCGGCGTCACCGTGACGGCGACGCGGGACAAATCGACCGCTGCGGTGACGGCGATCACGGACGACAAGGGCCGCTACCGCTTCCCGGCCGACCGCCTCGTTCCGGGGACTTACTCCTTGACCATCCGGGCGGTCGGTTATGACCTCGACGGCAAGCCGACCGCAAACATCGCGGCCGAGCAGACCGTGACTGCCGACATCAAGCTCAAGAAGACCCGCAATCTCGTCGGCCAGCTCACCAGCGCCGAATGGCTCGCAAGCTGGCCCGGCACCGACGCAGAGAAGCGCCTCGTGGCCGATTGCATGAGCTGTCACACGCTGGAGCGCATCGCCCGCTCCAGCCATACGGCCGAGGAGTGGGTGGCGATCATCCCGCGCATGCTGCGCTACGCCCAGAACACGACGCCGCTGGCGCCGCAACTGCGAACCGGCGAGTCGACGGGGCTCTTGGTGCAGCAGCCCGAACGCCTGCAACGCCTCGCCGAGTATCTGGCCTCGGTGAACTTGAGCGCATCGGAGACCTTCCCGTATGAGCTCAAGACGCTCAAGCGCGTTTCCGGCAAAGGCACCCGCGCCATCATTACCACCTACAAGCTGGCGAAGCAGACCGATCAGCCCCACGACGTGATGGGGGATCCGGACGGCGGCATCTATTTCACCTATTTCGGCGATCCGCAGCTCGGCCGGCTCGATCCCAAGACCGGGGAAGTCACTTCGTATCCGATCCCGATCCTGAAGGAGAAGGCCGCCAAGGGCGCGCTCAGCCTCTATCACGACCACGACGGCAATTTCTGGGTGTCGCTGATGTATCAGGCCGGCGGGGCGAAGTTTGACAAGGCGACGAAGTCGTTCACCATGTTGCCGGTATCGCCGGAGTTCAATCGCGAAAGCTCGCAGCAGGCCTTCGTGGCGCCGCAATCCTCCCACGTCGACGGCAAGCTGTGGATCCAGGACGTCGCCTCGACATCGGTATACCGGGTCGATCTCAAGAGCGGCAAGTTCGAGAACCTCAAGCCGTATGCGGACATCAAACCGGATTCGCCGCTCGCCGGGCGCCCGCACTCGATCTACGAGATTTTCCCGGACGCGCAGAACAATCTCTATATTGCTGACTTCAGCGACCGCGCCATCGGCCGCATCGACGCCAAGACCGGCGAATACTCGTTCATCCAGACCCCGACCGACCGCTCGCGGCCGCGCCGCGGCGAGATGGACAACGAAGGCCGCTTGTGGTTCGCCGAATACGCGGTCGACAACGTCGCGATGCTCGACACCAAGACCAATCGTATCCAGGAATGGACGGTGCCGACCAAATGGTCGCTGCCCTATCAGGCCAAGATCGACAAGAACGGCGACCTCTGGACCGGCGGCATGGCATCGGACCGCATCGCGCGGATTAATACCAAAACCGGCGACATGGTGGAATATCCGCTGCCGGCGAACACCAATATCCGCAACCTCTACATCGATAACGAGACGACGCCGGTGACGGTATGGTTCGGCAACAACCACGGCGCCGCGATCGTAAAGCTGGAGCCGCTGGACTGACTAGCGCATTTTCGATTGAGTTGACCCTACCGTTGTCATTGCCCGGCTTGACCGGGCAATCCAGTATCCACGGCCGGCGGCTACTGGATCGCCCGGTCAAGCCGGGCGATGACAGCACGGAGGCTGGTCAACCGCTCCAGCAAGACAGAGACCGTCGGGCCGGGATTTTTTACTCCGGTCTACGGCCCGGGTCCAACCGAGCCTGCTCAGCACGGCCGCCGCTCGATTCAAATTCCTCAAACAGGGTCTTGTTACTATTGCCGCTCACCCTGAACATCTTTTGAAAGAAGAGATTGTTTGGAATTTGAATGACGGCGCCGCCGTTCTCGCGGACGACGATGAACATGAGATTAATGTCGATGACCCGCCCGCTGAGATTCTCGGGCAGCATCTCTATTGTGTCGCCAAGACGGAAGGGACGCCAAAAGGCGATAAAAAAGCTCGCCGTTATGTTGCTGATCATTGTCCAGGTCGCCAGGAACCCAACCCCGATGATGGTCGCAGCGCTGACCAGCACAGTCCAAAGTCCGCCAACACTGACGCCCCAGATTTCGAGCACCAGCATTGCGGCAACGATCCACAGCGCGCCGATCAGCAAGCGCGTGGCGGTCAACACGGCCTCGTAGGGGAGCCGGAGCCGGGACGTGAATTGCCGTAGCGAGTCCCGCAGCGGCCGCTTCAGCAGATAGCTGAGGACGAAAGCACCGATCACCACGCCGACCGTCGCCAGCACCGCGACCACGTTGACGTTGTGTCGATCCAACCAGACGGCAAGCTCATTCATCGGGAGCAGTCTCCAAGGGGGCGAGTAAATATGCAATGTGGTCGTGCCATGATCATTGGCTGATCACATTGCGTCGGAATAGTGAAGAGCGGCACGTTGAGGCTCAGCTGTCCGCCAATCCACCTATCGATTTCAGCGGATAACCAACCTTAACGCCGAACTCTGCAGCATTGGTTTCGCCCCAGCCGTAAAGCTCGGTCAGAACGCGTCCCAGCGACTGGGCCCGCGCCGCCAGAGCATAGACCTCCGATTTGTCGCCGCCCGCGGGTTTGCTGTGCTCGATGAGCCCCGCCTCGGTCAGCTCGCGCAAGCGCTGCGACAGCACCTTGTCGCTCAGGTTCGGTATGAGCTTGCGCAACTCGGCATACCGAAGCGGACCGAGCTTGAGGTAGCACAAGATCACGGTTTTCCATTTTCCGCCGAGTACCTGAAGCGTGAATTCGGTGGGACAATTGAAGCTCTTGGGGAGTCTGTTAGCCATTTCGTTTCACTCCCTTCCGTCGTGCGCCCCCTCTATCGCGGCGTAACGATATTGAACAGGCCGAGGTCGACTAACCAACTGGTGCGTTGAATGGGCGCGAGGGTCCGTTCATAGCCTTTGCCAGCACCACCATTCGGCGCTGCCCTTTCGTCGACCGCAAACCACGGCCATAACACGACGACCCAGCCCAGGATAACAAGTGAATACTGTGAAGTTACCTGATCGATCGGATGCTGCTGTTCGGTTCACGCGGCGCGGAATTCTTCGCGGCGGCGCTCTGGTACTGTCCGCATCGATAATCGCTGACGAGGGATACGCGGCGCCGAACCCTGCGAACGAGACCGCCGGCATAACGGCTTGGGTGCGCATCGGTCGAGATGGCTCCGTTGCGGTCGTCGCTTCCCAATCCGAGATGGGACAGGGGATTACGACCAGCTTGGCCGCTGCGATTGCGGACGAACTCTATCTGCCCCTCGAAAAGGTAGCGATCGCGTTTGCGCCGTTTGCACCAGCATATCGCGACCCGGTCTACAATTGGATGTTCACAGGCAACAGCCAGAGCACATCATCTTTCCATCCGTTGATGCGCCAGATGGGCGCGGCGGCGCGAGAAATGCTGGTCTTGGCCGCAGCGACGCGGTGGGGAACCTCTGTCGACGGCATCAGTCTGAGCAACGGCAAGATTGTGCACCCGGACGGCCGCCGGACCTTGAGCTATGGCGCCGTTGCGGCTGATGCCGCGAAATTGGAGGTGCCAACCAGTCCGAAGCTGCGCGCCGATCCGCCGTCGTTCAGGCGGGCGCTTCGTCGCTGGGATATCCCGGGCAAGGTCGACGGCAGCGCCGAATTCGGCATCGATGTGAAACTTCCGCAGATGCTGCTCGCCGCCGTGCGCAGTGCGCCGCGGCTTGGCTCGAAACTTGAAAAATATGACGCCGCATCGGTCAAATCTCGGCCCGGCGTTGTCTCGGTCCTGGAGATCCCCGACGGGCTGATTGTCGTCGCCAAGACCTACTGGCAGGCCAGACGCGCTCTCGACAGCGCAAACCTTGTATGGTCGGCCAGCGGCAGCGAGTTCACGAGCGCCACCGCGTTCGATCAGGTGTACGCCCAACGGTTATCGTCCGGCCCTTTTTTCAAGCATCTGGAGCTGGGCGACCCGTCATCCGCGATCGATGCCTCCGCGAAACTGGAAGCGACGTATCAACTTCCATTCCAGGCGCACGCCACCATGGAGCCGATGAATTGCACGGCCCGTATTGCCGATGGGCGGTGCGAGATCTGGGCGCCGACGCAGGGAGTGGAGTTGGCCCAGACAGTGGCGGCGCAAGTCACGGGTCTGCCGCCCGAGCGGATCACCATTCATCGCACGCTGCTTGGGGGCGGGTTCGGGCGACGACTTCTCGCCGACTTCGTCAAGCAGACGCTGCTCGCCGCGATGGCTGTGAAACAACCGGTGAAGCTGATCTGGTCGCGCGAGGAGGACATGACGCACGACTTCTACCGGCCTGCGGTGCTGCACAAGATCGCGGGCACGCTTGACTCCGCCGGATCGCCTGTCTTGCTCTCCCACCGCGTCGTGTCGCCCTC
>Ga0137359_10001255_pt1 | contig 20187 bp, 18 predicted proteins | sample Mad1_40_16metaG_FD_108281 | JGI IMG/M metagenome (GOLD analysis project Ga0137359, IMG submission 108281) | Vadose zone soil microbial communities from Angelo Coast Range Reserve, California, USA - Mad1_40_16 metaG | ecosystem: Environmental > Terrestrial > Soil > Vadose zone | place: USA... | reverse complement strand
GAAAAGGATAAGGCTACCGGATGTCACTTACCGTAAATCATGTACATCAATATTTTCCGTATCTTGCGCATATTGCGATGCGTGAAGACTTTACGCGTCGCAGTGCAAAAAAGATGTGGCTAAAAAACTACAGGCAATACCCGAATCCATATTTTTCCAATTGTTGTAGACTTTCCTTATAGACATCATCACCAGCTATCATTCGCCCCCGGTCTTCAGAGAAGTTCAGTAGCAGCCAAGTCCCGGCTACACTCAAATAAGGTTTGGTCAATGATCGCGAGAGATAACGAGCGTGACGGTGTGATTTCCGTTTTGGTGGCTGAGTCTTGCGCAATGAATTGCGAACTTATGGCCACCGCTCTGGAGCGCGACGGCTCCGGACTGACCGTAGTTGCTTCTGCCACTGACATCAATGATGTTCTTAGTTCCTATCTTGCGGTTTCGCCGGACGTCTGCATCGTCGCGGCAAATCTGAAAGATGGCGTCTCATCCGGTTTCAAAGCTACTCAGGAGCTTCGAAGTCAGTTTCCAGACGCTCGAGTGATCCTCCTACTTGATATGGAGCAGAGCCAGGCCGTGGTGAATGCGTTTCGCTCGGGCGCGGCAGGTATTTTTTCGCGTGAGGAGTCCTTTGAAGTTCTCTTCAAGAGTATTCAGCGGGTTCATGAGGGTCAACTCTGGCTCAGCAATCGGCAGGTTCAATATCTCGTCGATTCTCTCAAGGACTTTCCTTCTCCAATTACGGATGCAAGAGGCACTCAGTTGCTTACGAAGCGAGAGCAGGGACTGGTTCATCTCGTTGCCGAAGGCCGGACAAACAAGGAAATTTCCCGCGAGCTAAGTCTCAGCGAGCATACAGTTCGAAATTATCTTTTCCGCATTTTTAACAAGCTCGGTACTTCAAACCGTCTTGAGCTTGCCCTCTATGCCATCAATCACGGGCAAACCTCGCGCGAAGCGCCGCTCGATCGAGGCTAGGCGTGAAACCTCGCCCCTGATTGGCATTAATTATCTCGCGGCCGTTTAGCTTACGCATGGGGCAACTGGATGCTTCTGGTAACGGCATCAGGCGCTACCGTTTGTGGCGGTGGCCACGTGTAGTCCGAACGGTGACTGTTGCACTCGCCGTTTTCGACGGGTCAGCAACGCTGGTAGCCGTCACAGTAACCGCCGCGCTGGCTGCTACCACAGGCGCGGTGAAAAGGCCCGCGACCGAGATTGTTCCCGCGGTCGCTGTCCAACTGACCGCCTGATCCGTTGCGTTGGCCACGGTCGAAGTGAACTGTTGCGTTCCACCGGAGGAAACTGTAACGGAGGTCGGGGAAACAGCGACTGAGACGGTCTTTGGCGCCTGAACCGTGACCGTCTTTGACGTAGACGAACTGAGCCCCAGCTTATCAGTTACGTTGAGACTCACACTGAATGTTCCCGCAGTGTTGTAAGTGTGTGTGGCCGTCACTGCGGTGGAAGTTGTGCCATCGCCGAAATCAATTAGCTGCGAAACAATCCCGCCATTCGGGTCCGTGCTGCCCGAAGAATCTGCCGTGACTTGCAGCGGTGCGGTGCCCGTTTCGGGCGTGACCGTCAGGACCGCCACTGGAGGATTCGTAGTGGTCCCGAAGAACTCCGCCATGTCCGGAGCGGTTGGTGCGCCGCCTAATCCACTCAGACTGGCACCCAGCATCTCGGCGATTACTCTCAGGGTGCTTTCATGAGAATAAAATCCAGGCGCCGCGCTAGGCCCCGTGGACTCGTAGTTCTGCTTCACGCCCTTGCCGATCATAAACCAGTAGACCTGACCGCCGCCGTTCGTGTTATCGACGTTAGACTCGTCGAACGTAACGATGACCACCGTGTCGCCAGTCGTTGGGTTTAGGTGTCCACTGTCGAGGAGCGGTTGCAGCACATTGTCTTTGAGCCATTGGTCGGGGGTCGAACTTCCCGGCAGCGTGCAATCATGCCCGTCGTCGCACAAGTTGGGAGTGATGAATGAAAAATTCGGCAAGGTAGTGCTGGCTAGATCGTGCGCAAATCCTAAATTGGGATCCTCGAAGGCAACGTAGCGGTTCGAGCAGTTGGTCTGCACGTCAGAGATGTACGGAATCGGGCTGTGTCTGACAGCGTACGACCCGCTGTCTCCTCCGAAGTAGCAGGTGCTCGGCAAGCTTTCCGCGTAGCCCTTCCACGTTTTGCCAACTGTTTGCGACGCCCGCACAATATTATTGGCCGTGTACGGGAATCCGCAGGTTTTAGGGTCGCAACTGTCGTCATTCGTGGTCACCACTCCCCAACCTAAGTCGTCGTAGTTGCCAATCGAGGGATGGGCGGGCGCGTAGTAGTTGCCCGAAAAGCTGCCCTGGCTCTTGAGGCTGCAGAGAAACGGCATCGAGGTATTGTTCGGACCACAGACGTCGGCGTAGTCCGTGTTTTCCTCGAGCACAATAACGACATGCCGGACTTGCGGAACTTGCGCGGAAGAGATTGTTGCGAAACTGGGAATCAAAAGAGTCGTTAGAAAAAGATACGTTTTCAGGTTTGCGCCCACACCCGCTCCCTGGGGCTAGGGGCACAGCTGTCTGCGATCTGCTCCAAAACCGACCGAAAACGTTGCAGACTCCGCCGCACTGGACTCTAAGATGATTACTTCCTACGTTGTACGTGGGTCAACTGGAAAAAAGGACAGTAAAAGTACAGGGAATACAAGGAGAAACCTATGCGCGGCTTACTCTTGAAAAGCTGGCAACAGTAATTGGCAACAGTTCGCGATTATTGAAGGTAAGTTCTTTGGTTTCTTTGAATGGTGGAGCCGATGGGATTCGAACCCACGACCTCCTCGATGCCATCGAGGCGCGCTCCCAACTGCGCCACGGCCCCACCGACTTTCTAAAGTTTACCACAGGTCTCTTCCGCTCTGAGGCCATGCCAACGCCTTCTCCCCAAAAGCAACCTCCTATCCGCTTTACAAGTCTTATCCATGAGTTCAAACTTAGAATCGTTGCGGCACACTCAAAAATGAATACACGCGCAAAGTTCGTCACTCCTTCGCCGCGCCTCCTACCCACTGCGTCCTTTGCAGTCTTCTTGGCTTGCACTGCGGCCGCGTTCGCTTTTCCCGTGCTGGCCCAACAGCAGGGCCCTCTGCCTCCGCCGTCCGCCTCCGGTTCTTCTTCCGGCTCTCCCGCCATGGGGAATTCCGCATCGGCCCCGCCTGTCGAACGCGGCATCACGGGCCACACCGAGTCCCCCATCACCAGCGAGCCACCATCTATTCCCACCGAACAGATCATTCAGAAATTTTCTCAGCACGAGTCCGAATTCAAAAAAGAGCGTGACAATTACACCTACACGCAGACCTTCGTCATTCAAACCATCGACCCCGACGGCAACCCCGACGGCGAATACCGCTTGACCACCGACATCAGCTTCACTCCCGAAGGCAAGCGCTACGCCCACGATACCTACGCTCCCGCTCCAACGCTCTCTCGTATCTCCATGTCCCAACAGGACCTCAACGACCTCGAAAACATCCAACCTTTCGTCCTCACCACTGAAGACCTGCCTAAATATAACGTCACTTACGTCGGTCGCCAGATCCTCGATGAACTACACGCCTACGTTTTCGACGTGGCGCCAAAGGAAATGAAAAAAAACGAGCGCTATTTCCAGGGACGCGTATGGGTGGACGAAAAAGACCTGCAAATCGTAAAGAGTTACGGCAAAGCGGTTCCCGACATCATCAAGAAAAATAATGAAAACATTTTCCCGCACTTCGAAACGTATCGCGAAAATATCACCGGGCCTTACTGGTTTCCCACCTACACCCACGCCGACGATACTCTGCGCTTCACGACCGGCGGCGTTCACATCCGGATGACCGTCAAGTACGCCAACTACAAGCGTTTCGGTTCAACCCACAAGATCGGCACGCCAGTCGAAATAAAACAATAAGAGCGAAGCCGTACAGGAAATAAACAATAGAGGTTCGGCTATACTCCCCGCGTGACTCGCAAGCAGATCGCAGGCCGTGTCCTAGCCGCACTCCTCTCACTCATCGCGTTCATCTACGTGCTCGACTACCTGGTGTTGCGAGTCCGTATGCTCCGCCCCTCGGCGTCCGTTCCCTTCGAACATCTCACCCGCAACCGTCTTCTCGCCATAAAGATGAAAAACGCCAGGTACGAATATGAACTCGACCAAGTCAACCCCACCGAAGCGATCACTTGTGTCCACGCACTCTTTCCACATTTCGGAGATCAGCCCTGCTGGTACTTGAAGCCCCGCCTCAACCAGCCCATCGCGATAAATTGATCATCGTTTGTGTGCCGAAAAGATGTCTTGGTAGCTGCCTGGTTTATCCCGCGGTCTTTCTTCTTTTCTTCTCTAAATGTTCTCCACCCGACTCCCTGGCAACAGCACAATCAACGTGTAAACGCCCAGCGCAATTCCCAGCGGCATTTCCGAAAGTGCCAAAAAGCTGGCCACAATCAGCAGTCCACGTCGCGCTTTCGCATTTCCCATGTTCGCCAGCCCGCCTGCGATTCCCAGCAATCCACACGCGACCGACACCACAATCGCCAATGCATACACAAGATGAAACAAATCCATCAGCCAATACGGATTTGGCACCCGGCCCAGCAACGCCCCAAACATCACCGTCGCTGTGGGCATAAAGACCACCAGCCACACACCGATACACACTCGAATAATTCCATACACAATCCAGCAGACGCCGAGTGGCCTCATAAATTAGTTGTAAGAGGAATCTCTTCAGAAAAAATCCGGGAAGAAGAGGAAAAAACGTCCCAGCCCTGAGATCCCGATTGCTCGGGATTTTCCGCCTTTTCTCTTCTTTCCCGGTTTTGATCGAAGAGCAAAGCCCTTCGAACGAATGTAGCTTGCCGGATTCGAAACTCCCCCGCTATTGGGACTTTCCTGTACGCACTACTCGTATTTGCTGTACCGCGGTCGCAACTGCTTTATCGCGGCATCCCTGACTGCTCGATCCAGTTGTTCCTTTTCCTTCGCTGTCAGTACGCGTGCCGTTCCTTTTTCCAGCTGTCCCAGTTCCACCGGCCCGATTGCCACTCGAACCAGCCGCAACACTTCCACGCCACACGCTTCCAGCATTCGCCGAATCTGCCGGTTCTTCCCTTGATCCAGCACAATTTCGATCCATGAATTCTTTTCTCCGGTGCGAATTCGTGCGGCCCGCTTGGCTCGCAACACTTCTCCGTCCTCGCACTTGACACCACTCATCAACGCGCTTAGCAGCGATTCGCCGGCCAGGGTTGCAATCTGCACGTGATATATTTTGTCCAAGTGTGATTCGGGCGCCGTGATCCGCGCCGCCCATTCCGAATCATTCGTAAAAAACAGCAGCCCCTCGCTCGCTTTATCCAGCCGGCCCACTGCCGCCATCCACGGCAATCCTGCCGGTAGTCCCGCATAAACGGTCTCGCGGCCCTGCTCATCGTCGGCGGTAGTCACCAATCCGCGCGGCTTGTTCGACATCCAATAAACTTTCTCCGCGCGCTTAACCTCAGCACCATCCACCTCGATCCGGTCTTTCCCAAGGCGCACCCCCGCTTCCGGATTTTTGCTGACCGCACCCTTCAGCCGCACCCGCCCCGCTCGAATCATCTCGAACGCCTGCGACCGCGAACAAAATCCCAGCTTCGATAGCGCCCGCCCCAGCCCGATATGCCCTCTGCCCGGTCCGGCATCCTTCGCAAATCGCTGTTTGCCTCTCACGCCCTAAGTATAAGATCACACTCCTTGCTCACCGCCGCACAAATCCCTCGTCCAACAAACTACGAAGATTTTCGTTGACATTACGAAATTGTTCGTAGTATGGTGCCCCCCATGAACGACACATCACCGCAAAAGCCCACAGCCTCCGAGCTGCAAATCCTGCAAGTGCTCTGGGAGCGCGGCCCTTCCACCGTCCGCGAAGTCCACGACGCCTTGCAGGCAGAAAAAGCCCTCGGCTACACCACGGTTCTCAAGCTCATGCAGATCATGACCGTCAAAGGCCTGGTCCGCCGCAACGAAGAGCAACGCGCTCACGTGTACGAAGCGCAGCAGCCCGCGGAGAAAACCAAACGCCAATTCGCCTCGGACATGCTGCAACGCGTTTTCGATGGCTCCGCAAAGGAACTGATGCTCCACGCCCTCGCCGGCCGCCGCAGCTCCAAAAACGAAATTCAAGAACTCCGCCGCCTGCTTGACGATTACGAAAGGAAGCTCTCATGAACGCCTTCGCTCACTGGTTTACGCCAGACGTCTTGCGCAACCTCGGCCTGTCGCTGCTTCATTTCCTGTGGCAAGGCGCGGCGCTCGCGGCGTTAGCCGCGGCGGCAATCGCGCTCGCCCGGAAAGCTTCGACGCGTTACGCGATCGCTGTCGTTGCGCTGATCTCGATGGTCGCCGCGCCCGCTGTTACATATTTCGTCCTTCATCAGTCGGAGCCAGCGTTCACCGCCTCCCCGCAAACCGTTGCCCCCACGATAGCTCAAGCAGCCAGCCTCGCCGCCCGCCGCGCGGTAGCCTCCACCACAGCATCGCGTTTTCTTTCTGGCGGATTGCTCACGGCTTTCGTCGAACTCTGGTTCATCGGCGTGCTCCTCTTTAGTCTCCGCACCGCTGGCGGATTTTTCCTCGTGGCCCGTTTGCGCCGCCGTGATTCCAAGCCAATGAACTCTGAACTCCTCGCTCTCTGCCGCGAAATGCAAAACCGTCTCGGCATCACTCGCGCAATCCGCTATTGCGAATCGCTTCACCTTGACGCACCGGCGGTCGTCGGCTGGTTCCGTCCCGTGGTTCTTCTTCCGCTCAGCGCCTTCACCGGACTCACCGAGATGCAGCTTCGCGCAGTTATCGCTCACGAACTCGCCCATATCCGCCGTCTCGACGCTTTCTGCAATCTTTTTCAAGTCGCCGCTGAAACCCTGCTCTTTTACCACCCCGCCGTCTGGTGGCTCAGCAAACGCATTCGCGCCGAACGCGAAAACTGCTGCGACGATGTAGCGCTCTCCGTCTGCGGCAATCCCGCCGAGTACGCTCGCGCTCTCGCCCTCATGGAAGAATGGCGCGTCGCTCCCTCTTTCGCCATGGCCGCGAATCGCGGTCCACTCGCTTCTCGCGTCGCTCGTCTGCTCGGACTGACCGAAAAGGGAAGTAGCCTTCGCAACGCAGGCGTAGCCTTCGGCGTCCTCTGCCTGGCTGCTGCATTGCTCGCCGGTAACGCACTTTTTGGCCTGGTGCGCACCGCTTCCGCACATTCTTTCCCCACGCCGCAATCGAGCGCCATTCGAGACGGCGTCATCGTCATCACCGCGCCGCGCCCTGCTCCGCAACCCCATCCCGGTCCCAACTCATCGTCTTCTTCAACCTCAACGAGCACCGAGGCCGGCGCGCAAAGCAAAACTCAAGACGCAGCACCGGCCGCCAAATCGCAGTCCTATATAGACGGGATGAAGGCCGAAGGCTTCGACAATCTTTCCGCAGACGATTTGATCGCCATGAAAATTCAGGGCATCACGCCGGAATACATCCATGCAATCCGCGCCGAAGGCCTGAAGCCCTCCGCCGACGAACTGGTCGGCATGAAGGTCCAGGGCATCACTCCTGAATACATTCGTGGCATACGCGCGATGAATCTGAAAGTGGACGTTGATTCACTCATCGGTATGAAAGTGCAAGGCATCACGCCGCAATACGTCGAGGAAATGCGCAAACTTGGTTTCGAGCCCGACGGCGACCAGCTCATTGGCATGAAAGTGCAAGGCATCACGCCGGCCTACGTCGAAGAAATGCGTAAGCTCGGATTCAAGCCCGACACGGATCAGTTGATCGGCATGAAAGTGCAAGGCATTACACCGGAGTACATCCATCAGCTCAACGAGCTCAACATCCATCCCGACGTTGACGACCTCATTGGCATGAAAGTGCAGGGAATTAATGCTGATTATGTCCGTAGCATTCGCGCCACCGGCCTTAATCCAGACAAAGACGAGTGGATTGCTCTCAAGGTACAAGGCGTTACCGAAGACTTCATCAAAGGACTGCAGTCCGCAGGATTTAAGCCCGATGTCGACGAAATAGTCGGCGCGAAAGTGCAGGGCATCACGCCGCAATTCATCGAACTGGCGCGCAGCCACGGCTTCAAGAATCTCGACCTGGATAAGTTGATCCAGCTCAAACACGCAGGCGTTCTGGAGTAAATAATTCAGCCAGCCCAATGCCGCGTATTTTGCGGCACAACGCTACGAGTGTGCGCACTGAATTTTGCCGAGGTTTTTTTGGCCGTCATTCCGAGCGAAGCGAGGAATCTCTCTTCGCCAGTAAGCCGATGGCAACGAATTACAGCTCTAAGAGGTAAAGAAAATGGAGGATCCAACCGCTATGAATCGCCGTCACGCACTAATCGCCTACGTATTGATCGCCTGCACCATGCTGCTGGCGTTGATCGCGCGCGCCTCGGACACCCGCACCGGAAGCTGGACCATCTCCCATAGCGATGAGCCCGGCAAAGTCTCCTTCGCTCTCATCTATCACAGCAAGCACAACAATTCGAATCACGAATCCGATTGGCCCAGCAGCGAATTTAAGGGAGTCGATTTCGCTAAGTCCGGCAAACAGGACGTTAAATTCACCATCGCCCGCGACGCTGGCCGGTTCGATTGCGAAGGCTACCTGAAAGACGGCGAAGGCGCCGGCGTTTTCCACTTCGCGCCGGATGCTCAATACGTCTCACAAATGTCCGCGCTAGGCTTCACCGGCATTGACGAAGACAAGCAATTTTCCATGGCTGTTCTTGACGTCTCCGTCGCCTACGCCAAGGAAATAAAATCAAAAAACCTCCACGACCTCGATACCGACAAACTCATCGCCTTCCGCATCTTCAACGTCAGTTCAGAATTTATAGACCAACTCCGCAAAGCGGGTTTACCCGCCACTGACGCCGACAAGCTTGTTGCCTTCCGCATTCACGGCGTCTCTCCGGAAATGGTCAGCTTTCTGCAAAAGGCCGGCTACCATCCCGATGAAGACACACTCGTCGCCATGCGCATCCACGGCGTCTCTCCCGAATATATGCAGCAATTAAAAAAAGACGGCTACGACCACATCGATCTGGAAAAATTAATCGCCTTCCGCATCCATGGCGTCTCGCCCGACTTCATTGAAAAAGTGCAGACGCTCGGCTACCAGCATCCCGAACCCGACCAGTTAGTCGCCATGCGCATTCACGGCGTTTCCCCTGAATTTATCTCCAGCCTGAAATCCCGCGGCATGAAAGATCTCACCATCGACCAGCTGGTAAGCCTGCGCATCCACGGCATCGACTGAGATCCTCAGTAACACAGGCACTCTTGACCTGTGCGCGGTGACGCCCGTATCGCGATTGTATTTACCGTAGGGCGTCGAGCTTGCCCGGACGTCCGACTCAACATGTTTTGGGGTTTGTGTTCAGCGTCTGGATTAAACCGCCGCGGTTTCGACCGGCAATTTCGCCGCTTCCCAACCCGCAAGCCCACCCGCAATTTCGCTCACCTGATCGAATCCGTTCTTCTGCAATAAACTCGCGGCAATAGACGATCGATATCCGCCCGCGCAATACATCAGCAACGCTCGGTCCTTCGGCAACATGCCGATATTTTCCAACAGATGATTCAGCGGAATCCCCAAACTCCCTGCGATGAATTTCTGCTCGCGTTCGCGCGGCGCGCGAACGTCAACCGCCAGCGGCGCCTGCTCCGACGCCAACAGCTCCGCCGCAAAGGGGGCGCTCACGCGCTCCGTTTTCACTGTAAGCTCCGGCCTCGACTCCAAACTCCGCATTCCATCCTGCAAATATCCAGCCACATGATCGAATCCAATGCGCCCCAAGCGCACTGCGGCCTCATTCTCCCGTCCCGGGTCGGCAATAATCACAATCGGATGCGCGCGATCCAGCACCGTTCCCACCCAGGTAGCATATTGCCCGCCCAGACCGATATTGATGCTGCCGCGTAGGTGCGCCGCCGCGAATTCAACAGCATCGCGCGTATCCAGGATCTGTGCGCCGTTTGCTTGCATTTCTAACAATTCCTCAATCGTCAGCGGATTCATCTCCCGCGCCAGCGCCTGGTCCAACGTGGGCCGTTCTTCGCTGTTCAACACCGCATCGTAATTAAAATATGCCGGGGCGTCCGGCTGATCCGCCGTCACCACCTGGATGAACGCTTCCTTGCTCATCGGTTGCAGCGCGTAGTTCGATTTGCGCTGCTCTCCCAGCGTTGACACCGTCTCTTTACTGATCGCCCTCCCGCACAGCGAACCTGCTCCGTGCGCCGGATACACCAGGCTTTCATCTGGAAGCTCCAGCAATTTTGTATGCAGCGAATCGAACAGCATGCTGCCAAGTTCTTTCGCCGACCAGCCAAGGGCCGCGCGCAAATCCGGCCGTCCCACATCTCCGATAAACAAAGTGTCGCCGGTTAGCACGGCGTACGGAGTCATGTCGCTAGAGCTCAAGTCATACACAACGATTGAAATCGATTCCGGCGTGTGGCCCGGCGTCTCCAGCGCTTTCAATCGCACGCGGCCGAACTCAACCAGCGCGCCATCTCCAAGCGGCGCAAATGCATACTCGGCCTTGGCCGCTGCACCCAAATAAATCGTCGCGCCCACGCGATCGCGCAATTCGACATGTCCCGCGACAAAATCGGCGTGCAGATGCGTCAGAAAGACATGTTTTATTTTGAGTTTATGTTCCGCTGCGAACGCAATGTATTCATCCGTATCGCGCTGCGGGTCAACAACCGCTGCCGTCCCTGTCGCCTCGTCCCCAATTAAATAAGACGCATGCGCCAGACACGGCAGATAGAACTGTTTAAAGATCACTTCAGACGATCCTCGCTTCTATCATCCTGCGCATCCAAATTCCGCCATTCCGTGCGCCCACAAACCGTCATTCCCAGCGAAGCGAGGAATCTCTCTTCGGTTGTTGCGTCTACACGGATCGATCCGCCCAACTACTTCGGCTGCGGCACAATGCGTAAGTACGGTTTGGGCGCCTTCCAGCCGCCAGGGTACTTCTGTTTGGCTTCGTCTTCCGAAACCGAAGGCAGAATAATCACGTCGTCACCATTCTTCCAATTTACTGGCGTAGCCACCTTGTGCTTGGCCGTCAGCTGCATCGAATCCACAACCCGCAGCACCTCATCGAAATTCCGTCCTGTGCTCATCGGGTAGCTCAGCATCAATTTGATTTTCTTGTCCGGTCCCACCACGAACACCGTTCGAACCGTGGCATTATTCGCAGCCGTGCGGCCTTCGCAACTCTCACCTGCCTCGGCTGGCAGCATGTCGTACAGCTTGGCAATTTTCAGTTCCGGATCGCCAATCATCGGGAAATTTACTCTGTGGCCTTGCGTTTCTTCGATGTCCGCGGCCCACTTGCTGTGGCTTCCAACCGGATCCACACTCAGCCCGATAATTTTGGTATTCCTCTTTTCAAATTGCGGCTGCAAACCAGCCATGTATCCCAGTTCCGTGGTGCAAACGGGAGTGAAATCCTTCGGATGCGAAAACAAAATCGCCCAACTGTCCCCGATCCATTCATGAAAATTGATTGTGCCTTGCGAAGTTTCCGCCGTGAAGTTCGGCGCCTCATCATTAATGCGCAACATCTCGTGCCTCCTGGTGGCATGTTCGGTCAGGCCGGTTCCGTAGAATTTGTCGTTCCGGTCCCTTGGGTAGCGAATAGTGTAGCAAGAATCCGTAAATAGCGATTCTCTTGCGCCATCCGCCTCACCCGCGCCTTACTCACCCGAACATCGCGACTCCGAACATTTACGATTAGATGCAAGCTGCAGTCAAAAATCACATTCCGCCAAGCCGGATCCTTCCGGCTCCGGTAAACTCTCCTATCATTCTGCTATCAGGGGTGCGCTATGAAATTCGCCAGGATCGTTTTTTGGATCGCCGCCATCTGGGGTTTCCTGATCATTACGCCGCTCTATTTCATGTTCAGTCTTATCGGCGAAAAAGACCCGCCACCCATCACGCATCCCGCCTTTTTTTATGGATTTGTCGGCGTGGCCCTAGCCTGGCAAATCGCGTTCATTTTTATCGCCAGAGATCCTATTCGTTTTCGTCCGATGATGATTCCCGCCATACTCGAAAAGCTGGTCTACTCTACTCCCGTCATCATCCTCGTGCTTCAGAAACGCACGAATCCGACTGACCTGATGTTCAGCGCCACCGATCTTACCCTCGGCGCGCTCTTCCTCGCCGCGTATCTCCGCACTCCCCGCTCTGTTCTCCAGTCTTCGCCCTCGTAGTGGCGGCCGGCTTGCGAGAGGCAAGCAACGCCGCGGCTCTTTGTTTTTCTTTCTCCCCTAAACTCCTCTTGACTCTTTGTATAAAGCTAAACTTTAGTCCCATTCATACCCCGCAAACCCTCTCGCTAGTTTCTCCCTCGGGAGGACTAACTCATGAAGCTCCGTACACTCGCGCTCTGCCTGCTTTTCGCTGGCGTCTGCTCCGCTAGAGAGCATGACTATCAACACGGAACCCTGCTCCGCATGGACTCATCTTCTTGCGGCTCACAGGAAAAAGGCTCCAAAACCGTCGCTGGAGAAATCTTCGGCACCGATGGCCAGCACAAGCAAACTCAGGAATTGCTTTGTCAGGAATACATTCTTCAAGCCGACCATGTGGTCTATCGAATTCGCCCAAAGGACGATAAACATCCAGTCCTGCTTCCCATCGGCGAAACCGCCCAGTTCCGCATCAGCAAAGACAAGCTCATCCTCCGCGTCCCGGAGATAAACGATAAGGAGCACGAGTACATTGTCGTCTCCATGACCCCGCGCGAACCCGACAACGCTGCGGCCACCGGCACAAAAGACCTAGCCGCGCAATCGGGCAGCAAGAACTAACGCGGCGCTGAGTATCACCGCTTCGCTTGTCGAATTCCGATCGTGGGGGCACCATTCATCGTGCCCTCTTTTTTGGAGTTCAGTCCGTTTGCTCAGCTGAATGACTACGCGGGAAACTATCCGAGGCTTCCTACTTGGATTGGAACAAGCGCGGGTTCCTGCAAAGCCTTCGCTGCTCCATATCGACACGGTCCTAGCCGCCCCGTCGTCCTAAGCTATCTCGTTTTTTCGCCCCGCAGCTTGCCACCAACCGGACAGGGTGACAAAAATTGCCTGTCCTCTCGGCCACCTATTCAATCTAAAGCACATAACTCGTACTAGCCCTCTTTCTCTATTGCCCCGCAGAACTCATTTTCCGTAAAATAAGTCTCACGATGAGAGGCAGCGTATCGTTCCCGAACACTTGCTTTTCATTTTTGGCACTTAAGTCTCTTGTTTTGAGTCAGCTTCCTTTGGCTGACAGAGTGCATTAGCAGCACTGTGCGGTTTTGAGGAAGCCATTTTGCAAGTAGCGCTTTTTGGTTTACTCGCTGCAAAAGAAGACGATCAATAAATGCAACTCCGCGACTCGCGCTTTTGCAATAAGAATAAGAGGTAAACGGCGAATGACACAACCAACCCGGCTCGGAAAAATGTCTCTTGCAGTATTTCTCGCCGCGTGTTGCGTCTGCCCGCCTCCCACAAGTGCTGCGCCCGGCCTCGCCAAACCCGCCGCCAAGCCCACTCGCGCCTCGCGTCATCGTTACGTCCGTGAAAAGGGCGTTGATCCTACGCTCGGCGATATCGCCGCCAACGATGACCCCATCGTTCGAGCCGCCGCCATCGAAGCTCTTGGCCGTTACAACGGTTCGGTGGTCGCCGTCGATCCCAACACCGGACGTATTCTTGCCGTCGTTAATCAGAAACTCGCATACTCCGACGGCGCAATTCCTTGCTCTACCATCAAGCCCACCATCGCTCTTGCCGCTCTAGAAGAAAATGTAATCACCCGCGACACCATGCTGAAAGTCGGCCGCCGCAAGTACATGAATTTGACCGACGCAATGGCCCACTCCAACAATAAATTTTTCGAAGAGCTAGGCCTGCGCATGGGCTTCGACACGGTTTCCCGTTACGGTCGGCTACTCGGCCTCGGCGAACTTGCTGGATACAATTTACAGGACGAGCACCCCGGCGCATTTCCGATGGCTCCTCCCGCTAAGGGTGGCATCGCCCGTATGTCCAGCTTCGGCGAAGGAATTCAGATAACGCCGTTTCAACTGGCGTCACTTGCAGCGGCGTTCGCGAATGGCGGCACTCTTTACTATCTTCAGTATGGTGTAGCCGGCGAAGACGCCAGCGCTTTCGTTCCTCGCATCAAGCGCGAATTGAATATCGGCCCTCTTCTTCCGGAACTGCGAGAAGGCATGCTGGCCGCGGTTCTTTATGGCACCGGCAAGCGGAGTTTTGATGCTGGTGGAGACGAAATGCCCGCGGGAAAAACCGGCACCTGCTCCGATCAGATTTCTCACGTCGGCTGGTTTTTGACCTACGCCGACGAAGCCCATCCCAAAATCGCTCTAGCCGTCTTGATTCGTGGCAACAGCTCCCGCATCAAGGGACCGCTCGCCGCCGGCGTTGCAGGCCACATCTACCGCCGTCTGCGCGAACAAAACTATTTCGCGCAAAGCTCAGTAGCCAAGAATTTGGCTACGATTTCCTCGGGCCACTAATTTCTCTCTATTTCGCAGCCAACCACGCCTCAGTCTTCTGGTCCGAATTCGCTTGCAGCTCTTCGTTATTCGGCAGCCATCGCTCGTTCGACGCGCTTGTAATTAGCGATGTCGACGCGAATGCCGAGCCTGGTGATCAGTTCGTACGGATCAAAATTCATTTTTCTATGTAGCGCGGCAACAGCCTGGCGTGCGCCTTCGAAAAAATCGCCATTTTCCCATTCCACGATGGTCACGAAATTGAATTCGCCCGGACCGGACGATTGCTCCAAGATGGCGTCTCGCACAAAGCCAGGCTGTTTTCTTAGAACTTCATGAGTTGCATGGACTTTGCCGAGAAATTCCTCGCGAGCGTGCGCCGGCACGACGAATTTATCGACTCTGAATGTCTCACTCATAATGAAATTGCCTCCCCTGTTTTTTACTGAAAGCAAATTTGATAAGGGTATGGGTGAAGGGACCCGGTATCAGTAGATGATGGGGAGTTTGGAAAGCTCAGTGGAAGAGTCTTCGATGGCGCGGAGAACCAGGAGCGTGCGATCGTCGTGCGGAGGAACTCCCACGCCGCTGAATTCATCGGTGGCGCGAAGAATTGCGCCGGAAATATTTTCCACACCCGTATTTGCAGGAAGCGAAGCAATCAGGTCGGAGAGCCGTTCTATGCCAAATTCCTCGTGCTTGGAATTCTCCGATTCCAGAATTCCATCCGAAGCAAATATCACCACGTCGCCCACTCTCAAATTCAACGTGGAAATCGAATAATCCGCTTCCGCGAACAGGCCCAGCGGAATGCCATCCACCGCAATCTCGGTCAGCTGGCCGTTGCGCAACAGCAGTGGATGCGTCCCTCCTGCATTTGCGATGGTGAGCGTGCGGCCGGAAGCTTCATACACCGCGAAAGTAAGCGCGATAAAGCGAGCTTCGAGGCGTGCGGCATGCAAGCGGCGATTGAGCACGGCCAGCATGTCGGCGGGCGCAAGCGTGTGTTCCACGGTCAGTTCACGCAGCATACCAATCGCCAGCGAGCCGTAGAGCGCGGCCGCCGTTCCTTTGCCAGAGACATCGCCCAGCGCCAACGCCAGGCGGCCTTCTCCATATTGCAGAAAATCGTAAAAGTCGCCGCCCAATTCGCGCGCGGGAACGTAGGCAGCGGTGATATCAAGCCCCGGAACTTCGCGCGCGCCACGCGGCAGAAGCTGCAATTGAATTTCTCGCGCGGTATCCAGATCGGTTTGCAACCGAACCTGGTTTTCGCGCGCGTCCTCATAGAGCCGCGAATTCTCCAGCGCGATGGCAATAAACGAACCGAGTGCCATCAACATGCGTTCGTGCTGCGCGGTGAATGCTGCGTAACGCTTGCTTTCCAGATCGAGCACACCGACCAGGCGGTCTTGCAGCAGGAGAGGAATTACCAGTTCGGAACTGACCACTTCGCACGTGGGGCAGGTGATGTAGCGCGGATCCAGGCGCACATCGTCCAGGCGGATGGGCTTGCGCGAAGCGGCCGCGTCCCCGGTGATGCCCTGATTCAGATTCACGCGGAAGCGCGAGGGAATGGAGTTTTCGTAGTGCATTGCGAAAACGCCTTCCAGAATCTGCGCCTTTTCATTCCACAGCATGACTGTGAAAACGTCGTAATTGACGATTTTCTTCACGCGTTCGGCGATGCGGCGCAGAAGCTCTTCGCGATCCAGAATGGAAGTCAGCTCGCGGCTGACGTCATAGAGCAGTCCGAGCGTTTTCGCCTGCTCCGGAAACGTCGCGAGCAGCGACTGCGGAATAGGGTCAGTTTGCGAAGCGAGTTGTGAAAGCTCGTCCATTGGAGACAGGGTGGAACCTGGAGCAGCTAGAGATGGCCAAGTCATAGCATGCCTGATTCATGTTTGATTCGCGAGACCTGAATTGGTTTCATGGGTGGACTGTTGCGCCGGTTCTTGCGCTTGGCCTGTGGCTTGGCTCTCCGGTTGTAAGCGCGACAGGATCCGATCCCCGAATGCCACGCGCCTGTGTTGACTGCATTCGCAGCGCGGCCTAATATGCCCGCTTGAGTGCATAAACCAAATCTTGGCGAGCGGTGCAGAAATGCAAACTTATAACCTCGAGTTAGGCACCTCCTCCATGACGATGAGTTTTGGAGCCAGACCCAAATTCCTATTCTTATTTCAGTGGTTCGCAGTCCTCATGGGTTTGGCAAGCGCGCTGGCCGCATTGCCCGTGGCCGCCCTTTCCTTCGGATGCCACGGCGCGGCCATGTTCCTCAGGAAGGTTCGTCCGTTACGCGACGCGTATGAATTTCTCTCCCGGGCCTATGATCGGGTCCTCGAGCGGCTCGGCCAAAAAGTTCTGCGGGACTCCCGAGACACTCCGGCGTTACGACTGATGGTCTCTCTTAGCCTTACCGCCGTGCCAATTTTCGTGATTCAACTCCTTTCCGGGAAACCTCGGCTGCTGCTGGCGATCGCTTTCTATCTTTCCCTTTACGGCCTCAAGTTCCAGCGGTTTGTGCGGATGTTCAGTGCCAGCCACTTGGAGGCACACCGGCGCCAGGGCTACTTTTCCGGGAAATGCGATAAAGTCTTCGGCCGCTACCTCGAATTCTTCTTGGGGTACTTGTACGGGAACATTCCAGAACTGGGTCGGACGGCTCATGTACGTCTCCACCATAGAGAGCACAGCGGGCCCGACGACACTCGCAACACGATGGGCTACGATCGAACTAGCCGGCTCGATTTCCTGTGGTATCTCTCGGACAACATTTGGACGGTCTTGGGGCTCGCTCCCTACGCCTACTTTAAAGCGAGAGGCGATGAAAAGAACCGAAGACGCATGTCATGGGGAATGGCGCGCTACTATGCTTACTTCGCAGCTGTCTTTATTTACGATTGGAGAATTGGGACGATGTTCGTGTTGGTTCCTCTTCTCTGCATGAATTGCATCAACGCAATCACCGCATGGGTCCAACACGCTTTCTGTGACCCCGAACGTCCTGAAGATTATTTCGCAAATTCCGTAACCGTTGTGGATGAGGTGAACTTCATGAACGAAGGATACCACCTCTGCCATCACCACCGTGCTAGCCTTCACTGGACCGAGATGCCGGTTCATTTCGAGCGGATTCGCGACAGGATGAGAGAGGCTGGCTCGTTGGTCTTCCGGAACTTGGATTTTATGGGACTTTTCCTCGAGTTGACCCTCTTTCGCAGAATGGATGTGCTTGCCGAGAAACTTGTCCCGTGGGAGCCCATGAATCGCGAGCAGAGATTGGCTTTGCTGGCGAAGAGGACCAGCCTCAAGACTCCTTGATTAAAGATAAATCCGGTCAATGCGCGTATCGAGGCGGAGTGCGCGAAGTTGCAATTGCTTACTAATTAGGAAATCCCGAATCTTGCGGATGCTGGGTAAGTCGTTTTGGACGTAGCCGCCCGGCGGCGGACGCTTCGCGTGAGGTAGTGGAGTGGTTGTTGCTCGATGGCTTGAGATAAATTTTGGGTCACAAGCTTAGACTGCATCTTCGATGCGTCACTGGCGCCAGAAACTTGTCTAGAGTTCCCCATTCTTGCAAATCTGATACAGGATTCGATTCGGCAAGCTAAGGCCGAAACCTCACTGGTGCTTTTTGCTCGTTCACAAGCATGGCTCCGGTACTGGCGATCACTGGCATGGTGGCAAGGACCTCGCTGTAACGGCCCTTCGACCCCGTTGGGGAGATTTCATAAACCGTTCGTCACCGGGCCGAAGCGGATCCCAATTTCCACCGAGGAGAACAGGGATGACAATAGACAAGAAGCAGCGGAACCGAAAGGAAAGAAAGGAACTGGCGCGGCGGCTGCGATCGGAGGATCCGGGTCTGGAAGTGGTCCATCCACGCGCTGCGGGCATCGATGTGGGCAATAGTGCGCATTACGTCGCCGTGCGGCCGGATCGCGATTCGCAGCCAGTGCAGCGATTTGAGTGCTTCACAGCAGATTTGCATCGCTTAGCCGACTGGTTACAAAGCTGCGGAGTGAAGACTGTGGCCCTGCAGTCGACTGGCGTGTATTGGATCCCGCTATACGACATTTTGGAAGAACGCGGTTTCCAGGTCTATCTGGTGAATGCACGGCACACCAAGAACCTGCCAGGACGCAAGAGCGATGTGCAAGAAAGCCAGTGGCTGCTGAAATTACACACCTACGGATTGCTGAACAATTCCTTCCATCCAACCTCGCAGATTCGGGTCCTTCGCACCTATTGGCGGCAACGGGCAGAACATGCGCGTGGAATAGGGACGTGCATTCTGCGGATGCAGAAGACGCTGACGCAAATGAATCTGCAATTGGCGAACGTGATCAGCGATCTGAGTGGAGTTACTGGTCAAAAGATCGTGCGTGCCATCCTGGCTGGAGAGCGCGATCCGCGGAAGCTGGCGGAACTCAGTGATCCGCGGATTCACGCCAGCAAGGAGGAGATTGCCAAAAGTCTGGAAGGCAACTGGCGCCAAGAACTCCTTTTCGTGTTGCGACAGGAAGTCGCGATGTATGACATCTACCAGCAACGGATCGCTGAGTGCGACCAACAACTACAGGAACAGTTGACTCGTTTTGCGGATATTGTTCCGCCACAAGTGAATGAAGAAGCCAAGAAAAAGAGGGGCAAGCCAAACAAGTACCATCCGCAATTCCCTCTTGCCGATGAACTGCAGCGCATCACGGGAGTAGATCTGACACGAATCGACGGCATCGATGTGCTGGTCGCACAGACTCTGGTCAGTGAAGTAGGACTCGACATGGGCCGATGGAAGACCGAGGCGCACTTCGCTTCGTGGCTGGGACTCTGCCCAGACAACCGTATCAGCGGCGACAAAGTGCTCAGTCGTGGTACACGTCATGTGGTCAACCGCGCTGCTACGTCACTGCGAATGGCAGCCACGACCCTACTGCGAAGCCAGACTTACCTCGGCGCGCAGTACAGGCGCTTGCGCAACAAGCTCGGTGCCCCGAAAGCCATCACGGCCATGGCTCACCGGCTCGCCCGATTGGTCTATCGAATGTTGAAGTACGGTCAACAGTACGTCGATAAAGGCGCGGAGTACTACGAGCAACGAAACCGCCAACAACAAATCGAGTTCCTCAGAAAGAAGGCAGCGCAACTCGGCCTACACGTCACAGCCGCCCACCCTTGAAGCTATCAACCAGGAAGTTTCTGGGGAGGAGGTCCCCGTGACCCATCTTCGTAAATTGATGCTGGAGGAACTCCAGCGTCTTAACTACTCTGAAGAAACTATACGCAGTTACATCCACGCCGTCGAAGATTTTTCTCGACGGTTCAACTGTTCCCCGGACCGCTTGGGTCCTCGGCACATTCGTGAATATCAGGCCGAGCTGTTTCACATACGGAAGTTGTCATCGGGCACGGTGGCGATCCGTCTGGCAGCCCTGCGGTTCTTCTACACCAAGACGCTCAAGAAGGGCTGGAGCATCGCCGAGACTCCCTATCCGAAAAAGGATCATCGCCTGCCAGCGATCCTCAGCCAGGAAGAAGTTGCGCAACTCATCGATGCGGCCTCCACT
>Ga0137359_10001254_pt1 | contig 20193 bp, 19 predicted proteins | sample Mad1_40_16metaG_FD_108281 | JGI IMG/M metagenome (GOLD analysis project Ga0137359, IMG submission 108281) | Vadose zone soil microbial communities from Angelo Coast Range Reserve, California, USA - Mad1_40_16 metaG | ecosystem: Environmental > Terrestrial > Soil > Vadose zone | place: USA... | reverse complement strand
CTCGGACACCTGCGCGGCATCGTCGACGCCGCGCTCGTCACGATCGGCGCCGACGCCGACGCCGCGCGCGGGATCGCGGCGCTCGTCGACGCGGCGGCGGCGGAACCCGCGTCGTGAGCGCGCGGCGGCCCGCACGCGTCTCCGCGACGATCCTGCCGCGCCTGCGCGCCGCGCTCGCGGCGGCGCCGCCGCCGTCCGACTCGCCGCCCGGCATTGCGTCCGCGGTCCTGGTGCCGCTCTTCGAGCGCGACGGCGATCTCCATCTCCTCTTCACGAAGCGCAGCGAATCGCTGCCGCATCATCGTGGCCAGGTCGCCTTTCCGGGCGGCCGCCACGTCGCCGACGCCGACCCGAGCCTGCTCGCGACCGCGCTGCGCGAGACCGAGGAAGAGATCGGCGTCGCGCCCGCGCACGTCGACGTCCTCGGCGCGCTGGCGCCGATTCACACCTTCAGCTCCAACTTCCTGATCAGCCCGTTCGTGGGCGTGATCCCGCACCCGTACGAGTTCCGTCCGAACCCGCACGAGGTGAGCGCGATCTTCTCGGTGGCGGTCGACGTTCTCCTCGACCCGGCGACGGCCGCCGAGGAGGAGTGGACGATCGACGGACACGCGGTTCCGATCGCGACGTATCGTCACGGCGAGCACGTCATCTGGGGGGCGACGCATCGGATCACGTCGACGTTGCTCGATCTTCTCCAAGCTGTACGCGCCGGGACGTAAGGCATCCGCGGAAGACGAAGAGCGTTCTGCGGTGCGTGCCGGGCGGCGGGGAGCGCCTCGCTGGCTCAGCAGATCTAGCGGGGCGCGGCCCCGTGGAGATCCGTCCGTACGTCGCGGCGCCTTCCGCCTATGTACGATCTATTCGCCTGCGAGGCGCTCCCCGCCGCCCGGCACGCACCGCAGAACGCTCTTCGTGCACGCGCGGCGCGTTCGCGGCGCGCGTGCGACAGCGCCACACGAGCCGCGATATCGACTACTCGATGTTGATCAAGCTGCACGATAACTATGTACGCACTCACAAGACGCTCCGTTGCGTTCGCGCCACGGAGGCCGGTGTTTGCGATCGGCTCTGGACGTGGCCGAGAATCGTCGAGCCGCTGGAGCGATGAGAGGGCGAGGAGCGTAATTGTCTGGGAGGTGCCAATGAGATCTGCGGAGATGTGGCCTCTGGTGCTCGCTGCCTGGCTGATTATCGGTCCGCCCTGGAATGGGTATGACGGCGCTGAGGAGCATGCGCCCATTGCGAGGTGGGATGCTCTAGCCGGCGCTCCCAACGCGCGCCTTAAGGGGTCGCGAAGAGAGCCCTTCGCGAGCGAAGCGCAGTGCCTGCGTTACCTCAAGAAGCAGATCAAGGACGCTAAGAACGCGGCCGTCGACCTTTGGTGCGAACACAAGGTTGACTGCCCTCGGTGCATCGACGGCGACGAATTTCGCCGACTCCAGGCGACGGAGCAGCCGCAACCAACACGGCGTCCAGCGCAAAAGTAAGTCACTACCGTGCCACCGATCGGGGTTCATGCTTTTCCCGACCTGCGTGAGGACATCGCGCGGCGAAGCCGCGCGAGGGAGCAGCGCGAATTCACTTCGCGCTGCGACGCCCATCGGAGCACGGCGCGCTCTGCGCGCCGTGCGCACGGGGGCACAATCGAATTGACAATGGCCGATCGCCGCTCGTAAGGTGCGAGACGGAGACGAGGGGATGCGGTCGGCGCGATATCGTGAGCAGCGCGAAGGGGTGTGGCGTCGCCGCTTGCGCGTGAGCGCGGCGCTCATGGTCGTCGGCGGGATCGTCTTTCTCGCGATGACGAAGCTCGAGTGGCATCGCCCGACGGGCGAATTGCTCCACCCGGTGAACGCGCTCGGGCGCACAAGCACGATCGACGTCCACCTCGCCGACTCACAGACCGGACTCAGCCGCAGCCGCGTCGAGATCGAAAGTAACGGCACCCGCAGCGTCCTCGCCAGTGAAGAGTATCCGGCGGCGTCGTGGCGGCGCAGCACGGCGATGGAGACGACCCTCTCGGTGCCGCTGCAGGCGATCGAGCGCAAGATCGCGGAAGGCCCGGCGACGATCCGCGTCTACGCCGACGACTACTCGTGGCTGCGCTTTCTTCGTCGCGAGCGACCGACGCTCGAGGTGCAGGCGACGATCGATCTCACGCCGCCGACGCTCGAGGTGCTCTCGACCGAGCACTACGTGAAGGTCGGGGGCGCCGAGTTCGTCCTCTACAAAGTCTCGAGCGACGCCACCCAGAGCGGCGTGCAAGTCGACAAGTACTTCTTTCCCGGCACCGCCGGCCTCTTCGACGATCCGGCGATCTGCGCCGCGTTCTTCGCGGTGCCGCAGGACCTCGATACGAAAGTGCTGCCGAAAGCGGTGGCCGTCGACGCGGCGGGCAACCGCCGCGAGGTGAACTTCCACACGGTCGTGAAGCCGCGTCACTTCGCCGACAAAACGCTCGTCCTCGACGACGAGTTCCTCCAGCGCAAAGTTCCGGAGATCCTCTCCGCGACCGGCTCGCCGCCGCAAGCAGATCTCGTGCAAGGCTACCTCTTCATCAACCGCACGCTGCGCAAGCAGAGCGAGGAGCGCATCAAGGAGGCGACGCGCACGTCGGCGAAGACGCCGCTCTGGGAGGGCGCGTTCTTCCGCCAGCCGAACAGCTCGCCGCTCTCCGGCTTCGCCGATCGCCGCTCGTACGTCTATCAAGGCAAGACGATCGACAACCAAACGCACCTCGGCTTCGATCTCGCGTCGCTGCGGCAGAGCCCCGTCACGGCCGCCAACAACGGCACGGTCGTATTCGCGGCGCCGCTGGCGATCTACGGCGACGCCGTCATCATCGATCACGGGCTCGGCATCTTCTCGCTGTACGGTCACCTGAGCGCGATCACGACGCAGGTCGGCGCGTCGGTGCAGCGCGGCGACACGATCGGACGCACCGGCGAGACCGGTCTCGCCGGCGGCGATCACCTGCACTTCAGCGTGATGCTCTGGGGCACGCACATCGATCCGGTCGAGTGGTGGGACGGCAAATGGATCCACGACCACGTGACCGCGAAGATCGACGCCTACCCGCACACGACATTGACCGCGCGCCGCGACGGCTAGGGAGCCGCGTGGCAACGCGCGACGACGCGCCACGCGCGGACGAGGACGAGGCGCTGCGCGCGGCCGGCGTCGCGTCCGACGAGACCGACCCGGCGCGCCTCCTGCCGCTCGCGGGCCGCGACGCCGCGCTCGATCTCGCGATCGTCATGCGCCTCGCGCGTCTGGCCGATGACGCGCACGCGAGGGCGCTCCGCACCGTCGAGGCCGGCGCCGTGCGCGCCGAATGGAAAGCAGTCGTCAAAGCGGCGCGGCGCGCGCTGTATCTCCTCGGCCAGCGTGGCGTAGCGGTGCCGGAACCGGAACGGATCGAGCGCGCGCCTCGCCTCGCACCGCCCGGCGCGCTCGAAGGCTGGGTGTCGGCGATCGACGGCCGCGGTGACCGCCTGATCTGGCTCGCGCGCCCGCAGCGTGAAGGCGGGCTCCTCGTGCTGACGGCGGTGTTGAACGAGCCGGCAGGGCTCCGCGACGTGTCGCTCGCCGAGCTGCCGCGGAAGACGCTCCGTCGCATGGAGCGCGATCTGCAGGCGAGCCACCGTTTGCGCATGGTCGCCGCGGATGGCGCGTACTGTGACGCGCTCCTCACCGAGGGCTTCGCCCGCGCGCGCGCGACGGGCACCGCCGGCGTCGGCGAGTACCCGACCTTCCGCGCGCGCCTGACCAGCGCCGAGCCGGCGCCGCGCGATCCGCCGCTGGCGGCGCGCGTCCTCGGCGACCTTGGCAACGACGCTGCGGCCGCCGCCGACAGCGCGCGCCTGCTCGACGAGGTCGAGTTCACGACGTGGCATCTCGAGCGTCCGACGCTCGCGGCGCATGTCGACGAGATCACGGCAGCGCGCGAGAGCCCGCTCGTGCTCAGCCGGCCGCAGCAAGAGGAACGAGTCCGGGCCGTCGTCGCGCGCGCGCTGCGCGAGCTCTTCGCCGGCGATAGGGGAGGCGCGTACCGGCGCCGCCTCGAGGAGATGGCCTACTATTTCGACGCGACCGGGCGCCGTCCGCTCGCGATCGTCGCGCTCGCGACGGCGCGCGCACTCGCGGCGAGCACGAGCGGCGGCGAGGGGATTCCGTTCTTCGAAGAGCTCACGCGCCGCAGCTTCGCCGTGCTGCTCGAGGAGGACGCCGCGCGCGCCCGCGAAGAAGAGAAAGGCTCGGTACTGGTGCGCCCGGGTTCGCCGGGGCGACTAGGCTAGACGCGGATCACCAATCCTTCGGTCGCGCACTCGACGCCGAGCGTCGCGGCGCGGGCGCGCATCTCGCGGCCGAGGTGCATCAGCACGAGCCGCCCGCATTCGAGGCGGCCGATCAGCGGCTGCAACGTGGTGAAGTCGATGTGCCGCCCGAGCGAACCGTCGTATGCGGTGCACTCACAAAGAAAGAGATCGACGCCGCGCGCGAGATCGAGGAACCGATCCATCCACGGCGTATCGCCGCTGTAGAGCACGCGTGCGCCGTCGGCCTCGAGCCGCAGCGCGAGCGCCGTCTCATCGTCCTGATGCGGCACGCGGACGGGCAAGATCTCGACCTCGGCGACCGTCGTGCGCTGCTCGGGTACGAGCTCGCGAAACTGCAGCTCGAACGGCAGCGGCTTCGCGCTGACGTCGCGATACAGTAAGCGAAACAGCGACCGCACCCGATCCTCGATCCCGACTGGACCGAGAATCACGAACGGCCGGCTGCGGGGCCGTTCGAACATGTACTCCAAGAGCAGAAATGGCAGGCCGCCGAAATGGTCGCCGTGGAAATGGCTGACGATCGCGAAATCGATACGCCCGGTATCGATGCCCTGCTTCTTCATCGCGTAAAGGATGGTCGGGCCGCAATCGAGGAGAAAAGCCGAGCGCGACGTCTCGAAAAAGTAGGCGGCGTTCAGGTTTGCCCCGCTGCAGAAAGCATCGGCTGAACCGAGCACGGTTACCTGGAGCCTCGTAGGGTCAGCGCCGCCCGTAGCTTCCATGGCTCCCGTGTTTAGCTGCATCTGCGGGCGAGTAGCAATTGCGTGATTTGAGCCGCCTATACCGCCGGCGCCGATTGCCGAGCCGTCACGAAGCGCATGGGACGTCGCATGACGCTATGGTCAGCGCCTTGCCGGCCGGCGTCACCTTAGTGACAGGCGCCACGCGCATCGCGCATCGCGTGCGACGGACACCGCCTGGAACGGCCACTTGCGTCCGATTCCCCGTGGCACTTGCCTTGCTGATCCGTCGCCGTGCCCCCGCTCGCCGCCGACGTAAAGGCGTCGCTTCGCATCGCCGCCGCGGTCCTTGCACTGATCGCGCTGCTCTCGAGCCCCGCGCGCTCGACGACGATGGTGATGATGAGCGACGAGGACCTCGCGATCACGTCCGACGCAATCGTCGCCGGCACCGTCACGGCCGTTCGCGCCATGCGTGCCCCCGACGGCGGCGTCGAAAGCTACGTCACCGTGCGGCCCGACGAAGTCCTCAAAGGCTACGTGCCGCTCGGCGATGTGACGATTCGCGAGCGCGGTGGACGCGTCGGCGACGTCGAGCAGTGGCTTTTCGGGAATCCCACATACACGGTCGGCGAGTCGGTGATCACGTTTCTCCGCGTCGACGCGGAGGGCATGCTGCGCACGACGCAGATGGCGCTCGGCAAATTCAGCGTCGTCCACGACCCGACGACGCAGGAAGCCGTCGCGGTACGGCCGATCGACGATGCCGACGTGATCGTGCCCGGCAGCGCGCTGCGGAGCCGCCCGGCCGACGACCGCCGCCCGGCGAACGCGTTTCGCAGCCGCCTGCGCGCGATCGTCCGCAGCCAGCCGGTTCCGACGATGCGCCGACCGCTCGCGACCGCGCCGGTCTTCTCCGCCGACGAGCGACTGACGTCGTCGGCCGGCTTCAAGCTCTTCAATAACGTGCGCTGGTTCGAGCCCGACCAGGGCTTGCCGGTGGTGTACCTGGTCGATGCGGCCGGCGATCCCAAGATCGGCGCGAACGCCTCGCGAAAAGCCGTCGACGACGCGCTCGCCGCGTGGACGAACATTCCGACCGCATCGATCGTCCTCGAAGACGGCGGTACGATCAGCGGCGCGCCGAGCGGCGGCTGCGACGGCAAGAACACGATCGTCTTCAGCGACCCCTCGGGCTCCGTCAGCGACCCGTCGGGGTGCGCCGGCATCCTCGCCGTCGGCGGGTACTGCGCGAACGGTGAGGCGACGACGGTGAACGACACCGTGTTCCACCGCATCGTCGAAGGCGACATTACCGTCAACAACGGCTGGGACACCTGCGGCTTCTGGAACGCGACCAACCTCGCCGAGATCCTCACCCACGAGCTCGGGCACACGATCGGCCTCGCGCACTCGACCGATTCGACCGCGACGATGTACGCCTTCGCGCATTTCGACGGCCGCGGCGCGACCGTGATGCCGGACGACATCGCCGGGGCGACGTTCATCTACCCTGACACCGGTGTTCCTGTTGCGACGTCGACACCGACGCCGAAGCCGCAGCCGACGCCGGGACCGCCCGACACGGACGGCGACGGCGTGCCCGACGCGGCCGACAACTGTCCCGCCGTCGCGAACCGCGCGCAAACCGACGGCGATGGCGACGGCGTCGGCGACGCCTGCGACAACTGCGTCGCGATCGCGAATCCGTCGCAGGATCCGACGACTGCGTGCGCGGGGCTCGCCGTCGTCAGCATGAACGTGACGTTCGGACGCGATCCGGGGACCGGCGACGACCGCCTGCGGCTGCACGGGCGCTTCACGGTCGCGAGCGCGCGGTCGATGACCGACATCGCGGGCGAGCCGGTGACGCTCGCGCTCGGCGACGCGGGCGGCGGCCCGATCGTCTCGGTGACCGTGCCGAGCGGCAGCTGGAAGGCGAACCGTTCCGGTACCCAGCTCGTGTTCCAGGACGCAGGCGGAGAGCTCCAGGGCGGCCTGACGCGCGTGAGCCTGAAATCGCGCGACGGCATCCACTACGACCTGACGCTCGCCGCGAAGCACCTCGATCTCGCGGGCAGCGACGTCCCGTCGCTGCTGGTTCAGCTGCAGGTCGATCCGGCGAGCTACTTCGGCCTCGGACGCTGCACCACGAACCGCCGCCGCACGCACGTGAGCTGCCGGGCGCCGCGCTAGCACCGAGCGCGTCCGTCACCGCGCGCGGTCCCGCTGGCCCGCGTCGGCGGCAGTTGGTAAACAGCGCCCGATGGACGTTCGTCTGCGGGTGCGACGCGCGCGCCGTGACGACCTCGGCCGCGTGCGCGCATTCCTCGGCGCCGACGCACCGACGCCGCGCGAGCGTAAACGTTGGCGGCGGCTCGTCTCGACGTTACGCGAGGATCTCTATCTCGCGGAGCGCGACGACGACGTACTCGTCGGTCTCGCCGTGATCGTCTACGTACGCGGTCTCGGCGCCCCGGCCGCGATCGTGCGCCAGCTCCATGGCACCGTCGGCGCGGCACGCGTTCTCCTCGATTGCGCGCGCGTCCGCGCGCTCGCTCGCGGCTGTGCGCGGCTGGAGGTGCAGCTCGAGACCGGCGCAGCCGCCGGCGGCGCGGCCGGCGACGCGGATACTGGCGACGCATCGAGCGGCGGCGCGCTCGTCGATGCGCTCGTCGCCGACGGCTGGAGCGCCGGTCCGCGGACACTCGTCCGGGCGCTCTCGGCATGACGGCGACGCTGGCGCGCGTGCGCGGTCTCCTGGATGATCTGCGCAGTGGAGGCCGGAGCACGCTCGCGGCGATGATCGTCGTCGTCCGCGAGCTCGCACGATTGGAGGGGGACACATGATCCTGAGGATTCTGTTCGCATTCCTGCTCGGGTTTCTGGTAGGGGCGATCGGCGCCGGTTTTCTGGTCACGTCGCCGGCCGGCAACTACTTGATCGCGCCGGTGATCGCGGCCAACCCGCGCGTGCAAGATCTCGAGGCAAAGGTGCGCGCGGCCGACGAGCAGCGCACCGCCGTGGCACGGCAGCTCGAGCGCGTGACCGACCGAATGGAGCAGATAGGGCAGCGCTTCGAGGACCTGCAGCGGCGATTCGAGGCCATGCAGCACCCGGTCGCCGGCGCGGAGCACGCGACACCGGCGGCACCGGCCACGGCGGACGCCGGTGCGCAGCCGCCCGGCGCGCCCTGAGCGCGACCGCTCAACCTCGCCGTGGACTCGTGCTAGAGTCCCGGCGCTTTTAACCGAAAGGGGGTGAGGACAGATGAAGAGGGTCATGACGACGGCTGTCGCAGCGTTGGCGCTGCTCGCATTCGCGGGCGCGCCGGCATCGGCGGCAACCACCAAGCACACGCATCATCGTGTCACTTGCAAGCAAATCAAGGACGCGATCGACAGCGGCAAGTCGTCCGAGGACGTGGAGAAGGATCTGCACGTCACGGCGGCTCGCGTGAAGGCATGCACGACGCCGACCGCGAAGAAGGCGAAGGCACCGACCGCGAAGCCAACTTGATCGGCGACACCCCGGGCGCACCGCGCCCGGGGTGCAACTCCACCGTCGCGCTCGAGATCACGTCGTTGAGCCACGGTCCCGACGCGGTCGCCCGCCATGAGGGGCGCGTCGTCTTCGTGCCTGGCGTCGCTCCGGGCGACAAGGTCGAGGCGCGACTCGTGAGCGAGCATGCGTCCTTCGCGCGCGCCGAGGTCGTGCGGCGCGTCGAATCCGGCGCTGCGTATCGCGTCGCGCCATGCGTGTGGATCGCGGAGTGCGGCGGCTGTCCGTGGCAGCAGGTCGCCTACGACGCGCAGCTCGCCGCGAAGGCGACGAACGTGCGCGAGGCGTTGGCGCGCATCGGCGGCGTCACTGCCGCGCACGAGCTGCCGATCCGACGCGCGCCCGACGAGTGGCGCTACCGGCACCGCATTCGCCTCCACGTCGGTTCGCGCCGCGCGCTCGGGTATCGCCGCGCACGCTCGCACCGCCTGGTCGAGATCGGCGACTGCGTGATCGCCGACGCAGCGCTCGCGGCGGCGTTACCCACGGTGCGGACGCTCAACGCGCGGCTCGCGACGCGTCTCGAGAGCGTCGAGCTGCTCGGCAACGGCAGCGGTGGCGTGGTCGTGAGCGCCGCCGCGCGCGGCGCGTTCGTCGCCGCCGACGAGCCCCACCTCACGTCGTTGCTGGCGTGCGGACAGACAGCGCACACGAGCGACGCGCCCGCTGCACGGATCGTCGGCATCTACCTCGCGGGCGACGGGTGGCAGCGCACGTGGGGCGACGTGCGCGTGATCGTCCATCCCGGCGGCGACACGACGATCGTGCAGCACCCCGGAACATTCAGCCAGGTGAATCCGGCAGCGAATCGCCTCCTCGTCGAGACCGTATGCGGCATCGCCGCTCCGGATCGGCGGATCCTCGACCTCTTCTGCGGCGCCGGCAACCTGAGCTTGCCGCTCGCGCGTGCAGGCGCCGACGTGATCGGCGTCGACGCGAGCGCGCCGGCGATCGCCGACGCGCGGGCGAGCGCCGCCGCGGGCGAGCTCGTGAACGCGCGTTTCGACGCGATCCCCGCGCTCCACTTCCTGCAGCAGCAGGGACTCGCCGGCGCAGAGCTCGTCGTCCTCGACCCGCCGCGGACGGGCGCCGCTGCCGAGGTCGCGCAGCTCGCTCGTCTTCGGCCGCGGCGCGTCGTGTACGTCTCGTGCGATCCGGCTACGCTGGCGCGCGACGTCGCGGTGCTCGCCGCCTCCGGCTACCGCGTCGAGCGTCTGCAAGCGCTCGATCTCTTTCCGCAAACGCCGCACGTCGAGAGCGTTCTCGAAGCGGCTCTTGCTATTGACTGACCCGTGGAGCGCCGTATAGCGTCGACTTCGCTCGATTTTTTTCGGGCGACCGGATAAGGTGTCACTGATGCCGAAAGAGGAAAAGACCGCCAAAGCCAAGGTTACGATCATCTCCGGCAAGGGGGTCTCGCAGACCATCAACTACCTGCTCGAGGATCGGGACGAGCTGGAGTGGCTGGTGGCGGTCGGCCGCAACAAAAACGGCGAGATCTTCTTCTACGACACCGGCGGCGACATCGTCGAGGATCTCGGCACCCTCGAGTACCTGAAGCAGCGCATCATCCGCGCCCACTTCGGCGACGAGCCGGAGTAAAGCCCGGCGGAGCGGCAGCCGAGTCGTCAAAGGTCCGCGGGTACGCCGGCGAGCACCTGATCGCCGTCGATCCTGAGCGGTACCCGGATGAGCTGGCGGCCGAGCGGCGGTCCGAGAACGCACTCGCCGGTATCCGCCCGGTAGCGGGCGCCGTGCGTCGCGCAGACGATGAAGCCGGCCTCGTCGAGGAAGCGGTTTTCGACCCAGTCCATCGTCAGCGGTACGTGACGGCAACGGTTGACCCAGGCGTGCAGCGTGCCGTCGACGTTCACGACGAAGGCCTCGACCGCCTCGCCCTCGACCGGCAACAGAAACTTCCGCGTCGTGCCGCGCGGAAGATCGCCGACCCTGCCGATCACGACCTCCGGGGTGGATTGCTCCACGATGCCGATGCGGTAGCATGCGCTCTCCGCGTCGGCCAATGGACCTGCCGCTCCCGAAGCTCCGTGCCATCGAAGCGTTTCCGGTCGAGGTCGACGGCCGCCAGCTGATCTGCCTGCGCGATCCGTTGCAGTACGCGGCGGAGTCGCTGGTCGTCGCGTACCCCGCGTTCTTCATCCTCACGCTCCTCGACGGCGCCCATACGACCATCGACGTGCAGGAGGCGTGGATGCGCCGCTTCGGGTCGATCCTCGAGTCGACGGAGCTCCATGATCTGCTCGCGGCGCTCGATCGCCACCACTATCTCGAGTCGGATGCGTTCGCGGCGCATCGCGAGTCGCTGGTCGCGGCGTTCCGTGCCGATCCGCTGCGCCGCGCCGCGCACGCTGGGACGAGCTATCCCGACGAGCCGCAGGCGCTGCGCCGTCATCTCGATGAATTCTTCGCCGGCATCGCCCGTGACGGCCGCGGCCCGGTGAGCGGGATCGTCGCACCGCACATCGACTTGCGCGTCGGCGGCGTCGCGTACGGCCATGCCTACGCCGCGCTCTCTGCGACCAACGCCGAGCGCTTCCTCATCCTCGGCACGTCGCACCATCCGAGTCGCACGCTCTTCACCGCGACGCGCAAGGACTTCGAGACCCCGCTCGGCACGGTGACGACCGACCGCTCGTTCCTCGATCGTGTCGCGCGGCGCGCTCCCGAGGACCTCTACGCCGACGAGCTCCTGCACCGGATCGAGCACACCGTCGAGTTTCAGGTCGTGCTCCTGCAGCACCTCCTCGGCGGGCGCCGGCCGTTCAGCGTCGTGCCCATTCTCGTCGGCTCGTTCCACGAGATGATGCTCGCCGGACGCGTGCCGGCGAGCGATGCCCGATTCAGCGACTTCGTCGCGGCACTCCGTGACGCGCTCGCGGACGACCCGCGCCCGACGGTCGTCATCGCCGGCGTCGATTTCGCGCACGTCGGCGCGAAGTTCGGCGACGCCGAAGGCCTGACTCCCGAGCTCATCGCGATCGCGGAAGCGAAGGACCGGCGGCTAATCGCCGCGCTCGAGCGCGGCGACGGCGACGCGTTTTTCGCCGAGGTCGGCGCGGACCGCGACCGCACCCGCATCTGCGGCCTCGCCCCGCTCTACACGTTCTCCCAGCTCATGGACGGCGCGCCCGGCCGCCTGCTGCACTACGATCGCAATACCGACGAGGCGACGCGCTCGATCGTCACGTACGCCAGCCTCGCCTTCGACGCCGCCTGATTCGCGAGTCAGTTGACGCCGCTCCACATCGCCACCCGCTCCGCCTACGGCGGCAGGAGCATCGATGGTAGGCAGAGCTCCTTCGTCCGACGCGGATCGAGGTGCAGCGGGCCGAGCACGTTGCTGACGTACGGGTGCACGGTCAGCGCGAGCGGCGCGATCGGTTTCGCGGCATGGCAGAGAAGGCTCGCGCCGGAGGCGGTCGCGTTGCCCGAGCGCGACGACACCGCCGTGCAGAGATGCGTCGGACGCTTCACCACGATCGCGCCCTCGACCGGCGTCAGCGCGTCGCGCACCACGATCGTCGAGCTCGCCGTCGGCGGCGTCTTCACGCGGTAGCACTTGTACCAGTCGACGCCGTTCGATTGTGGCGCGGGAGGGAGCGGCTCGCTGTCGAGAGCGATCGCGCTGCGCGCGAGCAGCATGTCGGGTTTCAGCACGTCGATGGAATGCTCGCCCAGCACGTCCGCGACGCGCACGTGATACCGAAGCGTCGTCGTGACGCCGACGACGGGTTTGATACGATAGCCGACTAGCGGCCGCGCCGTATCGGGAATCGACGCGCCGTCGCGGACGGCCGGCGCGCATAATGCCCGCACGGCACGCGCGGCGAAGTGCCCCGTCTCGAGCACGTCGTCGAGCTGCAGATCGGCGATCGGTGCGAAGCGCGGCGAGTCCGGGTCGGTCTTCGCGTGCCGGCATTCGAAACCGAGGAGGCACGCCGCGAGATCCGATGCGCCGCCGCACGTGCCGCTGGTGCATACGTCCGCGACCGTGCATGGATCGGCGTCGTCACACGGGCTGCCGTCGGGCTTCGCGGGACCGACGCAGCGCGCGCTCGCTTCGTCGCACACGCCGGCGTGACATTGATCGGCATCGGCGGCGCAATTGCGCGGCGTTCCGCTGCAGATGCCGTCGTCGCACGTGTCGCCGGCGGTGCAGTACAGTCCGTCGTCGCACGGCGATCCCGTCGGATCGCGCGCGGTGCAACCGGTCGTCCGCTCGTCGCACGACTCCGCGCAATCGGAATCGCCGTCGGGGCCGGGGCACGGATCGCCGGCATGCAGCGCGCACGATCCGTGGTCGCATGCATCGGCACCGTTACAGAACACGCCGTCGGTGCAGGGGGCGCCGTCGGGATCGGGACGCGTGCAATCGCGTGTCGCCTCCGCGCACGATTCGGCGCAGTCACCGTCGCCGTCGGGGCCGGGGCACGGATCGCCGCTGTGCGCCGAGCACGCTGCAGCGGCGCAGGAGTCGGTGCCGTTGCAAAAGATGCCGTCATCGCACGGCGCCGTGTTAGCGAGGTGGATGCATGCTCCGGCGCCGTCGCAACGATCGTCCGTGCAGGGATTGCCGTCGTCGGTGCACGTCCGACCAGTCGGCTCCGTGGTGCATTCGGCCGAACAGCAGTCGCCGTCGACGCGGTTGCCGTCGTCGCACTGCTCCGGCGGATCGACGACGCCATTGCCGCACGGCGTGAGCGCCCACAACTCGCTGCCGACCCTGCCGTCGTCACCGGAGAGGAAGAGCGTACCGTTTGCTTGGCCGAGTGGGTATGTCGTCCCCGCCATTCCGGGTCGCAGATCGGCGACGAGAACCGTACCGGCGCTCGTACCGTCGCTCGTCCACAGCTCGCGGCCGTGCACGCCGTCGTCCGCCGAAAAGAAGAGTCGCCCCGAGACCACGATGAACCCGCTCGCGTGCGCGTCCAGCGGACCGGGTTTGATGTCGCGGAGAAGGAACGTGCCCGCGGCTGTACCGTCGCTCCGCCACAGCTCCCGGCCATGGTCGGGATCGAATGCGGTGAGGAAAAGCGTGCCGCCGATCACGGCCTCGGGCTTCGGTCCGGAGTCGTCGGGCCCGACCACGATGTCCTTCACGAGCATCGTGCCCGCAGCGGTGCCATCGCTGCGCCAGAGCTCCCATCCACTTCTGCCGTCGCTCGCCGCGAAGTACGCGATGCCCTGCATGACGAGGAGGTCGCTCGGCACCCCGCCCGCCGCACCTGGGTTGATGTCCTTCACGAGGACCGTGCCGGCGAACGACCCGTCGCTCCGCCAGAGCTCACGGCCGAGGGCGGGATCATTGGCGGCGAACAGCAGCGTGCCGCCGAGGTCGACGAGAGAATCCAGATATGCGCTCCCCGCCCCCGTCATGATGTCTCGCACGAGTTGTGTGCCGGCGCTGGTGCCATCGGTGCGCCAGAGCTCGCTGCCGTTCACGCCGTCGTCGGCGGCAAAGAATACGGTGCCGCCGACGTTCACGAGATGCGTCGGAGAGGAGCCGAAATATCCGGGCCGAATGTCCTTCACGAGCATCGTGCCCACGGCAGTGCCGTCGGTGCGCCAAAGCTCGAGGCCGGTCGTGCCGTCGGTGGCGCGAAAGACGGTCGTCGTGCCGACGTTGGTGAACTCCGACGCGCCCGAGTTCGCGCCGCCGGGCGCGATGTCCTTCACCATCGACGTACCCGCGGCGGTCCCGTCCGTTCTCCACAGCTCAAAGCCGTGGACCCCGTCGTCGGCCGTGAACAGGAGCGCGCCGTCTCTCACGATGCCGGAGAAGATGGGAAACGATCCCATCCACCCGGGACGGATGTCCTTCACGAGGACGGTTCCATCCGCCGTGCCGTCGGTTCGCCATAGCTCGGGGCCGACAATGCCGTCGGATGCGGCCACCAACAGCGTTCCATTGACCACTCCAAACGGACCGGGATTCGAGCCGGCTGTTCCGGAGAAGACGTCTTTCACGAGACCCGTGCCCGCCGCGGTGCCGTCGCTCCGCCACAGCTCGGCGCTCGTCGTCGGCTCCGTCATCACGAAAAAGAATGCCCCCGCGTAGCTCGCCGGCGGGTACGACACGTCGATCGCAGGCGGCACCAGATCGGTCACGAGCACGGTGCCGTCACGCGTACCGTCGCTGCGCCAGAGCTGCATTCGCGTCGGAAACGGTTGGTAGGTGAAGAAGAACAGCGTGCCGTCGACGTCGGTGAGGCCACGCGGTGACGAGTCCTGCGGACCGGTCACGATGTCCCTCACGAGCAACGTGCCGTCCGGCGTGCCGTCGCTCGTCCAGAGCTCGGTGCCCGCGCTCGACGTCGCGGTGAAGAACAATCTGCCGTGCACGTCCATCAGATTCGTCGGCGACGATCCGTACCAACCGGGGACGATGTCTTTCAGGAGGATCGTGCCGGCTGCGGTGCCATCGCTGCGCCACAGCTCCCTGCCGGAGACGCCGTCATTGGCGACGAAGAAGATCAGCCCGCCGGATGCGGTCAGGTCCTCCGGGCTCGAGCTTGGCGATCCCGGCGCGATGTCTTTCACCAGCATCGTTCCGGCGGCGGTGCCGTCGGTCTTCCACAGCTCGTGGCCGTTCGTACCGTCGGTCGCGTTGAAAAATACCGTGTCCCCGACCGCGCCGACGGCCCAGGGCGCGCTGCTTCCTGCGCCGGGTACGATGTCCTTGACGACCGTCGTGCCGGCTTCGGTACCATCGCTCCGCCACAGCTCGTCTCCGTTCGTCGAATCGCTCGCCGTGAAGAAGAGCGTTCCGCCCGCGGCGACGAGACTCTGCACACCCGACTGCCAAGGCGGGCCGATGTACTTGACGACGTGCGTTCCTTCCTCCGTGCCGTCGCTGCGCCACAGCTGGGGACCCCACGTGGGGTCCGTTGCGACGAAGAACAGGAGGTTGCCGAGGGCGGTGAGTTCGCCAACCGGCTCAACGAAGCGGTCGGGCCATGGATCGGGCTGCACGATCTTCACGAGCACCGTGCCGGCTTCGGTCCCGTCGCTCTTCCACAAGACTTGCGTCACGGCCGGATCGCCGGTCATGAAAAAGAGCGTTCCGGCGACATCCGTGAGGAGGGAGGGTGACGACCCGTCGGGGCCGGGAACGATGTCCTTCACCAAAACCGTCCCGGTCTCGCTGCCGTCGGTCTTCCACAGCTCGGTGCCGCTCGCCTGATCCGTCCCAACGAAGAAGAGCGTGCCGCCTGCGACCGTCGGCTGCGCCGCGCCGGTGCCCGACTGGTGGGTGTCGATATCCTTCACCAGCAAGGGTGCCGCTGCGGCGCTTGCCGCAAGTGCCACGACGATCGCGCCGACTGCCGGCGCGCACCGCAGCGAAATCCGTCGGCTCCACCGCTGCATCCGCCGCACCCCCACGTGGCTGCACCGGTTAACCGGCGCAACGGCCGCCGTCAATGACTCAGATCATCGGCGGGCGACCGCGACCAACGCATCCGCCAGCTCGGAGAGCGAGCCGCACGGCACGGCGACATCGGCGTGGCGCGCGTAGACGTCGATGACGCTGTCGCCCGTGTTCCACCGGCTCGTCGGCTCGGGATTCAGCCAGACGAGGCGACGCACGCGCGTGCGCGCCTCGCGCAGGAGATCCGCGCGCGCGGGACGGCGATTGTGCCGCGCGTCGCCGAGGAGCAGCAGGATCGTGTCGCGCGTGAGATCGTACGCGGCGTCGCGCATCAGGTCGGCGAGGCCGTGGCCGAAAGCGGAGCGTGCCATGAGGTCGAGCGGCGCCGCAGGCCGGATCTCGCCGGCGGCGAATTCGATCTCGACGAGCCGATCGACGAAGCCGTACAGGCGCACGTCGCGGAACCAAGCCGCCGCCGGCGCGAGCAGCGCCAAGAAAAAGTCGGTCGCCGTTGCAACGGACGCTGAGAGATCGCAGAGGGCAACGAGCGCCGGCGGGCGCGGGCGCCGGCCGCGGAAGTAGCGCTCGAGGGGGACTCCGCCGCGTGGCGTCGCCGCCCGCAGCGTGCGGCGGAAGTCGAGCCGCCCGCGCGGCTGCGGCCGCAAGCGGCGGCGGAGCCGAGTCGAGACACGTTGGGCGAGTACCCGCACGAGCGCGCTCGCCTCCTCGACGTCGTGCGGCGACATCGCGACGAATGCCATCGTGCGGAGCGCGCGTATGCGCGCCGCCTTGGCACGCGCGGCGCCGGCGTTGGCGCTTTCCGAGGCGACGTCGCGGCTACGGTCGGCTCCCAAGACCGCGCGTTGCGGGTCGGCGTCGTCGCTGCACGCTGCCGCGCCGTCACGGCGATCGGCCGCGTCACCGTCGTCGTGGCGCGAATTCGCGGCGTGGTCGGCCAAGTCATGCTCGTCGTCACGCGAATTCACGGCGTGGTCGGCTCTGTCATTGTCGTCGTCACGCGAATTCGCGCCCCGCGCCGTCGACCTCATGGATGATTCGCGATCCGCCGCGGCGGCCGCACCACCGTCGGCGTCGGTGTCGGGGTCGTCGTCGCGAGCTGCGACGGCACCTGCGCCGCCGGCGTCGCCGTCACTGCGACCGTGCAAGCCGCCGCCTTCTGATGTCGCGCCCTTCGCGCGCCGCCGACGTGCGCCCGCTGTCGTTGCCGCGCGCGGCGGGGCAGCGGGGAACACGCGCGCGAAGCACTCGTCGAAGAGCGCACGGTCGCCTTCGTCCTTGACGATCGCTGCGGCGAGCGCATCCGCAAGTGCCGCACGCTCGACGCCGACGACGGCGGCGGCGCAAGCGGCGTCTATAGCTTCCGCGACGCTCACCCGCACGCCGGCGGCGCGGAGGTCCGCGATCACGGCAGCGAGGCGCTCTTTCATTCCGCGCGCGTCCGCAAGCGTCGCGAGCCGGTCGTGCAGTGCTGCCGCATCGCGACACTCAATTCGAGAGTACTTTCACGTACCGCCGTGGCATCGCCGTTGCTGATCGAAGGCTCGCATGCAGCCGCAACCGCTGATCGCCCTTCTCGTCGTCTTGAACCTGGCGCTGCAGATCTTCGACGGCATCGCGACGTACGTCGGCTGGCAACGCTTTGGTGAGGCGAACCCGTTGCTGCGCGCGGGCTTCGACGCCTGGGGGGCGGGCATGACGTTGGTCATCGCCAAGATCCTCGCGGTCGCGCTGATTCTCGTGCTCACCCGCGCCGGACGGCCGACGCTCGTCCGTGTGGGGTTGTCGTTCACGCTCGTTGCCTATTCGGCGCTGTCGCTCGTGCCGTGGGCGCTTCGCCTGGCGCAGTAGCTGAGGCTACGCCCGACGGGCTCGCGCGGAAGACGCCGCATTCTCCTCGATCCAGCCTTTTCACGACGGCGCCGCGCGCTCGCTCAGCGGCGCAGCGCCGCGATCTTCGGCTCGGCTTTCCGAATGTCCTCCTCGTGCTTCAGCAGCACGGAAAGCGTCCGCCGGACGGCGTCGGCGTCGAGCTCACGAATCCGGAGGGCGAGGAGCGCGCGCGCCCAATCGAGGGTCTCGGCGATGCTCGGCGCCTTGCGCAGGCCGAGGCGGCGCAGGCCGGCAACGAACTCGGCGACCTTCGCCCGCAGGCGCTCGTCGAGATCGGGCACCTTGAGCGCGATGATCTCGCGCTCCTTCTCGACGCCGGGGAACTCGAGGAAGAGATGCAGGCAGCGCCGCTTGAGCGCCTCCGAGAGCTCGCGCCGCTGATTCGAGGTGAGGATCACGACCGGCCGCTCGACGGCGTGAATCGTCCCGAGCTCCGGCACGCTCACCTGGAAGTCGGAGAGCACTTCGAGCAGAAACGCCTCGAACTCCTCGTCCGCCTTGTCGACCTCGTCGATGAGGAGCACGACGCGCTGCGGAGCGACGATCGCGCGTAGGAGCGGCCGCTCGAGGAGATAGTCGCGTGAGAAGATGTGGCCCGCGAGCTCCTCCCACGGCGTCTCCTTGTCGCGATCGACTTGGAGGCGCAGGAGCTGCTTCTGGTAGTTCCACTCGTAGAGCGCGTGCGCGTCGTCGAGGCCCTCGTAGCACTGCAAGCGGATGAGCTCGGTCGCGAGCATCGCGGCGACGACCTTGGCGAGCTCCGTCTTCCCGGCGCCGGCCGGTCCTTCGACGAGCAATGGCTTCTCGAGGACGAGCGCCAGATAGAGCACCGTCTCGACGCGCGCGGTCGTGATGTAGCGCGCCTGCGCCAGCCCGTCGCGGACGGCCTCGGGGGTGATCTCCACGTCAGTCGCCGCCGTCGAGCGGGTAGACGACGAGGCCCGTCAGCAGCTTCGGGTGAAAATACGTCGACTTCTCGGGCATCGTCAGGCCGGCGACGCTCACCGCGCGCAGCGCCGCGATGCTGGTCGGCGGGACGAAGAACGCCGCGGCGGCGTCGCGACCCTCGACCGCCGCGAGCGCGGCCGCCGCGTCCTGCGTATACGTCAGCCCCGGCGTGCCGCCGCGCTCGCCGATCGGCAGGCCGAGGATCGCGGCGAGCACGACCTGGTGCAGCGCCGTCACGTCGAGCGCGCGCAGCACCGCCGGCGTCGACGCGGGAAACGGCAGCGCGTCGTTCGCGGCCGACAGCAGCCAGAGCGAGTCGGCGCCGGCGACGGCCGCGCCGAGGTGCACGGTCGTCGCGGCATCGGCGACGTTCAGTCGCTCGAGGAGGCGCATCATTCCCGCATGTGTCCACGGCAGCCGATCGACGCGAAACTCGGCGGCGAGCGCGCGCCGGAGATCCTCGGCCGCGAGCGGCGACGACGCGAGCACTCGGTGCGTCGGCAACACGACGAGCCCGGGATCCTCCATGCGCGTCAAATACGTGAGCACGTAATCGTACGGCGCAGCGCCGGACGGCGGCGCCACGGCGCCGAGCGCCGCGCGCGTCTCGTCGCGGTAGCGAAGCGCGGTCTCGTAGCGGTGGTGACCGTCGGCGATGAAGACGTCGCGCGGCGCGAGCCGCTCGGCGATCGCGGCGAGCGTCGACGAGTCGCTGAGCCGCCATACCCGATCGCGGGCGCCGTCGTCTGCCTCGAGGTCGAGATCGGGCGCGCGATCCGGAATCAGCGCCGCGATCGACCAATCGGGCGCGGCAACCAGCCCGAAGATCGGCGAGAGCGACGCACGACACGCGCGGACCAGCGCCAAGCGATCGTTTTTGGCGCGCTCGAGCGTCCGCTCGTGCGGCCGCACCTTGCCGGAGTCGAAGCTCTCGAGTCGCAGCGCGCCGATGATACCGACGCGCTCGCGCAGCTCGCCCGCCGCAGCGCGAAAGCATTGCGCGTAGAGATAGAGCGCTCGTGTCGGATCGCGCGTCAGAGCGCCGGATTGCCGCCATTCATGCAGCGTCGCCGCCGCCGCCGCGTACGGGTCGGCCTCGCGATTCAAGATCAAGCGCACGACGTTGTGTGGGCTGCGCGCATACAGCGCCGCCTGGTGGGGCGGGTCGATGACGTCGTAGGGCGGCGCAACGACCCGCGCGATATCGCCGACGACCGCGGGATCGAACAGGAGTCCACGAAAAGGGTTGAGCGTCGCCACCGCGCCTCGTCCTCAGGATGGGGTCTCGAGCGGGAAGGCGCCGAGCACGTCACGGAGCGCCTCGATCGCGACCGCGCCCGCGCGTATCACCCGCGCCCCG
>Ga0137359_10001250_pt1 | contig 20200 bp, 14 predicted proteins | sample Mad1_40_16metaG_FD_108281 | JGI IMG/M metagenome (GOLD analysis project Ga0137359, IMG submission 108281) | Vadose zone soil microbial communities from Angelo Coast Range Reserve, California, USA - Mad1_40_16 metaG | ecosystem: Environmental > Terrestrial > Soil > Vadose zone | place: USA... | reverse complement strand
CGAGGGCCGCAAGGTTTATTTCTGCTGCGACCATTGCGTCGAGAAGTACAAGAAGGATCATCCCGCGGCGAAGTGATTGAGTCCTTATTGATGCTGCATTGAACGCGGTGTCGGGTCAGATCAGATCAGTTCAACTCGAGAATACCAGGCGGCGAGCGCGAATTCGCATCGCGTGCAAGTGCTCGCCGCTTTTGCATTGGAGACGAACCATATGAGTCCAAGTGAAGCTCAAGCGAAAGGTGACCGGCGGCGAGCAGGAAACCACAGACGGCAGTTTCTTGCCACACTCGTGACCGCGTCGATTCTAGCGGCTCTAACGACGGGGTGCGGCCAGAAGCAGGAAGAAAGCGGCGCTTCGAAGCCTGCCGCCCCGAATCAACCTAATCGCACAGCCGTAATCGAAACCGACGTCGGCACGATAAAGCTCGAGTTGCTTGAGAGCGAAGTGCCCAGGACCGCTGAGAACTTCCGCCTGCTTGCGGAGCGGGGTTATTACAACGGTACGATTTTTCACCGGATAATCAGCGGGTTCATGATTCAGGGCGGCGATCCGAACGGCGACGGGTCTGGAGGCCAGACGGCTACCGGGGCTATGCTGCCGAATGAGATCAACAAAAGCTCCTCGCTCTACCAGGGAGGCTACCGGCGTGGTTTGGTGGCGATGGCGAACAAGGGCAAACCGGAGACCGGGTCGAGCCAGTTCTTCATCATGCACCAGACCTATCCGCTCCCGCCCATCTATACGATATTCGGCCGGGTGATTGATGGAATGGATGTAGTTGACAAGATAGCCAGCGCGCCAACGACGATTGGGTCTGATGGTCAGAAGAGTCGCCCGGTGACTCCTGTCAAGATGAACAAGGTCTACGTCCAGTAAACAAAATGTCCGACGCTAACCAGCTCTCAGGGGCCGAGGTGGCTGCGGGCACTTCGGCTCGCTCGCGCGACGATGCCGGTCCAATCGATCGTGTTCCACTCGCTTCCCCCTCCATCGACGGTTCAACTCCTCCGGCTCGCCTTCGCAGACGGCGCATTGCGGGCGCGCTGGTCCGATCTTTGATCGCCGTGCTTGTCGGCAGTCTGATTCTCCGTTTGGCGGGTCATGCAATGGGACAGATGACTCAGTCTTACCTTGACCACATAAGCCGGCACTATTATCCCATCTCCTACACAACCCGGGGCTATGTGATCGCCTCATTCTTCATCACCGAACTTCTCGGTTCGCTGGTGCTCGGAGCAATGAGTGATCGCTATGGACGCAAAGTCTTCATTTTGCTTGGCCCGGTATTGGGTGCGATTGCCGTCCAAATGACTGCGATGACCTCGGTGCTGTGGGTGCTGGTGTTCGCCAGACTGCTTGCGGGACTATCCACCGGCAGCTCGGTGCCCGCCACGCTGAGCTACATCACCGAAGCGACCGTCGGTCGTCCCAGCCTTCGCGCTCGAGTAATGGGTATGTTCGAGATAACGTTGGTCGGAGGCATCGCGATGGGCGCCGTGGTCGGAGGCTATTTGTGGGAGTTCTTAGGAAGCTCGCGGACCGTAATGGGGATCACGCTGCTCAGTCCGGCTTTCAGCATCGACGCATTGATCTTCCTGTTTGCTCTCTCGATCTTTGCGTGGGGGGTTAGGGATAAGAGACGAAAGACATCCTTGAACTCAAATATGACTTCGCACACGGAAGCGGCGCGGAGAAAACTCGCCCACTATTACGAGGTTTTCAAATCACCTGCGGTGTGGAAGTTCAGCCCGGCCTGGCTTTCGATCTTTTCGATTGTAGGTGTCTGGACGAACCACAGCGTGGGCTTGTTTACCGGCAAGGGCCGTTTTCAGGGTCAACTGCTTGTGGGAAGCATCTCGACGGTTAAGTTCGGGAACGGGTTCGCGACGCTTGCGACTTTCTTCGCGGTAGGCATCCTCGCCTGGAGCTTTGTTCTTGCTCGCTATCGCAAAACCAGCGTGATGATAGTCAGCACGTTTGCTCTATTTGCGCTGCTCCTGACGGTCCTTACTCTGAATCACCTCGACTCCTTTTCGAGCCCGTTTTGCTATTCGCTGCTCGGCTTGCTCTTGATCGAGCTGCTCGTTTTGAGTGGCTTCATGCCGGCGGCTTTGACCTACCTGGCGGATGTGACCGAGAACTACGCAGCCGACCGCGGCTCGATAATGGGTCTGTACTCGGTCTTTCTCGGAATCGGGCAACTTGTCGGAACATCGGTGGGGGGTTACTTTGCCGACTGGAACGGCGTGGACGGGCTACTGCTGTTGAGCGCGATCCTCGGTGGCATAACGGCGGTGAGTCTTCTGACTCTTCGCAGACACGAGACGGTCGCACCAGTCCAGGAAACGGTTGCAGTGGACGGCTGAGCGAATCGAGGAATGGGCCCCGGTGACACCAAGTTTCCGAGGAATATCCAAAGGAATGGATATTTTCCAAAAATTTGAAAGCATTGGAGCCAACCCCGAGACTCTTCACCACGGAGACTGTTTCTAAGTTAAACATCCGGAAACGTTACGGTAAGGTTGGGCTTCGTACCCACTTGGGTATATGACTTGCCTTGAAAAGCGGGCTTAAGGCGGCGTGTAGCCAAGAGCAGCCAAGTAACGAAGGACCCCTTGCCGGATCGAATACGGGCACATGGGACAGTCAAGAAGGGGTTAAGGAAAATAAGCAAGAGTCTTTTGGCATACTACTTTATGGTTCAAGCGTCTCTTCTCGACTTTGTTTCAGATCAAACTTGCCGTAGAAAGTTAAATCTGGGTCCCTGGACCACCCATCTTGGCTCGCTTGGCCATCTGTTATCACAGAATGATCACATCACGAGCGGTATCTCCCGGATATTAAGCGGGGAGACCGCCAACGTAAGGGTACTCAAGATGGCAGAAGATACCGAGCCGGCCACCACTCAAGGTCAGTTGGCATTATTTGCATCGCCATCTACAATCGTCTGCCGGTCGTCGCTGAAGGGACCGGCGTTGTCGGCAGCTTGAGAAGTCAACTTCACCCCGTGTGCGAGTTGCTTCCAATGAGCTGCCTTAAACTCTTAGGAGGAAGATAAATGAAAGTCAAACGAAGAGTACTAAAGGGGGCGGTAAGCCTTCTTGCAGTTTTTCTACTCTTGTCTCTAGGCCTGGCCTCGGCGTTTGCTCAGGCTGAGACCGGCCAGATCATCGTGAGAGCGGCCGACGAAAAAGGCGCGTTGGTCGCGGGCGCGGCCGTCAGCGTCAAGTCGCTATCAACCGGCGCCACACGCACCGGTACGACTAACGACGAGGGCGCTGCGACGTTCACCAACCTGCAACCCGGTGTGTACGAGGTGACGGTCACCGGTAGCGGCTTCGCGCCTAACACGCAGCAGGCTGAGGTGACGGTCGGTGGGAGGCTGTCCCTCGATGTTTCGCTCTCGGTCCAGGCCAAGGGCGAGACTATCACCGTGGTTGCCGGGGAAGGCGGCGTTGAAGTCAACACTCAGACTCAACAGCTCTCGGACACGGTTTCACAGAAACAGATCACCGAGCTACCGACCCTAACACGCAACCCATATGACCTGGTGGGTATTTCCGGCAATGCTACAGACGTCGAGGGTGCTACAGCGCGAGGGGCAGGGTTTTCGATCAACGGGCAGCGGTCGGCCAGCACCAACATACTGCTGGATGGCGGCGAAAACGTTGACGCCTTCACGGCCACGGTCGGGCAGAGCGTCCCGCTGGATGCAGTTCAGGAGTTCCAGGTGATCACCAGCAACTTCTCGGCTGAATACGGCCGCGCTTCTGGAGGCATCGTCAACGTGGCGACTAGAGCCGGATCGAATAGTTTCCACGGCTCGCTTTATGAGTTCAACCGCATATCGGCTCTAGCGTCGAACGGTTTTGATAACAACGCCAACGAAATTCCGAAGGGCGTTTTTACGAGAAACCAGTTCGGTTACTCACTCGGCGGGCGAGTGATTAAGGATAAGCTGTTCTTCTTCAGTAGCACTGAATGGACTCGCATTCGCAGCACCGGAGAAGTGATCAGCCTTATACCGACAACACAACTGATCGCGTCATCGAACATAAACACCAGAAACTACTTCAACGCGTTCCCGCTTGAAAACCCAATCAACGGTACCGTATTCACCGTTGGCCAGATATGCCCGTCGGGTTGCGGCGCATTCTCCGCGCTTTCACCTAACACTCCGGCATTCGGACAGGTTCGGGTTAATAGAGCGACAGACCTCGGCGGTGGCGCCCCGGGGAACGATTGGCAGACCGTTGGCCGGCTTGACTACAACTGGAGCGACAAAACACAAATCTACGTTCGGGGCGTGTATGAGGAGGGGTCAAACCCGCTTGGCACGGTCAGCTTCAGTCCGTACAAGGGATTCAACACCGGGTTCGAGGCGAAGAACCAGAACTACCTCGGCTCGGTCACCCACTCGTTCTCCTCCAACCTGGTTTCCCAGTCGAAGATAGTTTTCAATCGCTTGAACCAATTGCAGCCATTGGGCGAGCAGCCGCTCGTTCCGACGCTGTACATTAACGACTCCGTCAGCGGACAGATACTGAAGGGCTTTACGATCAGGTTACCCGGTTACATCTCGGATTCTCCGGGCAGCGGCATCCCGTTCGGCGGCCCGCAGAACTTCATTCAGGCGTACCACGACATGAACTGGACTCGTGGCAATCACCAGCTCCGCTTTGGCGGCCAATACGTTCACATTCGTGACAACCGCACTTTCGGCGCCTACGAATATGCGGATTCGGCGCTTGGCTCAAGCCAGGCGGCAGGATTGGGTAACCTCATAGCCGGACAGTTGTTCAACTTCACGGTCGCCGTTTTCCCGCAGGGCAAGTTCCCGTGCTCGGTTAGTCGCATCACCGGCGCGAGGATCGTTACTCCGGAATGTACGCTGAAGACGCCGTTGACCTCGCCCAACTTCAGCCGCAGTAATCGCTACCATGAGTGGGCGACGTACTTCAACGATTCGTGGAAGGTAAAGCCAAGATTTACGCTGAACCTCGGCGTGCGATACGAATACTACGGCACTCAGCACAACGCGAATCAGGCTCTTGATTCGAACTTCTACTTCGGCGATGGCGCGACGGTGTTTGAGCGCATCCGCAACGGCAAAATTATGCTCGCCAAGGACAGCCCGATTGGCAAACTCTGGGCGGTGGACAAGAACAACTTTGCTCCCCGGCTCGGCTTTGCTTGGGATGTGTTCGGCGATGGAAAGACCAGCTTGCGAGGCGGCTACGGCATGGCCTACGAGCGCAACTTCGGCAACGTCACGTTCAACGTGATTCAGAATCCGCCGAACTACGCGACGGTGGCGTTGCGTGCGGGCGTGGACGTTCCTGCTGGAACTCTTCCTATAACGCTTGACAACTTCGGCCCGCTGGGCGGCAGCGGGATAAGCAAGTCATTTCCTCCGACCAGCTTGCGCGCGGTCGATCCCGACATCAAGAACGCCTACGCTCATTTCTGGAGCCTTGCGGTTCAGCGCCAGATTATGAGCAACACAATCGTTTCTGCCGAGTATACAGCGTCGGCGGGAAGGAACCTTTACTCCATCGCAAATATCAACCGTACCGGCACCGGCTCTGTTTATCTCGGCGATGCTCGTGCGTTCAATCGGCTCAACACCTCGGGACCAACCAGTATCAACTTCCGAGGAAGCGATGGACGGTCGAACTACAATGCGGTGATATTTTCCCTCGATAGCACCAACCTGAAAAACAAGGGTCTCCGAATTACGGCGCGCTACACCTACTCGATTGTTCGGGACAACCTGAGCGACACATTCAGTAGCCCAGCCAACCAATTCAACCTTGGCTACCTCGATCCGTTCAATCCTAATCTGGATTATGGATTTGCGGACTTCGACGTGCGTCATAGGTTCACCAGCAGCTTCACATGGAACGTTCCTCACATCAGCAGTGCCAAAGGCTTCCTCAACCAGGCGGTCAACGGATGGGAGGTCACCGGCATACTCAACTTGCGGAGCGGGACGCCGTTCACGCTCTGGGACAGCTCGGACGTATTCGGCGCGTTTATGCGTGCGCAGCTGAACGGTCCAGTGAACTTCAGGGGATCCATCAACCACGACGCGATTGGTGTCAGCGATACTCCAAACCGCTACAAGTACATTGACCTGAGCGGGCTGGCTCCCAATTGCGACATAGACGGAAATTGCACTTTCTTGGATAAAGCCGGATTGTCGGAGTTCCCGCCCTTCCCAAGCAATATGTCCAAGCGAAACGCCTTCCGTGGTCCAGGCTTCTGGAATCTCGATTCGGCGTTGTACAAGAACTTCAAGCTAACTGAGCGTTATACGCTTCAGTTGCGCCTTGAAGCTTACAACGTCTTCAATCACGCAAACCTGTTTGTCTCAGGCGGTGAAGCTGACGTGGCTGGACCGGGTGCAGCTCCTGACTTGACTCGCGCAGGATTCGTGCCGGCTTCCTTTGCGGGACGACGCAACGTCCAGATCGCTGGGAAGATCATCTTCTAGTTTTCGCTCAAAGCGAAAGCTACTTCAAGGGGAGCCTCTCGGCTCCCCTTCTTATTGTTCAAACCGATTTGAGACCTCCACTTCCCGGGACCACTAAAGCCTCGAAACAGGGCGCTGTGATGCAAGACGCGCGCAAAGTCGTGACGCGCGCTTCGACTGCGAAGATTGATCGAGGAACCATTGCCATGATAGGCTGACTTTTCCCGATAACCCATAATTTCTGATCAAACGAGGAGATGTTTATGAGGCGACGTGATGCTGTTCTCGCTTCGTTCGCGCTGCTGATACTGACTCCAATTGCGCCTGCCGCCGATGAGAAACCGCAGCTGACGGGAGCCGAGATCATAAGTAAACACCTGCAAGCCGTCGGGGGAAAGGAAGCTCTCGCCAAGATCAAGTCCCGCGTGGCGACCGGGATCGCAAAGAAGGACAGCGACGCTGCCGTGCCAGTTGCCATAATGTCCGAAGCGCCCAATCGAGTCTCGGCGATTTATCAATTCGAAGGCTACAACTGGCAGTTGACCTACGATGGTGGAAAGGCGACCTTCCGTCCCACTATCTCGCGCGCCTCTGGTGTAGTGATGCACAAATACGAAGAGATGCTGGCTACCGGCACGATGTTCAACAGCGCATCGCTTTACAACGTGCTCCTCGCTGGAGAATCGGCTGGCGTGAAGTTTGAAGCAAAGGGAATAAAGAAGGTCAAAAACCGGCCGGCCTACGTCGTCGAGATGAAACCAACCAGGGGTCAGTCCTTGCGCCTCTATTTTGATACAGAGACGTTCATGTGGCTCCGCACCGACTACGGCAGCGTGCGCATCACCAAGGATATGGGCACATTCACCAACGACATTGCTTCAAAGGATGAGGAATCAACCATAGACTTTTACATCGAGACTTCGGAATTCAAGGAAGTGGATGGCCTGAAGCTGCCGTTCAAACTAGAGATGGTGGCAACTGCGCCGATTCTGAAGCAAAGGAATGTCGGCACCATAACGACGACCATTAATGAGTACCGGCACAACATTCAAATTGATCCCAAAATGTTTCAGTAAGCCGCGCCGCTTCTGAAGTCAAAGCGATGCGCAATCGGATTCCTTTGTTCTTACTCATCGGGCTGCTCCTTCTGGCAGCGCCAGAAGCGCCGTTTCATGCCCAGCCACGCAGAGTCAGCTTCATCCCCTACCAGGAAGCTCGCCCGATCATCGAAGCCCTCGGCGATGCCTTGCCTGCTGAACTGCGCGGGACAGCCACACGGGACTTGCCGACCGTCTGGACGAATTGGGTCGTTCGCCGGGATGCGGAGATTCGCAACCGCCTGGTTCAGGGCGACGAAGACTCGCTGGTGAACTTTCTCCTGTTTGGGATCTCCTTCACCAGCAAGCCGCGCATTACCCTAAGCGATCTGGCGCGGACCGGCGAAAAACGCTTGTTGAGTTTAGGAAACACCTCACCGGAAGCAGTCGCGTTCGTCAGGGCGATACAGTCGCGAGCGGATGATTTGATTCAGGCGATGTCTGCGCCTGGAAAGAACGAGCGACTGCTGTTCGCCCGCCGGCTCGTAGAAAGCAAGGGCAACGAGCTCACCACAATCCAGGGCCGCGAGCGCGTCAAGCAATATCTGATCGCGAATCTTGCACGCCTGCTCAACGAACATGCGAGCTACGCAAGAGTTCTCGAATCCGCGAAGCTCCTTGGCGATCCTTCCGCTGAGTTTGCCGAACGCTCGAAGCTGTACGCGACCCGAGGTCTTTCGTCCGACACTTCGCTGCTACCGAACTTCGCAATAGAACGAGCGTTGTCATCGCTCAAGTCCCAGGGAATGCTGGCAGCAGGAAGCGTGCGTCGAGTAGGGATCATCGGTCCGGGGCTTGACTTCACTGACAAGCAGGACGGATACGATTTCTATCCGCAGCAAACCATCCAGCCATTCGCCGTTATCGACAGTCTCCTGCGGTTGGGACTCGCACGCACCAATGAATTACACGTGACGACCTTTGATCTCAGCGCGCGAGTGAACGATCATCTAAACCGCGCAATTGCGAACGCACGGCGTGGAAGTCCTTACACAATTCAATTGCCCAGAGACGCGCAAGGTCAATGGAAGGCGGAAGTGATCGATTACTGGACGAAGTTCGGCGACCGTATAGGCACACCGGCGACTCCGGTTGCGGCGCCTGCAGGGATCGGCGAGTTGAAGATTCGCGCAGTTCGCGTTCGCCCGGCCATTGTTGCTTTCATCACACCCGAAGACACTAACATCGTGCTGCAACGACTGGAAACTCCCGGCGGGCAAGGCTTCGATCTGCTAATCGCCACCAACATCCTTGTCTACTATGACGTGTTCGAGCAAAGCCTCGCGCTGGCCAACGTCGAAAGGATGCTGCGTCCCGGCGGTTTTCTGCTGTCAAACAACGCGCTGCTCGAACTGCCAGGCTCACGCGTGCATTCTGTTGGCTACGAGACCGTCGTGTACTCGGACAAGCCGAATGATGGCGACCACGTAGTGTGGTATCAACGCTCTACTGACAAATAGCTGGGCCGTCGCGAAATCCTTCTACCCATCGTCCTTTTGTGGTAACATTCAATCGGTTTTTGACCATCCCACAAGCTCATTTAAGCTTTTCTAGCTCGTATTCAAGGAGGTGAAAGATGACGATTTCTCCGCTCACACAACTACATTTGCGTCACTCTTTCGGCCGACTGCTGCTTGCAATGGCGTTGCTTACAACCGTGTGCACGACACCGGCGCTAGCGCAAATGGGCGGCATCGACTCGGACCCTGGCGATCCGGGCACCGGCGGCAGAAACACCATTCAAGGTACAATATTTCTACCTGGCGGGGGGCGCCTGGATAGGCGCGTCAAAGTGAGGCTAACAGGCCTTGCCAACGGCGAGCAGTTCCAAATATCTGATGACAGCGGCGCGTTCGCCTTCAGGCGACTGAAAAGCGGCAGATATATGGTCGTGGTAGACGCGGGGAAAGAGTTTGAGATGGCCGGCGAGAGCGTCGACATAATTGAGCCCCCGCGAAGACGAGGCGACCCCGGTATTACCGTGCCGGTTTACATTACACTGCAGCCGCGAAGCAGCAGCTCCGGAGCCCCCGGCACTGTTGACGCTAAGACGGCGGGCATTCCTGAAGCCGCGCGCGAACTCTATAAGCAGGCGATGGAATCAGCACAATCCGGCGACCCAAAGAAGGCAATCGAGGAGCTAAACAAAGCTCTGGAAATCTATCCCAATTTCATGGCCGCGCTAAACCAACTCGGCGTGCAGTACATGGAAGTGAAGGAGTGGGGGAAGGCTGTCGAAGCGCTCCGCAAAGCCATCGGGATCGCGCCTGAGGCTTTTCACCCGCGGCTCAATTACGGCATCGTGCTTCTCCAGTTGAGGGACTACAAGGGCGCCGCGGCCGAACTGGGCATAGCTGTTCAAAAGAACGGCTCTTCAGGACCCGCGCACTTCTATCTGGGCCGCGTTATGGTTAGCCTCGGCAACTACGACGCTGCCGAGACTGAGTTGCGGCAGACGATAAGCATAGGCGGCGAGGAGGCTGTCGAAGCCCATCGATACCTGGGCGCGGTTTATATCGAAAAGCACGACAGCGCGCGCGCCGCCGACGAGTTGGAGGCGTACTTGAAACTGGCGCCCAAGGCCAAAGATGCCGACAGGATCCGAACCATAGTTAAGGACCTGCGCAGTCAGGCGTCTACGACGTCAAGATGAGCCGTATCCTTCGCGAAGGACTCTTAATCAACAACTCGCTTATTGTCAGACAGCCGGGATACTCGCAGGCAAGAAGAAGAACGCGATAGCAAAGATCAAATAAACCGCCAGCAGCAGCACTCCTTCCATCCAGTTCGACTCGCCGTCGGCGGCGACCAGACTTACGATCGCGACCGCAAGCCCAACCGTTATCACTTCAAAGGTCGTAAATACCAAATTCATTGGCCGCCCGAGAGCGTAGCTCAAAAACACGAGAACAGGAGCGACAAATAACGCGATCTGCATGCTCGATCCGACTGCAATGTGATAAGCCAGGTCCATCTGATTCTTCATCGCCATCAAGACCGCTGTGCTGTGCTCGGCTGCGTTGCCCACGATCGCCACGGCGATGACTCCTACAAAGACTTTTGTGAGCCCGAGCGACTTCGATGCCGGCTCGACTGCGTGAACCAACAATTCGCTCATCCAGGCAACGAGCGCAGTTGACCCAAGCAACACCAGCCCGGCGCTCTTTGGGCTCATCTTAGAAGCTTCCTCGTGCGGCTCGCTTGTTCCAAGATAGAGGTCCTTATGAGTGCGGAGTGCGAAGATAAGGCTAAGAACATAAGTCACAAACAACACGATGGAAATCTCGAGACTGATGTTCTTCTCGGCGCTCCCCTCTGCGCCTCGCGTAACCCAGTGAAACACGGCCGGCACAAGCAAGCCTATTGCGCTCAGCGCCATTAAGGTGGCACTCATGGTCGCAGCGGTCCGGTTGAATTTCTGATGCCGGTACTTGAGCCCGCCCGCCAGCGCGCTTACTCCGAATACGAGGAGAATGTTTCCGAGAATAGACCCGGTCAGCGATGCTTTGATCACCTCGGTCAGCTCCGCGCGCAAGCCTTGAAACGCGATGATCATCTCGGCTGCGTTCCCGAACGTCGCATTCAAGAGTCCCCCGATTCCCGCGCCCAGTCGTTGCGCAAGGCTCTCCGTAGCCTTCCCCATCCATCCGGCGAGCGGAATGATCGCCACTCCCGAGGCTATAAACGTCCAGAGCTCAGGCGCGTGTGAGTAGTGAAGGACAACGGCCACCGGGATGAAAATCAGCAGCACATCCAAAGCGTGCTCGAGCAAGAAATGATTGACGGTAGATTTCTTCACGATGATCTCGTGCTCCGTATGGACCACGGATGACGCTGATTCGACGGATTAACGCGGATCTGATCCGTGCCAATCCGTCTGATCAGCGTCATCCGTGGTCTATCTCCTTGCTTTCTCAATCGCCGCAGCCATCTGATCCATCATCTCGCGCTCGCTGAACGCCATCCAACCGTGCCCCTTGCCTGGACCGTAGAGAATCTTTCCTTGATACGGCGGATCGGCTTTGGACAGAAACGCGTCGAGCATATGCACCGCGTTGTTCAGGAAGTAATCATCCGCTTCGCCAACCCAGATCGTCAGCTTGCCGCGCAGCTTAGGCCCGAGCGTTTTCCAGTTCTTCTCGAGCACCAATCGGAGGTCGTATCTCTTCCAGTGCTCAACCAGTTCGCGATTGATCTTGCCGGTATTCGGGTCCCAGAGCGGCGCAGGTCGGCCATCGGCAGCACGCGGGCCATAGGTCGCGTTCCACGCGCCCCATTGCTCGCCTGACATCGTGTAGCAGTCGCCGAGCCCCATCACGTTTTCCATCTGACACTCATGGCGAATCGTAAAGCGAACGTCACCATTCAGGTCTCGCGCGCTCGGCCGCTCAAATCCCCGCCTGTTCACGTAAGCGTTTTGATCTTCGTAGATGTTGATCAATTGAAACGCGCGAAAGTCCACGCCGTCGGGGAATCCCGACCACGTACCGTTGAAGAAGTCCGGATAGAAAACCTGAAGCGCAAGCGACACCCATCCACCGGTCGAGCCGCCAGCGAGCACTCGCGCCCACGGTTGGCCGATGCAACGAAACTTCTGCTCGACGTAAGGGATCAACTCCTGGATAATCGCGTCTCCGTACGGGCCGTTGTTGTCCGAGTTCACTTGATAACAGTCTCCGTATGGCCCGTCGCCATCCAGATGCAGCAAGACCATCCGGGGCGTGCCATCCGCCTGCCACGCGCCGCGAAATCCCGAACCTTCCCTCATCATGCGCTGAACGTTGGTAAAGCGAGAGCCGTACCCGCCAATCTCCACTCGCAGCGGGTAACGCTTAGCAGGCTCGCTCTCGAAGCCTCGCGGCAGGATCACGCCGGCTCTCAAATAGATCGGCCGCCCGTGAAACTTGCTGAGCAGGTTCGATTGGATCTTCACGTACTTTACGTAATCGGTGTCCGGCGGCAATTGCTCCGCCGGCACCTTTTCGGTCAACTCGATCCTCACGGTTGCGCCTTGCGTTGGATCGAGGTGCATTTTGCGCGATGTGCTGTAGAGGTTGCCAGGCGCATTCACCGATTTCAGATCGATGTTTGAATCGAACAACGCCTGGACGAAATAGTCGCCCGTCGGAAGATTCTCGAGGCTGTCGATCGGAAACGCAGCACACTTTTCATCGATCGCGCCAGTGACGCCTGGGGCAAAGTTCTGAATGTCCCGGCCGAAAACCGGCGAAGCGTCGAGCCCGGTTTGACCTATCGTGAGCCTTGGTTCGGGCTGGCTCTTGGGACTCAGTATTACGAACAACCTCCCGCTCTGTGGCGATGAGACTAGCCCGGCTGCGATTGTTACTTCGAGTCTAATCGAGGACGAGCGCACGTCGTGCGCAGCTACATGAAGTGACGCCAGGATGCCAAGCGCAAGGAAGAAAGTAACAGCTCTCTGCATTTCCAGTCCCCGATCTCAGACTTCCGATTTACCCCGTACCATCCAAAGCTAGTGGTCAGGAAGGGTGGTTTACCCCCGCCTTTGCTTAGGCTCTGCAGAAGCCTCCCTGCACGGCCAGTGCTGATCTCAGAATTCCGATTCACCCATGTCATGCAAAGCTAGTGGTCGGGAAGGGTGTGGTTTACCCCCGCCTTTCCTCAGCCTATGAAGACCCTGCCTTCTTGGTCTGGTTCTCGATCTCTTTGCTCCACTGTTTTGCAGCGACGGCCAACTTCTTGACGTCTTCTGGCCACCACCACTCTCGATCGACCTCTATTGGGACATCCTTCACGCGAAGATAAAAGGACCTAAAGCTCGACCAGTGGTAATCACCTGCTGACTTGACCAGCCCTGCTTTGATAGGATTGAAATGGATGTAATTGATCTTCTGCCAGATCATCCAATCGCTCCAAAGAGCCAGGTCCTTGAAGCTCTCCTGCCATACCTGGTGTTCTGACTGATTGGGTTTGGGCTGCGCTAGCTTGAAGGACAGATCGGGGACCGCATGCACGATAGCCTGCGCCGATAGACTCTTGAGCGCGCCCATCAGCTCACGAATGCGGCCGTCGCGCAGATTCACGATGAGGTGAAAGTGGTCGGGCATTAAGACATAAGCCACGAGTTTGAATGGCCACTCCTGTCTCTTGTTAGCGATCAGGTCTATGTAAGCCTGGCAGGCGGCGTCGCGAGTGAACACTGCGACACGGTCTTGAAAATTACCCGTGGCAAAGTGCAATGCGCCCGGGAGATTTCGATTGGACCATTTTCTAGCCATCGTTTGAGGACTAACAAAAAACAGTGCGAGAGGTTACCAGCGAGCGGGGGTAAACCACCCTTCCCGACCGCCAGCTTTGGCATGGTACAGGTGATTCGGAGTTCTGAGATCGGGGACTGGCTGTGAAGGGAGCCTTTTGCAGACGCTGCGCAAAGGCGGGGGTAAACCACCCTTCCCGACCACGAGCATTTAACAGTGTCTTCTTCATCCGATGCGTTCCAGGCTCACTTCAGATGAGCATCGAACCAGCGCCACTATTCGAAAACCACCCTTCCCGACCACGAGCATTTCAGTGTGTCTCGTTCATCCGATGTGTTCAATCCTCATTTCAGATGAGCGTCGAACCATCGCACGATCCGATTCAACCGGTCGATCAGATGCTTTTCTTCCTGCAAACCATGAGGCTCGCGCGGATACACTACGAACTCGCATTCAACCCCATAGCGTTTCAGCGCGCGATACAGCATCTGGCTCTGTCCTAGTGGATCGGTTCGGTCGTTCTCGCCGTGCAGAATCAGTGTTGGAGTGCGCGCGTTCTTGATGTAAGTCATCGGCGAACTCTTCGCAAAGCCTTCCGGCTTTTCGTAAGGCAGGCCAAAGAACCATTCATCGTACGCTGGGCCGTCTTCGGTGCCGAACTCCGTCGCGAGGTCGCTCATCCCCGCTCCCGAGACTGCCGCCTTGAAGCGCTGCGTCTGAGTGATCGCCCAAGCCGCCATGTAGCCTCCATAAGACCACCCGCCGATTCCGAGCCGGCTTGGATCCGCGATTCCTCGGCTAATCAAAAGATCAACTCCTGCCATTACGTCCTTGAAGTCTCCGCCGCCCCAGTCTTGCCGATTCATCTCGAGGAAGCGATGACCATATCCGATCGAGCCCCGAATGTTTGGATAGAACACCGCGTAGCCGCGCGCCACCAGCAACTGTCCCCACGGCTCGAACGAATCCGACCAAACGCCGGTCGGCCCTCCATGAACCAGCACAACCGTCGCGACTTTTGTTCCTTCGACGTAGCCGCGCGGCTTTAGCAACAACGCTTCGATCTGTGTCCCATCGAAGCTCTTGTAATTCACCAACTCAGGCTTGATAAGAGGAATCTGACTCCAGCCTTCATTAAATCGAGTTACCTTCACTGGGCCAGCTTCACCATTTGACAACCAAAGCTCGGGAGCGTCGGTCGCACTTTCTCCGACGAAGGCAAGCAACGTGCCCTTCTGATCGAAAGAAGGTGTTGGGTGCATGTCGCCCGGCGCGATCTGTTCAACCTTCCCTTCTGGTTTGATCACGCAGAACTGGCTCCTGGAGCCCATTTGACCCACAACCAGGATCGATCCGTCCGGACGCCAGATGGCGTTCGACACGGGGCGATCGAGGCTCGACCCGGTTAGGTTCTTCGGTGCACCTCCTTCAATCGGCTGATAGTAAAGGTCGTGAGGAGACGGTCCGTCAACTCGCGCAGCTAGATAGGTCAGGCTCTTGCCGTCGGGAGACAGGCGAATCGCACCGAATCCTCCGCGCGGCGTCGCTATCTCCTTCATCTGACCGTCGGCCACCATGATCGAAAAGATGCGGTGCGTGTTTTGGTCTGACTCGGGATGATCGGTCGCGGAGACGACGAGCCGGTCGCCTTGCGGGGACCACTGAGCTTCTGAGATCTCCCACGAACCAGAGGTCAGTTGGCGAATCTTCTTTGACTCGATGTCGATCAGCCAGAGCCGAACGTGTTTGTCGTCACGATCGACCAGTCGAGCATCGTCCTTGTCCTTGTCTTTCTTGTCCTCAGCCTCCGTCTTAGGTTCGGGAGCGAGAAACGCCAGATGTTTCCCGTCTGGTGACCACACGACCGAGCGCACGCCGTTCTTGCCTTCGGTCAATCGCTCCGCCTCACCGCCGTCGCTCGGCATCACGTAAATCTGAGGTGATTCTCCTCGGTCCGAAACGAACGCCAGCCTCTTCCCGTCGGGAGACCAGCGCGGTGAGGATTCAGATTTCGATGAGTTAGTAAACTGTGTCAGCTCGCGAGAGCGTACGTTCAGCATCCATATGTGCCGGCTACGAAGCGTACCTTTTGGAGGCTCACTAACGACAAAGCAGACGCGATCGCCGTCGGGCGATATGCGCACGTCCGACATCTGTCGTCTGGCGATCGTCTGTTCAGGCGTGAGTTGAGCTTGAGCGGCGGGCGCCAGGGCCAAAAGAAGTAGCGCAGCGAACATATCTGAGCCTCCCAGCTTACGGGTTTGCGGCATTATAGATGGCCCGTTCACTCAATGTGAGCGAGAAAAGCAGGATCAAGCAGCATAAGCAATTGGTCGCGAGCGCGTTCTACGGCGGCTTGCTCTTTTGCCTCGAGCGTAATCTTTACCCGATAGGCCTCGTGAGTAAACGTGGGGTACGACCCAATATCGACTTCAGGATGACCGGCTGCAACCTCGTCAAGACGCGGTGCGATATCGAATTCGTCCTCGCGAGTATAGATCACCTGAGTATGAAACGGCTCGGCTCTGAATCGCTCTCGGATCGCCTCGAACTTCTTGCGAAACAGTTCGGGGACGCCCGGCAGCACGTAGACGTTTTTGATCGCAAGAACGGGCCAGCGCAAATCAACCCCGCGGATCAGATCTGAACCCTCGGGCACAGCCGCCATTCGCAACCGCGCGGCATCGACACCATCTCCAAAATAAGAGCGCAGCATCGCTTCAAGCTCGGGGTGTCTTATAACCTCCCGGTCGAACGCGCGAGCCACGCTTTCAATTGTCACATCGTCATGAGTCGGCCCGACTCCGCCCGAGGTGAACACATAATCGAATTGTTCAGCGCATTCTCGGACCGCAGTCGCGATAGCGTCGACGTCATCGGGAATGATCACGACTCGCCGGAGGGCCACTCCAAGCCCGTGCATCTCGCCGATCAAAAAGCTGGCGTTCTTGTCCTGGGATTTTCCGGTCAGAATCTCGTTGCCGATGACTACGATGGCGGCGGTCTTCTGTCGCATAGGAGACATATTAAGGGAAGTGGAGTCAGTTGTCAGTAGGCGGAAGTCCGCAGTCCGTAGTCCGTAGTCCGTGGTCCGTAGTCCATGGTCCGTAGTCCGTGGTCCGTAGTCCGTGGTCCGTAGTCCGTAGTCCGTGGCCACGGTGCAATGGCCGATTATGAGTCAGAACACTGATGCCGACAACCTGCCACGGACTACAGACTACGGACTACGGACCACGGACTACGGACTACGGACCACGGACTTCTTGAAACACCACTGTCGATCCAATAGAATCTCTAATCACGTCCCCTCGGTTCAGTGGATCAAAAAGGAGCAATGATGCGAATTAAGACTTGCCTGATAGCAGGCGCGCTCGCGCTCTGCACAGTCGCGGCGACTCTCGCTGCGGGCCAATCTTCCCATGGGCCCGCGAAGACGATCGCAAGCGGAAACGGAGTAGGGTCGGCTGATTGGCCCATGTATGGCCGTGACCTGGCCGGCTCGCACTACAACCCGAACGAGAAACAGCTCACCCCGGCGACCGTCGCCCGGCTCAAGCCAAAGTGGATTTTCGAAACGGGCGGCGACGTCTCAGCTCAACCTTCGGTTGTGGGCGGCGTCGTCTACTTCGGGTCGTGGGATGGAAAAGAGTACGCGGTCGACGCGAAGACCGGCAACAAGATCTGGGCGTATGACTGCGGCAGCCCCTCGCGCAGCGGCGCGGCTTATGGTGATGGCACTCTCTTCTTCGGAGACCTTGGCGGTTCGCTCCATGCCGTGGACGCAAAAACCGGCGCGCCCAAATGGAAAATAAAAGTCGATGCTCATAAGGACACCGTTGCAACGGGATCACCCATCTACCACAACGGACGCGTGTACATCGGAGTAGCGTCGCACGAAGAAGGCGCGATCCTGAAGTACGGCCCCATTTACGAGTGCTGCACGTTCCGAGGCGGAGTCGCGGTCTTCGACGCAAAGACCGGGGCCCAGGTCTGGCGCTGGTACACCATACCTGACGCGCCAACGGACCAGGGCAAAGACAAAAAGGGAGTAACGATCATGGGCCCGGCTGGGGGCGCGGTGTGGTCGACTGTGACGATCCATCCCGATGCGAATAGGCTATACGTCACTACCGGGAATCAATACACTCCGCCCGCTTGCAAGTTTCCAAACGCCATCGTTGCGCTCGAGTTGTCTACCGGTAAGACCGTGTGGTCGTATCAAGCGACTCCCGGCGACATCTGGACGTTCGGCTGCGCCAATCTCGCCGAGTGCAGCGATCTCGACGTGGACTTCGGCTCGACTCCAATGGTCTTCAAAGGACCGGGCGGAAAGCCGGCGATCGGAGCCGGACAGAAGAGCGGCTGGTTTTATGCGGTCGATCCCAAAGACGGAAAGCTTCTTTGGAAGACCGAAGTGGGTCCGGGCGGCAAGCTCGGAGGTATCGAGTTTGGCGATGCAACCGACGGCGAGCGCGTTTACGCAGCGGTCTCGGCTTTTCCAAAGCAAGGCTCGGTATCGGCGCTTGATGGCGCTACTGGAAAAATACTGTGGCAGACGAAGTCTCCCGACGGCGGCTCGAACTTCGGTCCGATCACCGTGACTGGCACGGGCGATAACCGCCTGGTGTTTGCAGGGTCAAACCATAACTTCATCCGAGCCTTCGACGCTAAGGATGGAAAGATCCTTTGGGAATTCGACACCGGCGGCGCAGTTGGCGGCGGGCCGACGGTGGTAGACGGCGTAGTTTACGTCGGCTCCGGCTACCAGTTCCTTCGCGTCGGCAAGCCGAACAAGAAACTGTATGCGTTCTCGATTGATGGTAACTGATCGTCGAGAGTGAGTGCGAGGACTGAGCACTAGCATTTTCCAGGGCGCGATCAAGGGCCGGGGATATCAGTGAACCAATCTCCCGTTTCTGGTTCGCTGAGGAGCCGGACACCATGATCACGCCCTTTACCGATTCGTGGGAACTTGACGAGTTCCCTTCTGATATCACTCGGGAGGCCGCGTGAACGAGTACTCATTTGAGAGGGTATTGTCAGCGTTTCTGACCTGAAGGCTGACGGTCTGTCCAGCGCTGACCAGATTGCCCGCCTTTCTGGCGATCAAGACGGTTGTGGGGTTCGCCTCGTCGTTCTCGGTCTTCTTTTGCCTGTCTCCGTTCAAGAACACTTTCGCACCGTCGTCGAAGTTCTGGCCTGTCACAATCAGCCTCTTGCCGAATATCGTAGCCGTGGCAATCACAGGCGCCGGGCTCGAGGCGCCGGCGTCAGGAAGCCCTTCCAGTCCTATATTGAAGGTCGCTGCGTAACCTTGTGCGGTTTGACTGACCTCAAGAATCAGTTGGGAACCGCCGCCGTTGAAGATGCCATCCTGCGTGTTCCGAGTATTGCGAGCTCCCTTCGTGTTGTAGGGGGCTTGAGTATAAACCTGATCGGTGAAGGCATCGTCGCAGAAAAGCTGTGATGTGAATTCATAAGTCGTTTCGGCGCCGGCAAAGAGCCGAATCTTGAAGTGGATGTGAACAGCCCTGCCAGAGTACCAGCCCGGATAGATCGTCTGGAATTGTGCCGATCCGCCGCTGTCCGTCACTTGATACCCTCGCAGGTATTTCTGACCTCGCGTATCGAACCCCGCGTCTCTGACATCGGAATAAGTACCGAGCGCGTCGCAATGCCAGATATCGACGTAGGCGCCAGCCAAAGGTGAACAGGTGTTGCCGCTCACGCGGGTTACGTTGAAGGTCAGCACCAGTAATGACCCGGGCTTAGCGGTGTTCGTAGCCGGGTCGGCTCGGATGTCGGAACGGTTAAGCCTCTCGTCGACAAAATAGGGCCCTTCGGTAAGTTGCGGTCTCACGACACAGGAAAGCGCTTGTGCGCTTACGACCGAGCCGCGTTTTCCGGGCGCCATGAACCTCATCGCCGGCTCGCCGCTCAACGCCACGACTGCCGTTGCTCCCGCTGCCCCAATTAGGCGAAGCGTCTCTCGCCGGCTCAGCAGATGGTTCGATCTTTGTCTCGTCATTAGTTCTTCCTCCTGTGCTCTATTACTCCTTAGCTCTTTAGTCGTCTGTCACGTCTTGTTCTTCTGGAGTCGATGGACCAGCGGACTCGCAATGTTCTTTCGTCAATATCCAACTCGCTGTCTAGATCGGCTTCATCCAACCCTCGCTTGTTTGGAACGCCACTGGTACCGGAATCGGCGTCAAGGGTTTGTTAAGCGAAGGTATAGTTTTGTCAACTTCGTAAGACAGCGATCGAGTGCAAGAAAAGGATTCGCTTATCGTTCGTTGGTTGGGACGGAAAGCTGCTGCCCATCGTGATCGAAAGGTTGATTCACCGATCAAAAAAGAGGTTCAAACATGAGAAGAAGTGTGTGCGCTGTTTT
>Ga0137359_10001245_pt1 | contig 20228 bp, 13 predicted proteins | sample Mad1_40_16metaG_FD_108281 | JGI IMG/M metagenome (GOLD analysis project Ga0137359, IMG submission 108281) | Vadose zone soil microbial communities from Angelo Coast Range Reserve, California, USA - Mad1_40_16 metaG | ecosystem: Environmental > Terrestrial > Soil > Vadose zone | place: USA... | reverse complement strand
CTGCGCCACTGGGCTAAACCCCACGAGCCGTCCGTCCTCGAAACGGTAGCCGTCAGGCTCTGGCGCCCCAGGGATGAGACCGGCGGGGAAGGCTGCCGGATAGGTCGCGAGCACTCGGCCGTCCTGGAGGTACAGCGCCGCGGCAACCATGTGCGGGTCGTACTTCAGGGCATTCAGGATTTCGGTTGCGTCCGCGGCGTTCGCAAACGCGAGGGCGGCGGTGCTGTTGGCGGCAAGGATGCGGGCACGTGTGCCCAGATTGTTCCGCATCGTATTCCGGAAAGTCACGACCTGGTAGGCCACGAACGCGGCCGACGTCAACACCAACACCAATCCGCTGATCAGGAGCAGGATCGCCGTCAGCTTGCGTTTTATTGGCCAGTCGCGGATCGACATGCTCAGCGTCTTGGCGTTCTGACGATCTCGGCTACCCGCAACAGCTTCGAGCTGATCGTGACGTTGGCGGCTTGCGCCGCTTCGAGGTTGATCCTCAGACGAATGCGGTTCTTGTCATTGACGAACTGAATCATGCCACCGCGCTTGGCGAAGTCTTCGCCGTCGCTCACGGTGAGGATGGTGCGATTGTGGAGCGCCGCCAGGATTTGCCCGACGCGCTCGTTTTCCGAGCGGCTGATGAACAGAATGTTGCACCCCTCGATATCCGTCAGCTCGTGATATCGGTGGACCTCGAAGGGACGCAGTCCGAGATGCTCTCCCCGTACCGTCTCATCCAGGAAAGCGCCGAACGGGTCATCTCCGAGGATGCCGATGAGCAGGGGCGTCCGCGGGTCCTGTGCAGGCACGGTCGGCCAGTCGACAAACTGTGCGAAGTTGAACAGGAACACTGCCTTCACCTGATACTCGGAGGCCCGCGGGCTTTGTACGAACAGCAGCGCCGACGCGAGGACGGAGACCGCTCTCAAAAGTGCCATTGCGCCATCCCATATACGCCGCGTTCGATGCGCCGGAGTGCCGTGGGCGTTCCGAACTCGGTATGGCGGTCGTGCAGCAGATTGCGGCCGGCGAGAGACAGCTCGAGCGCTGCTAGCGGTTGCCAGCCGAGCCGCGCATCCAGCTCGGTGTACGCAGGCACCTGCTGGTTGACGATCTCACTGATATACCGGAACCCGCCATCCAGGCTCCATTGCGCGCCCAGGCTCAGCGAAGAGCGCAAACTCAGCTGACGATCGGGAGTGTGCGACTCTGTCGCGCCTCGGGTGGTGTCGGCGCTGCCGGGATTGGGCCAGATGTGGATGCGTAGCTCGGTGTAACCCGCCCGCAGTTGCCAGTTGTCGGTGATGCGATAAGTGGCGGTCGCTTCGCCGCCGTATGATTCGCCGTCCTGCCCGTTGCCGATTTCGAGCGAGTCGGGTCCCGGCACCGGCTCCAGGCTGCGCAGCCCGTGATAGCGACTATAGAAAGTCGCGAATGAGAGTACCAATGCACCTTGCTGATGGCGGTATCCCAGCTCGTACGCCAGCTCATTCTCGGAGCGAAAGTTCGGGCCGCCGGCAAGGAAGTAGGGCGGCTGACGCGGGATGAACAATTCCCGGTCGATGCGCGACGGCGTTCGCACCGCCCGCGAAATCGCTGCCCACAGCGTACGCGACGGGCTGAAGGTCCAATTCACGCGACCGCTCGGCTGGATCTCGAATCCAGTGTAGTCGTTGTGCTCGATCTTCGCGCCCAGGGTGACGTGGAACCGCTCGGGAACCAGCGCGATCTCATCCTGGGCGAACGCGGTAAACCACTGTCGTGCCACGTGGGGCGGCAGGAAGGCCAGCCCTGCACTGTTTTGGACGCGATCGTTGATGAGCCGGTAACCGAGGCCCCACACCACGTGGTGGCGAGCGCCGAGGGCGGCGCGATGTTGCACATCGATATCGTAGCTGTCGAGATCTTCACCGAAGGTGCCAGGAATATTCCGATGCGTGCGGTCGTAGTACGCCTGAGCCGTGACCTCGGAGGTAGCGGAGATTGGGTGCGCCCATTTTGCCACCACATTCCCACCGCTGACGCCGATGTGGCCGGGGGAGGCTTGAACTATTCGGCCGTCGTACCAATCGCTCAGTAGACTGAGACGGTTGCCCGCGGAGGCATCCCAGTCCAGACGCAATCCGCCCTGTCCCATGTGCCAGGCATCGGCAGCCGCTTGTCCATTGGGGAGCAGCGTGGGATCGCGACTGAAGCCCTTGCCGTAGATCCGATAATGAGTGTGCGCGCCGAGCTCGCCGCCGTAGCGGGCGGATCCGAACCCTGCCAACTCGGTGCCGCCACCGCCCGTGACCAGGAGTCCTCTCGTATCCTTCGCGTCCTTCGTGATGACGTTGATCACGCCGTTGACGGCGTTGGAGCCCCACAGCGTTGCCCCTGGTCCGCTGATGACTTCGATTCGGTCGATATCCGTGAGCAGGACATCCTGCACGTCCCAGAACACGCCCGAAAACAGCGGGGTGTAGACGGTCCGGCCGTCGATCAAGACCAACAACTTGTTGGCGGTGGTGCTGTTGAGCCCCCGGGCGCTGATGGCCCATTGACGCGCATCGACTTGTGCAACCTGCAGATTCGAAGCGAGGCGCAGGGCTTCGGGAAGGCTCGTTGCGCCGGAGCGGCGAATGTCATCCTGCGTAATGACTTGGATCGCCGATGGTGTTTCGAACAAGCGTTCCGGACGCCGGGAGACGGACATGACCTCGACGTTCATCAATTGATCGAGGGTGAGGCGCTTCAAAGCTTCCGCGGAATCGCGCTGCTGAGCGGCGGCCGGGCGCGCTGCGACGGCCAATAGGACAATAAGGAAGAGCGTGCGCGTGGGGTTCATGCATGTCCTTCCTATGAGACGCGGTCGAACTCGCTAGAGTGCGCCCCACAATAGGCGAACTCGGGTGTCAGAACCTGTCGGCTATTGTCTCGACGTCGCCTAGGTCTTTGCCTACGTGCTGCGACTCGCCGATCACCGCCAGCACCATGCCGGCGAGAATAAGGGCGGCGCCCAATCCCTGAGAAACAGAGAACTGCTCTCCCCAGAATAGCCGCGACGTCAGCGCCGCGAACACCGGCTCGAGGCAGAAGAGCAGGGAAGCCCGCGCCGAAGACATCTCGCGCTGTGCACGCATCTGCCACACCAGCGCCATCGCGGTCGACATGACGCCGAGGAAGAGCAGTGCCGCACCAAGTCCCACCGACCATTCGAATCGTATCCGCTCGAGCAGCAGCGCCGCGATCAATGTCCCGAGGGCCGTACCCGGGAGCTGGAGCCACACCATTCGCTGCGCATCGAACCGCTTCGAGATCTCCGACACGGCCACAATGTGGCCGCCGAACACGACGGCGGTCACGAGCGTCCAGAGGTCGCCCCGATTCAGTCCACCCGCCTCCGGCGCGGTGAGGAAATAGAGGCCCAGCGTCGCCACGACCAGTGCGACGAGGAGCTGCCACGCGAGGCGGTGTCGGAGCACGAGGAGCGCGATCATCGGGGCGAGCACGGACGACATCGCTACGATGAACGCGGAGCGGGCCGGCGTCGTGTACTGCAGGCCGTACGCCTGTGTCGCGAAGCCGGATGCCAGCAACAGCGTCAGCACCCCGCCGGCGCGCAGCTCGGCACGCGAGAACCTGACGCGCAAATTGGCCAGCGGCGCGAGCACGAGCGTCGCAATCGTGAAGCGGATGGCGAGAAACAGCAGCGGCGAGGCGGCGGTGAGCGCGTCCTTGACGATCACGAAGCTCACGCCCCAGACGACGGCGGCCGCGATCAATAACAGATCGGCACGACGTTTGGTCACGCCAAATCCCGCAAGTACCTTCCCGTGGCCGAGTCGGCGATCTGCGCGACATCCTCAGGTGTACCCGCGGCGACAATGCGGCCCCCCAGATCCCCAGCCCCTGGGCCCAAATCAATCACCCAATCCGCGCGCTTGATCACGTCGAGGTTGTGCTCGATGACGACTACGGTGTGCCCGGCATCCACCAGCCGGTCGAGCACGCGACACAGCACGCGCACGTCGTCGAGGTGCAGGCCGGTGGTCGGCTCGTCGAGAATGTAGAGCCGCCGCGCGCCCTTCGTCCGCGCCAGCTCCCGGGCAATCTTGAGGCGCTGCGCCTCGCCGCCCGACAACGTCGTGGCGGGCTGGCCAAGCCGCAGGTATCCGAGCCCCACCTGCTGGAGATACCAGAGCGCGCGCGCCAGGCGGGGATGGCGGTGCAGCCGCTGGATCGCCTGGTCCACGGTCCACTCGAGCGCCTGCGCGATGCTGGCACCTTGCAGCTTGACGTCGAGGACTTCGCGCTTGAAGCGCGAGCCGCCGCATACCTCGCACGGCACGAACACGTTGGCGAGGAACACCATCTCGATGAGCACGTGCCCGGCGCCTTCACAGGCTTCGCAGCGACCTCCCGCGACATTGAACGAGAAGGTGCTGGGCCCGTAGCCGCGCGCGCGCGCCAGCGCCTCGTTCGCGAACAGTGCGCGGAGCTCGTCGAACGCCTTCACGTACGTCACCGGATTGGACCGTGGCGTGCGCCCGATGGGGGCCTGATCGATGAGGACGACGTCTTGGACGTGCTCCCAGCCCTTGATCGCCATCACCTCACCGACCGGCTCACCGAGATGTTGTTTGGCGGTGTGCTCGCCGTGCAACCGTCCCTCGAGCTGCCGGTACACCACGTCATGCACGAGCGTGGATTTCCCCGAGCCGGACACTCCGGTTACCGCCGTCAGCGTACCCAGCGGGATCCGCACGTCGACGCCCTTGAGGTTGTGGAGCCGCGCACCTTTCACGTCGAGCCAGCGAACCGCGGGCCGGCGTGCCGAGGGCACACCGATGCGTTTTTCGCCGGACAAGTACTGGCCGGTGAGCGTGCCCGCCTCGCGCACCGCTGCCGCCGGCCCCTGATAGACGACCTGCCCACCCGCCTCGCCACTTGCGGGCCCGAGCTCGACCATCCAGCTCGCGGCGCGCATGGCCGCCGGATCGTGCTCGACCACCACGACAGTGTTGCCCGCGTCGGACAGTCGCTTGAGCAGTTCCAAGAGCCGGTCCACATCCGCCGGATGCAGGCCGATGGACGGCTCGTCCAGCACGTACAGGGTGTCCACCAGATGCGATCCGAGCGCGTTCGACAGCGCGATACGCTGGGCCTCGCCGCCCGAGAGTGTGCGCGTCTGCCGGTCGAGTGAGAGGTATCCGAGACCAACGTCATTCACAAAGCCCACGCGCCCTCTCAGCTCGCCCAGGATGTGGTCCGCGACGGCCTGTTGGAACGAGGGCAATCTGAGTTGATCCAGCCAATCAGCGAGATCAGTCGCTGTCAGCGCTGCCACTTCCGCGATGGTCTTGCCGGCCACGCGCACCGCGAGCGATTCGGGCTTGAGTCGCGCGCCGCCACACCCCGGGCACGTCTTGGCGAGCTGGTACTGCCGTAGGAACACCCGGATGTACTGCTTGTAGCGCTTTTCCTCGAGCCGCTCGAGGAAGGGAAAGATCCCGAGGTAGCGGCCTACTTTGTTGTGGAGCAGGAAGTGACGCTCGCGCGCCGGAATATCCTTCCAACTCACATCCGAGCCAATGCCGCGGGCCCGGGCGGTCTCGCGCAGCAGGCGCCGGCGTCCTTCGTAGCGGGGCTTGGTCCAGGGATCGACCGCCCCATCCGCGAGCGAGCGCAGCGGATCGGGCACGATCAGCGACTCGTCGTACTCCAGCACCGCACCGAAGCCATTGCACGCGGGACACGCGCCGCGCGGATTATTGAAGGAAAAGAGCGTCGGCGTGAGCACGGGCGCGGCGCAGCCGCAGGCAGAGCAGGCAGGGTGCTCGGAGAAACGCCGGCGGTCGCCGTTGTTCAGCGCGATGGCAATGCCTTCGCCTTCGCTGAACGCCGTGGCAACCGCGTCAGCCAACCGACCGCGATTCTCCTCGGTGGGCTCGATGCGGTCCACAAGAACCAGAACGTCTTTGCCGGCGCGGACTCGCTGCTCGGCGTCGGCGTCGTCCAAGCGTACCGTCTCGCCGTCGATCTGTGCGCGCACAAAACCGGCGGCCCGGAGTTGCGCAGCGACCTCAACGTCAGGACGGTGAGCGGACGCCGGCAATGGGAAGGAGACGACAACGGGATACGCCGCACTCCGCACGCCCCACGCGTCACGCACCGCGTCCACCACCTCCTGCACCGTATCCCGTTTCACGTCCCGGCCACATTGCAGGCACGTCTGCGTCCCGGCACGGGCCCACAACAGCCGCAGGAAATCATTGATTTCGGTGGCGGTTCCGACGGTCGAACGGCTGGAGGTCGTGGGGTTCTTCTGTTCGATCGCGACGGCCGGTGAGAGGCCCTCCATCGAATCGACGAGCGGCTTCGGCATCCGCTCGAGGAACTGCTTGGCATAGGTCGACAGCGATTCGATATAACGGCGCTGCCCCTCGGCGTAGAGCGTGTCGAAGGCGAGCGAGCTTTTCCCCGAGCCCGATGGGCCCGTAATGACGGAGAGCGCCCGCCGCGGAAACTCGACGGTGATGCCCTTCAGATTATGCTGGCGTACGTTGCGGAGAACGACGCGCTCGGGGGGATGGCGCATAACCCCCAAAAATAACAGCTTTGGCAATTAGATGGCCCTCGCCCTGACCCCGCGGCTGCTTCGTCGTGGCCTCGAGTTGTTCGCCGCCATCTCCCTCGGTGGAGTCGCTCTTCTCGTTGCGTATTACCTGATTCGCTTCGGCGATCGGGTGGACGTCTTCCTGACGCCGTTCCTGAGCCTGCACTGGGGATGGGTGGCGGCCGGCCTGGTCCTGGCCTCGATGGACTGGTTCGGCGGGGGGCTGCGGCTCTGGGTGTGCACCCGCTACGTGTATCCGAGCGTCCGGCTGCGGGACATGGTTCTTGCCGGCGGGTTCGGGGCGTGGGGCGCGTACCTCACGCCCTTTCAGTCAGGCTCCGCGCCCATGTCGATGTGGGTCATGAAGCGCGCCGGCGTGCCGGTGCCCGTGGCCCTCAGCTCGATTTTCGTCACGTTCATCGCCACGGTCGGCTTCTTCGCCATCGCCGGGCCTCTTGCCGTCGTGCTCGGCGCCGGCAAATCACTGTCTCAACACGGCCTCGTCCTCGGGATCACCCTGTACGGCCTCTTCAAGGCCAGCCTCACGATCTTCGGATTCCTCGGGCTGCTGATGCTGACGGCGATCATATTCCCTGGCGTCGTGAAGCGGGTCATCGAGCGCCTGGCGAAGCGCTTCGCCCGACGGAGTCCGGGCGCCGCCGAACGGATGGAAAAGCTGTTGGGCGGCGTCGATCGCGCGCACGCATGCATGATCGCGTTCGGATCGCCGAGGGGACTGCTCACGCTGCTCCTGGCCATCGTGATCTCGGCGCCGTCACACGCCAACAAGCTGCTGGCCGGATATGTCACGATGCGGATACTGGGTATCCCGGCCGACTTCAGCGACATTCTCCTGCTGCAGACTCTGATTTCCTTCCTTTTATATTTCGCGCCGACACCAGGAGGGTCCGGTCTCGCCGAGCTGACCTCGGCCGCGGTGATGTCGATCTACGTTCCGCGCGAGTTGACGCCGAGCTACACGCTGATCTGGCGGTTCATCAACAGCTACGCGACGGTCATCGTCGGCTCGCTGATATTCTGGTACTGGCTGCGGAGCGGGCTGATCGGGCGTGAAGAAGCCGTCGGCGTCACGTAACTTCTGGTTCCTTGCCCGGTTACACACCCGGGCGTAACTTCACGGCCTGGCCACAGATACGGGAGTGCACGTGCATGGCGTTGCTTGAAATGGGCGGGCGGAGATTCACACTCCCGCAAGGGGAAGTGTTGCTCGGCGCAGATCCCGGCTGCGCCATCCCGCTCGCCGTTCCAGGTGTTCTCCCCAAACACGCGAAGTTGAAATCTCTGCCAGATGGGCAAGTCGTCATCACCAAGGCAGTTCCAGAAGCCGACGTTCTCATCAACGGCGTGCGCCTGGGTGCCGAACCGACCCCCCTCCTCCACGGCGACAAGGTGGAGGTCGGAGGGCAGGAGCTGACCTTCGTCGACGAGCGACGTAGCGGCAGCACCCAGTACGTGCAGGCGATGAGCGTTCCGCAGGCAATGGAGCGAGCGAAAGCCGAGGCCAAGGGCGGGAAGGTCACGGTGAACACCGGCGGGCGCGTCGTCTCGTTGACGGATGGTAGGGAATACGCCATTGCCGGGGCGTCCCTGGTTTTCGGCCGTGACGCCTCCTGCGACGTCGTTGTCCCGGGGAAGGACGTGTCGCGCCGCCACGCCGAAATCATGCAGACTCCCAAGGGCTATCTCATCGTCGATTCCAGCACGAATGGCACGTCGGTCAATGACGTTCGGGTGGAAGGACAGCGGCTGCTGGCCCGCGCGGACGTGATCACGATTGGCGAGGAGAAGTTCCGGTTCTATGCCGACACCGCGGCGGCACCTCCTGCAAACCCTCAGCCGGGGCTGGCCGCTAACGTCCCGTCGGCCGCTCCCCCCCCGCCCCCGCCCCCCCCGCCCCCCCATCCCCCCACACCCCCGCAGGGCGAGAGGCTCAGGGAGACCGTGCATGGTGTCTCTGCGGCGCCCCGGCCGACCGGTGCTCCCCTGGCGAGCTTCCTGGTTCGCGGGGGTGCGCTGAAGGGACAGCGGCTCAGGGTCAAAACACCTGTCGTCAACATTGGGCGGGCCGATTACAACGACCTGGTGCTGCCCGACGAATCAGTCTCCACGACCCATGCGAAGCTGCAACGTCGCGAAGGCGTATGGATATTGGTGGACCTCGACTCCACGAACGGGACGTTCATCGACGGAGACCAGATCAAGGGGGAGGCTCCACTGGCACCGGGCGCTACGGTTCGATTCGGGGATGTCTCGCTCGTCTTCGAGCCGACGGATGATGGGGCGGATGTCGCCAAGGGGGGCGGGACCCGTGTGATGGAGCAGATGGTGATGAGTCCCTCCGCCCCCCCCTCCCGGCCGGCACCGGCGACGAGGCCTGCGCCGGCGATCCCGGCCGTTCCGCCGAAGCCTAAGCCCGCGGCGCCGAAACCCGCCGCGGCCAAGCCGGCGCCGACAAAGCCGAAGCCGGGCGCGAAGCCGCCTCCTCCGGCGGCGCAGCAGAAGAAGGGCAAAGGCTGTGGAGGCAGCGCCGCTGTGCTCCTGCTCGGGATCGTCGGACTGGCGTACTGGCTGTTTATCTAGGGATCACGTGCATATCACATCCGCGGGCCGCACCGACGTGGGCGTTATCCGGTCGGGGAATGAGGACAGCTTTCGAATGATTCCCGACCGGGGGATTTTTGTCGTCGCCGACGGCATGGGAGGGCATGCCGCGGGCGAAGTCGCGAGCGAGATGGCGGTGCGGATTGTCGCCGATGAGATCCATTCGGTCCGTGGTCTCACTGATGCGCAGGTCACGGAGCGGATGCGCGCCGCGATCCGGACGGCGAATGGCGCGATCTTTCAGCGCACGCTGACTGAGCACGACAAGCGGGGCATGGGCACGACCGTCACGGCGCTGACGCTGTACGAGAATCGGTTTCTCATCGGCCAGGTAGGCGACAGCCGGGCGTATCTCCTGCGTGACGCCCATCTCACCCAGCTGACGAAAGACCATTCCTACGTGCAGGAGCAGGTGGACGCGGGCTATCTGACGCCGGAGCAGGCCCGCACGCATCCCTACAGCAACGTGATTACGCGCTGCGTCGGTGCCAACAGCGATGTCATGCCGGACATCTATGTGGGGGCCGTGAAGCCCGCGGATCTGTTCCTACTGGCGTCGGACGGTCTGACCGGAATGCTGGAGGACTATCAGCTCTCGGAGCTGCTGTCGCCGGATCGCATGCCGCAGGACGAAGTCGATGCGCTGATCGCCGAAGCCAATCGCCACGGTGGCCTCGACAACATCACGGCGATCCTCGTGCGGATCGACGCCGTCGATGCCCCGATGCAGGAAAACGTCACGACGCTGCAGACCCCTTCCCGGCCGCGCTGAGCAGGCTGCGGTCGCCGGCGAGCCGTGCCGCGATTTCCTCGCGCGGCAGCGTCACCAGCTCGACGATCGGACGCTCCGGAATCTCCGCCGGCTCGAGGACGAAGACGCGCAGGCGCTGCGCGGACCGATGCAGCTCGGCGGCGACGCGCGGTAACCCGAGGCTTCCCAATCCCGGCAGCGACACGTCGAACATGTCCGGCTTCGAAGGAAAATCGAGAAACAGCTGATCGGAGCGGAGTCCGAGCTCGCGCGCGAGCCGCTCCTCCACGCGCTCGAGCAGATCGGGATCCCGCGATGGCCAGTCGAAGGTCTCGGCGGGCAGGTCGGTAGCCGGAATGTCGAGTGCACGCTTGGCGAGCCGCCGCTCGCGCAGCGCCCGTGCCAGTCCGGTCTGATCGGTGTGCTGCAGCTCGTGGCTCAACCCGTCGTCGGTCGCGACCGCGATGTCGTCGGGAGACATCCGCCGGGCCGCGATGGCGCGGCGGACCAGCCGCTTGAACATCGAGGTCGCGCTGCGCACGGCGTGGTGCCAGTACACGTTGCGGTACATCTGATACTTCGCGAACAGCAGCGACTCGAGCGCCGCGAGCCCCTTGGCGTGCAGCGCCACCCCCTCCGCCGACACGGTGAGCGATGTGAGCAGCCGGTCGACGTCGATGACGCCGTACGGTACGCCGCACATCGTCGCGTCGCGCGACAGATAGTCGAGTTTGTCGACGTCGATGGGTCCTGACACCAGGCCGGCGAGCTGGGACGAGCTCGTCCCCTGAATCAGATCCAGCAGCCGATCGGCTGAAACCCCCAGCCGCTCGAGTGTGGTCGCCAACGCGCCCGTCCGCAGGTGACGGGCGGCGAGACTTTCGTGCGGGGGGAGGCCCGCCTCTTCGAGCGCATGGGAGAACGGGTAATGGCCGATGTCGTGCAACAGCGCCGCGAGCTGGACCTCCAGCTCCTTGGTGACACGACAGGCAAGATGGTACGCACCGAGCGCGTGCTCAAACCGGGTGTGCGTGGCGCCAGGGTACACGAGAAATGCGTGACCGAGCTGCCGGACGTACCGCAGACGCTGGAACGCCGGCGTATCGATGACGGCGAGCGCCTCGGGCTCGAGGCGGATGTTGTTCCACAGCGGGTCGCGAACGACCTCGAATTGACTCAAGTCTTCGGTCCGGCCTCCCGGACACTCACCGGAACGAGCTCGGCGAACTGCTCGAAGTTCTTCCGGAAGAGGGCGGTCAGTTTCTTCGCCTGGACGTCGTACGCAGCCGGATCCTTCCACGTCGTCCGGGGATCGAGCAGGGCGTCCGGTACGCCGGGCACGTGCTTGGGCACTTCCAATCCGAACACCGGCTCCCGTCGCGTCGCCGCGCGGTCGAGCGCTCCGGCCAGGGCGGCGCGAATCATCGCCCGGGTGCTCTTCAGGTCCACACGATGTCCCACGCTGTAGGGCCCGCCGGTCCAACCCGTGTTCACGAGCCAGCACTGGACATCGTGCCGTGCGATGCGCTCGCCGAGCATCCTCGCGTAGACGCTGGGGGGCAGGGGCAGAAACGGCGCGCCAAAGCACGCGGAGAACGTCTCCTTCGGGTCCGTGACGCCGCGCTCGGTGCCCGCGACCTTGGCCGTGTAGCCGGAGAGGAAGTGATACATCGCCTGCTCGGGCGTCAGTCTCGCGATCGGCGGCATCACCCCAAACGCGTCGCACGTCAGGAAGACGACGTGCGCGGGATGGCCGGCCATGCCTTCCGGAACGTGGTTCGGGATGTAGTGAATCGGATACGAGGCGCGCGTGTTCTCGGTGATACGCTGCGAGTCCAGGTCCACGACGCCCGTTTCGGGATTCACGTCCACATTTTCGAGCACAGTGCCGAACATCTCCGTCGTCGCGTAGATCTCGGGTTCACCTTCGCGCGACAGCCGGATCACTTTCGCGTAACAGCCGCCCTCGAAGTTGAAGATCCCTTGGTCGGACCAGCCGTGCTCGTCATCGCCGATCAACCGGCGCTCGGGATCGGCGGAGAGGGTCGTCTTTCCCGTACCGGAGAGACCAAAGAACAACGCACAGTCGCCCTGCTTGCCGACATTGGCGGAGCAGTGCATCGAGAGCACACCTTGTTGCGGCAGCAGATAGTTGAGGACGCTGAAGATCGATTTCTTGAGCTCGCCGGCGTAGCGCGTGCCACCGATCAGAATCGTGCGCTGCGCAAAGCTCAGGATGATGAACGTGCCAGACTTGGTTCCATGGATGGCGGGATCCGCCTGGAACTCGGGTGCGTGGAGCACCTCGAATCCCGGCTCGAAGCTCGCCAGCTCGCCGTCGGCAGGGCGCAGGAACATGTTGTAGACGAAGAGGGCGTGCCACGCGTTGGGCGTCACGAAGCGAATCGGGACGCGGAACGCGGGATCGGCGCCCGCGTACACGTCGCGCACGAACAGCTCCTGACCGCTCAAGTGCGCTTCGACGTCCGCCTTGAGGCGCTCGAACTTCTCGGGCGCAATCGGCTGATTCACTTTGCCCCACCAGATCTGGCCGGTGGACTCTGGCTCCTGGACCAGGAACTTGTCGTTCGGGCTGCGGCCGGTGTGGGGCGACGTCACGGCGCAGAACGGTCCCCGCCCCCCGGACGTCACAATCCCTTCGCGCCTGCGCAGGGCGTGCTCGTACAGTTGAGACGGCGTCAGATTCCGGTACACACGCTGCGCAGTGGATATGCCCATTGCTCTATTCGGTTGACCGCGCGTGGCGGCGATACTCCAAAGCATCGACGGCGGCAATTACCGCCATATTCACGATGTCGGGGACTTCTGACAACCTTTGCAAGACATGGACCGGTCGGCCCATTCCCACAAGGATCGGCCCAATCGCCTGGGCGTCTCCGAGGCGGGCAAGCAGCTTGTAGGCGATGTTGGCGGCATTTAAGTCTGGGAATATCAATACGTTAGCCGGCCCCCGCAGCTTGGCGAATGGATATACCCGGGTCAGAATCCGCTCCACCACCGCGGTGTCAGCCTGCATCTCGCCGTCGACCTGCAGTTCCGGGTCACGCTCGTGCAACAGTGCGACCGCCTGCTGCACCTTGGCTGCGGCAGGGTGCTTCACCGAGCCGAAATTCGAGAACGACAGCATCGCGACTCGCGGCTCGATGCCGAGCCGCGTCACGAACTTCGCGGTGGCCATCGCGATCTCCGCGAGGGTCTCGGCGTCAGGCTCGATGTTCACCGTCGTGTCGGCGAAGAAGAAGGTCTGCTGACGGAAGATCATCATGTAAATGCCGCTGACGTGCTTGCGCCCCGGCTCAGCGCCGATCACCTCGAGCGCCGGGCGCAACGCATCGGGATAGTCGATCTCCTCGCCGGCGACCAACGCATCGGTGCGCCCGGCGCGCAGCATCAACAGGCCGTAGTACATCGGATCGAGAATCCGGTTTTTCGCTTCGCGTAGCGTCATGCCGCGCCGCCGGCGGCGCTGCCACAGCTCCTGCGCGAGCTCATCGCGATCGGCGGCGGTCCGGGGATTGACGAGCTCGATGTCCTCGAGCGTCAGCGACCCGTCGTCGGCCTGGCGCCGGATCGCGTCGAGATCGCCGAGCAGAATGGGCCGCGCGATGCCTTCATCAGCGAGAATGCGCGAGGCGCGCAGGACTCTGGGGTCGTCTCCCTCGGGAAACACGATGCTCGGTGGATCCTGCTGCGCGCGGGAAATGAGCCCGCGCATCACCTGCCGCTCGGGTCCGAGCCGCGCTTCCAGTTCGGCGCGGTACTCCTCGACGTCGATGATCCGCCCCGCGATTCCGGATGCGACGGCGGCCCACGCGACCGCCGGCGCAACCCACAGGAGCACGCGAGGATCGAACGGCTTGGGGATCAGATACTCGGGCCCGAATTTCAGCTTGTCGCCCCCGTACGCGCGCGCGACCGACTCGGGCACATCCTGTTTCGCCAGCTCGGCGAGGGCGCGCGTGGCGGCCATTTCCATCTCCTCGTTGATCTTCTTGGCGCGCACGTCGAGCGCACCGCGGAAGATGAACGGGAAGCCGAGGACGTTGTTCACCTGGTTCGGGAAATCCGACCGGCCCGTCGCCACGATTGCGTCGGGGCGAGCCTTCTTCGCCTCGTCCGGCATGATTTCGGGTGTCGGATTGGCGAGCGCAAAGATCACGGGCTTCTTCGCCATCGCCTGCAGCATGTCGCCCGTCACGATCCCGGCGACCGACAGGCCCACGAACACATCGGCGCCCTCCAGCGCGTCGGCCAGCGTGCGCGCCTCCGTGTCGATCGCAAAGCGTTGCTTGAACTCGTCCAATCCCTCCCGGCCTTTGAAGATCACGCCCTTGTGATCGGACATGACGATATTTTCCCGGCGCACGCCCAGGCGCACGTAGTGCTCGGCGGTCGCGATCGCGGCCGCGCCGGCGCCCGCGAAGACGATCTTGACCTTGGAGATGTCTTTCTTGACGAGGAGCAACGCGTTGAGCAGGGCCGCGCCGGAAATAATGGCCGTGCCGTGCTGGTCATCGTGGAACACGGGGATGCCGAGCGTTTCGCGCAGCCGTTGCTCGATGTAGAAGCAATCGGGCGAGCGGATGTCCTCCAGATTGATCCCACCCACGGTCGGCTCGAGCAACTGGCAGAAGCGGATGACGTCTTCCGGCTTCTCGGAGCCGACTTCCAGGTCGAACACGTCGATGTCCGCAAAGACCTTGAAGAGGATCCCCTTGCCCTCCATCACCGGCTTCCCGGCCAGCGCTCCGATGTTTCCCAGGCCGAGGACCGCCGTCCCGTTCGTGACGACGGCGACGAGATTGCCTTTGACGGTGTAGAGGTAGGCGTCGTCGGGTCTCTTGGCGATTTCGAGGCACGGCTCCGCCACTCCCGGCGTGTACGCCAGGGATAGATCGCGCTGATCCTTGAACGGCTTTGTAGGGGTAACCTGGATCTTCCCAGGCCGACCCTGCGAGTGATAGTCGAGGGCCTCCTGGCGACGACTGGGCGGAGCCAAGGACAGAAGTCCTTTCTTGAGAAGGAGTTATGCTAAGGGAGCGTGACGGAGGCTGTCAAGTCCGAGTCGTGAGTTATAATATGCCGTCGATGCGGAAACGCTCACTGTGGGTGCGCACGCCACTTCTCCTGCTCACGCTGCTGCAATTCAGCGTGCCGGCGGCTGCCGCGTGGGCGGATGCCCGAATCGGCGAGCCGGCCGGTCCGGCGCACATCGAGTCGCACTCCACCGCTGGCTGCGCTCGCATCCATCCGGCCGACTGCGCATTCCATCGCTTTCTCTCCGCACCGCTCGCGCGCAATGCCGCGACGGTCGTGCGGATTCGCGAAGGGCGCGGGATCAGCTGGACGCTCGCGGTCCTTCAGCATTCGTTCGCGGCAACTGATCTCACTCTTCCCGATTCCCGCGCTCCTCCCACGCTCTCCTGAGTAACGGCGCCGCGCTTCCGCGGCGACCGAACCATTCGTCAACGGCTACGTGCGGCACCGCTCCCCTGGGGCGCGGTGGTGCGCGGGTCATATGATCAGGAGAGCACCAATGCGTTTCACTTTCTTCAAGAGCGCCCTGCGGGCGCTCGCGCTATCAATTATGCTGGCTGGTGGAGCCGTGTCGGCGGCGGCCGCCTCCGATCCACCGAGTATTTCCGGACGCGTGACTGATGCCGGTGGCCAACCAGTCGATCAGGTCACGGTCCGAGTGATCGAGCTGCGCCGGGAGGCGCGTACGGGAAGCGACGGCAGGTTTACGATTGCACAAATCCCGCGGGGGACCTACACCGTCTCCTTTGCGGTGATCGGCTACGCTCCACGGGTCCGCAAAGTTACGGTAGGCGACGCGGACGCCACGCTGGACGTCATGCTCAAGGCTTCGGCGCTCGAGCTCCCCGCCGTCCAGGTCTCGGCCTCGGCGGAGGCCACGAGCCCAATGAACTCTCCGCAGCCGATTGTGTTGGCAAGCGCAGAGAATCTCACGAAGCTGCGCCCAACCAATTTGGGCGAGGCACTCGAGGATATCGCCGGCGTCCGCAACAACAGCAGCGGGGAGGCGGCCGGAAAACCGGTTATCCGCGGGCTCACCAATAACCGCGTGCTCGTGCTGGACAACGGGCAACGGCTGGAACACAACCAGTGGGGCGACGATCACTTCTCCAGTGTCGAGCCGGCTGCGTCGTCCCGGATCGAGGTTATCCGCGGTCCCGCAAGCGTGCTGTACGGATCGGATGCGATTGGGGGCGTGATCAACATCATCTCGCCGGACCTACCTGACGCGATCGGCCGTGCCCCCTTCGTCCAAGGCAGTGTGACCGGGGGGTTCGCGACCGGCAACAATCAGCCTGACGGTTCCCTCACGTTCGAAGGGGCCAGCGGCGGTTTCGGATATCGCGTGTCAGGTACCGGGCGGACCGCCGGCGACGTGCACACCCCGACCTATACGCTCTGGAACAGCGGGTATCACAACGTTGGGGGGACCGGGACCCTGGGATACCGCGGTCCTTGGGGCTCGCTCACCGGTCTGTACACGTACCGGAACGACCTCCTCAACCTGACCGACTCAGATTCGACGGCGACCGGCCGCGCCGGGACAGACGACCACCGTGTGCACGTGGACCTTTCGACTCGCTTAGGGTCGTCGCGCCTGGACTGGGGCGCAGGGTGGGAGCGTAACCAGCGGCACGAGTGGGCAGACGCCGTAACCACGAGTGAGGCCTTCGGCATGCGGCAGAAGTCGTACACGACCGAGGCCCGCCTGCACCATTCCCCCATCGGGCGGTTCAGCGGCCTCGTCGGCCTGTCGGGTGAGTACACCAGCGACGCGAACTTCGGGGCGGAGTTTCTCGAGCCCGACAGCAAGGCGGGCGACGCCGCGCTCTACGTTTTCGAGCAGGCCGATGTCGGGCGCTGGAACTTCTCGTTTGGCGGGCGTTACGACTACCGCCACCTGAGCGTCGATGCGAATACCGACCTCGGCAATCCGGCTGCCAACCTCCACTGGAGCTCGGTCACCGGCAATGTTGGCATGCTGTACCACGTGTCGGAGCCTGTCGCTTTGGTCCTCAACGTGGGACGAGGCTTCCGTTCGCCATCGACGTTCGATCTCTTTGCCAACGGCCCGCACGAAGCGACACAGACGTTCGAGCGTGGCAATCCGAACCTGAAGACTGAGACGTCGCTCAACACCGATGCGGCGATTCGTGTCCAATCCGCGTCGGCCGCGATCGAGCTGGGCACATTCGTCAACTTGATCCAGAGCTTCATCTATACCGTGCCCACGGGCCAGGTCGACTCGGCTTCCGGGCTGGACATCTACGATGTGGTGCAGGGCGATGCAGTCCTGCGGGGATTTGAGGGACAGATCCAATACCACCCCACCGCCTACCTCCACCTCGAAGGCACGGCGGATTACGTGTATGGGAAGAACACGACCTCCGGCGACCCGCTGCCGAGTATGCCTCCGTTCCGGGCGACGTACACCGCTCGGCTCGAAGGAAGATCGCTGGGCGCGCTGTCGAGCCCCTACTTTTCGGTAGGCGGCGAGACCAACGCGCGGCAGACCCGCTTGAACCCGGCAGAGGTGACGTTCTACGCGGGCGCCCTCGGCGGACAGGGCTATCAGTCCGCCTCCTACACGTTGATCAACCTGGCCACCGGCTTTTCTTTGCCGGCCGGCGGGCGGACGATCCAGTTCGACCTGCAGTTACGGAACGCGCTGAACAAGGACTGGGTGGACTATCTCAGCCATCTCAAGACGCTGGTCCCCAACCCGGGCATGGGCCGTAATCTGATCGCGCGAGTAACGGCGGGGTTCTGAGACCATGGTGTAACCGGGGAGGCCGCGTGGTGCATCCTTCGGGGTGCGTAACGTGGCCTTCCCTTTGGGGTCTTAGAAAGCGGGGCATGGGCCGTTCACTCATCGCGCGGACAACGACGGAGTTCTAAAGTGGCTTTGAACAATGGGGTTTCACTGCTGGGAGTTCTTGCAAGCGTGGGAGGACTGGTCCTGACGGTCGCATGCAGTAGCGATTCGGCGGGGCCTGGCCTGCCGTCCTGCGGGGCGCACGGTACGCCGCTGTCCCTCGCCGTGGGCGCCTACACCTCCATCGACCCCGCGAGCGATTCCGGTTGTGTGACGTTCGCCGCTAATACCGCAGCGGACACAGCCGAGTACCTGGTGCTCCCATGGTCCACCGGGGGCACGCCGGGGGCATCGGCGCCCTTCATGCTTCAGGCTGCGGCGCCCGTGCCGTCGATCGCGATGTCCCGCGCTTTCACGCCGTCCGGTCCGCGCAGCCGGGGCGCGACAGCCGCGGCCTTCGATCACTTCCTGCGGGAGCTCGCGATCAATCGTCGCTATCTGACTACCGAACGATCGGCGCCCGTGGCTGCCTCTGCTGTGCCGCGGTCACCGGCCGGTCCACCGACGGTCGGCAATGCGCGTACGTTCAGGGTCTGCGCGAACACGGATTGCTCCACACTGACCAATGTCGGGGCTGTTGCCCGGGCAGTGGGTACGCACATCGCGATCTATATCGATACGCTGGCGCCGTCTCCCGGGCTCAGCGCCGGCGATCTTGATTCGCTCAAGAACGTGTTCGATTCGCGGCTCTACCCGCTCGACACGACAACGTTCGGTCACGTCTCGGACATCGATTCCAACTCCGTCGTCATCGTCCTGATGAGCAACCAGGTGAACAAGCTGGTCACGACTGCGACGTGTAACATCGACGGCTACATCGCGGGGTTCTTCTTCCCAGGGGATCTCGCCCCCGGCTTTTCGCAGAATTACAACAATGGCGAGATCTTCTACTCGATTGTGGCCGATTCGACCGGGTCGTTGAGTTGTGCCCACAAGAACTCGGAAGTCAATAACGTTACGCCGGTCACGTTCACCCATGAATTCCAGCACATGATCAACTTTGTCGAGCATGTGCTGGTGAAGGGTGCAAACAGGTCCGAAGACGGATGGCTCGACGAGGGGCTTTCGAAGTACGCGGAGGAGCTTGCCGGTCGGAGTTACCTCGCCGATGCGGACACGGGGATGTTCAGCACTTACGCCATCGGAGCTGTGTTTGATGGCTATAAATATCTGCTTGCGCCCGGCGATACACCCTTGCTGATCCCCGCCGATAACGGGTCCTTGGCGATGGTCGGCGCGAGCTGGCTCTTCACCCGCTACATCGTGGACCAGTTCGGCGATTCGTTGCCGGGGAAGCTCGTCCAGACATCATTGACGGGAGCCTCGAACGTCGCGGCGCAAACCGGCCAGCCCTTCGGCCAGACGATCAGCAACTGGGCGCTCGCGAATTGGGTCTCCGATCTGCCGGGATTCGCGGCGCCGAGCGAGCTCCGGTATACGACCTGGCACTTCCGCCGCACGTTCAGCTCGCTCCACAGTCAGGACGCCCAGGACTTCCCGCTGGTTTACCCGCTCGTCCCGACACGCTCGGCGGGAGACGCTGTGAACCTCACGGGTACGCTCAAGTCGGGCTCAGGCGCGTACCTGCGGGCAGTTCAGCCGGCGGGGGGAGCGGCGTTTGCGCTCCATCTCAGCGCGAACGGAACGACCGCCGTTTCGCCGGTGGTCGTGCCGCGGCTGGTTGTCCTGCGAATCCGGTAGCTGCTGACTAGGGAGTGCTGGCGGTACTAGCGCCGTTCCCGACGCCGAGCTTGCGAAGCACGCCGGCGCCGACCAGAACCAGTGCGTACATGCAGACGATCAGCGGTCCCGTCGGAAAGTTGCCGACATAGGAGATGTATAGGCCGAGCAGCGATGCCAGCGCCCCCGTACCCCACGAGATGAGGACCATCTTGCGGATGTCGCGGCTGAACAGGAATGCGACCACCGCGGGCACGACCAGCATGGTGAACACCAGGAGCACGCCGGCCACCGGCACGGACATCGTAACGGCCACGCCGAACGAGACGTAAAACAGGAAGTCCCACGCGCGAATGTGCCACCCCTCGCGCTCGGCCTCGTCGGGGTGGAACGAGATTTTGAGAAACTGCTTCCGCAACAGGAAGTGGATCAAGCCGAGCCCCACGTAGGCCGCGCCTTTCTTGATGATCGTCGGCCAGGTGATCCAAATGATCGATCCTTCGAGCACGTCGTGCAGCGCTTCGGCGCCGCGCGGCGCCTTGTCGGCCACCAGAATGGCGGCGGCCGACGCGGCGACATACACGATGCCGATGATCGCTTCATGCGGCACGCGACCCTTGCCGCGCGTGCGGGTCAGCGCGAACAGCCCG
>Ga0137359_10001244_pt1 | contig 20236 bp, 17 predicted proteins | sample Mad1_40_16metaG_FD_108281 | JGI IMG/M metagenome (GOLD analysis project Ga0137359, IMG submission 108281) | Vadose zone soil microbial communities from Angelo Coast Range Reserve, California, USA - Mad1_40_16 metaG | ecosystem: Environmental > Terrestrial > Soil > Vadose zone | place: USA... | reverse complement strand
TCGAACGCCTGCACGACGGGGGCGCAGCCGCTCGCCTGGACCGTGTACATGCGTGGCAGGGGCCCGCGCAGCCAACCGGCTTGGCGCAGCTCCTGAAACGCCTTCCACATCCCGATGAGCCCGGTGCCACCGCCGGTCGGATAAATGATGGCGTCGGGAAGCTCCCAGCCAAATTGCTCCGCCAGCTCGAGGCCGAGTGTCTTTTTTCCCTCGATGCGATAGGGCTCGCGCAGCGTGGAGACGTCGATCGCGCCAGTGTCGTCGGCGTGTAAGCGTGCGGCGATGCCGCAGTCACCGATGTGGCCGTCCAGCAGCATGAGATCCGCGCCGAAGGCGCGGATCTGCTCCAGGATGGTCCGCGGCGTCGTCGCCGGCGCGTAGACGCGGGCCTCCACGCCGGCGCGCGCGGCGTAGGCGGCGAGCGCGACACCTGCATTGCCGGCCGTGGGAACGACGAACTGTTTCGCCCCGGCCAAAACTGCGCGTGTCACCGCGACCGCGAGCCCGCGTGCCTTGAACGATCCGGTCGGATTCGGACTTTCGTCTTTTACCCAGAGCCGATCGAAGCCTTGACGCGTCGCGAGGCGCCCGACCTTGAGGAGCGGCGTCCCACCCTCGCCCAGCGTGACGGGATGCTCATTGGCGGCCAGCGGTAGCCAACCATCGTAGCGCCACATCGTCCAGCGCCGCGCGTGCAGGTGCGCCTTCACCTCCGGCGCCGGCAGCGCGTCGTAGCGCACCAGGTAGGGCGCGCCGCAAACCTCGCAGACGCCGGGGAACCCATCGGCGTCACGAGTGCGCACCGGGTCGCACGCCGAGCACTCCAACGTCCAGGTTGTCACGCTCGCTGGGGGGGGTGCAACCGGTCGAGGATCCGATCCGCGAGCTTGCTCGAGAATCCCGGCAGAGCCGCGATCTCCGCAGGTGTGGCCGTCCGCACCCCGGCGAGTGAGCCAAACCGCTCCAGCAGCAGCCGCCGACGTGCGGGTCCGATTCCCGGGATGCGCAACAACTCCGACGTGATAGTGCGCTGCGCACGCCGCTTGCGGCTGTAGGTGACGGCAAACCGGTGGGCTTCATCGCGCGCGCGCTGCAGCAGCTTGAGCGATGGGCTGCGATGGGACAGCCGTAACGGCTCGCCCGAGTCCTGGAGGAATACTTCCTCGTCCCGCTTCGCGAGGCTCACGATCGGCAGTCGCTCCTGTCCCAGAGCGCGCGCCGCTTCGACCGCGGCAGCCAGTTGCCCTTTTCCCCCATCGATCACGATCAGGTCCGGAATCTGTTTGTGCTCCGCAATCCGTCGGGTCAAAAAGCGGCTCACCACTTCCCTCATCGCCGCGAAATCGTCGATTCCTTCTACACCCTTGATTCGATATCGCCGATACTCGGCCTTGCGGGGGCGGCCGCCCTCGAACCACACCAGGGAGCCCACCGTGTCGCGGCCCTGATTCGTCGAGATATCGATACACACCATCGCCCGGGGGACCACCGGCAAACCGAGATCGCGACCCAGCGCGAACACCGGGTCCGCCGCCCGCTCATCGATGTCGAACGTCTCGATCTTGAAGCTGTCGAGTAGGTGGCGCGCGTTTTGATCGGCGAGTTCGGCGAGCTTCGCGGCCGATCCGCGCTGCGGCACCACGAACTCGACGCCCGGCGCGAGCTCGCGGAGGGCATCCAGATCCGCGGGCGCAAAGGGCAGCACCACGCGTTCGGCACGCTGCTCGAGCGGCAGATAGTAGCCCACCAGGAACGTGCGGAGCACTGCCCCTTCGGCGGCATGCTCGACGTGCTCCAGAAAGCGATGCTCGCGCGCGATGAGTTTGCCGTCCCGAATCCGGAGGATGACGCCGACAGCGTCGTCGCCGTCGCGGGCGAGACTGATCGCGTCGGCGTCACCACCCCCGACGACTTCCACCGTCTGCGGCTGCTCGAGTTGATCCAGCCACTTGAGCGCGTCCCGCAGCTGCGCCGCACGCTCGTAGTCCTGCATGTCGCTGGCCTGGTGCATCCGCTCACGCAGCCCGGTGCGCACCTCGAGCGTCTTCCCCGACAGAAACAAGAGGACGTCGTCGATCATGCGCCGGTAATCCTCGACGGTTTGATAGCCGACGCACGGCGCCCTGCAGCGGTCGATGTGGAAGTCCAAACAGGGCCGGTCCGGCGCCTCGTCCGGCAGGTGCCAGGAGCAGGACCGCACCGTGAAGATCCGGCGGATGATTTTCAGGGTCTGTCGCAGCGTCGCGACGTCGGTGTAGGGACCGAAGTAGCGGGCGCCCGGGATCGTGACACGCCGCACCACCAGCACGCGGGGAAACGGCTCGCCCAGGGTCGCCGCGATCTGCGGATAGCTCTTGTCGTCGCGCAGTCGAATGTTGAATCTCGGCTGGTGCTCCTTGATGAGCGTGTTCTCGAGCAGCAGCGCCTGCGCCTCGTTCGGCACGATGATCGTCTCGAGGTCGGCGATCTGCCCTTGCAACACTTCCCGCTCCGGGCTGCCCTGCTCGTCGGCGAAGTAGTTCGGCACCCGCGTGCGGAGATTGGCCGCCTTCCCGACATACAAAATCTCCCCGGCGGCGTCTTTCCAGAGGTAGACGCCGGGGCGAGCGGGAAGTGCCGCTAGTTGGCGGGCGAGCCGGTCAGAGATTGCCATGCGCGTATCGCGTCGGGGTGGCGGAACGCCAAAGTGAGCGCCCCATATGCGACCCCAAAGATACCCAGCACGACAATGCCCAGTGGAATGGGTCGCCAGTCGGCGACCAGGCGCGCCCCAACCACACCGAGTAGGGCGGCGATCAGTCCGGCGACCACGACTCCGCCCAGAATGCGCCAATCGGTGCGCTGGAGGATCGTGCCGATCCGCTTGTCGAGATCGTAGAGGTGGAGCACCGTGTTGAACGACTGGCCGATCGACGAGCCAAGCGCGATCCCTGCTGGCCCGAACCGCCGCATGAAGAACCAGGAGAGCAGCGCCGAAATCAGGAGCGAGGTGATCGCGATCCGGACGGGCGTGCGTGTGTCGCGCAGGGCGTAGAAGCCGGATGCGAACAACCTCACGGTCGACGCCCCGAGCAGGCCGATACCGTAGGCGGCCAGCACTCCACCGACGAGCATGGTGTCGTCGGCATCGAAGCGGCCGGTTTGATACAGCGCGCCGACGATCTGCGGGCCGAGGGCCGTGAACGCAAACGCGGAGGGAATCACGAAGAACGTAATACGTCGGAAGGCGATCGCGATGCGCGCGCGCAGCTGCGCGGCGGGCGCGTCTCCCACCGCATCGCGCGCAAGCTCGGGAAGTGACACGGCGGTGACGGCCACGCCGAACAGGCTGACGGGCAGCTGTTGCACGAGCTGCGCATACGCGAGACTCGCGAGCCCGCCCTCGCCGGTGTAGGAGCCCAGGAACGTGTCGACGAGACCGGACAGCTGCGCGACACCGGCGCCGACCACCAACGGTGCCCACGCCACGACGACGTCCCGCACTCCTTCCACCGCCAGGCTCACGCGCAGCGGGATACCGCCCAGCAGTCGCCAACACGAGGGAAGTTGAATCGCGATCTGCAGGACGCTGCCGACGACGGTTCCCCAGGCGAGAGCCAGCGACATGCGATACAGCTGTTGATCGGGTGCTAGTCCGCGGCCGCTGAGCCAGGCGGCCGCGCCCATCATCGCCGCGATGCCCGCGACGTTCCAGAGCGCCGGCGCTGCGTACGGCAGGAAGAACCGACGATGGGTGTTGAGAATGCCAAGGCACCAGGCCGACACGACCATGAGCCCGGTCATGGGGAACAGGATGCGCACGAGAATGGTCGTGAGCTCCCGCCGGGAGGCGTCGAATCCCTGTGCCACGATCGCGGTCACGGTGGGTGCGAACGCGATGCCGATGACCGCCAGGATTCCGGTTGCCAGCAGGAGCAGCCCGAGCACCGCACCGGCGAGAGCGCGGGCGGCGCGCTTGTCGGCGCGCTCGTTCAGCGCCGCATAAACGGGGATGAAGGAGGCGGAGAGCGTTCCCTCACCGAGCAGATTGCGCAGCGCGTTCGGGATGCGCAGCGCGGCGCGGAAGGCGTCGGCCGCGGCGCCGTTGCCGAAGTAGTGGGCAAACACGCGCTCGCGCACGTAGCCGAGCACGCGGGTAACGAGGATGCCGGCCGCGACTCGCGCCGCGTGACGGCCTCCTCCGGTACTGCTGCTCAAGACGTGGGTTTCTTGCGGCGAGGATCTTCCAGCTGGCGTTGCATGAACTGCAGCTCTTCCCGCATCCCTGCCACCGAGCGATTCAGGTCCTCCAGCTCGGTTTCCAGCAATTCCACTTTACGCTTCACGTCTCGGAGCTCAGGCGCGCCCTGTCCGTCACCACGGCCTTCGTCCATGCGCCGCGCGAACGACTTGCCGAGCGGCGAGTCGACGAGAATCGCGGCGACGGGAATCAGCAGGGCGACGATCAGAATGACTGCGAGTACCCACATGGTCCGGATTCTATAAACCCGCGGCCCACCGCGCCACCTCCGGATCGATCTGGTCCAGCAGCGCTCCGCTGTAGCGCGCGAGAAACGACACGATGCTCAGGACACGCTCCTGCGGCTTGCCGTCGGGCATCAGCGCAGCGCGAGCGCGCGCGAGCTGGCTCACCAGGGTGCCCTGCGTGCGCTTCAGGCTGGCGACGAGCTTTTTCTCGATCTCATTGGTACCCGCCAGCGCCGCGTTGCGCGCCGACTGGACGGTGCGTTCCAGCGTGGGATCGAGCTGCTGCACCTCGCCGGCGATTCTCGCGAATCGCGATTCGACCTCGTCGCGCAGCGCCTTGAGTGACTCGGCGAGCTCGGGCGGGAGCTCCGCTTTCGCGATCCGGGTCTCGAGCGTGCCGGGCTGGCTGTTGAAGTCGGCTGGTGTAAGGCCGTGCTTGTTCAACACCTTCTCGACCCGCGCCTCGATGATGAGCCCCGACCAGCGCGGCACGTGCGCCTGCGGCGCGACACCGAGACTCGTGAACAGCGGCGCGGCCTCGGGGAGATACTCCATTTCTCCCGGACCGCCGACGTACGCAAGCGTGGGAAAGAGGGCGGCTTCGATCACCGGCCGCAGCAGCACGTTGGGCGACAGCTTCTCGGGTGTCTCGGCTGCGATCGCTTCGAGCTCGGACCGCGTCAATCGTTCGCCACTGCGACGCAGCACGAACGCATTGCCGTCCTTGCGCACGCGGTCACGACCCAGTCGCCCTTCCACCATCACGGGCGTCAACCCGTCCGGCAACGTCTCGTCGAGCGCCTTGAGAATCCACGGCGCCGCAGCGCGTTTGGCGCTGCGGTCGTGCGCGCGAAAGACCGCGAGCCCCGAGCCCCGAGCCCCCAGCACCTGATTCAGCGCCTCGGCGCCCGCGTCCGCCAGGTTCGCGTCGGGCCGATAGCAGGCCTCGAGCCAGTGCCGCACGTCCGCCTTGCATTCAGAATCGGGAAGCGCGGCATCGAGGGCGTCGAGCGCCGTCCGGATCTCGGGGCCCAGCAGCTCGCGAAACAGCGGCAGTTGTGGCGCCTCATGCGGGCGCTCGCGCAGCACGATCTTGACCAACTCGCCATCGCGCCCCAGCACCGCCGCGTGATTGGCCTCAGCGAAATCGTGATCGTCTCCGGCGACCCAGAACACCGGCACCACCGGCATTCCGCGCTCCCGCTCGATGCGCTGGGCCAGGGCGACCGCCGACAGCGCCTTGTAGACCGTGTACAGCGGCCCGGTGAAGAGCGCGGGCTGTTGCCCCGTCGTGATCGCCAGTACTTCCCCGGCGGCCAGGCGGTCGCGGCCGGGCCCCGGAAGGACTGAGGCGAGCACGTCGGGATGTACGCGGCGTGGCTTGCTGGCCGGGAGCCGTCCCGGGGCCACCGGCAGCGGTGTCGAAAGGATGCGGGAGATCATGTGCGGGCCGCCACCAGAATCACGCGCGGCGCGTCGCGCCCGGCGGCGGCGCCGTCGTAGTCTCCGAACCGCGCGACGACGCGGAGGCCGGCATCGGTGAGCAGCGCAGCCAGCTCGTCGGCGTCATACAGCCGCACCCGCTCCTCAAACCGGCGACCCTCATCGCGCAACTCGATCTCCTTGATGACGAAGCGGTCCGCGCCGTCGATGCGGCGTCGCACCAGCACATCGCTCCCCTTGGACTGTTCAACGACCTTGAGCGTCCGCCGCACCTGTTCCGCGTTGAGATAGTCGAGGACGAAATGACCGCCCGGGGCGAGCGCGGCTGCGACCTGACTGAGCACCCGCCGGTTCTCGTCTTCGTCCAGAAAGTAACCGAATGACGTGAACAGATTCACGGCCAATGCGAAACTGCCGGCGCGAAACGGCAGCGCCCGCATGTCCCCCCGCACCAGCGCGCCGCCGCTTCGCTCGCGCGCGCGGCGCAACATCGCCCGCGACAGATCGAACCCCACCACCTGCCCACTCCACCGCGCCAGCTCGGCGGCGTGGCGCCCCGGCCCGCAGGCGAGATCGAGAATGCGATCCCCTGGTCCCCACGGGACGGCGCTGCGGATCAGCGCGACGGCGCGGCGCGCATCCTCCTCGTCGCGGTGCGGATAGAGAGCATGATACTCCTCCCCGAACCATTGCTCGAACCATTCGGTCATTCGACGAAGACGTCCGCCGTGAACGTGAACACGCGGGTTTCCGGTTCCCGCCAGCTGCCGGGCGGCAATCCGGCCTTGTGGCACACGGCGTTCAGGAACGCCTCGGGTCCGAGCCCCTGCTCGACCGCCACCTGCGGCAGCAGCACCGCCTGCGCACGCCCCCGGCGCACCAGCAGGCCGTCGCGCCCGATCACCAGACGGGACAGGTTCGCCGTCTCGACGAGCACCGGCTCATCGAGGACGGAGATCTCGATGCGTAAGGCAGACAGCTCAGCGAGCTGCACCGGCGGGAATCGCGGATCCGAACGGGCGGCGGAGACGGCGACCTGGCAGATGACTTCGCCGAGCGGCCGGTCGCCCGAGACGTGGCCGATGCAGCCGCGCAGATCGTGTCCCTCCTGCTCCTCCAGCGTCACGAAGGCCCCGCGGCGCAACCGGGCACCTGGCACATCGGGCAGCTGCGGACGCGGGCAATCCGCCAGGGCCGCCTGGATGGCAGTGCGCGCCAGCGCGAGCAGCGCGGCGCGGTCGGCCGGAGTCAGACAGGGATCAGGATCCGCGATGGTATGGCTCTCCGCGACGGATCGTGTGGGCGCGATAGAGTTGCTCGTACAGAACCACGCGTGCCACCTCGTGCGGCAACGTGAGCTGCGAGAGGCTCCATAGCCGCTCCGCCTTGCGTAAGACGTCGTCCGGCAGGGTGTCGGCGCCACCGAGCGCGAAGACCACGTCTCGTCCGTCCATCTCCCACCGTTCCGTCCATTCCGCGAGCTGGACGGAGGACCACTCGTCGCCGCGGCGCGTCAACGTCACGAGGCGCGCGCCCTCGGGAACCGCCCCCAGGACCCGCGCCTCGTCCTTCGTCTCATGCTCCTCGACCTTCGTATAATGCCGCAAGCGGTCCAGATACTCGTCACACACGGCGCGGAGCGCTGCGTTCTTCATGCGCCCCACAGCGACGATGCGATAGCGCATCAGGCATACATGCCGCGCAACCGGTGCATCGCTGCGACGCGGTCCACGGCGACGATGTACGAGGCGACACGGTTCGCCACTTTGTGCTTCGCCGCCATCGCCATCACCTCGCCGAAGGAGCGGACCAGAATCGCTTCGAGCCGGCGGTTGACCGTCTCTTCGTCCCAGAAATAGCCCCCCCGGTCCTGCACCCACTCGAAGTAGCTGACTGTCACACCGCCCGCGTTCGCGAGAATGTCGGGAATCACGAACACGCCCTTGTCCTCGAGAATCTTGTCGGCCGCGACACTGGTGGGACCGTTCGCGCCTTCGCAGATGATTTTGGCTTTGATGTGGGGAGCGTTCTTGCGGGTGATGACATTTTCGGTTGCCGCGGGGATCAAGACGTCGCAGTCGACGGTCAAGACCTGCTCGTGCGAAATGGTTTCGGCCTTCGTGTACCCCGCGAGCTGGCGACGCTCCTTGACCCACTGCAGGAGCTCCGCTACGTCGAGACCTTTCGGATTGTACAGCGCGGTCGACTTGTCGGAGACGGCGACGATCGTCGCCCCCTCTCGCGCCATGAGGTCGGCAGCGACAGACCCGACGTTACCGAAGCCTTGCACCGCGATGCGCGTACCCTTGAAGCTCAACCCCAGCTTCGCCAGCGCCTCGCGCGTCACGATCATGCACCCTCGGCCCGTCGCTTCGCGCCGGCCGAGCGAGCCGCCCATCTCGACCGGTTTGCCCGTCACGACCGCAGTCACGGTGTGGCGCTTGTGCATGGAGTAGGTGTCCATGATCCACGCCATCACGCGCTCGTTCGTGTTCACGTCGGGCGCGGGGACGTCGGAATCGGGACCCAGGATTTCGATGATGCTGGACGTGTAGCGCCGCGTCACCCGCTCCAACTCGCCCATCGACATGGTGGTCGGGTCGCACACGACGCCGCCCTTGGAGCCCCCGAAGGGGATGTTCACCAGCGCGCATTTCCATGTCATCCAGGCGGCCAGCGCCTTCACCTCTTCGAGGGTGACGTTGAGGTCGAACCGGATTCCGCCCTTGGCGGGACCCCGCGATGTGTTGTACAGCACGCGATACCCGGTATAGACCTCGACCTCGCCGTTATCGCGGAGAATCGGGACCGAGACGATGATCTGCTTTTCGGGATTGCGGAGCACCTTGTAGAGACCACGATCCAGATTCAAGAGCTTGGCGGCGTGGTCGAACCGCTCCATCATCGCTTCGAACGGATTCTCCTCGGCGAGAAAGGTCTGTTTGTCGGGACGGATAATCGCTGGTTCGCTCATACGACTCTCTTCAGGACCCCTTCCAGGACGCGTCCGACCGCGTCACCGTTGAATTCCCAGCGCAAGGCAAGCTGCGCGACGAGCGGCTCCGGCGCATCCGACGGCCACCGGCTCCGCAGCTTCACCGCATCCTTCTCGGTGACTACAACATAATCGGCGTCTTTGGCGGCCCGCGCGAGCCGGGCCACATCGCCCGGTGGATAGGCGTGATGGTCTTGATACGCCGTCAGTTGCACGCTGGCGCCGAAGGCGCGCACCTGCGCGGCGAAGCTCACAGGATCGGCAATCCCCGCGGCGACGATGACCCGCTTCCTCGCCAACGCCGACAGCTCGACGCGCCGGCCTGATTTCAGGCCCGCCAGTCCGTCGAGCGCGAGATGTACGCCCGCCACGACGGCCCGTGGCCAGCGCGCCGCCAGACGCCCCGCGAGCGCCCGGGACTCGGCGACCGCCGCGCGGCGTCGAGTCACGACGATGACATCCGCGCGGCCGAGGGCGCTCCAATCTTCGCGCCAGGGACCGGCCGGCAGCGGCCATGCCACATGGCGCGGGGGCGCGCTCTCGGTGCTCACGACGGCGACGTTGATGTCACGGTCGACGTTGAGCCGCTGATACGCGTCATCGAGCACCAGTACCCGCGCTCCCTGCGCGCGGGCTTTCTCCGCGCCCGCCAGTCGGTCGGGATTCGACACCACGATCGCGTCCGGTACGAGCCGCTGATGGACGGCTTGCTCGTCGCCGCGATAGCCGCGCAGCAGGACGCCCGGTCTGACGCCCCGGCTCGCGAAGAACGCGGCGATCCAGGCGGCCAGGGGTGTCTTCCCCGCTCCGCCGACGGCGAGATTGCCGACGGCGATCGCCGGCAACGGCAACGGCCGTTTCCGCAGCCAGCCCCGGGAGTAGGCGCCCGCCCGGGCGCTCATGATCGTGCGATAGAGGAACGCGACGGGCAGCAAGACGCCGCGCGCCGCGCGCGCGGGCGCAGCGCCGCTCCACCACAGCCACTGGGCAATCCGCTGGGCGCTCATCCTGTCCCCATGACTTCGTGCAGGCTGCGGGACACGGCATCCATGCCGCGCCGCAGCCCGTCTTTGCCCGCGTCGACTTCGACTGGCGGCGCGTACATCACATCGATCGTCGTAAAGGGTTTCGGAATGCACATCCGATCCCAGGACCCCAGGTACCACGCGGAGGCAACCCGGGCGCCCACGGCCACAATCGGCACACCGGCGTGCTGTGCAGCGGCGATCGCGCCCGGTTGCACGCGTTCCGCAGGTCCGCGCGGCCCGTCCGGCGTGATCGCCACGACGGCACCACCCTCCAGCGCCCGCACGATTCCCAACAGTCCCACCTCGCCTCCACGCTGCGTCGATCCACGGACGGAGCGGTATCCCCAGCGCACACCCAGGTCCGCGAGATACCCGCCGTCCCGGTGCCGGCTGATCAGCATCACGACGTCCTCACCGCGATGGCGGTACAGCAGGGGCAGAATGCGGCTGTGCCAGAGGACGAATACGAACGGGCGCCGCGACTCGCGCAACGCCCGTACGTGGTCGTCCCCCGTCACGCGGTAGCGCCACGTCGCTGCCAGCGCACGAACCAGTGACGAGCCGATGCGCGTCGCGATCGGCTCCGCCCAGCGCAGCTTCACCTGATCAGACCCGCGGCCAGCTCGGCGACGCGCTCGGCCGCTCCCGGCGCGCCCAGGCGGTCGCGCACGAGCTGCAACCCCTCGCGCTGGCGCCGCGTCACGGGGTTCGCGGCGTCGAGCAGCGGCAACACACCGTCGGCGAGCGTCTCCGCCTTCGCACGGCCCTGGAGGAACTCGGGCGCGACTTCGTACCCCGCCACAAGATTGACGAGTCCGACCCACGGGACCTGGACCAAACGAAACGCAATGAACGATGAGATGGGATGCACCCGGTACGTGATCACCATCGGCAGGTCGGCGATCGCCGCCTCGAGGGTCGTCGTGCCGGACTTGCAGATCCCCGCGTCCGCCGCCGCGAACACGAGCAGCGGATCGCCGAGGTGCACGTTGATCTCACCGGGGTCGGGATACTGCGCGCCCGGCGTGCCCGCAGCGATGATCTGCAGGTCGGGGCGCGCCGCCGCGACGCGCGCCGCTGCTTCGCGGAACATCGTCCAGTGCCGCTTCACTTCCTGCTCCCGGCTTCCCGGAAACAATCCCAGCGTGCGGCGGCCGGGATCGAGTCCGAGCATACGGCGCGCCTCGACACGCGAGGGCGGCGGCGGCCGGTCTTTGAGGGGATGACCGACGAACGTGGCGGCGACCCCGCGCTCGCGGAAGAACTGCTCTTCGAACGGCAAAATCACCGCGAGCTGATTCACCGGCGCGAGCTTGCGCACCCGCTTAGGCCCCCACGCCCACATTTGCGGTGCGATGTAGTAGAGCACCGGAATGCCGGCCGCGGCAGCAGCGGCGGCGGCACGGAGGTGATAGCCCGGGTAATCGACCAGGATCACGAGATCGTAGCGCTTGTCCTTGAACGACTGCTTGATCCGGTTCAGCAGGCGGTAGTGCGCGGGAATCTTCGCCAGCGCTTCGACAAATCCGACGACGGAGTACGATTCCATGCGATCCAACACGCGGACGCCCGCGCGCTCGAGCAGCGGCCCGCCGAGAGCTTCGAGCTCCAGCCCGGGAAGACGGCGGCGCAATGCGGCCGCGACCGCGGCCGCATGCGCGTCCGCGGATGGCTCCCCTGCCGAGATGTAGATCCGCGGGGGGTGGGGAGTCACGGCCGCGCCGCGGCGAGCGGCGAGGCACTTATGGCGTCGGCGACGCGATAGGCAAGGGTCAGTGCCTGCAGCCCGGCGGCGCCGGTAACGACGACATCGCCGTCACCGCGCACTGCGCGCAGGAAGCTCTCCAGCTCGAGCTTGAGCGGCTCGGCCTCCGGTGCGTCGAGCCGCACATGCTCGACGATCTCTTCGATCCTGGTGGCGCCGAACCCCTGCCATCCCGATTTCAGCCGGTAGAAATGGCCGTCGCCCTGTGCGAGATCGAGCGAGAAGTATCCCGTGGGTTGGAAGATCCGCAGCTTGCGGGTGCGTTCCCGCGACACGCGGCTCGCCGTGATGATCGCCACGGCGCCGTTGGCGAACTCGACCCGGGCGTTGGCGATGTCCACATGCGGGGTGAGGATCGGCACGCCCGTCGCCCGCACCTCGCCGACTTCCGACCGTACGAGCTCCAGAACGAGGTCGAGATCGTGAATCATGAGGTCGAGGATGACCGCGACGTCGGTGCCGCGCGGCTGGAACGGCGCCAGCCGTTCGGTCTGGAGAAAGCGCGGCTCGTCGAGGTATGGCGCCGCGGCGCGCACCGCCCGATTGAAGCGCTCGACGTGGCCGACCTGGAGACAGACGCCGCGCTCCCGGGCCGTCTGGACGAGCTGCTCCGCGCCGGGCAGCGCATCGGCGAGCGGCTTTTCCACGAGCGCGTGCAGGCCCCGCTCGAGCACCGGCAGCCCGACCTCCACGTGTGCCGGCGTCGGTACGACGACGGTGACGGCTTCGACGCGGTCCAGGAGCGCCTCGGGTGAGGAAAACGCCACGGTCTCGAGCTCTTTGGCGACTTGCTTAGACCGCGTCGGGTTGTGGTCGTAGAAGCCAACGAGATCTGCGCCTTCGATCTTCTTGAGGAGCCGGATGTGGTGGAAACCCAGCGCGCCTGCCCCGACCACACCCACACGCACAGGTCGCAGGGGGGGGCGCGGCTTCACACCATCACCCCGCGTTGCGACGCCTCGATGAAACGCAGGAACGTCTCCACTTCCGGAACCTGGGGCAGCTCCGTGCGGGCGCGTGCCACTCCCTGGCTCACCGTCAGATCGGAATTGAACACCAGCCGGTAGGCGCGCTTCAGCGCGAGCTTCACGTCGGGCGCAAACCCGGCGCGCTGCAGGCCCACGGAATTGAGACCGTAGAGATGCACCGGGTTGCCGGCCGCCTTGGTAAACGGCGGCACGTCCTGATTGACCCGCGAGCCGCCTCCCACGAACGCATACGTGCCGATCCGGACGAACTGATGGATCGGCACGAGACCACTGATGCTGGCGCGGTCGTCTACGGTGACGTGTCCCGCCATCTGCACGGCATTCGCGATGATTACGTCGTTGCCGATGACGCAGTCATGCGCGATGTGCACGTACGTCATGAGGAAGCAGCGCGCCCCCACCGTCGTCTTGCCGGTCGCAGTGCTGCCGCGGTTGATCGTGCAGTACTCCCGGACGATCGTCCCGCTGCCGATCTCGACCCACGTCTCCTCGCCCTTGTATTTCAAGTCCTGGGGATCGTTCCCGATGATCGTGCCGTACCCGATCTTCACGCCGTCGGCCACGCGCGTATTGCGCTCGAGGACGGCGTGCGCCGCGATGCTGCAGCGCTCACCCACCGTGACCCGTGGGCCGATCACGCAATACGGCCCGACCGAGACGTCGGCGCCGAGCTCGGCGGTCGGATCGATGAGCGCGGTCCGGTGGATCACTTATCGACCACCATCGCCATCATTTCCGCCTCGGCGACGACCTGTCCATCCACGAACCCGGCGCCTTTCATCTTGCACGTCTTGCCGCGGAACTGCACCATGTCGAGCTCGAAACGGATCTGGTCACCGGGCACCACCGGCCGCCGGAACTTCACGTTATCGAGCGACATGAAGTAGACGACCTTGTTCGCCGTGTCCTGGCCCTCGAAATGCCTCATGAGCAGCATGCCGCCGACCTGCGCCATTGCTTCGATAATCAGCACGCCCGGCATGATGGGATGACCCGGGAAGTGTCCCTGGAAGAACGGCTCGTTGATGGTCACGTTCTTGATGCCCACGATCCGTTTCTGCCCTTCCACCTCGATGATCCGGTCCACCAGCAGGAACGGATAACGGTGCGGCAGATAATCCATGATCTTCGCGATGTCCATCGCCGGCATGCCGGTGCGCCTCCCTGCGCGAGCGAGCGCCCGCGCCAGCGCAATGTTGCCGCCGTGGCTGGGCCGCGTCGCCACCACATGAGCCTGAATCCGGGCGCCGGTCAGCGCCAGGTCCCCCACGATGTCCGCGGCCTTGTGCCGCACGAACTCGTCCGGCCAGCGCAACTTCCCGCCGTTCACCACGCCGCGGTCGTCGAGGACAATCGCGTTCGTTTCCGATGCCCCCTTGATCAATCCACGCGCCTGCAGCTCGGCCACCTCGTGCGTGAAGCCGAACGTGCGGGCCGCCGCGAGCTCCGCGGCGAAGTTTGCCGGCGTGACCTCGTACGCGCCGGCCTGCCGCCCGATCAAGGGATGCGGCCATTCGATCGACACGGTCAGCCGAAAGGTCTTCGCCGGCGCGACCACATACGCCGCATCCTTGTCGGTGACGGTGAAGGGCGCCGTGACGGTGAGCACCGCCGGCTCGCCCCCTACGGACGCGGGCTCCGCCTGCGCGAGCGCCTCGAAGTAGGGTTGCACGCTGCCGTCGAGGATGGGCGGCTCGGGACCCGTGAGCTCGATCGTGAGGTCGTCGATCAGGTGCGCCGCGACGGCTGCGAGCAGATGCTCGACGGTGTGAATCGTCGCCTCGCCATGGCCGATCGCGGTGCGCCGCTCCACCGCCTCGACTTCCGTCAGCCGCGCCGGAACCTCCGGCTTGCCGGGGAGGTCGGTCCGGCGGAAGACGATTCCCTGTCCCGCCGGCGCCGGCAGAAACGTCGCTTCCGTCGTGGCGCCGGTATGGAGCCCGGTACCACGCAGCGCCGCGCTGCGCGTGACGGAACGTCTAGTGATCTGGGCTATTGGACGCCGGCTTTACGAGAGCTTCGAGCTCGTTCACGATCTTCGCGAGACGGTACATCGCCGCCTGCGCGCGCAAGAACTCACGATGCGGCCGCGCCGGATACCCCAACATCGTCGCGTCCGCGGGCACGTTGCCGATGTAGCCGGACTGCACGAGCAGCCGCGCGCCGCGTCCGATCGTGAGATGATCCGAGATGCCAACCTGGCCGGCGATGATCACATCGTCCTCCACCTGCACGCTGCCCGCGATGCCCGCCTGCGCCATGATGAGACAGCGGGCGCCGATCCGCACGTTGTGGGCGATGTGCACGAGATTGTCGATCTTCGTGCCCGATCCGATCACGGTGTCGTCCACACTGCCGCGGTCGATGCATGTGTTCGCGCCGATCTCGATGTCGTCCCCGATCAGGCACCGGCCGACGTGCGGGATCTTGCGGTGCGCTTCGCCGCCGCCCTTCCCGGGGATGTAGCCGAACCCATCGCTCCCCAGCACCGCGCCGGCGTGGACGATCACCCGTTTCCCCAGGGCCGTGCCCGCGTAGAGCGTGACGCCCGGGTAGAGCTGCGTGTCATCGCCGACCGCCACCCCGTCGCCGAGCACGCAGCCCGCGCCGATGCGGACGTTGCGTCCGAGCTGCACCTCGCGGCCGAGGCTGGCGTACGGACCGATCGCAACCGGCTCCTGCCACGTCGTCCCCCGGCCGACGACGGCCGTCGGATGGACGCCGGCTTCCCAGACGGCTTGCGGATACAGCACGGGAAGCACGACCAGCAGTGCCGCGTAGGGCTCGGGAACGACGATGCGCGTTTCGGGTCCGCCCGCCGCGGCTTCGAGCGCCGGCGCGACGAGAACCACGGACGCGCTGGTGCGCTCAAAGTAGGGGACGTAGCGGGGTGAGGCAAGAAAAGAGAGGTCGCCGGGACCCGCGCGCTCGAGCGGCGCGATCCCGGCGACCGTTACTGTGCCCGGCCCCACCAGCCGTCCGCCGGTGAGAGCCGCGATTTCACTCGCGGAGAGTGGCCGCGTTCCCGCCGAATTCATCGGGGGAGGAGCGCGAGCCGGCCGGCTATTGCGCCTGCCGGAGGCGCTGCAGCACCCGGGCCGTAATGTTCAGCGCCGGGTCCGCCGCCGCGACGAATCCCCCGGCGGCATCGGCATCGAAAATCACAGTGTAGTTCATTTCCGCCCGGATGCCCTGGATCACCGAATTGATGCGGGCGCGCAGCGGTCCTAGCAGCTCCTGCTCCCGTTGCCGCAGCCGATCCTGCATCTCGTTCGAGCGCTGCTCGATCCGCTGCTGCATCGCCTGCAGATCCTTCTGCTTCGCCGCCCGCGCCGCGGGCGACAGCACGAGCGACTGCTGGTCGAAGACCTGCCCCGCCGAATCGAGCTGCTGCTGCAGCTTCTGATATTCATTCTGCGACGCTTGCAGCTCTTTGCGGTACGTGGATTCGGCCACCGCGTAGCCGGGCGTGTTCTGCAGGATCTCCTGCGAGCTGATGAACGCGATCTTGACCGCCGCCGGCGCGGATTGCGAACCCTGGCTCAGCAGGGCGGTCGGTGACGCGGCAAGCACGGCGACGGCGGCGAGCGACACGAGCACAAGACGCTGCATAACGCTGGAACTCCCGATGTAGGATGTGGGCCCTAGCTTAGAAGAAATTGCCGAGCTTGAAGTGCAGCTTCCAGCCGGGTTTGGGCCGCCCGAAGACATCGACGCGGTCGAAGCCGTAGGCGTAATCGATGCCGAGCGGACCGAGCGGCGAGATGACGGCCGCGCCGAGCCCGGCGCCGCGGAACAACCGCGTGGGATCGAACTGCGCGGGACGCGACCAGACGTTGCCGGCATCGAAGAACGTCGAGAGATACAACATCTGGGACACGCGCATGCCGATCTCGCCCGTCATCGTGAAGAACGCCTTCCCGAACGCGTTGGGGCTTGCGCCGTTGGCGTTGGCGTTGGGGTCGTAGCCGAAGGGCGTGATCGACGCTTCGTCGTAGCCGCGCAGCGGAATGAAGAATTGCGTGCCGCCCAGCGTGAAGAGCTGCTCGAAGAACGGTGAGTTGCCGAACACGAAGCCGGACCGCGTCGAGAAGCCGAGCACGAACTTCACGGGCGAGGTCGCCGGATTGCCGAGCGTGCCGATCGGCGCGTAGAAGTGCCCTTCCACGTCGACGCGCTGGAAATTGCCGGACCCGCCGAGCAGGCCGCCACTCTGCGACAGCCCGAGCTGGACCATCGTGCCCGCCGTGGGGAACGGCAGGTCGATTCGCGTGTCGCGCATCAACGACGCGCCGACCGTCGAGCGCACGCAGTCGTTGCACCGGAAAGCGCTCGAGAACGCCAGGTTCGTCGAGGAGCCGGTGAAGCTCTGCTGATCGATGCCGTACGACAGGAACAGCCGCGTGTAGTTGTCGCCGAACACCGGGAAGCCCAGCTGCAGGCTCGCGCCGCGTCGCCGCAGCCGGCCGACGTCGGCGATGACGTAGCGGACGCGCGTGTTGTGCACGCCGAGCGTCGCCGAGATGCGCGACTCGCGCACGGCGGGATCGGTGAACGACACATCGAAGTCGTTGATGTTCTTGCCGAACTGCCACTGGAACCGGCCGCGCTTGCCCTGGCCGAACAGGTTCGGCTCGTCGAGGCCGAGGAAGCCGCCGACCCCGGTGCCCTGCCCGACCGACGCGCCGAAGTTGATGTTCCCGGTGCGCTTCTCGGAGACGCGGAACACGACGTCGATGTCGCCCTGCTCGTTCGCCGGCTTCGTGTCGGGGAACGGCATCGGCTGATTGAAGAACCCGAGGTTCGAGACGCGCTGATAGGAGGCGATCAGAGCGTCCTGGCGGAACACGTCGCCCGGAACCATGACGATCGCCTCACGGATCACGCGGTCGTGCGTGACGTCGTTGCCGCGGATCTCCACGTGGCTCACGATGGCCGGCTGACCCTCGGTGATCACCCAGCGGAGGTCGACCACCGGCTTGCCATCGGGCCCCACGCGCCGCAGCACGTCGGGCCGCACGTTGACGTAGATGTAGCCGTTGTTGTAGTACAGCGTCTGCAGCTTGCGCGTGGCATCCTGCCATGCCTGGTCGTCGAAATAGACGATCCGGTGCTTGCCGCCGAGACCGAGCAGACCGGTGCGCTGCTCCCCGACGAACGGATAGAAGGTCTCGAGTTCCTCGGTCGAGAAGCGCCGGTTGCCCACGATCTCGAACGTGCCGATCCGATAGGGCTCGCCCTCACTGACCTTCACCACCAGCGTCGCCTTCCCCGTGGCCTCGTGCACGATGAGCGTGTCGTCGAGCACCTGAAAGTCGACGTACCCCTGCTTGCCGTAGAACGACGGCAGCTTTTGGTGCAGATCGTCGCCGAGCTTGTCGTCGTTGTACTCGCCCGAGCGGAACCACCAGAACCCTTCGGGGCGCGTGCTCACCTGCGCGACGAGCTGTTCGTCCGTGAAATGCGTGTTCCCCTGGAAATCCAGCTGCCCGATGGCGACGCGGCTACCCTCTTCGATGTCGAAGATCACGCGGACGCCCGAGGAATCCTTCTCGTAGACGTAGAGCGGCTTGGTGCGGGCGAGGTAGTACCCTTGCGCGTGATACAGGGAGTCGATGCGGGCGCGGGCGCGCGCCACGCCGGCCGGATCGAGCGGGCGCCCCTCGGCGAGGGCGACCTTGTCGCGCACGCTGTGCTCGGACAGGCGTTGCACGCCGCGGATCGCCCACTTCACCAGCAGCGGCCGCTCGTGTACGTGGATCACGAGCACGTTCTTGCCGCCGGCTTGCGTCTGCGTCATGGAGACGTCGTCGAACTGGCCGCTCCCGTAGAGCGCCTGGAGCGCCCGCTGCACGTCGCGGTAGTTGATGGCGTGGCCCGGCGTCAGGCCGCTGATTTGGATCACGGCGGTGGGGTTATTGCGGCGCGAGCCCACCACCGCAATCGAGTCGGGGACGGGCGTCTGCGACGCCCCCGCGGGCCCCGCCACTCCGGCCTGTGCGACGCACAGGCCCGGGGCGGCGGCGGCGAGACTCAAAAAGAATGGAAGAGTGAACCGGCTAATCACGCCTTCGAGCCGGAGAGTGCCCTGAACGCCAGGCGCTCCTTGTCGGGGGCGACGTCCACCTCGATCTCGTCACCCTTTGCGAAATCTCCGACGAGGATCTTCTCCGACAACGGGTCCTCGACGTATTTCTGAATGGCGCGCTTGAGCGGCCGGGCGCCGTAGTGTTCATCGTAGCCGTGATCGACCAGGAAGTCCGTCGCCCCCTGCGTCAGCCGCAGCGTCAACTCCTCTTCGCCCAGGCGCTTCTGCACGTCGCGCGCGAGAATGGCCACGATCAGCGCAATATGGTCGCGGTTCAGCGAGTGGAACACGATCACGTCGTCCAGCCGGTTCAAGAATTCCGGATTGAAGACCTTGTTGACCTCTTCTTTGACCTTCTCGGACATGCGGTCGAAGTCGCTCTTCGCGTCCTGCTGGGCGAAGCCGAGCGTCTTTCCCTTCACGACGTCGCGCGCGCCGACGTTCGAGGTCATGATCACGACGGTGTTCTTGAAGTCGATCACCCGGCCGTAGTTGTCGGTGAGGTGCCCCTCGTCGAGCACCTGCAGCAGGATGTTGAACACGTCGGGATGCGCCTTCTCGATTTCGTCGAGCAGCACCACCGAGTACGGTTTGCGCCGCACGGCCTTGGTCAGCGTGCCGGAGTCCTCGTAGCCCACGTATCCCGGCGGCGCGCCGATCAGCCGGCTCACGGAGAACTTCTCCATGTACTCCGACATGTCGACGCGAATCAACGCGTTGGCATCGGCGAACAGGAACCGCGCCAGCGCGCGCGCCAATTCGGTCTTCCCCACCCCCGTGGGACCGCTGAAGATGAAGGACCCGATCGGACGCTTGGGATCCTTGAGGCCCGCCCGGCTGCGCCGGATCGCCCGCGAGATCACCTGAATCGCCTCGTTCTGGCCCACGACACTCTCGTGCAGCTCGTCTTCCATGCGGAGCAGGCGTGCGGTCTCCGCTTCCTGGAGGCGCGTCACGGGAATCCCGGTCCAGCGCGATACGATGAAGGCCACGCCTTCCTCGCTGATCGTCGGCCGGCGGGTCTGCCGTTCGCGCTCCCACTCCTCCTGCTTGCGCCGGATCTCCGCCTGCAGCTCGCGCTCCGAATCGCGCAACGACGCCGCTTTCTCGAAGTTCTGGTCGCGCACCGCGGCTTCCTTGTCGCCGTTGATGCCCTCGAGCTTGTCCTTCAGCTCGGCGACCTCGGGCGGCGGCACCTGCGCCGCCAACCGGGCGCGGGCGCCCGCCTCGTCGATCACGTCGATCGCTTTGTCGGGCAGGAAGCGGTCGGTGATGTAGCGCTCCGACAGCTTCGCGGCCTCGATCAGCGTGTCGTCGGGTATGATGACGCGGTGGTGGTCCTCGTAGCGCTTCCGCAGTCCCTTGAGGATCTCGATCGTCTCGTCGACGGTCGGCGGATCGACGATCACCGTCTGGAAGCGGCGCTCCAGCGCGCCGTCCTTCTCGATGTACTTGCGGTAC
>Ga0137359_10001240_pt1 | contig 20242 bp, 16 predicted proteins | sample Mad1_40_16metaG_FD_108281 | JGI IMG/M metagenome (GOLD analysis project Ga0137359, IMG submission 108281) | Vadose zone soil microbial communities from Angelo Coast Range Reserve, California, USA - Mad1_40_16 metaG | ecosystem: Environmental > Terrestrial > Soil > Vadose zone | place: USA... | reverse complement strand
TCGGCGCTTGGAGTGATTCGCGTGGCGTTCGAACAAGGGAAAAAGATCCACGTGCTCGTGCCTGAAACGCGGCCGTATCTTCAAGGCGCGCGCCTTACCGCGTGGGAACTGCACAAGGCGGGCATCCCGCTCACGCTGATCACCGACAATATGGTAGGGCACTTCCTGAAGACCGGAAAAGTGGGAGCGATCGTTACCGGCGCAGATCGCATCGCTGCCAACGGCGATACCGCCAACAAAATCGGCACGTATCAGATCGCAGTTCTGGCCAAAGAGAACCAAGTCCCGTTTTACATCGCCGCACCCGTCTCCACTTTTGATTTATCTATTCCGGATGGCGAGCACATTCCGATTGAAGAGCGCTCTGCGGCTGAAGTCACGCATCTGCAGGGCGTTCGCATCGCTCCTGATGTTCACGCCGCGCATCCTGCGTTTGACGTGACGCCGGCGCGTTACATCGCCGCCATTTTCACAGAGCGCGGCGTTGCTCGCGCGCCTTACACGGATTCTCTCCGCGCCCTTGCTTCAGCGTCTGCGCCGGCGCTTATCGCACGGTAATCGCCGCAAGGCAACGCTGCCGTCAGTTCTGAATTCCCACCTGCGTCAGAAAGTAGGCGTAATCGAAGGCCGTTTCGTGCAGCCGGTCATAGCGGCCGGAGGCGCCGCCATGTCCGGCGGGGTCCATGTTGGTCTTTAGGATTATCGTATTGTGGTCAGTTCGAAGGGCGCGCATCTTGGCGACATACTTGGCGGGCTCCCAGTACATCACCTGGCTGTCGTTGAACGAGGTCCTTACCAGCATGTTGGGGTAAGTCTTCGCTTCGATGTTGTCGTACGGCGAGTAGGTGAACATGTAATCGAACGCCGGTTTTTCTTTCGGATTGCCCCATTCCTCGAATTCGCTGACGGTCAAGGGCAGAGATTCGTCGAGCATGGTGTTCATGACGTCGACGAACGGAACGCCAACCAGCGCGGCGTGAAACAAATCCGGCCGCATATTCAGGACGGCGCCCATCAACAGGCCGCCGGCGCTTCTTCCTTCGATTACCAGCCGGTCCTTCGAACCGTATCCTTGCGCCAAGAGATATTCGGCAGAGGCGATGAAGTCGGTGAAGGTGTTTTTCTTATGCATCATGCGCCCGTCGTCGTGCCAGGCTTTGCCCATTTCGCCGCCGCCGCGAATGTGCGCCACCGCCGCCACCACGCCGCGATCGACCATGCTAAAGAGGTTGGAGTTGAAGCTGATGTCGTAAGGGTATCCGTAAGAGCCGTAGCCCGTCAGGTACAGCGGACCTTTTCCATCCAGCTTGGCGCCTTGCAAGTGGACAACGGTGATCGGAATCTTCACGCCATCGGATGCTGTCGCAAAAATGCGTTCTACCTGGTAGCGCGTGCGGTCATAACCGCCGGGCACTTCTTTCTGTTTCAGCAGCGTGGACGCGCCGTTGGCCATGTCATATTCGAACACCGACTGCGGAGTGATAAAGGATTGGTAGCCATAACGGAATTTTGTCGTGTCGTATTCACGATTGGCCCACGGATAGTTGACATAAGCCGGCTCCGGGAATTCGAGGCGGCGGGACTCTCCGCCTCGCAGATTGGTGACGCGAATTTGCGGCAAGCCTTTTTCCCGTTCGTAGGAGATGTAATAGTTTTTGAAGAAATCCACATCATCGAGCATGACATCCGCGCGATGCGGCACGACTTCCTGCCAATTCTTACTGACGGGGTCCGAGACGGGTGCCTTTACCAGCCGGAAATTGCGGCCTTTGTCGTTCACGCGAAGATAAAAGAAATCGCCATTGTGATCTGGGTAGTACTCGACGTCCTGCTTGCGAGGTTCCATGAGTTTCCATTGGGCCATGGGCTGGTCAGCTGGAATGTAACGTGCCTCGCTAGTGGTGTGGCTGCCGGAAATGAGCAACAAGTAGGCTTTGCTGCGCGTTTTGCCGGTGCCAATGTCGAACCTTTCGTCCTTTTCTTCGTAGACGAGTGTGTCTGGACCGGTGGTACCGACGCTGTGACGATAGAACTGATTCGAGCGTTTCGAAACGGCGTCCTCGGTGGTGTAGAAGATGGTCTTGTTGTCGTTCGCCCAGGCGACGGAGTCGACGCGCTCGGCATGGTCCACAAGTAGTTTGCCAGTACGCAAATCCTTTACCGCCAGGGTGAATTGGCGGAATCCTGTGTTGTCGGTGGTGTAAGCGAGCAGATTCCCGTCGTCTCTAACGTCGGACGGCCCGAGCTACATGAACTTCTGTCCTTTGGCAAGTTCATTTACGTCCAGCACAATTTCTTCGGGAGCGTCCATGCTGCCCTTTTTCCGGCAACGAATCGCATATTGTTTCCCTGCCTCCGTCCGCGAATAGTAGAAATAGCCGCCATCCTTGTAGGGGACTTCGACGTCGGTTTCCTTGATGCGGCTCAACATTTCGTCGTACAACTTTTTTCGTAAACCTTCCGTCGGCTTCATCAGCGCGTCGGTGTAGGAGTTCTCAGCTTCCAGATAGGCTTTCACTTCAGGGTTTTTCTTGTCCCGGAGCCAGTAGTAGTTATCCACCATCGTGTGGCCGTTGATCTCCGTGGTCTTGGGAACTTTCTTCGCCACTGGTGGCGCGGGGAGCGAGGCAGGACTGTCATCCGCGACGATGGCGCATCCGGAAGAAAGGATCAGCGAAACGAAAACCAGTGAAGCGATTCGAACGTGCTGCGACGCGAGTTTTTCCATCGGGATTTCCTTCATGGGGTTTCTAGAACTCGCCCATTCTATACCAACGTCCGCCTAACGGCGATGGCCACCAGCTCGCGGTGGTATCGTCGTCAAAATCAACAGGTATAATGATTCGCGATGCTTCCTCGGCCGCGCGTACTCGTTTGTGTCTTTGTTTTCGTCTTGATATTCCTACAAGTTCCTTTTCTCCACTGTGCTCCGGCGGATTCTTGGAAGGGTGCTCTGCGCGACGCGGCAGGAAACCCTGTCGGGATGGCCACTGTGAAGTTGGTCTCGGCGGACAGCAAGCGCGAGTATTCCGCTGCAACTTCTGCAAGCGGCCAGTTCGCGTTTGCCGGGGTTGCGGCGGGCGAATACACGGTTGCTGTAGGTGCTGCGGGCAAGATTTGGACGACCGAGAATCGCGTGAGCATCAAGGACGATGGCGCGCGCACATCCGATCTTCAACTTACGCAACAAGGGCAAGAGTTTCGTATCGTAATCATCGAGAATGCGGCTTTGCCACAGGCCAGCGGCGGCGAGCATCTTTCAACCGGTGAAGTGTCCAGCCTGCCGCTGAATGAACGGGACTTCAGCAAACTCCTGCTCCTTGCCGCCGGAACGATGACGGACACCAACGGCGCGGCGAATTTCACGCAGCAATTTGCGGTCAACGGCCAGCGCGGTTCGGCCGCCGTCTTTGCGATGGATGGAGCGGACACTACCGATCCGGAACTCGGAGGGGCCACATTTTCGAACTTCAATGTGGATGCTATCCAGGAAGTGCAGTCGAGTTCCGGCGTGATGCCCGCGGACACCGGACATGGCGCGGCGGGATTCACGAACGTAATCACCAAGTCCGGCAGCAGTCAGGTACACGGCAGCTTGTTCGAGTTTGTGCGCAATGCGGCATTCGATGCGCGAAATTTCTTTGACCACAAGAGCGACTTGGACACGCGGCGTCTTCCGCCTTTTGCGCGCAATGAATTCGGGGTGACCAACGGCGGCCCGGTCTTCGTTCCGCATATTTACGATGGCCGCGGAAAGACATTTTATTTCGCGGAATATCAGGGGTTCCGGCAAGTTCTAGGGACAACGCAGGTGTTCCCCGTGCCAACTCAGGCGGAGAGGCAGGGTATCGACACGACAGCCTTTCGCGGCGATACGCTGACCGTTCCGGTCAGCAGCAAGGTCGCGGCGCTGCTAACCGGTTATCCTTTGCCGAATGATGCTCTTGGCGCATTCGGGGCGCGCACCTTTGCCACATCTTCCAAAGTCGCCACCAGGACGGATCAAGGTTCGTTGCGGCTGGACCATCGGATTTCCGAAAAGGCCAAGCTATTCTTGCGTTTCAGCCGCAACCAGGTTACCGGGCCAACCACGAACCCGGATCAGACCGCGCTTAATCCTGACTTTGGCGTGAAGTTTTTCGATCACCAGCGAAATGCGGCAATAAAGTATTCGCGCACGCCCACTCCACACTTCAGCTATCAAATGACTCTTGGCTACATTCGAAGCACGCCGCTCTTCATCACCAGCAATCAGACGCAGCCGGCGATTGGCTTTGGCGACGGTCTGTTTCAAGGCTTCAATTCCGCCGACGGGTCCATCTTCGGTTCGTATGGGAATGTCTTCCAATTCAAGGAAGATATGGTCTATGCGCACGGCACGCATTCCTTCAAATGGGGCGCGGAACTGCGCTTCAATCGCGACAGTACGATTTTTGGATTGAACCCCAATGGCCTATACACGTTTGGAGGAGGGACTGCTTATTCCCCCGTCTTGATTCCGTCGGCGAGCGGCCAGCACGACATCCGGCCAGGAGATCCGCTTCCCGATTCACTGGCTGGTCTTCTGACGGCGACACCCTATTCCTACACGGTGACGGCAGCAGCTAGCTTGACGCCAAAGGGAGACAAGTTTGACGAAGCGGCAGTTCGCCGCGAGGCCTACAATTTCTATTTTCAGGACACGTGGAAAGCCACGGCTCGATTGAGCATCAATTATGGGCTGCGCTACGAAGTGAACAGCCGCATCCATGAAGCGAAGCATCGCACCTCGCTGGCAATTCCGGTCGGGCCAAACGGAGAGCCGGCAGGATTTTTGACTCCCGGCGCAAAGCAGATCTACTTGTACAATCCGGAGCCTCCTTATGGCATGGATTGGAGGGGATGGGGACCTAGATTCTCTCTGGATTTCGCACTGACTAAACACACTACGCTTCATGCTGGCGGCGCCATCACCACCATTCTTCCCAATCTGTGGCTGCAAAATTATGTCACCGGCGCATTTCCCTTTGTTTTTCAGCCTTTGGTAACGGCGCTGCCCAGTTCTCCACTGAATTTTCAAGACTCTGTTGTGCCACTCAGTCTTCCTCCCGTTTATACCACGCAGGGCGAGCTGCTGTTTGCGTCCGGGAGCAGCAGCAATGTTCCTGCGAACACGCCGATGGACGTGCAGCGATTTCAAAATGATTTGGCGACACTCACGCCTGGCAATCAAGTGCAATTATTCACGGCGATCAGCTTCGATCCACATTCCCGCAACGGCTATATCGCCACGCAAACGTTGGGGATCGACCATGAAATCGGTAACGTCAAGCTGAGCGCTTCCTACGTGGGCACCGCGGGAGTCCATCTGGCCAGCGTACTCTCGCCGAATGGATACGGCGGAGCGGAGCCGGCTTTTGCGCCATACACGCAATTCAACTCGGCCGGCCAGGCTATCGGAGGATTCGGTCCCGAATCGGTGATGAGCTCGGGGGCACATTCCAGCTATCACGCGCTGCAAACGAGCGTCAGCCAGAATAATTCTCGGGCGGGCCTCAGCCTTCAAGCCAGTTATACATTTTCCAAGAGTATTGATGACACCAGCGCGGTTCCCGGCGGAGTTTCCGGAAGTCCGGGGGTGATTTTGCAGACCTTGCCCCAGGATCCCCTGAATCCGAGCGCTGAGAAAGGCCCTTCCACTTTTGATGTGACCCACGTTTTCACACTAAGCCTGATTCAGTCCTTGCCGTTGTATCGCGTGGGCTTTCTCCAGCCGTTGGGCAAGAAGCTCATTAAAGGATGGCAGCTCCTGAACATTACAACGCTGACCAGTGGCCCCCCGTTCACCGTGTATTCAGGTGTCCAGCAGACGGGCGTAGGCTTAGGCGGAACGGATCGGCCCGACCTACTCGCCACGCCGAATTTTTCCACTAGCCGAACGGTGCGAGAGGACTACTTTGGCATGGGGGCGGCGAACGACTCTTTTTTCCAAATCCCTATCAACGTTCCCGGGGGAACGGGCCCGAACCACGGCAGGTTTGGAACTCTTGGACGCAGCACGTTTCGCGGCCCAGGATTCCGCGATTTTGACATCGCGCTGATCAAAGACACCGCGTTGGGCCATCGCGGGAACGGCGAACTAGCGAACCTTCAATTTCGAACCGAGTTCTTCAATATTTTTAACGAAGTGAATTTCGGTTTGCCCTCCAACATCGTTCTTGGCAGTGGCTTTGGTGTAATCAGCAAGACAGCGGGGCCGTCGCGGCAGATTCAGTTTTCCCTGAAACTGAATTACTGAGAGTTGTTCGCGCAAGCCATCTCTACCGAACGCGGCGCCGGAGGCGAGTGCAAATCTCGTAGTGGTTTAAGCCGGACGGATCGCGAAAACGATCCTTTCGCGGCGGCTGAAGAAGGCGAAAACTGCCAGCAACTGCTTCCAAGGGAAATACTTCTTGTTGAGCAACTGCATTCCACGGACCGCCTCTTCGCCGCTGATGATTTCAGCGCGCGCTTCGACCCATTCGCCGAGCACTTTGCCACTCATGTTGCATGGAGCGATTTTCACGCGCGGATTATTTCGCACTCGTTTCACTTTTCCGGATACGCCGATAGTGTAGGCGTATATTTTCGCGCCGCTCGAATCGAGGCTGGCTGATGGATCCGCGGCGAACCACACCGGCGTCTTGACGCCATCACCATTCTTCTTGAAGGTCTCGAGGTTCAAATACTTTTGTCCGGCAAACCCCACAAAGCTCATCGCACCGCTCCTGCCGACCAGTCAATGCACAACAACTCATTCGATGCGCGATATTTTACATGCGATACGACAAAAAAGGGCGCCCTCGGGTGAAACCGGAGCGCCCTGTGCATCACTTCGGGGAAAATATTTTACTTTGTCCGGACGTACGTTACATCTTCCGTGAAAGCATCTTTCTGTTCTTTCCGAAATGTCCAGGTAGTCTTGAAATGATCGTTGTCGATAAACGTGTACACCGCGTGGTGCATGTGCCCGTCATCGGCGCTTTTCAGGTTCGAGATGCTTACCAGATCGAACGCGATCGTCTTGGTCTCCGCGGCATACGATCCTTTCATGGTCGGCTGATTGCCGGCCATGCAATAGTGCGTCAGCTTCACCTGCTCGCCATCCAGGTAGTACAGTGTGGTCATCTCCACCGGCTTGCCGTTCTCGACCATGTGGAACCTCTCCAGGACCGCCGTGCCTCCGGAGGTCAGCTCCAGGTCTAGCGTTGCCTTGTTCATATTTGTCTTGTCGGTCTCCCAGTGGCCTACCAGCGCCTTCAGTTTCTCGAACGCATCTGTCCCGTTCCCTGCGGCGAAATTTGGAATGGACAGAATGCCCATGCTCAATACGAGAATAGTCAGAACCTTTGCCAAGTTTCTCATCGATGATTCTCCTCTCAAATTTGTTTGTTCTTACAGGGAAATAGGACCACTCGAAATGTAAGCTCATCGCGCCGCCAATGCAGATCCCCCTGTTCGGCCAAACTTCTGCGTTGCGAATCCCACAACCGCGCCGAGCAGCATTCCCGGCAGCAAGATGTCCCAAAACAGCGCCATTCCCGCGCGTAGAATCACCAGCAGGCTCAGCACTGCCGCGATTCCGATTCCCGCCAGGATTCCCAGCAACATCGAATGCACTCGCTGCGAAACATATCCCGTCACGATTCCTGATAACAATCCTTTCAGCAAGGAAAACGTAATGACGCTCCCCATGACCGGAGCAAGGGACGGCTGGAAAAATCCGCTCAAGCCGTCGACGAGACCCAGGAATCCTCCCACAGCAAGTCCCACCAAGGGTTTAGGAATCCTCGAGAGGGCGGGTCCCAGGTCAATCAGCGTTCTTGTGTGCACATCTCACTTCGCATTCTTGTCGGCCTGCATCACTCCGAAAAGGTTCCCCTCGGTGTCTGTGAGGTAGACGAAGTATCCGACAGTTGGAATCGCTGTCTTCGGCATGACCTGTTTTCCACCAGCCTTGATCACCGCTTCCACGGAGGCGTCAACGGAATCCACTCCGATCGTGTTAGTGGTTGTTTTGACATCCGTGTTTTTCATGAGGCCGCCATTGATCCCTGGCGTTCCGTCCGCCCCTGTGGTCACCATCCAATACTCCATGGGTCCCGGCCATTTCTCGATCTTCCAGCCGAACACTTTTTTGTAAAACGCCGAAGCGCGTTCAGGATCGTTCGCCGGTATTTCAAAATGGATGACTCGAGACATGGTTCTCCTCCTAAATTGTATGAACGAAATTGTCGTTTAGTACTGAACTGTTTGCTAACGTGTGGCCGGCGCCGGGTCGGTGCCATACCGCTGCGTGGCGTAGCCCACAATCATCCCAACGATGCTGCCGGGCAAAATGATTTCGAGATAGTAGCCGTGCTGCAGATATGCGACGAGAAAGGCAAGCACGAATCCCACGGCTAGACCGAATAGAACACCGAGCGGCACGGAATTCACCTTGCGCGCAAAAATGCCTGCCGCTACTCCGGCGATCAATCCTTTGATCGTCGAACCAAAGATGATTCCCGCCAATTGCGCTCGAACAGCGGGCGTGAACCAGGCTGTCCCGCCGTCGATTGCTCCCAGCAGGGCCCCAATCAGAAGTCCTAGCAGCACCTTATTCATCAGCTTCCTCCGTCGCGATCCATCTCCCTACTGTTCCTTACAACGTATCAGCAAATTCCTTTAAGCCTATCGGTGCATAAAAATTAAAATGAGGACGCGCATGGCCAAGTACGCTGCAATCAACAGGATAAAGAACCGGTAGCGCCTGTAGAATCTTGCGGCCTTCTCCAAAATGCTCTCGCGGTGGGCGCCGACTGCCAGGCCGTCGAGGTATCGCGAAACATCCAGGGCCATCTCTTGAACGTTGGGATAGCGGTCCGCGGGAGACGCGGAGGTCGACTTTGTGCAAATGGCGGCCAACGATTTTTCGAGGCGAGGCCCACTTGAATTGGGAGCCGCTTCGGGCTGGCCGGTGAGCAGGAATCGCAGCAGTGCACCAAGAGAATAGATATCGCTGCGTGCGTCCAAGCGTGCGACGTCGCCGCGCGCTTGCTCCGGGGACATGTAGCCCGGCGTACCCATGACCGTGCCGTGTCCCGTTACAACAGAGATTTCGGCGGTGACACCGGCGGGAGGGGGTTGAGTGGGCTTCTCGAAGATTGTTGCATCTGGATCGGCTTCGGCGGCGCTGGCTTCCCTGCGCAGAATTTTGGCGAGGCCCCAGTCCATCACCAGCACTTCACCGAACGGCCCGACCATGACATTCGCGGGCTTTAGGTCGCGATGCAGTACGCCGCGCGCGTGGGCGAACGCAACTGCGTCACAGATGCGGAGAAAAATTCGCAAACGGTCCGGGAAAGAGGTGACGGATTCAATGTACTTGTCCAGCCGCCGGCCTTCCACAAATTTCATGGTGTAGAACACGCGGCCGTCCGCCAGAGTTCCCACGTCGTGAACGGGCACAATGCCAGGATGCTCGAGAGTAGCCAGCACACGGGCCTCCCGAATCAGCCGGTTTGCGAGATCGCCGTTTGTTCCGGGGAGGTCGAGTACTTTCAGGGCCACGCGCCGCCGGAGGTTTTCGTCCTCCGCGGTATACACCACACCCATGCCCCCGCGCGCGATACGATCGAGCAATCGATAACGCGTGCCCGCGAGGTCTGGCACATCAGCGCCCTCACGCAATCTTTCGAGCGCGCTGTCAGAAAGGAATTTCATTTTGCGTCCCAGCCGAATGCGGCGCGCGCTTCACGGTGGAATTCTTCTTCGCTGCCGCAGAGTTCTCGCAGACGCTCGAGCGCTATCTTTCGGAACTCGCGGCGCGCCCACGCCAGCGCATTGGTCACATCAGTCACGGAAATTCCATAGTCTTTCGATAGCTGCTCATAAGAGCTTTTCTCGTTGCCCTCGAGGTCGTACGCTTCGAAAAGATGAAACGTGCGAGTGCGTTCGCGCTGCTCGCATAATTCGCGCAAGTCCTCGACGGCCAGCGCAAAGAGGCTGCGCAGCCATTCTTTTTCGAAGAACGCTTCGAGGGATTCCGGCGAAGCGATCTTTGCGGGATCGATCACCGTTGCGCCCAGTTCCTCTTCCGCGGCGGCAAAATCGAGGGCCACATGCGGGATGTTTCCACCGCGTTTCTGGCGCCGCCCGGCCTTGTCTTCATTCATCACAAAGCTGTCCACGCAAACGCGCAGGTACGTTCGCAGCCTGCCCTTGTTTGAAGCGAATTTGTCGAGCAACTCCCTCTCCAGTAGTTCCGCAAAAAATCCCTGCGTGAGATCCTGGGCCGCTTCCGCCGGGCGATTCCATCGCCAGCGCACGTATTTGTAGACGGGTTTCCAATAAGCGGCACAAAGCGCTTCAAGCGCGCGCTCGCGCTCCCCAGCGTCGATGCTGCGCGCCGCCTCGATCACCGAACGCCGCGTGGGGGGAAAGCGATCTCCGCCGGGTTGCAGGTCTTCTTCGCTCATGCCGCAGCTTCACCCTCGGTTGCTCGCGTGCTTCGGAGGAGTTTATGCAGTACGGCCGAAGCTGACAAGCGGCGATTCTTCACGGGCTGATTTGAGCCGCAATGCTTCCACTGTCGGCAGCGGAGCACGAGAACCAATTCTTGGCAGTTCAACACGGTGACTTGGCTGGCGGCCAGACTTACTATCCCGGGTCCGAATCTTGGTACACTCGGACTCCCGCAAATCATGATAGGGCAAACGATCGCGCATTATCGCGTCACCGGTAAGCTGGGCGAAGGCGGCATTGGCGAAGTGTAGCGCGCCACGGATACCAGGCTGGGCCGCGATGTAGCGATTAAGGTTTGGCCGACAACGATCGCTGCGAACCCGCAGAGCATGGCGCGGTTCGCACGGGAAGCGCAGGTGCTCGCTTCGCTGAACCATCCCGGGGATCGTTGGAACGAGAGATTTCAAAAAGAAAAGGGAAGCCGGAGCTGAGGGCTCCGGCTTCCGGTTCGCTGGCCTGCCATTGGCGGTTGGGAGGTTGTCACGGCCTGGCGGGAAACAGGCGGGCTACCAGCGTAACTTCACCAGTCGTCTTGATGCTCGCAGACTGCCCGATCTCTTTTTCGGCCTGCGATTTCAAGAGTTCTCTTCCGCGGATCGATCCGGCCTTCCAGACCTGCGAAAGGAAATAGCGGTTGTCATAGCGTTTGAAAACCAGCTTCGATTGGTTTTGCGTCTCCTTTGCCTGGGCTGCATTCGACAGCACCATGGCTGATGCGTTTGCGTCCGAGCAGCGAATCAAGACCACAGCGGAATTCCCGTCCAACTTCTGAACGCGATACTCGCCGGCCGGCAGGGTCACATTGCCAGCTACGAACGCAAATGGAATGTTCACCAACATGGGCTCATCTGCCCGCACAGCTTGAGCCGCCACAATGAGGGAAAGCACGCATAGAGTTGCTGTCACAAAAGTTCTCTTTTTCATGGGGACCTCGTCTTTCTTTTTTGTCAGGGCGGTGGGAGCCGGCCCGTTTTTTTTTGATCCTGACGCCCCTGAAGCGTCATGGAATACCACGCACTTTCGCGCACTTCTCACGGGAGCACAATGCACTAGAGATGAACTGAAAGGAGTCTTTCCATGGACTGCGAACTCCAGGGAAACAGGGGGCTTAATGACGCGCCGTACCCGTGTAATCGGCGCCGTGTTATATTCGTGCGATCAACAGAGGTTCGTATGTCAACGCCGGGCTGTTCGCCTCTTGTCACACGCTTTGACGTTTTTGAGGCGGATCTTCGAGCCGGTGAACTCTACAAAGCGGGCCGCAGAATAAAACTGCAAGTTCTGCCCTTTCAGGCCCTTGCAATGCTGCTGGAACGTCCAGGGGAAGTGGTCACCCGCGAGGAGTTCGAGAAAAGACTTTGGCCCGGCGACACTTTTGTGGATTTTGATCACAGCCTCAACACCGCTATCAGGAAGCTGCGCCGGGCGCTGGGTGACGATAACAAGAGGCCGCGCTTCGTCGAGACACTTCCCAAGCGCGGCTACCGGTTCATCGGCACCGTTGAACAGGCCAAGAGAGTTTCGACGCCCGCGAAGCATCCCGCGGCGGCTTCGAGGGTGGGCCAGGTCGCCAAGCTCTGCAGCGATGGCACGCTGTCGTTTACGTTAGTGTCCGTCGATGACGAAACCGCAGCGGAACGAGAGAAGCTCGATGCGGCGAATGACGATGTGGGATTGTCGCTCTTGATTGCTTCGCAAAAGCTGTTGATGGTTCCCAGCGGAACGCAGGTGAGAATCCTGGAGGTCCAGCCAATGCAGTCGCGGTGTCAGGTCCGAATCTTGGAGGGCGAGCACTACGGGAAGGCGGCGGTGGTGCCGCTCAAGCAGCTTGCGGAGTTGTCATAGTCGGATATGACCGCCACGCGAGCTTACAGAGGCCATCTCGGACGCGACTCACCCGCCCGGCCGTCGGCAATTCCCGACCCCGGGCATGCTTCTCCTTGACAGCCTAGGAGAGTCCGGCTTATATTCCTAGGCGGGCTAGGAGAGACCACTTCCATGGACAAGCAAATGGATCTGCTGCAAGGCACGCTGGACATGCTGATCCTCAAGGCCGTATCACTCGGCCCGTTGCATGGCTACGGCGTGCTGTTGCGTATTCAGCAAATTTCGAAAGATCGACTGGAGATTCAACAAGGTTCGCTTTACCCAGCGCTATACCGATTGGAACATCAGGGCTGGATCGCCAGCGAGTGGGGCGAGTCAGAAAACAAGCGCAAGGCCAAGTATTACCGTCTCACGGCGGCAGGGAAACGGAGGTTGCAGACGGAATCAGAAAAGTGGAATCGCATGGCGGACTTGATCGAAGGAATTTTAGGCACGACGGCAGAGGAAGTATGACGTTCTGGAGCCGAATTCGTTCGTGGCTGGACGCAATTCTGCGGCGCTCTCGTCTGGAGAGCGAAATGGATGCGGAGCTGCGATTTCACCTGGAAGCGTACGCCGAAGATTTGGTGAGGGGCGGAGTGCCGCGTCAAGAAGCGATGCGGCGGGCTCGGATTGAGTTTGGCGGAATCGAGCGCGTAAAGGAAGAAAGCCGGGACGCTCGCGGAACGCAGTTACTCGAGCAACTCTGGCAGGATGTGCGCCACAGCATGCGAATGCTGCGCAAGAGCCCTGGCTTTACCGCGGCTGCAATTCTGACGCTTGCCTTAGGGATCGGCGCGAACACGGCCGTATTCAGCGCACTCAACACGCTCCTCCTGCGCCCGCTCCCTGTCAAGAATGCAGAACGGCTGACCTTCATCGTTTCCTTGCGAGAGGGATTCGACCCCTTCGGCACATCGCTCCTCGAGTACACGGCGTATCAGGAAAGGAGCCATTTGTTTGCCGGCTGGGGACTGGCTGCCGACCGTTCCTTCAATCTGATCCAGCAGGGAGAGCCTGAGCGCGTCCAAGGGGCAGCGATCCTTCCCGACTACCTAAGCACGCTGGGAGTCCAGCCCGTGCTTGGCCGGAGTTTCACGCCGGAGGAGAACAACCCTGGAGGGCCTGCAGTGGCGCTGATGGGCTATGGGCTGTGGAAGCGGCGTTTTGGGAGCGACCCGCACGTTGTTGGTCGATCGCTAAACCTCGACGGCCGGAACACCACGGTTATCGGGATTCTGCCACCGACATTCGATCTGCCCGATGCGGCCGAGATCTGGATTCCGCTCCAAACGAGTCTCGATGGATTGCCGCTGGCCGAGCGCGCCAAGCATGCCTACGAGATGGTGGCGCGGCTCAAGCCGAACGCGACCTTGCAACAGGGGGACGCGGACCTGAAAGGAATTGCGCGGGAACTGGAGCAAGAGTTCCCACAATTGAGAAAAGGCTGGGGGGTGAAACTTATTTCGTTGCGCCAACAGCTACTCGGCGACCTGGCGGGGCAAGTCAAGACGGCCCTATTTGCGCTGGTTGCGGCAGTGGGATTTTTGTTGTTCATCTGCTGCGCCAACGTAGCGAGCCTGCTGTTGGCTCGGGGCGTAAGTCGGGAACGCGAAATCGCGCTTCGTCAAGCCTTGGGAGCGGACTGGTCGCGCCTGGTCCGGCAGCTCTTGACAGAGAGCCTGTTGCTGGCACTACTCGGCGGATTCGCCGGTCTATTGCTGGCTTACGCGATTGTTCCGGTGCTGAGCGTGCTGAACCCGATTGAGACGGTCGCGCTGGCGGATGTTCTGCGAAACATTCGCATTGACGGGCACGTTCTATGGTTCGTCGTTTGCGTGACGCTGGTTACAGCAGTGATCTGTGCGCTCACCCCGGTCGTGAAAGCGGCAGGATCCAGCGACGTGGCGCCGCTGATGAAGGAAGGTGGACAGCGCGGGAGTACGGGGACAGGAGGCCGCCGATGGTTAGCGACACTGGTAGTGGCGGAGATAGCCATCGCGATGCCGTTGCTGGCGGGCAGTGGATTGATGATTCAAAGCTTTCGACGCCTGCAACGAATTGATCTCGGCTTTCGACCCGAGAACCTGCTCACCATGCATTTGGACTTGTCGGCCATCAAGTACCGCGAGTTTCAGCAGCGGATCTCTTTTGTTGAACGTGTCGTCGAGCGCGTGAAGAACTTGCCGGGAGTCGTCTCGGCCGGAACGACGACGAACCTGCCGCTGACCTTGTCCATATCCTACGATGCGGTCTTTACGGTCGAAGGGCATCCCCCCGTGAACCCCTCCGATGTTCCGATCACCGCGCATCGCCAGATCAGCCGCGAATATTTGCAAACCCTGGGGGTCACGCTGGTCCAAGGACGCTTGCTCAATCAACAGGACCGCGCCAAGAGTCTTCCTGTTGTGGTGATCAGCGAAGAGTTAGCCCGTCAGGGTTGGCCGGGAGAAGATCCCATTGGAAAACGAGTCAAAGGATTAGTGGCAGGCCGGACAATGCCGTGGCTAACGGTGGTGGGCGTGGTGAAGGATATTAAAGAGGATCGCTTTAATTTCAGGATCAACCGCCCGGCTTGGTATCTGCCGTACGAGCAAAGTGAAAATACGCAGCCTCTAGACTTGGTGGTGAAGGCCAAGGGCGACCCCTCAAGTCTCACCGCCGCGATCGTCGACGCGGTTCGCTCGGTCGATCGCGATCAGCCGGTCTCCAATGTGACGACCATGAAAGACCACGTTGCAGGCGTACTGATAACGGACCGCTTCAGCGCCGTCTTGATGGGCACGCTGGCAGCCCTGGGGCTCACCCTGGCAATCATCGGAGTGTATGGCGTGATGGCTTATTCCGTCAGCAGGCAGACTGGAGAGATGGGGCTGCGCGTAGCGTTGGGGGCGAGTCCTTCGGACATCTTGAAAATGGCCATGGGCCGGGGGGCGAGGCTCGTGGCCATTGGGCTATCTGTGGGACTGGTTGGAGCCCTGATGTTGACGAGATTCTTGTCAGGTTCGCTCTACGGCATGAATGCGCATGATCCCCTAACGTTCGGTGTTGTATGCCTGATCTTGGCCGCTGTTGCGCTAGTAGCGTGCTACATCCCGGCGCGGCGAGCGATGCTCGTGGATCCAATGGTGGCGTTGAGATACGAATGATCGTGTTCATGGGCGCGGGAATCCTGAGTACCAAGCCGGAGGATGTATGACGCTGTGGGCTCGTTTCCGCTCGTGGTTGGGCGCGATGCTGCAACGCTCGCGGATGGAGAGCGAGATGGACGCGGAGCTGCGCTTCCACTTGGAAGCGTTCGCGCAGGATTTGGTGCGTAGTGGAGTGCCACATCAAGAAGCGATGCGGCGGGCGCGGATTGAGTTCGGCGGAATCGAGCGCGTTAAAGAAGAAGGCCGCGAAGCGCGGGGCGTGAACCTCGTCGAATCTCTACTGCAGGATTTGCGCTACGGCGCAAGCAATATGTTGCGTACACCGGGGTTCACGGCGATCACCGTACTCACGCTAGCGCTGGGCATTGGTGCGACGACGGCTATCTTCAGCGCGGTGAACCCCATCCTGTTCCAGTCTTTGCCGTACCCGAACGCCGGCCAGATTATGATGATTTCGGATGTACGCGGCGACCACTCGCGACTCGACGTGACGTTCCATACTTATCGCGAAGTATTGGAGCGGAGCCGTTCTTTCGAGGCCGTGGCGGTGACGAAACCCTGGCGGCCAACTCTAACCAGCACAACGCAACCGGAACGATTGGATGGGCAGCGCGTGAGTGCGATGTACTTCCGTACGTTAGGCATTTCGCCCGCGCTAGGGAGGGACTTCGATCTTTCTGATGACCAGCTCAACGGGCCACGCGTGGTAATCCTCAGCGACGTACTGTGGAAGAGACGCTTCGCAGGTGACCGCACGATTGTCGGACACCCGGTCAAGCTTGACGACAATCTGTATACCGTCATCGGCGTGTTGCCCATCGCATTCGAGAATGTTCTGGCTCCCTTGGCCGAGCTTTGGTCGCCTTTGCAATACGACACGCGCAATATCACGTCCCTTCAGACCAGGGAGTGGGGCCACCACTTGCGGATGGTGGGTCGGCTGCGGTCAGGTTTAGGAAGCGAGCAGCTGAGACGAGAGCTCGACACCATCGCGCGCAATCCAGTACGGGAGTTCCCCAGGCCGGCGTGGGCGGCCCTCGAGCTGGGCCTGATCGTGAATTCACTACAGCACGAGGTTACCGAAAGCGTTCGGCCAGCGTTGCTCGCGGTGCTTGGGGCGGTCCTGCTGGTTCTGATCATCGCGTGCGTGAACGTGACCAATCTCCTGCTGGCGCGCGGTGTACGGCGCCGCGGCGAATTTGCATTGCGCGCGGCACTTGGTGCCGGGCACCGGCGGCTCGTCCAACAACTCCTCACGGAGAGTTTGCTCCTTGCCCTGATAGGTGGTGTTGTCGGCCTGGCTGTGGCACAGCTCGGCGTACGCGTGCTCGTAGCACTCAGTCCATCGGAGCTGCCACGTGTTGGTGCGATAGGTGTCAACGGCGCGGTGCTGGCTTTCGCATTGTGTGTTACCACACTCATCGGGCTGGTCGTCGGGCTGATTCCGGCACTACGCGCGTCTCGCAATGAACCGCAAATTGGACTGCAGAAAAGCTCGCAGCGCACCGCGGGAGGCCACCAGTGGGCGCGTCGTGCGCTCGTCGTTGCGGAGGTTGCGCTCGCCTTGGTAGTGCTGGTTAGTGCGGGATTGCTTTTGCGCAGTCTCGATCACCTGTTCGCGATCGCTCCGGGACTCGATCCGTCCCACGTGCTCACGATGCAGGTGCAAGCGTCTGGCCGCCGATTTGACGACGACACTGTTAGGTACCGGTTCTTCGCTCAGGCCCTCGAAGCCGTCCGCCGCGTTCCCGGCGTTAAGACGGCGGCGTTCACCAGCCAGCTGCCGCTCAGCGGGGACTTGGACGGATATGGCATACAGTTTGAGAATGACAACAGTCCCAACGGTGATTACGCCGGCTTTCGATATGCCATCACCCCGGGCTATTTCGAGACAATGGGCATTCCGCTTCGCCGCGGCCGTCTGCTCGACGAGCACGATATGGCTGGAGCGCCCGTGGCGGTGCTTATCAGCGAATCTTTGGCGACGGCCAAGTTCCCCGGCCAAGATCCCCTCGGCCGACGTGTTCGCATGGGCCCCGATATTGGCCGCTCGGACCGGCCCTGGTACACCATCGTCGGTGTGGTGGGCGACGTGAAGCAAGTGTCGCTGGCGGCGAGCGATTCGGATGCGCTCTATATTACGACCACACACTGGTCCGATGTGGACAATGTACAGTCGCTCGTGGTCCGCGCACGTGGTGACGCAGGGGCGCTTGCTCCCGCGGTCAGAAACGCCATCTGGTCGGTGGACAAGAACCAGCCGATTGTGCGCGTGGCGACAATGGACGATTTGCTGGCTTCCACGGCTGCCGAGCGCCGTTTCGCGCTGACCCTATTCGAGACATTTGCTCTCGTCGCACTGATTCTCGCGGCTGCCGGGATTTATGGTGTGCTTTCCGGCAGCGTGGCCGAGCGCACGCGCGAGATTGGAGTGCGCCTGGCACTCGGAGCATCACGCAAGAGGATTCTCGCCCTGGTAGTTCGCGAGGGGATGACGCTCACGGTGTTGGGCGTGCTGATCGGTCTGGCCGGAGCAGTTGTGGCGAGTCAGGCCATCGCGGCGATGCTGTTCGGCATATCGCGCTTCGACCCCGTCACCTACCTGGGAGTAATTGTGCTGTTGGCAGGTGTGGCGGTCCTGGCAAGCGGCGTTCCGGCCTGGCGGGCCATGAAGTTGGATCCGATAGTCGCGCTGCGCTACGAGTGAAGTTCTATTCGTAGCGGAGAGCTTCGACGGGGTCCAGGCGGGCGGCCTTCCAGGCGGGATAAACCCCAAAGACGATGCCGATCAGTGCGCACAGAACGAGCGCAGTGATGATCCAGAAAAAAGAGAGCACCGCGGACATTTTCAGTCCGTAGCGCAGCAGCAGGGAGATGCCGGAACCGAAGAGAACACCGATGACGCCGCCAACGGCGCTGAGCGTGACGGCTTCGATCAGGAATTGCGCCAGGATATTGGAGCGTCTCGCGCCGATGGCCTTGCGAACGCCAATCTCGCGTGTCCGCTCGGTGACGCTGACCAGCATGATGTTCATCACGCCGATTCCGCCGACGATCAGGCCAACGGAAGCGATCGCGAACATTAAAATGAAGATGAGCCCGCTGATCTTGTTCCACAAATCCAGAAAATAATCCGAAGTGAACAGCGCAAAGTCATCGGGCTTGTTGTTTGGCAGCCGGCGCTTGCGGCGGAGGAGTTCGCGAATTTCCCCAACCGCCTCCCCGACCTTATCGGGATACCGAGCCTTGGCGAAAATCACATAGTCCTTCCTGTTGGGATAGAGTTTACGCAGCGTGGTGACCGGCATGTACGCGGAGTTGTCCTCCGGGTTGGAACCGCCAGAAATGCCCTGCCTTTGCTTCTGTAGCGTGCCGATAACCGTGAAGAGCTGGCCGTCGATGACCACCTCCTTGCCGAGACTATTCTCCGCCGATTCGGGAAAAAGAATTCGCGTTGTGTCGTATCCCAGCAGCACCACCGGCGCGCGGTGCTCTGCATCCATTTCATTGAAGAAGCGGCCGCGCGCAATTTTCAAGTCGAAGATCTCCCCGATAGAGGGTTGATTCCCCTGCAGAATCACGTTTTTCGCGCGATAGGCGCCGCGGCGGACGTCTTCTGTGCCGGAACCGAATTGCGGTTGAAAGATGCGCATGGAGGCCGAAGCTGCCTTGACGTATGGCAGCAGGGCAATATCGTCCGCCCACTCGGGCTGGAGTTCCTTGCGTGTAAACCATTCGCTCGGCGGACGAGAGAGCGAAGCCCATGGAAAGCGGTAGGCGATGATCGTGTCGGAACCCAGCTCGCGAATTCCACCGAGCACGTTTTCGTTGAGTCCATTGATGATCGACGTGACGGTAATGACCGTGGTTATGCCGATGACGATCCCAAGAACGGTAAGCGCGGACCGAAGCTTGTTTTTTCTTAGCGTATCGAGAGCGAGAAGGATTTCTTCGCGGAGCTTGAGCATCCCTTCTTTGCGCATGCGCACGCGCAGAGGCAGCCCTGCGGGCCGCGGCAAAGTTTTTTCGAAGGTGGCCATGAATTCTCTCTTCTACTCCGAACGCAACGCTTCGACCGGATCGAGCTTGGCGGCCTTGGATGCCGGATACGTGCCGAAGAAAAGCCCGACACTCAAAGCCACAATCAGCCCGCTGATCACCGACCACAATTGCACGGAGCTCGGGAGCGAAAATACCCACGTTATAGCGCTGGCGACCAGCACGCCGCACAAAACCCCAATAGCGCCGCCGATCACCGAGATCGTCGACGATTCAATCAAGAATTGAAGCAAAATGTCGTTACGGCGCGCGCCCAGAGCTTTGCGCACCCCGATTTCGCGGGTCCGCTCGGTCACGGAAACGAGCATGATATTCATGATGACAATTCCGCCGACGACCAGGGAAATCGAAGCGATGGCAATCATAACGGCGAAAAAAGAGCTGCTGATGTCTTTCCACAGCGACAGAAAGGAGTCGCTCGTCTCGATCGCGAAATCGTCAGGCTTGGCATAGGCAAGGTGATGACGCCCTCGCATGATCTGGCGGACTTCATCCACGCTGTCTTGAATCTTCGCTGCGGAACCGGCGCGCGATGTGATGCGCAGCGAATCCTGCTGCGTCCCGTAGTTCTTGTTATAGGTGGTGAGGGGAATGATGATCCAGTTGTCCAGGGAATTTCCCAGGGCGGAGCCCTGCTTGCT
>Ga0137359_10001239_pt1 | contig 20243 bp, 15 predicted proteins | sample Mad1_40_16metaG_FD_108281 | JGI IMG/M metagenome (GOLD analysis project Ga0137359, IMG submission 108281) | Vadose zone soil microbial communities from Angelo Coast Range Reserve, California, USA - Mad1_40_16 metaG | ecosystem: Environmental > Terrestrial > Soil > Vadose zone | place: USA... | reverse complement strand
CCCGGCTGTTGCGCGAGCTGGTGCTGGCCACACTTTCCGGGCAGGCGGGAATTGAAGTGGTGGGAGAAGCGGAAAACGAGCAGGACGTGCCTTCGCTGGTGGCGGCGACGAAGCCGGATTTTTTGCTGATCGCGCTGGAAGAATCGCGACGGCGTCCGCCGTTGTGCGATTTGCTTTTGCGAGAGTTTCCGGCGCTGCGAATCATCGCGGTGGCGCCGAACGCGAATGTGGGGATTTTCTACTGGGCTTCGTTCGATATCCACTCGAGAACGATCGAGGCGAGCGAAGAAGCATTGCTGGAAGCGGTGCGGAGCAGCACGGTTCCAGCGAAGGGAGGCGTGGGTTGAAGCACGGGAGGATTCTACTTTACGCGGCGATTCTTGTTTGTAGCGGCGAAGCGCGGGCGCAACAGCCCGGCCAGGAGAAGAGCGGCAGCCGGGCGCAGGAGCGCGGCGGGGCCGTAGCGCAGCCTGCAGCACAGCGCACCGCGAGCGAGGGCGGAGACCTGGCGGCAGACAACCTGGACCGCGTGGCAGCGACGGCCGGGCAGATTTTGGAGGTTTTAAGCAGCGATGCGGGGTTGATGGTGGAGTTCAAGCGCATGGTCGCGCAGGACGCCAGCGCGGGCGGGCAACTCCTGGAAGAGGAAGATTTAAGCGAGAGCGCACTGGCCGAGCGACTGTACGAGGATTTGCGGACGCGGGCGCTTGCGACGCGACTCTTGCAGCGCTACGGATACCTTCTCCCAAAGTTGAATCCCGATTCAGAAATTGCCCAGGAACAAAGACTGTTGCTACAGGAACGCGCGCAGATTCTGGCGCGCGCGGCAGAGAAGGGAGACGAAGGACGGGGCGCACTGGCGGGAGAACGGAACGCGGGGTGCGACCCACAGCAGCAAACGGATTGCGGACCGCAGCGGCGCGCCTTGCAAAAAACGCGAGGGCTAAACGATCCGCGTTTGAGTGATGGTTCCCCGATGGAGCAGCGTTCTCCGCGCGAAGAATATCCTACGCAGCCTTTGCGACCGGACGTATTGAGCTCGCCGCGGGAGCAACGCACGGAAACAGCGGGAACGAGTCCGGCCGAAGCGCTACTGGTTTCTTCCTTACAGGCGAATCCCAGCGAAACAGTTTCGGGAGGCCGGAGCGCCGCAGGAGGTTTATTGGGAGAAACGATCGCGCCGATGCCGGCAAACGAGGCGGCGTGGAGCGAAAAGTTCCCGGGAGAGCGCGGCAGCAACGGCGGAGCAACGCCATCGGGCACGCGGGAATTCGAGCGGATGTATGAAGAACGCAAGGCCGCCAATGGATTTCCGGCAGACCGCGAGCCCGTGCGCATGGTGCATCATCCGAATCCCTACGCGGATGCCCCGTCGCTTTACGACCTGTATGTGCAAGCAAGCTGGCCGGCCAGTGGCGCGACGCGCTTTGGGGCGGAAGTGTTTCGGCGCGGGGCGGCGAATCCGGAAGTGCTTCCGATGGATTTGCCGGTGGGGCCGGATTACGTGCTCGGGCCGGGAGACAGCTTGTCGATTGACCTGTGGGGAGGCGTGTCGCAGCGGCTGTTTCGCGTGGTGGACCGCGAAGGGCGATTGGTGCTTCCGGAAGCGGGGCCGCTGCTGGTGGCCGGCAAATCGCTTGGGGAAGTGCAGGATGCGGTGCAGCGCGTGCTGCGGACGCAATTCCGGAATGTTTCGGCGGATGTTTCACTGCTGAAGCTGCGGACAGTGCGGGTCTACGTGGTGGGAGAAGTCGCGTCCCCCGGTGCGTACGACGTGAGTTCGCTTTCGACGCCGCTGAATGCGTTGTTTGCAGCGGGAGGAGTGACCGGGCGCGGATCGCTACGGCGGCTGGAGCACTACCGCGGGAAGCAGCTCGTGGAAGAGGTGGACGCTTACGATTTGCTGCTGCATGGAATACGCGGAGAAGTGAAGCGGCTGGAGAATGGGGATTCGTTGCGCGTGCCGCCGCTGGGAATTTCGGTGACCGTGGAAGGAATGGTTCGCCGGCCGGCACAGTACGAGCTGCGCGAAGAGAAAAGCCTCGGAGAGGTTCTAGATTTGGCGGGCGGCATCCTGCCGGCGGCGGCGCTGCAGCACATCGAAGTGGAGCGGCTAGACGCGCATGAAAAAAAGACGATGCTAAGCCTGGAAATCGGGGAAACGAGCGACAAAGAGGCGCTGCGGAGCAAGTTCGAGAATTTCAAGGTGCAGGACGGCGACGAGATTCACATTTTTCCGATTGCGCCCTACAACACCGGAGCGGTGTACCTCGAGGGGCACGTGTTGCGGCCGGGACGCTACTCGTATCGCGATGGGATGAAACTGACGGACCTGATTACTTCTTACAAAGACCTACTGCCGGAACCCTCGGAGCGTTACGCGGAAATTATCCGCATTGTTGCGCCGGAGAACCGGCCGGTAGTGGAAAGCTTCAATCTGGCTGCGGCGGTCGGGAACCCGGAAAGCGCGCCGAAACTGCAGCCACTGGACACCGTGCGCATTTTTGGCCGTTACGATTTTGAAGCGGCGCCGGAGTTCACGGTGCTCGGAGAAGTGCGCCATCCGGGACGCTACCGAAGTTCGGGGCAGGCGCATTTGAAGGATGCGATTTACCAGGCGGGAGGAGAAACGGCCGAAGCGTGGGGCGAAACCGTGCAGCTTTTCCGCGCGATGCCGGACAGCACGACAAAGGTTTTCAGCATTTCGCTGCACGAGGCGCTGGCGGGCGACCCGTTGAACAACATTCGTGTGGAGCGGGGCGACCGCATTTTGGTGCATCGGCAGCCGGAGAAGGTAAGTCCGCGAAGCGTATACATTCGCGGTGATGTGGCCCGGCCGGGCCGGTATCCGCTGGCGGCGAACATGCGCGTTTCGGATCTGGTGCGCTCGGCCGGGGGATTCTTGCGAAGCGCCAATTCCGCGAGCGGCGACTTAACACACTACGCGGCGACGAGCGGAACGCCGCAGGCGCAAGCCACCGAATCGCAACCGGTAAATCTGGCGGCGGCACTGGCCGGTCAGGAAGGCGAAGACTTGGCGCTTCGCGACGGCGATGTATTGACCGTGCCGCAGCAGACCGGATGGAAAAACATCGGGGCCGCGGTGACGTTGCGAGGCGAGGTAGGGAAGCCCGGCGTGTACGGAATACGGCCAGGCGAACGGCTCAGTTCGCTGCTGCGGCGGGCGGGCGGGCTGTTGCCGACGAGCTATGCGCAGGCGGCGGTGTTCGAACGAATCGAAGTGCGCGAGATGCAGCAGAAAAACAGGCAGGAGTTGATCCAGCGGCTGGAACAGGAATCGACGGTAGTGAAAATATCGGTCACGACATCGGGGAACGAAGAGGCCGCGCTCCAACAGGCAGCGATGCAGCAGCGGCAGCGCGTTCTGGAGGCGCTGCGGCGGGCGCCGATTTCGGGCCGGCTGGTGGTGCACATCCGGCAAGGCCAGAAAACCTTTGCGGGGTCGGCGGATGACCTCGAACTTCGCGCGGGAGACACGCTGGAGATTCCGAAACAGCCGGGGTTTGTGACCATTGTCGGACAAGTTTACAACTCAAACGCGATTACATATGCGCCCGGGAAAAATGCGGGGTGGTATCTCTCCCATGCCGGGGGAGCCACGGGGCTGGCCAACAAGAAAGCCATATTCATCGTTCGCGCGAATGGGTCGGTGACGAGCGGGAGCAGCGGCCCATGGTCGGGCGGGGTGCTTTCTTCTCCGATCGGGCCGGGTGACACGATTGTGGTTCCGGAGAAGGCCGTGCTCGGCGGGAACAGCTGGAAAAATGTGGTGGCGATTGCGCAGATTGCACAAGCAGCCGCGCTGGCCGCGGCGGTGGCGATTCCATGACGAAGATCGAACATCGCCGGCGAGCGGAGAGAGAGGAAGCTGCGTGAGCGAGACGCCCACAGTTTTTACGAACCGCTCCGGCGGGAAAGATCCCGTGGGAGAGCGCGCCCGGCTGGTCGCGACGCTGCGTCTGCTGTGGGAGAGCCGCAAGATGGTTTTCCGGGCAGTGGCGGCTGGGGCGCTAGTCAGCGCCGGGCTGGTGATGTTGATTCCGGTGCGTTACGAAGCGACAGCACAGTTGATGCCACCGGACGGGCAGAGCGGGACGGGGATGGCCATGTTATCGGCGCTGGCGGGGCGCGCCGGCGGTTTCGGCGGCATCGCGAGCGACCTGTTGGGGGTGAGAAATTCCGGCGCTTTGTTCGTGGGGATTCTCGGAAGCCGCACGGTGCAGGACCGCCTGATCGAGCAATTCGAGCTGCGGAAGATTTATCACGCTTCGAAGATGGAGGATGCGCGGAAAGTTTTGGCGTCGCAAACACGCATTGCGGAAGACCGCAAGAGCGGCGTGATAACGATCACGGTGACGGATCACGATGCGCATCGCGCCGCCGCGATGGCTGAGGCTTACGTCAATGCGCTGAATCGGCTGGTCGAGCAAGTGAGCACGTCGGCAGCGCGAAGAGAACGCTTGTTTCTCGAAGAGCGGCTACGCGCGGTGAAACAGGATTTGGACAGCGCCGCAAGAGAATTCAGCGAATTTGCGAGCAAGAACACGGCGATCGACATCCCCGCGCAGGGCAAGGCCATGGTGGAAGCCGCGGCGACGCTGCAAGGGCAGCTCATCGCTGCGGAATCGGAGCTACGCGGACTGGGGGCCATGTACACGGAGCAGAACGTGCGGGTGCGGGCGCTACGCGCGCGCGTGGGGGAGCTTCGCTCGCAGCTCGGGAAGCTGGGAGGCGACGGCACGTCCTATGCGGGGTCGAAGAGCGATAGTGCTTCCTATCCGGCGATGCGGCAACTGCCGCTGCTGGGGGTGACCTACGCGGACCTCTACCGGCGGACGAAAATCCAGGAAACGGTCTTTGAACTGCTTACGCAGCAGTACGAGCTGGCCAAGGTGCAAGAAGCGAAAGAAGTTCCGAGTGTAAAGGTGCTGGATGCGGCAGTAGTTCCCACGAAGAAATCGTTTCCTCCGCGGACTTTGTTCACGGCCGCTGGCACGGCCATGGCGTTTCTCGGCGCGTGCGCCTGGATCCTTGCCAAGCGGGCGTGGAATGGAATCGATCCGCAAGATCCCGCGAAGCAGTTCGCGCTGGAGGTCGCGGTGACCGTACGCGGAGAAGCGCTGCGGCTCGCGCCAGCCGGCTCGCTGCTGCGGCAGGCCTGGGCACGGGCCGCATGCCGCAGGGTTCCGGCCGCGGAAAGGCTGAAAACTGAAACGCGAGAACAAGCGCAGGAAGCGGCAGAGCTTACTCGCGCGGCACGAAACAGTCTTGGGTAGAGCGCAAGACAAACAAGAGATAGAGAGAAGCAAGGACCGAAAGGAGTACAGACGTATTTCCTTCAATGAATGGAACAGCAACACGTCGATCGCCCGCGCCACCCGTACAGGAGTGGAAGCCCGATTTTCTTTTTGAAAGCTGGACTCCACTGCGCCGGACGCAGCCGGCACAAGCCAGGAGCACCAGCGCGCACGATGGGACCACACGACAGGCGGCCTACGTCGGAATTGACCTTGCACTGGTGTGCTTAGGAGGGGTAACAGCGTTTTGGCTGCGCTTTGGATTTGCCAATCCTTTTGGAGCCAGTCCATTCGCGTGGAGCGAAATTTTTTCGCAAGTAACCGCGCGGACGTATCCGGGGTTTCTAGTCCTCTACGCCGCCCTGATTGTGCTGGCGTGCATGGGCCAGGATCTGTACCGCACGGCGAGAGAGCAGAGCGCTATCGGCGAATCGCTGGAAGTCGCGAAAGCGGTTTTCCTTGCGACGGCGCTTCTCGTGCTGTTCATCTTCACGACCGGCAACAAAGAGATTTCCAGGCTGGTGGTGGCGTGCGCCGGGACGTTGAACATTTTTACGCTTGCAGGATGGCGTCACGCCAAACGCCAGTACATGCTGCGCCGGGCGGCGCGCGGCGAAGGACTGTCGCGTGTGCTGATCGTGGGCGCAGGAAAGATGGGAAAGGCGCTGGCGGCGTGGTTTGGAGAAAACCGCGAGCTGGGCTACAACGTCTGCGGATTTCTGGATGTGCACCCGAACGGAGATGCGCGAGTGCTGGGTTCGGTGCACGAACTGCGGCGCGTGGCGCTGGCACAGTTCGTGGATCAACTGTTCATCACGTTGCCTGCGGACCGTGAACTGGTCAAAGAAGTATTTCTCGAGGCGCGGCGCCTGCGCCTGAGCCTGAATGTGGTGCCTGATCTTTACGACGGGTTGGGCTGGCGCGCTCCGGTACAAACGATTGGAGGGTTTCCGGTCATCGAGTTGCATGGACAGCCGATTCCAGTTTTGGGGCTGGCGGTAAAGCGGGCCATGGATTTTTTGTGTGCGCTTCCTGGACTCGTACTCTCATTTCCGATCCTCGCGCTTGCGGCTCTATGGATTCGGCTGGATTCTCCCGGCCCGGTATTTTACTCCGCACTGCGCGTCGGCAAAAAGGGAAGGAAATTCCGCTGCTATAAGCTGCGGACGATGGTGGCGGAGGCCGAAGCACAAAAAGAGCAACTGCGGGGCACCAACGAGCGCAATGGCCCGTTCTTCAAAATGGAAAACGATCCTCGTATCACGCGTTGCGGGCGCTGGCTGCGGAGATACAGCATCGATGAACTGCCGCAACTTCTGAACGTCTTGTTGGGGGAGATGAGTCTGGTGGGGCCGCGGCCGCATCCCCTGGACGATTTCGAACGCTACGGCATCGAGCACTTGCGCCGGCTAGATGTGAAGCCCGGTTTGACCGGACTGTGGCAGGTGCGGGCTAGGAGCGATCCTTCGTTCGAAACGAATATGTTACACGATCTGGAGTACATCGAGAACTGGAGCTTACGGCTGGACTTGAACATCCTCTTGCGCACCATTCATGTTGTGCTGAAAGGACAAGGATTGTGAGTGCCGTTCCGGATACGCCAGTGATGCGTCATGCCACGCGACAGCAGACGGAGCCATACATGCGAGCAGATCCGCGAGTGGGGAACGCAATCCCATCTCCCGCCAAAGGCGGGGATTTTATTCTGCTCGAACCGTATTTGCCGGAAAAAGATGCGCGCCAAACCTGGAGTCTTGTTGAGGCAGCGCAAATCGTCAGGGAAAGAACGGCAGCGAGGGGGAGTTGCTGCATTCTCGACTTGGGATGTGGAGCGGGCCAAAGCTACGAACCGCTTACGGGGAACGATCCGCGCGTCGAGTGGATCGGGCTGGATATCGGCGATTCCATGGAAGTGCGGAACCGGGCAAAACTGCGACAGGCACTGTGCACGTACGACGGAGTCAGCATACCGATGAAGAGTGACTGCTTCGACGTGGTCTACTCGCACCAGGTCTTCGAGCACGTGCGCTACCCAGAGAAAATATTGAGCGAAGCTTTTCGAATTCTGCGGCCAGATAGCTTCTTGATTGGTTCGACCTCACATCTGGAGCCGTTTCATTCCCGCAGTTACTGGAATTTCACGCCCTATGGATTTTCGATTTTGCTGGAGGCCGCCGGCTTCAAGAACATAAGCGTTCGACCCGGCATCGATGGATTCACACTGATGGGCCGAAGGCTTTTTTCTCATCTGAAAATGTCATGGTTCTTTGAATCATTTTTTACCAAAGCATCGCCCTTGAATGCTGCCATTGAACTATTGCGAATTTTCGGGGTGCAGGAGGTGCGGCGCAACGCGCTGAAACTCACGTTTTGCGGCCACTTCATTTTTCAGGCAACGAAGCCCTCGGAGTAGGCAGCACGTGCCGAATGGGAATCAGCTCATGGTTAATCAGATGCACCTTTTGAAAACGAATGATGCCATCCGCGGGACGGTTGCGACTAGTTTTCCGGCGGTGTTGCGGTCGCTCGCCGGAGATTCGACGCAATACCTGCTTGGCCTGGTCTTGATCGGTGCGGCCAACATGATTTTGTTGCCGCTCTACACCAGGTATCTGAGCCCATCCGATTTCGGGCGGTACGCACTGGTCGAAGTTCTCGTCCTGGGGCTGATCTCCGTCTCGGGCTTGGGAGTAAACGTTTCGTACCTGAAGTGGTTCGCCGAATCCGATTCTGGGCACACACCGGTTTTACTGGGCACGATGCTCGTTGCGAACGGGTGCGCCGCCCTGGCGGCAGGGTTGGGGCTCTGGGTTTTTGCAGCAAGCGGACCCTCTGCAAGATCTCTAGGCGGAGAGACCGCAGGTTTTGCAAGTCTGTTCCTGCCGCTGGTATTTCTGGAAACACTACAAAGCGCTTTTCTGGCGCATCTTCGTGCACACAGAAAGGCGTTTGCATTCTCCCTGACCTCCGGAATCCGCCTAGTCAGTATTGCCGCGTTCAGCATCTGGCTCGTCGCGGGGCGGTCCGAGGGCCTCTGGGGCGTTTTTGCAGGACGCGTGCTGGGCGACATTTGCGGACTGCTGGCGATGGCGGTGTATTCCGCCACAGATCTAAGAATCAGGTTTTCCCGGCGAATTGCTTATGCGATGGCCGCGTATGGACTGCCAGTGATGGGCGGTTCTTTACTGACGATGACCCTGGATGGCTCGGGCCGATTCTTTCTCAACCACTACAGCAACTTAGAGCAGGTGGGGCTTTATGCGGTGGCCATAAAGATCTCTGGCGTCATGCGCATACTGGTGGTGTATCCGTTTGTCACCGCCTGGGGAGGGTTGATCTTTCAGATTGCGCAAAAACCGGGAGCACGTTTGATCTACTCAAAAATCATGAGCTACGTGCTGGTGCTGTCTGTGGCCATCGCACTTGCGTTCTCTTTGCTAGCGCCTTTTTTCCTAAGGTTGCTCGCCACGAAGGAATACTCCGGCAGTCTTTCGGTTGTTCCCTGGTTATTCCTGGTGCAAGCCGTGATGATTTTGCAGCATCCGTATTCCGTGGGGATTTATCTGGCTTGCGCGACGAAGTGGCTTCTCCCGATCTATGCGTCTGGAATCGCGGTCAATCTGATCTTGAACAGGGCCCTCGCACCGAGATACGGCATGTTAGGAGTGGCGTGGTCCTGGCTTGGAGCCTGGATCGTAATCACGATCCTCATGAGTTGCGTCGGGCAGCACTACTATGCTGTGCGCTACGAATACAAGCCGTTGATGATCTCGCTGGGTTTATGTGGCCTGGTATTTCTGGGGATAGCAGCGCTGCCGGAGTTCCCGCGAGTCCCAGGATTAATTTTTCTATCCGTCTTCAGCGTTCTGATCGTTGCATGCGCTGCAGTGTACCTGTACCTGGACGTGCGCCGCACCAGGACGGAATTTGACACTAGAGGCACCAACTGATGGACCAACTGGAAAGAAAGGCAGCCTGGTTGAAGTACGCTGTGGGGCTACGAGACGACTCCAAAGTCGTGGCGGCAGTGCGCCCCGCATACAACCTGCTTTTGAAGATGGTTTACGGCCGAAGAGGCCTCCGGCGCACATTCGGTGACGAGGAACCCATTCGGCTGCACCCAGCGCATCGTTGTTTCCGGGACGATTATGAAACTACATTGTGCCGCTACCTGAGGGCAAGCGTGCGGCCGGGCGACATCATTTTTGAAGTTGGCGCCAACGTCGGAGTATTCACGGTGCTGCTTGCGCGATGGGTTGGCCCCGCGGGACGTGTGTATGCATTCGAGCCCAGCCCCGTTGCACGCGAGGCCCTGCGACAGCACCTCGCCTGGAATCACGTCGCGGACCGCGTGACGGTAAGCCCGCTGGCGATTAGCGATATCCCCGGCCAGGGGATTCTTTATGAGGATAATGCTTCAGGCCTTAACACGCTCTCGACCGTACACAGACTCCTGCCGAATGCCAAGCCAGTTGAGATTGAGATGACGACCATTGACGCATTCTGTGTGGAAAACCGGGTGGTTCCGAGGCTGATTAAGATCGACATCGAAGGCTACGAATTTCATGCACTCCGCAGCGCGTCGGGAGTTTTGATGGCGCATAAGCCGACGATCGTGATGGAACTTCATCCCATGCTGTGGCCGGAGATTGGCATCAGCGGGGTGGAAGCGAAGCGCAGTCTGGAAGTGAACCACTACAGTATGCATTTACTATCTGGCCAGACAAGCCCCGTCAAAGACTATGGACACGTCGCTCTATTGCCGGGACTCCCGGTGACTGCGGCGGATTAGTGGAAGGTATCGTGACTCGACCGAGCCAATTCGAAAAAAGATTCGCGGTTGTGCTCTTGCTTCTTTCTACGGGTGCGTTCCTGAATCTCTATCTGCAAACGGGCGCCTCCATCGACCCGGAAGCGGGCCTAGCGTTTATGCAAGTCATCTGGGTCGCGTTGTACGCCGTGGTGGTACGAATCCTGATCAAGGAAAGAGCGGTCAGACTCAACCATGTTTCGGCCAGCTGGCCGCTTCTGCTGCTGTTGGCTTTTGCGATACTTTCCATATTTTGGTCCGACGCCCCCGGACTGACAATCAGACACAGCTTATCCTTGGCGGCATCGGCTATTGGCGGGCTGTATCTGGCGGCTCGTTACAGCCTCGTCGGGCAGCTCAAGCTACTCACTTCGGTTTTCAAGATTGCCATTGTGCTGAGCTTCCTCTTCGGAGCAATGAAGCTCGGCACGGCCGTCGATGACCTCGAAGGTGCATGGTACGGAATTTACACGCAGAGGAATTCCTTAGGAGCAATGATGGCCTTGAGCCTATTAGTCTTCATACTGTGGGGCCGCATCCAGCCTCAAGAGAAACGGGGATCGAAAATATGGGCGGCTCTTTCTCTTGTTCTCATGCTTTTGTCGGGTTCGGTGACTGCGTTGATCAGCGCTTGTGTTGTCGTGCTGCTCCTGCCAGTGGTGGGATTCATGAAGGCCCACCCGTCAAAAGTGCGCGCAACGCTTCTCGCAGGAGCATTGATGGCCAACATCGGGGTAGTCCTTGTTGCGAATCATTTGGAAACGGCAACCAGTCTTTTCGACCGGGATGTAACGCTCACGGGCCGCACGACAATCTGGGACGCGGCTCTTGCTGAAGGTGCCGACCGCCCATGGCTCGGGTCCGGGTTCGACGCGTTTTGGATAGGAAACAAGGGACCCTCGGGAGAGGTTCAGGAGATCGTAGGTTGGGCGGTCCCCAGCGCACACAACGGCTTCCTGGAAATCTGGCTGGCTCTGGGGCTCACCGGGTTAGCGATCTTCTTCCTAGGATTTTGGATTTACTGCAAGCGTTGCATCCAACTGTTTCTCCGGGGAGACAATTGGGATGCCGCGTGGCCTCTCCTATTTCTTATTCTGCTCGCGGTCTTGAATTTCACGCAGAGCGCGCTGGTCTCCCCGAACTACATCTTCTGGATACTTTATGTGGGCATCTCTCTCCAAGTTTCTCAGCTGACGACTAGGCTGGCCCAGGAGTGCGCAGCGTGATTACTTGCGGCAACAGAATTGGCATGAGCCATTCCCAGTCTCCTGCTCCGTTCGACGCAGGTGCGTACTGGGAGAGCCGGCTCAAAGCGTATCCCGGGTTGTGCGGTGTTGGAAATACGCTTCTGGGCAGATCGTATATCGCATGGCTGTACAAGATGAGGCGATCAGTTTTCATGCGGTTGATGCACTCCCTGGATTTTGGCTATCGCGCCAGCAGCGTGCTGGACATCGGATCAGGGACCGGCTTCTATCTCGAACTGTGGAAAGAGCTAGGCGCAGGTACAGTGAGCGGTTGCGATTTGACGGACACCGCCGTGTCCCGGCTGCGGAAGGCTTTCCCCGAAGTTAGGATCGACCGGCTGGACATCGGCAACGATCTACCGGCGACGTTCGATAGGGAATATGGAATTGTTTCTGCGTTTGACGTCATGTTTCATATCGTCGACGATAGCCGCTACGCGCGCGCCTTGCAAAACATACATTCGCTGCTGGCGCCCGGGGGGATGTTTGTATTTTCCGATCTCCTGGTTCACGGCGATCCTGTGAAGGACGATCACATGGATTGCCGTGCCATGGATGAAGTTATGCGCAGGCTGCGAGAAACTGGATTTGAAATTATCCGCCGCGTGCCCATGTTCGTAGTGATGGAACAACCGCTTGATTCCACGAACAGGTCTTACCGGCTTCTCTGGAAATTGCTGACCTATACCATGCGGCATAGTAACAGCGCTGGATTTGTCGCAGGGGCGATGCTCTATCCTGTCGATCTGCTTCTCACAAGAATCTGCCGCGAAAGCCCGACAACAGAGATCGTTGTCTGCCGTAAGCGGTCGGATGGAGGTTTTCCGAAATGATGCGGGCCCAGAGCATATTGATGGCAACACCGGCTTTCGAGGATTGTACCGAACGCCGGGCGGAGCAGACGGTCGCTAGGCGACAAGGCAGACCGACGGTCGCCATTTTTGTCGAACCGTTGCTGGCGCCAAACATGACCTTCATTCGCGCCCAGGCTTCAGCACTGCGGGCATTTGAGCCGTTCTATGTGAGTCCCCAGCGCTGTTCACCCAGTTTGGAGCTTCCGGCCGGGAGGAGCGCGGTGATCTGCGAAAATCCGCAAGCACCGCGGAGCTGGAATCTACTCAAGCAAATTCCCTTAAAGCTCTTCGGCTATGCACCTCTATTCTTCAGGCGCGTTCAGGAGTATCGCCCGTCACTGGTGCATGCGCATTTTGGCGTGACGGCGCTGACGGCACTGCCGCTGGCACGATGGCTGCATTTGCCAATGATCGTCACGTTTCACGGCTACGACGCAACGGTCACCGATTCATTTCTCAAGACCTCCCACTATCGCGCTCGCCGGTACCTCAAGGAAAGAAAGAGTCTTCAGCGAGAGGCAGCACAATTCGTTGCGGTCTCGGAGTTCATCCGCCGGCAAATGCTCTTGCAGGGATTTCCGGAGGACAAAGTACTGGTGCACTACATCGGCGTGGATACGGACTTTTTTCGTTCGGTAGGAGAGCAGCGCCGCGAGCCCATTGTTCTATTCGTAGCATCGCTTACTGAAAAAAAAGCCTGCGCACATCTGGTTCGGGCTATGGGTGAAGTGCAACGCGTCGTACCAGACATTGAGCTCGTGGTGATCGGCGACGGCCCGCTCCGCAAGAACCTCCAGCAGTTAGCAGCGAGAGGCGTCCGCAAGTATCGCTTTCTGGGGATACAACCGCCGGAAGTGGTCCGAGACTGGATGAATCGCGCGACCGTTTTCTGCGTTCCTAGTATGCGAGCGCCATCCGGGGATGAGGAGGGATTTGGCATGGTGTTTGCCGAAGCCCAGGCGATGGGCTTGCCGGTTGCGAGCTATGCGTCAGGAGGGGTACCTGAAGCCGTTAACCATGGTGAAACTGGCCTGCTGGCGGCCGAAGGGGATTGGGAGAGCTTAGCCGGAAACATCGTGACACTTCTCCAGAATAAAAATCTGTGGCAGCAGATGAATGCAGCAGGGCCGCGGAGGATACGCAAAGCATTCGATTTGAAGAAACAGACGAACAAACTTGAAGACATATACCGGCGGGTATTATCCGAGGCGGAGTTAAAGTTACCCGCCGGCCGAGTCCTCGCGCAGAAGTTAACGCGGCGCAATAGCAACGAGAACAGAGGATCCGCGGAATGAAGAGTGTGCTCATCATTGAAGCGCAGATGAAGCAATACCGGCTGCCATTCTACGAGCGGCTGCATGACAAGCTGCGAAGGGAGGGCATCCGGCTCAAAGTTGTCTACAGTGATCCGGCCGCGGAGGAAAAGCAAAAACGCGACAATTGCGACTTACCCGGCGAGTACGGCGTGAAGGTCAAAGGATATTGGTTTTGGAACGATCGCTTGCTCTTTCAGCCGGCGTTGCGCGTTATCGCCGATTCCGATCTCGTCGTTGTCGATCAAGCGAACCGGCTGGTCCTGAATCATTTCCTGCTGGCGCTCTCTCTTCTCGGAGTAAAGCGAGTGGCGCTGTGGGGTTTGGGCGAGAATTTGCAGGCGGACCGCTCGGGACTTTCCGAATGGTACAAGAAGCGAACGGCTCGATGCGTCGACTGGTGGTTCGCCTACACCACAGGAACGGCTGAGTATCTTCAGCGGTGCGGTGTGCCGCCTTCGAAGATCTCCGCCGTTCAGAATTCTGTGGATACCCGGCGAATCCGGGAATACGTCCGGAGTTTCGAAGCCAATGCGAAAGCGCAGGTCCGAGCCAGGCTCGGAATCCCTGCTGCTGCGCCAGTCGGCATCTTCGTGGGCATGTTTCACAAAGTGAAGTCTCTGCCATTTCTCCTGGAAGTCAGTCAGCGGATTCGAAGCAGGATCGGCGATTTCCATTTGATTGTGGCGGGAGGCGGACCCGAGGAGTCAGAAATCAGAGAGGGCGCCAGCCAGCAGCCCTGGGTTCATTTTGTAGGGCCGAAATTTGGAGACGAGAAATCGGAATTGCTGGGAATAGCTGACGTATTCCTTCTCCCGGGCCGGGTCGGTTTGGCCATCCTTGATTGTTTTGCCGCCGGATTGCCGCTGGTGACTACCAAATTGGCGATTCACGGGCCGGAGATGGAATATCTCGCGGAAGGCCGCAACGGAGTCACAACGGCGCATGATCCGGAGGTCTACGCGCAGGCCGTAGCCCATCTCTTCACTCATCCGGCGGAGCTGGACTCACTACGTGACGGGGCGAGACGTTCTGCGGAAAAATATTCGATTGAAAATATGGTCGAGAATTTCAGGAGCGGAATCGTGCAGTGTCTTGGCCATTCGAATGGGCACTCCTGCGGCGTGGAAAGGAAAGTATCCGATCAGGGCGTGCGACCGGAGAAAGAACTGCAGAGCTTGCGGTGGCAAACCAGGGCGGGGGGAACCATGCCGGTCGCGCCGCTGAAATCGCATGTTCCCGCACAGATGCCGGTGAGCCAGTTGAGACCCAGAGCTCTGATGACCACGAGCTGGGACGACGGGCACCCGCTCGATTTTCGGGTCGCGGAACTGCTAGAGAAGTACGGTTTGGCAGGAACCTTTTATGTGCCACGCACATCGCAGAAAGCGGTAATGCATCCGCAGAAAATTCGCGAACTTGGGCGCACGTTCGAAATCGGGGCGCACACCCTGGAACACGTGAGAATCGACCGGCTCGTGGATGATGCAGCCTTTGCGCAATTGTCGGGCTCTCGCCGATGGGTCGAGGATGTCACCGGCAAGAACTGCGAGGTCTTCTGTTTTCCGGGGGGGGCTTTCAAAAAGCGGCAGTTGCGCCTCGTTCGGGAGGCGGGTTTTCGTGCCGCCAGGACGGTCGAACTTCTTTCGACGGCAGAACCTCGTGAAATCGATGGTTTGTGCGTCATCCCGACTACGATTCAGGCCTTTCCCCACGGCACTTACGCTTATATGAAAAATGCGTTGCGGCGATTCTCCCGCACTTTTTATCTTGCGGTGCGTTCCTCCTCAAATTCCGGGGATTGGGTGGCGCAAGCCACGGAAATATTGACTCGTACGATCGAGCAAGGGGGAGTCTTCCATCTGTGGGGGCACTCCTGGGAAATCGAGGAGAAGAGCCAATGGAAGCAACTTGAGTCCTTCCTCTCATTTGTGAGCACAAGATTGTGCACCATGCAATGTGTCACCAACTCGGAGCTCTGCCGCTATGCCGTTTAGTCTCGAAGAAATCGCTTTGCTACTGTGTTGCCCAGATGACGGGGCAAAGCTGGCTACATCCACCGGCGGGTTCCGTTGCAATGAATGTCATCGTTACTATGATTTACTTTCCAGAAATATTCTGGAGTTGCTTCCGTCGCGGCCAATCGCGCTTCCTGAGAGAAGCGAGCTGGCGCACTACCGAGAGGACTATCGGAGTGAATTTTCTCTACCGCTGGAAATTCGAGAAAACGCCAAAGCCTGGGGCGCACCCGAAGATCTGTCGCAGAAATGGGTACGACGCCGCGAGCGCCAGGCCCGAGAAGTTCTTCAGTTTTTGGGCGGTAAGCAGCGTGAATCGGAGTTGATTTTTTGCGATCTCTCGGGAGGCGCCGGGTATTGCACATTTAGCGCGGCAGCCGAGTACCGACTGGTCTTTCATTGCGACTTATCGCTGGACGCGCTGGCGTACGCCAGTGCAAAAGCCAGTGCCAGTCACCTGGAAAACATCATTTTTGTTCATGCCGATTATTTTCAGCCGCCGTTTCGGAACAGCGTCCATCGTCTCGCCTGCCTCGACACGCTGATTCGCGGCCCATGGCATGAGACAAGGCTGCTTAGAAGCATCCGAGGCGTCCTCAGCAGCGGTGGAACCGCGGTAGTGGACTTTCACAACTGGTGGCACAACCCGCTCCGCCGTCTGGGGCTTCTTTCGGACAATTTTGTGGGCAACAAGAGTTATACCCGCAAAGAATTGAGAAAAGTTCTAGCGAGTTCCGGAATTGGGCCGTTCGATACAAAGCCTTTTGTCCAGGAGGTCGATCCACTTGGAACGATCGGAAAGGTCCTGGCGCGATTCATCCCACCGACACGGCTGATGGTACGGCTGGCGGGAAAGAGTGCGCCACTACCGCAAACGGCCGCCGCTCGACCACAAGAAGGCAGGGCATGAGGACATCGGATTTTCAGAGTGCCTGGCAGAGATGCTCCGGAGAGCGGAGGGCGACCGCCGATGTGGACTGACTACAACACCGCTTACCGGGAGGCGCTGCGCGACGAGTCATTTGTTGCATGGCGGGAGGCCGGTGCGCGGCAGAAAGCCATCAATATTGCGCGCGTGTGCCGGAGAATCCCGGTTTCTTCCGTTCTCGAAATCGGATGCGGCACGGGAGCCGTGCTGCGAGAGCTCGGGTCCATGAATTTTGCCCAGCGCTACGTCGCAACCGATGTTTCCGCGGCGGCCATCGAATTCGCGCAGGAGTCGTGCGGGCCGTTGCTGAGCAACGCGATTGTGGGACCGGCGGATTCCTTGCCGTTCCCGGAGAAATCGTTTTCCGTCGCCATCCTCAGCCATGTCATCGAGCACCTTGAAAATCCCGTCTGCGCGGTGCAGGCCGCTGCGCGACTGGCGGACTACGTGGTGATTGAAGTCCCAACCGAAAAAGTCTTCAGCAACATGATTCGCACGCGGATACTGGGAAAGCCTTACTCCTCCGCCGCCGGGGCAGGCCACGTCCAATTCTGGAGCGCAGGTTCCATCACCAATTTTCTCGAACAGGATTGCGGGCAAGAGATTCTCTCGCGCCACAGGGATTTGTTGAGCCGGGAGATCGAGTTCCATGGAAGAAACGGCATCGGTCTTGCCAAACCGCTCTTTAAGGAAGCACTAAAGAATGTTCTCCCCGAATGGGCCTATTCATGGGTCTTGACGACTCATGCCACGTTCCTCTGCCGCGAGCGCGCCCGGCAAGGCCTTAGTGGAATCGCAGCCGTGAGCGCGACAGGGCAGAAAGCGCCGTGAAAGTTCTCATTGCACACAATGCTTACCAGCAGCGGGGCGGAGAGGGCGGCGTCGTGGAGGCCGAGACGCGGCTGCTCCAAGAGCATGGACACAACGTTGTGCGGTACGAACGCCACAACGATGAGTTGCGGAACCGAAGCCATCTTGCCACCCTGGCAGCTGGACGGGAGGCGGTCTGGGCCGCTCGATCCTTTCGCGAGCTGAGAGCGCTAATCGCGAGAGAAGCACCAGACATTGTTCATTTTCACAATACATTTCCGCTGATCTCCCCGGCAGCCTACTACGCCTGCGCGGAGGCTGGCGTGCCGGTGGTACAAACGCTGCACAACTACAGATTGCTCTGTCCTGCGGCGACGTTTCTGCGCGACGGAAAAGTGTGTGAAGCGTGCCTAAGCCGAAGTGTGCCGTGGCCCGGAGTGTTGCACGGATGTTATCGCGGGAGCCGCCCGGCGACAGCCGCGGTTGCGGCGATGCTGGCGGTGCATCGCGCAATAGGAACCTGGCAGGAGAGAGTGGACGTTTATATCGCACTAACGGAATTTGCGCGGCGTAAATTCATCGAGGGCGGGCTGCCGGCGGAGCGCATTGTAGTGAAACCAAATTTTGTGGCATCCGATTTGGGGCCGAAGCAAGGACGGGGCGACTATGCCTTGTTTGTGGGGCGGCTTTCGGAGGAGAAAGGGCTAGGGGTTTTGCTGAACGCCTGGGGACGGCTGCGAGAACTGATTCCTTTGCGCATTGCGGGCGACGGGCCTTTACGGGAAGAAATTGTCGATGTCATGCGAACGAAGAAGCTGAAAAGTGTAGAGCTGTTGGGGCCGCTCTCGCGATCCGAGATAACCCCGGTCATGCACGGAGCACGGTTTCTGATCCTTGCCAGTGTCTGTTATGAGAATTTTCCCCTGACGGTTGCCGAAGCCTTCGCTTGTGGCCTGTCCGTGATTGCGCCCCGACTGGGAGCCATGGCGGAGATTATCGAGGATGGCACCACGGGTGTGCACTTTTCTCCGGGTGATCCGGTAGATCTCGCGCGGAGTGTGGAGTGGGCGTGGTCGCATCCCCACGAGTTGGGCGAAATGAGCAGAGCTGCACGAAGCGAATATGAAGATAAATATACAGGGGAGAGGAGCTACAAACGGTCCATGGAGATTTACGAGCGGGCTGTAGAGCGCTCAAGCGCATGCGCAAGCTACGTAATTCGAGAACAATCTGTTGGCGAAGCGGGAGGCTGATATGGAGCAGGCAAACATTCACCCTCAATCGCAGTCCTGGGCCGGGTCCATTCGAAACTGGATGGTTCGCGCGGGACGTCCGGTCCACAAGCGCTTGCGCCGGGAAAAGCTGGACCTGTTTTTCAAACTAGTGGCAACCACCGAGAGAAACACCCTGCTGGATGTCGGTGGCGGCAGCGGGATCGATTCTGAATTTGTGCCCCTTTACGAAGCGTTTCGCAGAGTCACGGTCGTCAATCTGGATCCTTCTCCTGATCCAAGCCCATTGCCGCACGTTCGACAAGTGGTGGGGGACGGTTGCTGTTTGCAGTTTGCCGACAAATCCTTTGACTGGGTCTTTTCAAATGCAGTATTGGAGCACGTTGGGGGAATCGAAAGTCAACGGCGCTTCGCGGCGGAAATCTCCCGGGTGGCGCGTTGCGGATATTTTGTGACCACACCAAACAAGATGTTTCCCATCGAGCCGCACACTTTGTTGCCGTTCTATCAGTTTCTACCCGCGCACTGGCAACAAAAGGTTGTTCGTATTTCGCCCTATTACATGCACAAATGCGCGGAAACTCATCTGCTCCGGGCCCACGAGCTACAAGAGTTGTTTCCCGGGGCTAGCGTCGTTTCGATGGGATTCCCTCTTGTGGGAACAAGTCTAGTGGCGATGCGATCGGAGTGAATGAGTGTCCAACGGCGTTATTGCTTACGAGGACGTCGTCAGGAGTTACAACTTGCTGGGCGTGCGAGTGGACGCAGTGCAGATAGCGGACACCATTGCGCGGATGGAGGAGTGGATCAAGCGGCGCGAAGCGTGTCACTTTGTCGCGGTCACGGATATGCACAGCATCATGGAGGCGCAGCATGACAAGGGTTTCAAGGGCATGCTGGCGGGCGCCGACCTCGTGGTTCCGGACGGTTTTCCGCTCGTGTGGATGGGCCGGCGGAAAGGTTTCGCCCTTCGCAGCCGTGTGTGTGGCCCGGAATTGATGGCGGCATTTTGCGAACAGACGGCGCAAAAAGGATACCGCCATTTCTTCTACGGAGGAGCCCCTGGAGTATCTGAGGAGCTTGGGGCCCGTTTCGCGGCGCGATTCCCGGGTCTGATTGTGGCCGGAACGGATTGCCCGCCGTTTCGGCCGCTGACTCCAGAGGAGGATCGCGAAGCGGTAGAGATCGTCGAGAACTCGCGTGCAGACATCGTATGGGTTGGTCTTGGCGCGCCGAAGCAGGATCGATGGATGTTTGAACACCGGAAACTTCTCAGCGTTCCGGTGCTGATCGGCGTCGGTGCCGCGTTTGATTTTCATACTGGGCGCGTCCCGCGAGCCCCCGTGTGGATGCGCGAAAACGGATTCGAATGGCTTTTCAGGCTGGCCGTGGAGCCGCGACGCTTGTGGAAGCGGTATCTCTTTTATGGAGCGCAATTCGTGATTTTGGTTGCACTGGAGTCGCTGGGCTTCAGGAAGTTTTCGTGAACGCGCAATTCTGGCGAGGACCACCGCTTTATCTGCTAAAGAACTCACTCGGCTTGATCGTGCTGATCGTACATGCGAAAATAAGCAAATACCGGGAGTTTGTGCCGGCACCCTTCTGCAGCAAGGCTTCGGCGATATCGTCTAAGGGTTAGGACGTAGCCCTCTCAAGGCTAAAATCCGGGTTCGAATCCCGGTATCGCTACCAAGTCTGACAAATGGAAGACTT
>Ga0137359_10001237_pt1 | contig 20257 bp, 18 predicted proteins | sample Mad1_40_16metaG_FD_108281 | JGI IMG/M metagenome (GOLD analysis project Ga0137359, IMG submission 108281) | Vadose zone soil microbial communities from Angelo Coast Range Reserve, California, USA - Mad1_40_16 metaG | ecosystem: Environmental > Terrestrial > Soil > Vadose zone | place: USA... | reverse complement strand
GCCCTTCTGGACAGATGACGGGTGAGGCAAAATACCAGCATTTAGGTTTGCTTGTGTAGCGCCCTCAAAAGTAGCAAACCGATGATCGAATTGGTGAATCAGTTTGGCTTCGTAAAGGGGGAGCCACACCTCGCCGTCGCGGCTCATGCCCCAGCCCTTTCGTTTTGCTCCTTTTTCGGCTAGTTCGGTCGCGGTACAGAACTTGTCCGAATCATCCGCCATGTGGAACATGCGTCTTAGCTCAACTCTCCAAGGATTATCATGGCGGCTCTCGTCAGCTAGGATGGGTACGGATCGGTAGATTTTTGTTGTGAGCTTTGCATCCATCGCCGTGCGAAATATTGGACAACTGCGTGTGTTTGGACTTAGCAGTTTCAAATCGTGCGAAGGAACGGAGAAGCTTCGGCGTTGATCACCGACGTCTGAAAAATTGCGACAGAAAAACGTGAGTCTGACTGGCCTGCTTGGGTCAGAATTTGCCGCAGTGGTTAACGCGCAGAACTTAAAAGAGTGGTGTACCGCAGGAAAGATGAAGGATTCATTTTCGAAGCCGAGTAGCTGTACTAGACAATTGTTATCGACTAAGTCTCGAAAAAACTCAGAAGTGGTCTCATCCGTGGCAATTCCGATTGGGAGAATCAATCCTACGCGGCCCGACGAATTCAGCAGGAGTCGGCCAAGCTCCGCGAATACGGAGTATGTATTGATGTCACCCTGAGCAGTCAGTCTGAATCGGCCACTACCGCGCAGGAATTTATCCACTGTGGCTGACAGTCGTACGGCGCTTTGGTATTCCTTCCACAACCGAGGCTTCTCGGTCGCCAACTGCTGAAGCAAATGAAATCGTGATGCCTTGTTTGGAGCTTTCGCTATATCTGGAGCACGATTCGCAAAAAATTCTTTCTCTTGTACGTTCAAACGCTCCCACGGAGGATTTCCGACAACCACGTCAAAACCTCCGTGGTCGAACACTGGGGAGAATTCCAGCCGCCAATGAAAAAAGTGACGCTCCACGGATAAGGCGTTCGCGTACCCGGTCATTTGTGGGCGGTCTTTTCCGTGGAGTAGGTAATTCATGAAGCTTTCTTGTGTCGGTACCTCGGGATCGTCGTATTTCGTGAGCGGAACAAAGAAAGCAGCCGTCAAGAGGTTGGCAGCCGTCCAGTCATGCAGCCATTGCCTCTGTTCGCGGCTTTTGCGGTAGATTTCTTCCTTGCGGCGTACATCGGCTGGCGTGTCTTCCACTATCGTAAGAAGTAGGTTCGATTCTTCTGCATATTGGTGTACATGCTCTGCCGCGTCGAACGGCAGGCTCGGCTGCCCCTTCCGCTCTTCCTTGTTCGCTTTCTTAAAGGCATTGGCGACTTTCCTATCATCTCCTGTGACTGACGTGAAAGCGTCGTTAGGGATGCCATCTTTGAGCACGCTGGGATCGAGCACGCCGATGAGACTGTTACCGCATTTGATTCGGTGATCGAGGAAACTAAGCGGCTTGCCCGTCCAGTGACCTTCGAGCCACAATGCCAGCTTGCATAGGTCTACCGCCAACGGGTTCATATCCACACCATATACACAGTGTGAGATTACATCCCGCACGGCGAGGTGGAACTCCTTGGGCGTGGGCTCATCTTCTCCAGTCTTTACCTTTGCTAACTCGCGTCCCAACCTTCGTGCCGCCGCCAGCAAGAAATGTCCGGAGCCGCACGCAGGGTCGCACACACTCATCGCTAGAATCGCTTGCTGCTTCATTTTCTTGTCATTGGCTGGGTCGCTGTCCTTTGCATTCGCCAAGCGATCCCGCATCACGGGGACAAGCGCACTTTCGATTAACTCTCTGACAAGCTCTGGGCGTGTGTAGTATGAACCCGTCGATTTGCGCTCGCTGCCAACTCGCAAGTCAAACTTCTTCCCCTCAGCCTCGTCCACAAACACTGGCTGAAATTCAAGCAGGCCTTCATAGACTGAGCCCAGTTCTTCCACATCTAACGCACCATAATTGACGCGTTGGAGAATCCGGCGTTCTTCGAACAGCGAAAGCCGACGAATAGCCGCAAGGAGATCGTCGTTATAGAGATGTGTGTCTTGTAGGTCCCTGACTGCGACATGGCTGAAGAGATCGCCATTCAGAGGTGGAATGCCGAGAGGATTCGAATCCCGGCTCTCGAAGAGCGTGAACGTGCTCTGTAAGCTAAGCCAGAGATCGCCGAAAGTACTCCGCTCGATAAGTTTCTCCGTTAGCGTCCGCAAGCGGCCAACGCTGTAATAGGTGTCGTATAAACGTTGGCGGCGCTCAGAGTCGGGTGCTTCTGGCACGATCATCCGACGGTCCTCGGCAACCATAAGGAACAGAAGGCGGTACACCAGTCGCAAGAGTTGTCGATGAAATTCAGGTGCGGTCAACTTTTGAGAGGTTATACGCTCACGCAATGCGTCGTTCTTTGGATGGCGAAGGAGCCCAGTGCCAAGGCTTTTCAGGGCGTCCTCGACGCCGTCCCGCAACTTGTCGCGGACTCGTCCGCCTTGCTCAACGGAAATCTGAAAATACTTTTCGAGCCAGCAAGAAGTTGAATCTTCTGCGGTCGTCGGCAGCCGCGATCGATGGCAAACCCTGTAAAAAAGCGAGAACTCGTTGAAGCGATTCCCGTCGAGAATGCTCTGAAGATCAAACTCCAAATAGGACGGTCGGGATGTTCGGGAAGTATCCCGCAGCAACCGCAGCAACATTCCGTTGGTGACGAGTCCCCACAGATGCTCGTCGCTGTTATTGAGGTATTCCTGCACGAGCGCCTGCGGGCTCAGACGGCGTGCTTGCTGTCGCCGATCGAGATCAATCCTAATACCTTCAATATCGATCGGGGGAGATTCCTCGCCCGCCCCCGCCCGGTGGGAAATCGGGTAGTTTTTTCCGCTAATGACCGCGCCTGTCGGTTGATACGTAAGCTGGTAACCGAGCAACTCATTCAACAGGTCGGTACCCCATTTGCGTGTGAGCGTTGTGCCTGTTTCGCTCTCCGGCAACCCCTCACTGCGGCGTTGGAATATATGCCAATAGTCCTGCGCATCGCTCCAAGCGTGGGCGATCTCGTCGGTTAGCCTGCGGCCCGCCGCCAATCCGAAATCTTTCGCCTGCTGCCCAAAGCCGCTTTCCTCGTTAGCAATCTTGTCGAGGATGTCATAAGGGATGAGGCCGCCCTCGGAACGGATGCCGAGGTACTGCGTCAACGCCCACCTCCCGGTATCAGCACATAGACGCCGAGAATATCCGGTGGGTGAGGCGTGACGGTAATCTGTGAGCCGCCGATCTGCTCCCGAAGCCGCGCATAAGCAGCTTCAGATTCTTTTGCACGTTCATTCGCAATGCGATCGACATCGGACTGTGCTCCTTCAATCGCTTGGAGCGCCCATGAAACTTGTTGATGCCGTTCTTGCTGAGTGATCTGGCCCTTCGGGACAATTCCCTCCAGCAGATTCAATGTCGCCTTGTCATTGGACGGGAACCAGACCAGTCCTTCGTAATCGCGGGAGAATCCTGTCGTGACGACCTCTTCAGCAAACTGATCAATCTTGTGGCGCTTGGACGTTAGCCGATAACGGATTCGCAACAATACAATCGTACTGCGCGTTTTCACCGCGTCTGTATAAGCTGCACCGCATCGTGCGAACTTATGATCGGGCTCCGGTCTGAACGCTTCTCCAAAAACTCGTTCGCTCAGAGCGACCACAAACGGATGATTGCGAATCAGGACAGCAGCATCTTCCAGTCCTTCGGGCGGCGGGCTGTCAAAAACAATATCGGGTGGTTTTTTCCATCCTAGTCGTGCTGCCACATCTCCCAGCCGCTTACCCGGATCGAGTACGAAATGGCTGTTGCTGGCAGTCAGCGTGAATCCGACGCGAGGTGCGGCCTCCATTAAGAAGCTTTTCACCGCAGCCGGATCACCCAGAACTTCGTCCGTGGCCTCGACTTCTTTGGCAACCTCCGTAGGATTTACACCGTGCTGCGCAAAACGACTGCGGCTGATTTTCTCGCGCTGGGCAGCAATGTCCCACTCTGCATGAAGTTTCTGAACGGTATCAATCCCGCCGAGGCCAAGCGTCATCTGCTGGGGTTCTTTACTCTCAAAGATGCCTCGGATCACAGCTTTCATCACGGACTCGCTGTTCACCGGGACCGGCACACTGACACCAGTGGCCTTGTAGATTTCTCGGGCCTTGTTGACGAGAACGTTGAGAACAATGCCGTCTATCACATTGTCTGGGCTGTACAGCAATACGGCCTTAACTTCGTTCCGTGGTTGCCCGTAACGATCTACTCTGCCCTCGCGTTGCTCCAAGCGGTTTGGATTCCACGGCAGGTCATAGTGCAAGACCGCATCGAAGCGATCTTGCAAGTTAATGCCCTCGCTGAGGCAATCAGTAGCCACCAAAACACGGTGCTCAGTCTTTGGCTCAGCTTCAACCAAGTCTTTTATGAGTGCGCGCCGCTCTTCGTCGCCTCCGCTGGCCCCGGTAACGGCGACGGCTCGGAAGTCTTTCCATTGACTAACTAGACGGCGATTTAGTTCCTCGGCCACGTATTGGGCTGTCGGAATAAATCGGCAGTAGACGATTGGATGGAATCCCTTCTTGATTAAAGGCACGAGGAGTTCAGCAGCCTTCGCAATTTTGGGATCGTTCTCGCCCTTCAAGGCTTCGGCACGCCGTGTGAACTCCCGCAAGCGGCGGCGATCACGGTCTTCGAAATCGGCGGCACCCAGTTCTACAGAGGCTTCCGGTATTGTGTCGGATGTGAGTTCCACATCCACCGGGTCAAGGGTCTCCCGCTCGCGGAGGTCTTCCTGCTCTTCGGCGTCAGCCGCGTGCTCAGCTATCTTTTGTTCCCGCACGGCGAAGGCTTTGGCTGCGGCCGCCGGACTTGACATCAGTGAACGCAACAATGTCAACGCCGCCCAATAGCGTACGCGCTGGCGCGGTTGGCTAAGTTTGGGGTCTTGCACAGTCTCGCGAGTAAAAGCTAAAACGTCCGCGAACAGCTTATGGTGCTCTCCAGTAAGGTTGTACGTGCCCTCAATCGGATCGCGTTTAGGGAAGCGAACTTCGCCGGGCCAAGCGGAAAGCACATCTCCTCTAGTGCGCTGCACGAAGTGACGGGCGAGAATTCTGCGCTGCTGCTCGGTCAACTGCTGCATGTCTATGTGTTCGAATCTTTCATTCAACAAGCCCAACAGTGACCGGAAGCTGCGCTCAATCCCACTATGTGGCGTCGCCGTGAGAAGCAGAAGATGTCGTTCACGATTCTTGCCGACTTCGTGGATGAGATCATGGCGCTGCTGCTGTTCGTGCGAACCCACGCCGCCGGGTTCGGTTGCCGTGTGCGCTTCATCCACAATGACGAGGTCCGGGCAATCTGCGAGAAAGGCACCCCGGCGAGAATCCCGCTTGGCGAAGTCAATACTGATGACGAGATGGCGGTAATGCTGGTAGACGCTAAAGTCTCGCCGTGGGAGATCGCGCTCCAGCCTAGCCCACGTACTCGTGCGTACCACGTTTGCGTGAATGTGAAATTTTGATTCTAGTTCGGCCTGCCACTGGTCGCACAAATGGGGTGGGCAAATGACGCAAAGGCGTAGGGCATCGCCACGGTCTAACATTTCGCGAGCGATCAACGCAGCCTCTATCGTTTTTCCAACACCCACATCATCTGCGATGAGCATTCGCACCGATTCGAGCTTCAGAGCCATAATGAGGGGCACGAATTGGTAAGGCCGAGGTCGTACGGAGAGGCGTCCAAGGCTGCGAAATGGGCCTGCGCCGCTGCGCAAGCCGAGCCGGGCGGCATTCCTCAGCAGCTTGCCAGCAATGAAATCTCCAGTCTGTTCTGGCTTTGGCGGCGAGAATTCGGCGGGATGAAGGTCTTGGCCCTCAATGAGGCGGTGGATGCCACAAATCTCCGACTCGCTGCCGCTTAAGGGCCGAAGGCAAATGATTTCGGAATCGTCAGACGGAAGAACTATCCAATCCCTCTCGCGAATTCGCACCAACGACCCGACTGGGTATTCTCCGACTTGGGCTATGTCCATAGTTGGTCGCTATCCGGCGAACTCAAAACTATAGCGCAGATCGGCCCCGAGAGAGGCTTTGCGAATCTGCGTAGTGAATGGAAGTCGTTGGATGCGCATGGTGGGGCTTCTTGTGTTTGTCAGTAATCGGGTTCTTCGTAGAAATCTGACGGGTCAACGTCTTCTATGTTCAGAGGCTCGTGGATGCCAGCGGCCTTCAATTCGGAAGTCTGCGCAAGATTTAAACCGCATACGTTGCAGATGAAGTCTGTCGGCGTGAGGGTAACAAAAGGAGAACCACCCTCCGGAATACCATCCCTGTCATAATCAACTTCCCACTCAAGCTCAAACGCACCACTCGCCAGTCCGTAGTGCCCACAGGCCGGACACTTAATAACCTCGTCCTCGTACTTTGAACGGACGTAGCTGTTCTCAATAGACTGCACGATGCTCTCAAGATACCCCTTGTCTAAAATGCCGTATTTCAGTCGATAGTTTGTCTTCGCACGGGCAATTTTCTCGGCCACCAAGCGGTTGACTTCTTCCGATGATTTGTCCAGATGGGTGGCCACAAACTCTGCGTACTCTCCAAAGAATTCTTGGCGGGGAGTGCCCATTTCGTCTGTAATCAAAGAAGTGGACGCTATGAACGTATGAAAGATTTCCTTTCTCTCCGCGTCGATAATCTCACCAAGGTGTATTGCGCTGTTCCTGAACTCAGCAAGAAGCTTCAAACGGGCGCTGAAATCGTTCAATTGGGGATGGAGTTGAGTGCAGCGTGCCAATACCTCCGTCGCGTTGATTGTTTTTATGTTCCAAGGTAGGCGCTTTGCGTGTTTTCCAGCACCGCAAGCGTGCAGGAATGAATCGAAATCTTTGTCAATGATGAGACTGGGATGGATGGTTGCGAGTCTGGCTTTGCCCAACTGTTCAAAGGACATGGCAGCATGTATCAAGAATTGATCGTAGTCTTCGCTCAAATAATGGCGAATGGCGCGTTGGGCCGAGTTGGCACTACTCTTTGTGAGTTTATCTTTCATCGGTGATGGTTGGTCTATGCGAATGGCCGGGTTTTTCTTTGCCGCTTCAATGGTCATCTGTTCGTAGACTGCCGCCCTTCTTTGTATCCGCGAATGTACCCGGCTTGGTCACCAGATTTTTTGCCGAGGAAGTAGGCAAGGCACAAAACACCAATGGCCATACCGCCGAACACTCCCAGCACCATGAGCAAGATAAGCCAGTGCATCGGAAATTCCATTTTTCACCCGCCTTTGAGTTGAAGATACCATCAGGTTCTTACGACTGATGCCTCAATTGGGGTATAGTGGCGTGGGAGTAAAGGCCATGAGCAACGAATACCGCATAAAAACTGCTGGGAAGGGCTTCATCGTGACTGACCCGTGGGGCGAGAGATTGGTTGACACGTTTCCTACAAGAGACGCAGCCCAAAAAGACATCGAACGGTGCAAGAAGAAAGACGCCATGTACGAAACGGCGAAGCAACTGGTGGACATCGCCATAGAGGCGCACGCGCAGAAGTTTGGGATTGACCGCGAGACGGCAGAGTACTGGATTCACAGCGCAATGGGCGGGTGATGGAACCGAATCTTAGGCGAACACAGCCATGACAAGAATGATTCTGGGTTTGAGTTTTGTTCTGGCATCGTTTGTTTCCGTTCCCCAAGCTTCCGCTGAGTTCCGAACTGCGAAAGACATGCAGAAAGAATGCCGCGCTGCTCTGAAAGTCATGGAGGGTTCGGCAGAGAGGAATTTGGAAAACACTCTGTTCATTGGAGAGCGCATCGGCTACCTCCAAGGATCAGTTGACGTATCACTTGTACTGGCAGAGAACGTCAGTTGGTATAAGGTCTGCACGCCGGATAATATTTCTACTCTCGTTCTGATTCAGAAGTTCATCGCATTTGTGGACGCAAACCCAAAGTACACCCTTGCGTCGACAGCGGTACAAATGATGCTCGCTCAGGAATTTCCCTGCAAAAAAGAGAAATGAACAGTCAGTTGCGCCGGATGAGCAAGCGGTTCGGAACGGCACGACCTTACCATCAGTGGCACGCACGGTTGCGTATCAGGTTGGGAGCATTATCCTACGCATGATGACGGGGATATTGAAGTGAATTGGGATGCGGTACTCAACTGGCTAGGTAAACACATTTCGTGGCGGTATTTGCTTGGCATCTTCGCCACCACGGGTGCACTGCTGTTCGATTGTGATCCTTTAAAGGTGTGTGGCTGGACAGGCCCGCTGCGGGGTTGGCTACTGGCTGCCTTTATCTTTTCAGGCGCAGTTCTGCTGAGCTATCCGTGCTCAGGAATCTACAAGTGGATTGCTGACTATGCACGCGACACGCGGGTGATGTCTGTTGGGAAAAGGCATCTGAAGAAACTGAATCCTGCTGAAAAGAAAATCTGCGAAACCTTCGTACTTACGCACGGTAATCCTCTGCTTCACAATCCTGTGAACGGGGCCGTCGCTTCCCTAGTTGCCAAACGGATTATCTATCCTGCGACTGCGCCGTGGCCAAACGGAATGTGCAACTTCAACATCCAACCGTGGGCAATTGAGTACTTAGGGAAACACCCTTACTTTGGTTCAGCCGTGACCCTCGTGCTTCAAGCAGGCGCGAACTCGGCGGGCTCCTTGGTGCAAGACACAACGATGAGTCCCTACGCGAGAGGCTACGATGCGGCAATAGCAGACGTTGCTGCCGTCGCTTTCGCCATTTGGGCTTACACCCAAATCTACAAAGACAAATTGTTCAAAGACTGGAATGACAAGCTCAAAATTGTTGGATTTTTCGCCTCAGTAGTTGCCGTTCACGCGGTGGTTTCCTACGCAGTGCTTCCGTTCATCCACTTCCTAAATGCTCTCTTTTTCGGGCGGGGATTAGATGAGGTTGCCGGAACTAGTTCACTCGCGTTCCGCGCCGCTGAATGTGAAGGCCATTGTCGTCTTGTGAGCGTTTGGAAGCTCCGGCACGTTCAAAAAGTTCAAAACACCGTCTCATCGGTGACCCCAAGGCGGATTTGCTCCCCCTGAGAGCGCATGTATAGCCCCGAGAGGCTAGTCCAAAAGGCTCCAGCAGCCCCTGAACCAGCCGCCAGCACCCACGGCCATCGGTTCTTACCCCTTGGTTGACGGCGACAATATCCGATGTGTGACTTCGTCAGGGTTCTTGGCGCGTCGTATCGGTGCCGACCGAGCGCAACTCCACTTGGCAGCCATTTCTTCAGATGGTGGAACGTAGCCATCGCAATTTGTGCAGAGCGTAAGTTCTCCTCGTATGAAGCGGCCACACTCCCCACATCTTCTTGGTTTGGCCATCGGGTTCATCATACCGATTGGAGACGCCGAAAAGCGAAACTGCCAATGCCGACGCTCACATCGGCACGCACATTTTTTCGCAGAACAATTGTCAAAACTAGGGGCCAAACGGCGGAACCAGCATCTTGTTGGTCACTCCGATTGCACATGGTTTCTGGGCCCGCACCAGCGCCGAAGGCGAGCTTTTAGAGCGCCTTGACAGCAGCAATCAGTTGTAACGCAACGCCAGTGAACAGCAGAAAAAACGCGAAACATCGCCAACGGGATTCAAGTGCTTTCAAAGCGGCAAACTTCGGAAACACTACCAAATCATTCAGCACGCTGAGGGGCAGGACGGAGTACGCGAAAAAGCTGAACGCAAAAGCTAACACCTTTGATCCGGAACTGTTGTGCAATAAGATTTCCGCTGCAATTCCGCCAACAAAGGCACCGAACGGAAGCGCGGTGTGAACCCACAAGACCGCAGGTGCGATCCACTCAACCGCAATTTTCTTCCATTTAGGGCTTACGGCAGCAGCAACTTCCGATAGCGCAAACACACCGAGCAAATCGTACAAGAGGCCTGCCGCATTTAGGAGTTTGTACGTCTCCAGTCTCGGAAAAGTCGAAAGCTTATATCCGACAATGATCCCCAAAACAAGTACGAGCGAGATGAAAACGAGGAAAGAGCGATTATTCATGCGAGAACTCGAATCCAGCATGCTTGCCACAAGCATGACGATTGCCGCCATTTTATACAGGAAGCGGGTTGTAAAGCGGGTGCCCCCGCTAACGCGGCCCAAAACAGAGGCCTCCTCACCAGCCCGCCGCACCGGAACCATGCCGCGAGGGTCGCACCCGCCTGTAATCGCCTCCGCGTGTAAAGTGAGGAAAGAAAGGTTTCGGCATCTATGGCGGAGTGACAATGCTTGCATCAAGCAGGTTCTTGATTGGATTTACGTCGTAGCATTTCTTCAGTGATTCCCATACCGTTTGTTTCTGGAAGAACGAGTCATACCTCCACTTCTGGCTAATCCAGTGATCCCGAAATTCGGGCCACTTCATTTTCTCAATTACCTTTTGAAGCTTTTCGGTACTCTCACGCACAAACCCGCTCGCAATCAGATCGCTTGTCCGGTGAAAGGGTGCACCCCACCAGAAGCGACTTGAGAAAATCAATTCCTGATCGTCAGTATCTTTGTAACTGCCCACGAACTTGTCGAAACGTCCGAGATCGCTAATCATCAGCGGAACGTCCAAATGGACGGTCTTGTTCCTGACTCGATCTCCCGCAAATGTCACCCACCAGTCCAAATCCTCCTTGTCCACAATTTTCTCTAGGTGACCTTGTTTGTAAAACTGCGCTATCGTGAATCGCCTGTATCGAGTCCAAATCTCCTCTGACATCGCGAACGAATAACCTAGCTCTCTATCGATGACGGCCAGCCTAATCACATGTTCCAGCAACGCCCCTAGAATTACGGTGCATCCGAATCCGCATCCATAGACGTAGCTAACGCAAGCCTCTAAATATGGCATGTTGATAGACGGTTCGACCCATTGAAGTGGATGATCAGGAAGTTCCCGATGTCGCCCAATCGCATGGTAGATTTGCCACTGAATGGAATCGTGCAGAAAATCCTTCACGCTTTTGTCATTCACGGTGTTTATCTCAATTCCGAAAAGGGGACGCATACACGTCCTTCTTCCGCCAGCAATCGAACGCGGCGACGCAAAAACTCAGGAAGAGTAATTGCTTCGCTGAGAACCATCATGAGATCGTGTCCGTCCATTACGAAAAACGACGGTGCCTTGCCTTGTGTGATAGCGTGACGCGCCTGATCGCTGACGCCGTTAAGAGCTATGAAGACGCCCCGAGTAAAAGTAGACTTTTTCTCGATCTTGCCACTGAAGATCAATAGATCGGCCTCCGGTAACGGATTCTGCTCCCACTTCGATTCCATCAAGTAAACATGCCCATCCAATTCGAATGAGCCATCTATTTGTTCACCAATGACACGGAACGGTTGACGCGGATGGAGTTGAAATAGCACGAAGAGTCGATGCAAAAACTTTTCTAGGGCCAAACCAGCTTTCGCCCGATCCTTCTCTGTCGCGAGATCACTGAATTCTTGTCGCAATTCCGATAGCGCAAGCGTCAGTTGCGGCTGGGGCGTTTCTTGAGGTCTTGAGATCGTCTGCGGAGGATTCGTGGTGCCGTTCAACAGCCGGACGACGATCAAGCGGCAGATTTCAATTCTTTGCCCCGACTCCCCAAGGTAATCGAGCATGTCGCGCATAAGTTTGCCGACGACAGCGTTGTCTTCCTTCTGCCAGAATGCTCGCAAGCGGTTTGCCTTCGATCCGCTTCTGTAGTTGTATTTGGAGTCGAAGATGTCTCGGCCACTGCTATCAGATACGAATTCGCCAAAGGTCCGGTCAGAGAAATTCAAGACGTACCCGGAAGCCATTCCGAGAAGCTGTTCGAACTTCTGCTTTTCCACGAAAGTCAGGTCCGACATGATTTCTGGCATTCTATCGCTTCGCTCAGTCGGCGAGCGAACGATATAGTCCAAAAGGGGCCGTGAGGACTCGCGTTGATCGCAACCGACGCGCTTACCTTGTTGAGAACTTCAGCCGGGTAGCGATGTTTGACCTGTTAATTGCCGCTCCCGGCTGATAACAGGTGCCTGAGTAGGACTCGGCCCCATGGTTTTTTCCTATGCGCGAGTTCTGTTCCTTAGTTCGGCGGCATGAACTGCTGACGCGTTCAAATAAATCACGCTTCGTTGTCTTCGGTATCTCCGGATTTTCCCCTTCGCCCGCCGTAGAGAGTCACCTTCCCATCGACCACGTTCGCCACGTAGCGCCCATCGCTAAGGAATTGCATCAGCTTTTTGCCGGAGCGTGCCATCAGAGCCCACCGGGATTTCGTCTGCGGATTCTGTTCCAGCCCCCGAATTTCGTTCCCATCGAAAATAAAATCCACCTGTCGAAGTCCGCGCTTGGGAGTGGTCCGAACAGGAAAACGTTCCGTCCCGAGTTCGACCGTTTTGGCATTCTCTACGAGCGTCTGCCGCCACACTTCGATGAGAATTTGCCCAAAGGAGAGCGTCATCGCAGTCGCATTGTCTCTTTGGTCAGCCAAGCAAACCTTCGACAATGCTGAGCCATTCCCCGTCGAGTGGCTTTCTGCAAACGGGTTTGCCCGCTCGCCTGTACCAATAGGCGGCGTTGCTCTGATCGCCTTCCTTGCGATGCAGGTAGGCGTGCACCCACGATCCCTCGATCCCTTCGTCCTGCTGAGCGGCTTCGTGCGCTCGCTTCCAGTCGCCCTTGCCATCCCACCACAATCCGGCGAGCGCGTGCGTGAGTCCGGGTGGCGGCTCGGTCGCGGTGAGCGATTGATGAAATTCGTCCAAGGTCATTTTGCTTAAGGATTGTAGGAATACTAATATTCTCAGCCGATGCTTCGCCACGCAATCGAGACTCCAGAGCGAAAATCCAAGTTCGTCGAGCCGCTGGCTCTCACGTGGATTCGCGCAGTGTTATAATCGCATCGCACAAGGAGGACAGATGGCGGACATCAAGCGAGTCAGCGTTCAAGAAGCGCACGCAAAGACAAAGGCAAACCAAGCACTACTAGTCTGCGCCTATGAGGACGAGGCGAAATGCCGGATGCTAAATCTGGACGGATCCATATCCGCCGCCACCTTGCAGTCCCGGGCGGCGTCGCTGCCGAAGACACAGGAAATCATTTTCTATTGAGGTTGACCCGCCGAAGCGAGTGCTGTCGGTCAGGCAGCCAAATATCAGGCGCAGGGCTTTACAAACGTCGCGGTGCTACAGGGAGGTGTCGAAGCGTGGAAGGCGGCTGGTTATTCAATGGTCTGAAAAAAGGAGCTTCATGAGCATTCCCATCCCTAAATACCCCTCTGTGTTTATTTTCTGTTGGACTAGGTTCGTTCTTCGCCGACCGGGCTGAACAGACCTCTTCCCCGTAGGTCGCGGACAAATCGGCGGCATTTTTACTTCGTTTCTACGACTTCAGGGCTGCGCTCGACCAACTCCCAAAAGCTCAGGGGTTGCATCGGTATCATCTACCATTCATTCCACAGTTTTATTGCAGCGTTGATAACATTCGCTCCGTCCGCACACTGCCAACATGTATGAAAGCCGTCTCTCAGCAAATAGTATTGTTCGTTGGCGCATAAGAACTTTGTGCGATCAGTGGTGTTAGCGAGCCATTCGAGAATTTTGAATGTAATGTCTTGATAGTCCCCCACGAACTCATCGTTCGGCACGTTGTAAAGCAAACCTTCGACGTAATAAGAAGGCGCTGAGCCTTTCGCAATTAAGCCGTCATCAATCATTTTTGAGCGCATGTTCTTGAAGATGCGAACCATGGGCTTGAAATTGTTATCCGTTGCTTGGTGCTTGGCGGTCAGGTTTTTGCTGTGTAGGTTCGGATAATTTGCGACGCGAGTTCCGTCATCTAAGAAGAAACACATGCCTGTAACGTGATCATCGTCGCCAACGCCCCTCCCCTTGAACTTGTGATAGCGCCTGAACTCGAAGGCGACGACGACATCCGAGCTTCTGCGGTTCCCTTTGGCTTCGATCTTGATCGCTTTCGTTCCCGGCTTTACCGAGTCGCCGAACTTATCGACCAAAGCTTTCCTGACGTGTTCTTTGAAATCTTTATAAGCGTAGTCTCCGTTGACGGTATAAGCGGCGTGGAATGCCGCTTGTTCGTCGGCGGGGCGTTTATCGATGTCGTGAAAGAACGACCCCTCATAGAGCATCACCACATCAACGTCGCTTTCGGCGTGAATGTTCGTGTCGTTTCCGTATGAGCCTTGCAGGAACGGTTTGAGTGTTCGGTATTTATACGTTGCGTTTGCGTCCTCCAACGCCCCCTTTATTGTCGCGTATGTGCTTGCCGACGTTACGGTCGCTCCTTGACCGGACCACGTATTCAATTGGGCGAGAGGAATTGTCATGCGATTTGTTGGTTCCTTTCCCATCCTTAAGCCAGCAGAGCCTTGAACGCATTTTCATGCTGCCCGAAAGACTCCCACCCGCGTTGGTAGAGAAGTTTCAGCTTGTCGAGATCAGCCTCTAGTAGGTCGGTAGCCAATTCGGGCTGCTTGAAGGTGTCGTTGATCCTTACCGCCTGAATTTCCTTGAAAAGGATGAGACGAAGTTGCTCCATCGAAGCTGTGTTCACGCTTAGCGTCTTCTGCAAAAGCTGGAGACCCGTAAAACCAAGACAAGCCTTGACCAGCCATTCAGCTAAGGATTTTGGGTTGAAGTGCTTTGGTTCCGGATACTCACCGACGCCGATGCTCACTACTCGCAAATCTTCAAAGCTCTTCTTGAAAGCCTTTACGGCGTCGGCAACCGCATACAACGTGGGATTATTAGCGCAGTAGCCTCCGTCGAAGAGTTCGACATCGACACCTTGCCCCGTCGTTAGTTTGATTCTCTCGAAATAAGGATATGCGGAACAGGAGGCGCGAACGGCTTGGGCGATCTTGCAGCCAAAACCCGGAATAAATGTGTCCTTCCTTCCGTGAGCCTGCTCGTGGCTTGTCTTGAAAATCATTGGCTTTTCCAAATTCCAGTGCGTTGCAACGATCCCGACGTGCGTTTTTACTTTCGTGAAATCCTGATCCTCAAAAACTTCCGCCACCAATTTGTCTAGTGCCGCAGTCCTGCCTGCGAGGGTGCTGTTTTTCATCACGGTGGGTACGTGATCCTTGTACAGCTTGTGAATGTCTGCGACTTTGTAACCGAGGGAGAGCAACGCTGCGATGATTGCGCCCGTGCTAGTTCCAAATATCAGGTTGAAGTGGTCACAAAGAGGTTTCTTGAGTATGGCTTCGATTTGGGCAAGGACGCCCAGTGTGTAGAAGCCTTTTGCCCCACCGCCATCCAGTGAAAGGATGTGGCAGAGCCCTTCGGGCACGACTATCTGAGGAGCCGTGGTCATGGGCTGGTTCTCCATCGCCATCTTGCAGTTTAGGTCGTAGCCAGTATACTCGAAGAACAACATCTGCTCTAACTAGTTGGAGTAAATTTTGCCCCGCAAGAAGAAACCTACGTGGGACTGTCCTCCCGAAATTCGGGCTGTCTGGCACGCCGCGCCTAATTTGACGCTGTGCCCAAAGTTCCGTAGGCCGTGGCATCGACAAGGTGGTCGCGCACATCAGGAATGACAAATGCGAGCGGTGCCGTGCGGTCTATCGGCAACTCGATAAAAATGTGCTTTGATTTGCTTCCTGATGCGGAGCAGGAATTAACGCATGTGCTCAATGTTGTCAACGCTATTCGCTTGGCTGGCGGCGCATGAACAATCCGTCGCCGTCTGGCTCGAAGGGATCGCTCTCGTCGCAATCTTCCGCTTGGAATTGCATTGACGTTCGCATGAGCTACTCGCCCCCGCAACTATAATGAGATGGATTTCGCTTCACTTTCGGAGTGGCTGCCTTAGGACTTCGTTCGGATCATACCGATCCCAATCAACCTTCGCTCACGTTCTGCGTACTTCAGGCGTGCCTTCTCTGCCTGCACTTTAGTCTTAAAAGGTTTCGACAGCGGCGTGAACTCCCCGCCGACGTATCTGAAGAGGAGCCACTGCTCAATGATTCTGGGCATGGAGTTTACAGCACGGGTGGGTTTCATCAGCGGAACGCGGCCGTCACGGGTGCTGAAGATCATCCAGATCGATCCTCTACAGAAAATGCCCTCTCACAAGTGTTTGCGCAGTTGCGAGAGGACTGCACAGGGATTCGGCTATTCCAACAGCGTAGTCCTTACTGGATAGAGGGAATCACATCCGAAGCATCAAGCGCAAGATATACTGGGCGCTCGGTCAGACGGACCCCAGAGAACGCCATATATGGCCGATGCGACTCCCCCAAACACGCCCGACGATGCCAAGACACTTCTCAAGCTATGTCGTGACGGGAAGCTTTATGAGATCGAGAAATGGATCAGCGACGGGAGACCACTCGATACCCCACCGAAATCAGGAACACCGCTCCAAGTCGCAGTTCAAACCGGGTTCTACAGCCTGATAGACCTGCTGGCGAAGCACGAGAATAATCAATCGTCGAAGAACGCCGCACTGGCAGACGCAGTTTCATTACATCGGCTTGACTTCATTGAACTACTTGTGGAGAACGGGGCGGAAGCGAAATCCATTCCGTTCACGGATGTTCTGCTGGAATGGAATCCTCACATTGTTCGTTTCTTCCTTGCTCACGGCGCTGATGTGGCGGAAGGTGCACCGTTCGCGGTGGCGTTCAGTCAAAAGATTAGGACTGCTTTGGGCGTATTTGTTGAACTGAAGAGGTCACGGCCTGAACTGTCCGTCGCGCTGCAAGAGCAGGCTGATCGTGCTCTTCGCTATTTCTGCGACAAAGGTGACCTGAAGTGGATAAGTCTGATGCTGTGGGCCGGGGCGAATCCCCGTTCTCCCGGTCCGACTCTGTACAAGGACTACACAGATGACCCGGAGTGCTTCACAACCGCGATCAGGGAAGCGACTTACTCGGGAAATGTCGAGGTGCTGAAGAAGCTCAAGCCTGACCCGTCACGGGATGACCTGAATGACTTGCTACACTGCGCTGCTCTTTTGGGTCGCAGGGAAGCTCTGTCCTACCTGCTGGAAATAGGGGCGAAACCAAACAATAAACCGAATGGAGGTTCATCCGCATTGGATCGCTGTCTTTGGGAGTTGAATTACGGGCGTTCCTTCCTGTATCGCAGCAAGAGCCCCAAATCGAGATACGAGGTGTCTAACGGGCTTGAGTGTATTCGCGAACTAGCCTCTCATGGGGCAATTTGGAACCCTGACGACCATAGGGGATTCAATGATCTTCGCCGAGTTTTGTACGGCTGTCAGCCTGAGGTGACGATTGAATTGCTTAAGATTTTCAAGACACTCAGTGCTTGCCCTCAGGATCGGCTCAAAGAGTTACTCTGCAAACCCCGTATGAAGGAGCATCTCGCCTCGCAAACCTACTGGCTTACACGGCTGGGTTTGAAATACGAGGAGAAGCGGAGTTCGAAAGAGTGGACGCCCCCGGCGCATCTTCTCGCTCAGTACAATCGGGCAGAGTTGTATGAGAAGGTCTGGTCGCAGCCAATGCGGATTCTGGCCCAGCAGTACGGCGTGTCGGATGTTTACCTCGCGAGGGTGTGTAGGTTGCTTCGCATACCTCTGCCCGGTCTTGGCTACTGGGCGAAGAAGACAGCCGGAAGACCCACCAAGAAACGTCCACCGTTGCCTTCGCTACCTGAGGCTGATAACAAGGAAAGACCAAGCTGAATGGCCACGAACCGTTCATCATCAAATGGATTTTGTCTGGCGTCTAATCTGCTGGCGTGTCTTTGGGCGCTTCAACGTTAGCAACGCCGAATCAGCGAGATTTAGATTTTTAACTCCGAACGCTGGAGCGCCCGCAAATGAAATACCCTAACGAGGGTTCTCGGTCAAATGATTCTTGTCCAACCGATCCCGGCGCTCCGACAAGCGCAGCCCAAACAACGACGTTTTATCTTTTCTATGCGCCGGAGCGCCGAAGGAGTTCAGAACGCGTGGCGGTCCCATCTGTCAAGGACTAAGCAGCCATCGTCCGCGGAGCGGATCACACCACCCCCACGGCTGAATCTGCTTGCTGGCTGCCCCGAGCCACAAGCTCTTCCCAGTATTCGGGGCAGACGATCTGGAGGATGCGGTCGGGCACAAGGTAGATGGCTTGGCACTGAGCACACATGACCTTGGGGATTCCGTCCGTGCCCGAAGACTTCTTAGCGTCCCAGCCATGGGGAACCACGAGAAAGTTGTAGCATTTGGATGTGGTGCAGCGGATCGTGCGGGACTCAATCTCCCGACGCACGACTTTCTGTTCCAATGCCTTCAAGTCAAACCTTTCGTATGCCTTGCTGTGGTGAAGCTTGGAGCAAATGCGGCACGAGTCGTCATGCGTAGCTTCCCGACTGAGCAAGCCGTCCTCGGACTTCGACCAGAGGGCATTGGCAAATTTCTCCGGTCCCCTGATGATGAACTTGTCGGTGGTCTGGTGCTTGCGGTTGTATTCCAGCAGCTTGCCCAAGTAGGTCTGCTGCCATTCCGAGGGAATGCCAGCCTTGGTCAATGCACGCAGGCAGTCATACATCGCTACCGCACGGGCTACGCTGTGATCCGTGGCAGGAAAAATAGCGTCGATCCATTTGAGACCGCACACTTGTTCCTCCAAAGTGACCCAGTCGTCGCTCCGGTCCGACCAGATGGCTTCTTCCTCGGGCTGGGGTCGCCTTTGGGGTTTGTTTTGATTTGCTTGAGCAAACTCTTTACCAAGAGGCCTTTCAGATTTTTCAGGGACAACAGCGAGTTGAGTCGAAGGCGAAGCTACTTCTTCCCTCTTTACTTCCTTCTTTTGTTTTGAAGTTGGTTTTGTCTCGTGAATAGATTCTGGTGAGGAGTCTTGTGTAGAAGAATCTTGTATAGAGTCTAGTTCTTTTAGCCGCCTTTTCACCGTCTGCATCAGCGCCTTTTCAGCGTCTTCGTCAGCGCCTTGGAATGCCGCTGTTTCCTTCCAATGCTTTGTTTCTATTGGAATTATCAGCGCCTTTTCACCGTCTGTATCAGCCGCAGGCTGGAAGTTGGTGATTTGCACGCCGTATGGCTGCTTCATGCCTCGGACATAGCCGCTGATGATCCACCCGGCTTCGTCCAATCCCTGCACGGCGCGCTGAATGGTGCGCTCCTCGGCGACACGGTCGTCATAGTGCCCGCCCATCGCAGCGCGGAGCCTCTTGGCGTTGCATACGCGAACGACTCCCGTGTTCCAGTCTGCCCAGTGATGCAGGTGCAGCATGATGTCGAACATCAGGGGAGTGATCTGGCCGTCCCTCAGGGCGTCATAGAGTGCGTCTGGCACTCTCGTGAAATAGTTGTCTTGGTTCATTGCCTTTTTCCTTTTTGCTTACCTTTGTTCACCGTCACGGTTGTTGAAGCCGCCTTTTCCAGTCGGTAACAAGTGGGGCAGGAGGAAAAAGAAACCTGCCCCGAATGCCTTGCAGCATCCCAACACTCACGATCCGATAGTTTGTTTTTTACTTACTGACATTCGGCCTCTCGCTGTCTCGCGCAAAAAATGGTCCGCAAGTTGGCCAAAACGCATTCCCGGCGTTCGCAACAGGGGGCGAACGAAAACCAAACGCAAATTGATCTTTTTGGCCGGGAAAATGGCCAAATGGTCGATTCTCCCGACACCTTTGTATACTGCGTAACATGGGATGCATTTACCCACAGGACAAAATTCATACCAGAGGAGATACAGATGGCAAACCAGTCCAAAGTCAGCAAGAAAGTCCAGCGGATCGGCTACGTAATCGTTGATGACAGGAAGGGGCAAGTGAAGCTGGCGAAAGAATTTGATTCAGCGATTATCGGACGTGCGTATCCTGCGTGGAACCAGTGGATGGAAGATGGCTGGGAAGCCTTCGTGTATGACATCGGTAAGGTGGACGACATCCTGAACAAGCCCGAGCCGCCGGAGGATATAAATGATGTGATGAGGGATTTGCGTGAGGTACCTGTGGGTAAGCGACCAATCTTCGTGCATACGTGGGTTCGGTCATGAAAAAGCCCAAGCCCGTCAATCATGCGCAGCGAGCATTGGTATCCATGCGGCGTCTGTACCGGGATGCCATGCAATCCAATTCCAGCGACAAGGCGGCGAGCGCAGTAGCAGACATGCAACTGCTCGGCGTTCAATTGGCGCACGAGGGAATGCTGACTTTCCTGCTCGACGAGCTTGACGACGAGGTACTCGCCTGCTTCGGTATTCGGAGGCTCCCG
>Ga0137359_10001230_pt1 | contig 20283 bp, 21 predicted proteins | sample Mad1_40_16metaG_FD_108281 | JGI IMG/M metagenome (GOLD analysis project Ga0137359, IMG submission 108281) | Vadose zone soil microbial communities from Angelo Coast Range Reserve, California, USA - Mad1_40_16 metaG | ecosystem: Environmental > Terrestrial > Soil > Vadose zone | place: USA... | reverse complement strand
GCCTCTAATCGAGTCTGCCAACCCTAGCAGAGGTTGCAGACGATGCTTTTATCGGCAACTTTTGAAGTCGCGCTAGTTCATCTATCAAATATGATTGGGATTCCAAAAATGTTTCATCCTGAGCGGCACAAACCAGGTTGTGTAACTGAGTAGACGATATCGAGGTCAATCGTGAGAATCGTCGTCGGTTTGGATCAGGACTATCTGGGCCAGCCGTGGGGCCGATGCCTCAACTGCTCGCCGTCGCCGAATACATCCCCAAGACGCACGCCATCTGCGCCAAATGCGGCCAGCCCGCCAACTATCACAACGCATTTTTGAATCGGAAGAGCGCGTCGCCGTCGGCGCCACCGGCATGTACGAAGCCGCTGCCAAACCGACTAGAGCGACCTTGCGCTTCATTTAGACTCATCAAGCGACTGAAATGCTAAACGGTCGCTGCGTGATGAAGTCCGAGTCTTTTGGAGAGAGAAAGGAAACCGGGTTCTGAGGGATGCTCTGGGATGCAAGCTTCTTGGTGATGCCTGTCATCAGAGTTTCGTAATTCGCGGGGGGGGCCTCCTTAAGGATCTCCAGTAGTGCTTGAGTGAAGAGACCGTTAGGTGTCCCATCGCGTGACTTCTCGAGATCTCGACACGCGGCCAGAGTGAGAAGCTCGGCTTTGAGTATAGCCTTCTCGCCTGAGAACAACCCATCCTTCAGTTTCTTGTGAATGTCGGGGCGGAGTTCAACGATTCTTTTCTGATCGTCTAGTGTGAATTCGCGGTCAATTGGATTCGCGGCGCCGTTCGTTTTCAAGTCATCTGGCCCGGAACCAGCACCGAAGAAGTGATGAAATGTCGGCAGGATCTTTCCGGAAAAGGTCGGCAACCCAAACTCTGCATTGAGGGCGTTGACATTCCCTGGATCCGGAAATAGCCCGGGAGGTTGAGGCGCGTGGTCGATCAAAGACGCAAATAAGGCGGATCCGGCGTGACAACAATCCGCCACTCCGAGGATGCGCACTCCTGGCGGGAACTGCGACCACAGGTTGCGGCGCAAATAGTTGTCGATCAGGATGCAGTCGTGAAGCAGTATGGTCTCGTCCTGACCATCGGGTTCGCCAATAAAATCCAAAGTTGGTTGAGTGCTTCCGTGGCCGGAGAACGTGAAAAGAAAGAGGTCTCCCTCTTGCATGTTTTGGTTGTTGGCAGCATCCAGTATCGCACCCGCGACGTTTTCGAATGTCGCCTCTTCATCCAGAAATATCCGAGATGTAAAGCCGTGATCCGTAGCAATCTTCAACATTGCCTCAGCATCATTGCGGCAGCCAAAGAGTTTCACGACACTAAACGACGGGTCAGCGTTATTAATACCAACGTGTACAGACAGCCCCTTGGCCATGGTTTTGCTCCCTTTCTTAATCTGTGACTGTCAGTCATACCCCCAATTCCGTCCCGAAATCGTGGGCAAGACTATGCTCAGTACGACGATAATCTTCATTCGATGTGGTTCCCTCATTCATGTGGCGGCGGATCCACGATGATGGTCATGCAGGGAATCATCGTTGTCCCCCTTTCGATGGGCGGCCCGGCAGGAACCGCTTTCTTCACTTCCAACCTGAATTGCTTGTTGGTTGGAACCGCCGTGAGGACCTTATAGTACTCCGCGAACTCGTCGTGTTTGGGGTCCAGGGCCGTGTTCGTAATCGAGTCGTTCTCGTAAAGGGGATCGTTGACGATATAAATTTCGTAGCTGACGCCGTCCGCGGGCTTTGTTAGCGGCAACGTCTCCAACTTGCCTTGATTGCGCCACGTCAATGCCAGGATTTCCTCGTCCTCCAGATATATGTTGGCCCCGATGAGAGCGGCGAAGGGTTCTAACGCCACATCTGCCATTCCGCGTTGCTTGAGGCTAAGCGCCAGGCCATCTCGGGTTTTGGCGGCAGTATGAAAAATGCCATCGTCGATGAATATACTTGGTCGGCCGGCCAACGGATCAATATCCAGTAGCCTGCGCGGGTTATTGGTCACCAGGTCAGGATCGACGGCAGGATTTCCGTTATGGAACGGCGCGGCGCCCATGTTCACGGCCAGAAGCAGGCTCTCCTCGCCTCTGGGCTGAGCCGCTGCTCCGGTATACATTTTGATTCCCTTGGGCCCCTCCGTGACTTTTCTGATGATGAGACCATGAATCGGTGGATCTTGCGCATCGTCGGGCCCCACGAATGCGAGCGCACCGACATGCCGCATCATAACCTCGTCCGGCCGGTCAGTTCTCTTGCGCCGCACCTCGATTGTCAGTTGGTGCGCGGAAGCGCTGCGGTGGACAAAAACCTCGCACGATCCATCCCCGTCTGGCTGAATGATCATGAGGCCGGAAAAAAATATCCTCACGGCGGGGGGGCTCGTCGGTAGAGTTTCGGCTGGTTCGAATGGCATTTTAAATTCTCTCCCTTCTCTTAGTAATGCAATTCCGACTCTTTTTGTTTGCATCGCCGTCTGGTTAATACGGTGAGCGTCCACCAAGGGCGAGGAACGACGCCCAATAGTAAGGGTGCCGGTAGCGCTTGTCCTGACCCTGGATCATTTCAATCTGCGCGCGCCTCAGAGCCTGTGCCACCGGAAGGGTGTCGCGGATCCTATGCCTGTGAAAGTTGACCAACAACTCCGCGGACGATTCCGAGTCAACTGGCCACAGGCTTGCGACGACGACCGGCACTCTCATTGCCAGAAACGGACGCGCCGCGCTGATAGCCCCCTCCCCGGAATACTGTTGCTCAACCCCGGTTTGGCAAGCGGACAGAATGACCAGGCGGGGTCGCGACAGATTCAGGCCGTAAATTTCGTAGGATTGCAAAAAGCCGTCGGAGTTCTTCTGGCCGGCCAGGTGTGAACGTTCCGGAGTCAACGGAAACCCGGAAAGCATTTCTGAGCGGCTATTCAAGATGTAGTGCGTGGCAAGGTGGACTACATCGGCGCTTTGGATTTCAGATCTGATCGCCGTCTCCGTGGCCTCGCCTCTTAGTAGAACGCGGCGCTTATTGTAGAAAGCAGAGACGGCCTGAGCCTCCCGTGCGGCTGACGGCAGATCGGCGAGTGAAGCGAAATCGAACTTGTTAAAGCGTGGGTCACCCGCGATGAGCAGTTTCTCTTCGAAGGGGCCTGCCTTTCGCTCGGCTGCGGCTGACAGATCGGCGAAAGTACTGGAACTGAGAGCGATGCCGATATCGTAGTCCTCGATCAAGTATCTGGCGGTCGCCGGCGAGACCAGCGCACCGTAGGCGAGCCGGTTAAGTACCTTGTCGGGAACTATGCACAGGAACTTCGATTTATCCAGGAAAGGCTCGGCAGGCGCGATCAATATTTGATACAGGTCTTTGGCGCGATCACTCAAGTCGGCCGCATTATCGGTCGGGGGTTCGTTCACAGTCGCCAGATAAGCGCGCACCTTCTCGGTCAAAAGTTCGGCGCCCACGCCGACTTCCTCATGGTGCATTCCCGATCCGGTCACGACCCACATCAAGAGCCTGTCGTCCAGGACGGCGTACTGGAGAATCTGCGTCGTGCCAGGCATCCTCTTTTGAACTTCAGCCAGGGACATGGGGTTGGCTACGGCGGCCAGGTTGAGGTCTGGCCCATCGCCCTTTTGCTCAACCTTCGCTCCCATCTGCACGGAATCTAATAGCGACCGCGCGCGGCTTTCTTCTGAGTACTCGAAGGCCTTGACGGGGTCCTTCGCGAACTCGTAGTGGATCGCCAGGTCGTAAACGCTCTGCTCCATGTCAAAGAAGCTGTTCCGCTGACTCTCAACAGTGATCCTTGAGCGATACAGCTTAGAGAGATCCAAAACGGTTTGAAGTTCCTCGCACACGGCCAGTTCGTCGGAACCTGCTGTGAAGCAGAGAAGTTTTCCTTTGTGGGCGACGTATTGATAATAGTCAAGATTCAGCTTTTCGTAGAGCAGGATGCTCTTGTCGTAGGCTTCGACCGCTTTGTCGCACTCACCCGCCTGGCGGCGGATATCTCCGAGCTGCTGCGAGGACTTGGCCATGATTTCGAGTCCGCCAGTGCTTTCCGGAATGCCCCGCCCGATCTCGAATGCCTGGGTCGCCTCGCTAATTGCCTCAGGGTACCTCTTCAGCGCGGCGTAAGCGGAACCGAGGTAGCCATATGAGCGAGAAATGTAGAGCGGGATCCCGGTCTCAAGAGCAAGGCTCAGCGCCTCTTTTTGGTAACAGAGCGCCACCGTAGGCAGTTGCACGGAATTCATGTCTAAGGCCATTTGCACCAGGATGCCCCATCTCTGCGCTGGAGCCGCCGAGGTTTCGCTCGCCAGCGCCAGTCCCCGGCTGAGATATTCCAACGATCTGTCGATCCGGTTTAACCATTGATTTACGTCGGCGAGTTGGGTCAGGCATTTCAACACACCGTTGACATCACCAGCCTGCTCGAACTTCGCCAGAGCTCGGTTACTGTAGTCGAGTGCCTTCGAGTATTCACGGCTGTCGGCGCTGACGTGGGCCAGGTCGAAGAGACATTGGGCGAAGAGCCAACGATACGCGTTTGCTTCACAATTGGCCGCCAGGCGCTTGAAGACGTGTTCTGCTTTGTCAAGGTCTGGGAGAAATACATAGCAGTGGGCTAGTTGGTAGTCGACGAATGCCGTCTCGACTGTGTCACCGGCCCGTTCATATCCCAACTTTGCGTCATTGTACTCGGCGATCGCCTCAGCAAACTTCGATTTTGTGAATAGCGCATACCCGGCCTTCATATGCTGGTGGGCATCCGCCAACAACGGTCTCAGTTTTGGGGACGCTCGTTCGTATTGCCTGACCAAGTCCGCAGTGAAGCGATCTCCGGCCTTGCTCAATTCGAGCTTCGCCAGGTACGACAAAAGCGACAGGGGAGAGTTGGGGTTGGTGGAGGCACTGCTAGTCTTCGATTCCAACAACGAATCAAGCAGACTGTTCGTCACTTGGTTGCCGGCCGACGTGTAATTCTGCCGGAGAATCTCCCAAGCGACCTTATCGTCCTGCGAGCGGCGAGCATCAAGGAAATTCCTGATAGCATTTTCGGCGTTCGGGGAGCTCTGGCGACCACTTTCCTCCAGCAGTTTGAGATTTCGCCTTGCTTCGTCAGCCCAAGGCGAGTTCCCGTCCCTCTGGAGATAATCCTTCCAGGCGGCTTCGGCCTGCCGCGGCAACATCATGTACTGGGAAACGAGAGCGCGATTGAAGTGTGCTTCAAGCAGAGAGCTATTCAGTTCAAGAGCCCTGTTAAGTTCCTCAAGACTTCGGGCGAAGGTCTCAAGTTCCTTGCCCTTGTCTGGTCCCGAACTTTGCACTTTTGCTTCTTCGAGCAGAGCGGCGCCCAAGTCACAATGAATCTTTGCGTTTTGCGGATCCAGTCCCAGTGCCGCCCTGAACTGGTCAATCGCCGGCTCAAACTTATGCTCAGCCAGATAGTACTGACCCAGAGCGTGATGAGATTTGGCGCTCGGATGGTCGGAAACCTCTTTGAGCAAAAGATTGGCGGCAAGGTCGCGCTGGAAGTAGTCAGTCTTCGCAGGCCCGCCGCGTTGGTTGGCGAGGGGCGCATAGTTGAAGTCGGAGAGGCGCGCTTCGAGCGGCCGTTCTTTGCTAAAGGCTGACCGTAACGCTACCAACCCCTTGTTAAGATCGCTTTGATAGAAGAAAACCCGCCAGATTCCAAAGCCCGCACCGACCACCACCAGGATAGATGCGGCTATTGCCAGATAAGGAGGAAACACCCGCCTTTTGTGAATATCCTTCTGTTGTTTTCGCTCTTTCAAGGCCAGCGCGAATTTCAACTTATCTCGCCGCTGGGTAGACCGGAAAAAATGCTCTTCCACCAGCTTGAGCTCTTCCCCTTCAAATCTGTCGGCAACGTAATCGTCCGTGATTTCATTGACGACGATGTCGTATTCCTCAGCAAAATCGGGATCGGTGAGCAGACGCAGTTCGAACTGCTCCTCGTCGGCCTCGCTGAGTTGGCCAAGCAGATATGCTCTTATTTCATGTTCTGTCTGGGCCATGGCTGACGCTCTGGGGGGCGGCACTGCTATCTACTATGTTTCCGGCGACACCTTTTGTTTGCTTCTTCTTGAGATTTTCAATGCATTGTTGGACACATCTTTCCAGTTCGCTTCTGATTTGATAGGCCCGCAGACGCAAGGCCCCTTTTGTAATGCCGAGTTCCTCGGCCATGTTCTTGTGCGTCTCAATTTTGTCGTGTCCTTCATAGACGTGGTAATCAAGGATTATTTCCCGTCTCGCCCGAGCTAAGAACTGGAGGCAGCGCATGAGGCAAACATATTCGTCACTCTGATTAGTAATCTTGATGGATGCTACGGTGGCGCTTACATCGGTTGCGATTTCCTTAAGGCGATAACGTTCTAGGACGAGATTGCGAGCGACTCCGTAAAAGTAGCAAGCTGGATTGCCGACGTAAGTCTTTCTCAACTCAGGCGCTTTCTTCGTCACTCGCGAGATTACCTCATCGGCCAAATCCTCAGCGTCATTAAACCCCTTCGCCACAAAGATTCTGATGAGTCCCGCGCGGATGTTTTCATATTTCTGCGCAGCAACGTCGCGGTCAGGATCCAGCCATGCGAGCAAGTCATCGAAGGGTGTGTTAGCCAACTAATTCCTCAACGAGAAACTGCGATTATCTCTGAGATTCGCGCACGAGGCGGAATCGGACGCTGGACGGCCGTGAAGTACAGCGAGAAATTAGCCCAGACAACGAGCAATAGCAAGAGCTTAGGCTCGATTTGCCCAATAGCAGAAATCTACCTTGAAAGGCTGTCATCGGGATTTGAGCTGATTGAGTTCTCTGCCGCCCGTCTGGATTCTCAACGAACGCTCGTCGATGTCATTGATCGGAATGGGAAGGTGAGTTATCGACTAGAGGGTGAGCCCAATGATTTTTCTTTGGGTTTACCTATTGTCAATTACGAATTCATCGATCTCTTTCGCGATGACAAGAATCCCCAGACGCTGGACACGATGAAGTTTCAGATGTTCGGGTGGACGTTGATCGCCATTCTCATCTACGGGTATCTCTTCCTCTCCTCGATAAGCGCCAGCATGACCGAACTTCCCACAGTGCCTGAATCCATCGTTGTCCTGACAGGTCTCAGTCAGGGTGGATATTTAGCCGGCAAAGCAGTCAGTAATATGAATAAGCCAAGCTCATAGGGGGACCTGGACTAATTTCCCACACCTCGCCATCGGAACGCCCGGACATTTTTTGGGTTCAGGACTACACTCGGGCCCACCGCGCATGGGTTACGAAAAGAGGGGCAATCGTAGATCCCCAGCTTTTTAATCCAACGGGTTCCGGCTCAGCGAAAAGTGCCAGAATCCAATTCGCTTGGCAAACATCCATCGGTCATTCCATTCTCACTCCGCAAGAACCCTACCCATCCCCGTTCTAACCACACAAAGCATCCGCAGACTCGAATCGCGGACGCGGCAGTTTCGGTTCACGCTGTGTGGAGAGGTCTCCCCAAGGCTCGCGCACGGCAAAGTTCAAGAAGAGTAACGGAAAGGGAGACAAAATGATGAAGACGAATATGATTAGTTTGGTGGCGGGTCTCGTATTGACGATCGCGGCGCCCATTGCCATGGTGGCTGGCGGTATTCATCCGGGACAAACTCCGCAGGCCAAGGACGAGTACCGGCTCGAGGGACCATTCACGCAGGGCAACCTTACGGTGTTTCTGATTCACGGCAAAGACAGGATCAAGGGCCGGACCTTCATAACATTGCAGGAGGCTCTGGTGCAGAAGAAAGTAATCGTGCGCGAAACACGCTCGGTCAATGAACTGTCGATCGAAAACATTTCCAGCGAAGAAGTCTATGTCCAGTCAGGCGACATTGTGAAAGGCGGTCAGCAGGATCGCATGATGGCAGTTGATCTGATCCTGCCGCCGCGTTCGGGCAAGATCCCAATCTCTGCATTCTGCGTCGAGAACGGACGTTGGAGTAAGCGCGGCAGCGAGGAATCCACGGTCTTTAATTCCTCGGCGAACGTCATAGCGGGCCGCGAATTGAAACTGGCCGCGAAGAACGCGGAATCGCAGGGCGAAGTTTGGCGGCAAGTGGCCGTGGCCCAGGACAAGCTCAGTGCCAATACGGGCACGCGTGTGAATGGCGCCGCGTCGCCGACAAGTTTTCAATTGGCCCTGGAAAATGAAAAGGTGCAGGCGAGCGCTGAAAGCTATGTCAAAGCTCTGGGTAACCTCGTCAACGGCAAGCCTGATGTTATTGGTTATGTGTTTGCTATCAACGGCAAGATTAATAGCGCGGACGTTTATGCTTCCAGTTCGCTCTTCAAGAAACTTTGGCCGAAGCTGCTGCAGGCGAGCGCGATCGAGGCAGTGGCTGAATTGCGGCGCGGCGAAAAATTCACAGCACCTGCCGCGGCTGCCGTCCAGGGCTTTCTGGATGATTCGCCGAAGGGATCTGACGAGAAGCAGAAGGACGTTTCGTCTCGGGTGCAAATGGTCACCCGAGAGTCGAAGGAAAATGTGTTCTTCGAAACGCGCGACCGCGCGAAACCCGACACTTGGGTGCATCGGAATTACATTAAGAAGGACTGAGGCTGGGAGCGCGCACATCCTTGTCCGCCTGAGGGCATAGCGCGAAAAGAGGAGGAGCGAGGCATTGTGCTTCGCTCCTCATGTATTTTTCCAGGGAATGAGAGCGCGCACGCGCGCTGGGGGACAGGAGGTCCGCGCTCCACATCGGCGCTCGATTTAATGAACCACTTTCGTCGAATACATGATGCCGTAAAGTTCGTCCTGATGCTTAGCGAAAGCGCCGTCATCTGTGGACAGAATCATCGTTATCAATTGGTTCTGTCCCGCATAGGTGCGGTAGGCCTGCCATTCCAGCCGACGAATGTCGCCCGGCGTCTCCTGCTTTGATTGGCGAAACTCCAGGCCGCGAAGGCCGTCGAGTTCGAGCCACTTTACTTCGTCGTACTTGCCATTCTTTTGCTCGGTCTTCGCTCCCTGATGCATTGCCTTGATGCTGACATCGGAAGGGAAGTCGGCGCTCATCGTTGAGATGTTGACGGAGAGAAATGCTCCATTGCCGCCATAGCTCAATGTCTCGTTCCGCACCTCTTCTTTTTTCCACGTTGGCGGCAGAGTCCAGATGATTCCCTGTTGGTCCCACTTCGCTTCCTGTCCATTCGCCAGCGCGGCAGTCTGGGCAGCCGTCGGCGCGGCTTTCTCGACGGGCTCGTTATCGATCTTCGACGGGTTACCCGACGATGACGTAGTGGATGAATTTGAATTCGAGGAACCGGACTTGAACTTGTTAGTCAGATTGCAGGCCGCAACCACCAACACTAAAGCGACGAGTAAGAAAACATGTTTCATCGGGTCACCCAATGTTTCTGGAATAGAAAGGCAAACGCCTTTTACGCTAACCAGGCGTAGGTGTCAAATGGTTTTATTAGCAGCGTGGGTGCTAACGAGAAAGGTCAAGAATGAAATTGCACCCACACTCCTGACCCGGGTGGTGTCCTGATTTTGGTTTCGTGCATTCTTCCCGCTGGGGAAAGGAACGATCAACGAACTCACACGAAACCTCCACGAACAAAATTCTCCGCTTCGTGTGTTTGCGTGGATCGTCTTACGTCTCAAGAGAATCTCTAGGATAGGGCCCCCAATCCTGACTCGCGTGTTTTCCTTTAAAGACGCGGCGCGTGCTATCCTTGCTTTCGAACCCCCGCCAGTTTGTCGCATGGTAACGGCCTACAGCAGGGCCAACACAATAGAGGTCAACTATGTCCAGAATCCGAAGCTCTCGAAATACATCGACGCTAGCGCTGGCGCTTGGAGTTCTGCTCGTCTTTGCCAACAACGCTTGTCAACCGATGTCGAATTCGAACTTGAACGCGAACGCCAATACGAACTCGAGCGCTAACACGAATTCGCAAACCAGTGCTGCCAATGTCAACTCGAATTCGGACAGCGCCAATAGTGGCCCAACCATCAATACGCGCGAGCCGGACAAATACAGCGCGACGCTGGTTTTCAGTATTGAAACTCAGGGCGGCGACAAAACGATTGGCATTCCGTCGCTCTCAGTGCAGGTGGCGCGCAATGGCGATGACCGCCGCGTGGAATTCAAACTGCCTGACGGTTCGCCGTTGGTCTATCTTGACCACAACAATCGTCATTATGTGATCCTGCCGGCGCGCAAGCAGTATGCGGAACTGACGCAGGAGGCGACCGGCGTGCAGATCCATAAGCTGATCACGCCCGGTCAATTGGTCGAGAACTTGAAGAACATCAAAGGCGTTGAGCATGTGGGCGAAGGACCGATGGACGGCCGGAGTGCCGAGAAATATCGTTACACCGCTTCCACGAATACGAACACCAAAGCCGGCGAGGTAAAAGCCGAAGCATTTGTTTACGTCGACAAAGAAACCGGACTACCTCTGCGGGCAGAGATACTGGCGGAAAGCTCTGGCGATGTTAAGGGAGTAAATGCGGCTCGCGTCGTGGCAGAGATGCACGACATTAAAACTGACGTCGCTCCGGCCCTCTTCGAACCTCCCGCCGGGTACGACCAGGTTGCTCCTGAGAAACTGCGCCAGCAGATTGATGCTTTGACCAGCGCGGTTGCGGCTATCTTGAAAGCGATGATGGCCAACGCAATGAGCGCATCACCGTCACCGGCGGCCTCTGTAAAACCTTGACCCGAACTTGATATTAATGATTAGAAATCTTCTGATACTGGTTGGTGGGTTGCTAATCGGCGCAATAGGGACCGCATACTTTCTAGGTACGCCGAGGGGACATGCCTTGCCCGGAGTTCCGGTGAGACCGCCCGACCCAACTGTCGCAACCACCGGCACGGTGGCGGTGACTGTCGACGAAAAGTTTTTCGACTCGCTGCTGGGTACGATCTTTAGCCAACTCGGCCCCCCTCAACTTAAGCTGTCGCAAATTCAAAATGAGTCTCAGGAGCAGACCCCGCTGCGGCCCGTTGCTTTTCAGAGCTCAACCTGCAGCGACGTACTCGTGCTCAATCCGGAAGGCGGCAACGTTAAGACCGGAGTGCGCTTCACCGGAGGCAAGATTACCGCGCCACTGGCTTTCACCGGCAGCTACAGCGTGTTAACTCAATGTGTGCAGTTTAAAGGCACGGGCCAGGCCACTGTTGACCTCTCGTTCGACCAGGCGAAGCAGACAGTCTTTGGCCAGCTGAACGTTGAGGATGTGACGCTTGATGACGTTCCACCGATTGTCAGCAGTTTAGTTACGGCATTCGTCCGCAAGACGATCGCCGAAAAGCTAAATCCGTTTGAGGTCCTGCAAGTTTCACAACTGGCCCTCTCGCTTAACGTCCAGGCGAGCAACGGAACACTCAAGGCCCGCGTCAAGGACGTGCACGCTGAAGTGCAGGAAGCCGCTTTGAAGTTGTATCTCACATATGACTTCAGCGCCGAGAAGAAGTAACGCAACCCGAGAGCCGGGTTTAGAGTTCAAGCTTTAGCTTGCGCCTTCCAATGCAGCAACCTAAAGGTTGAACTCTAAACAAAAAGCGAGCCGCTACCAGATTCACTCTTTCTCAACCGTCTCATCAACCGCAAAATAAATTTCTTTCAGTCATGAAATGTTTTGCCCTCTATTCCCATTCACCCAGCGAAGAAGGGAACCAGCGCTTCTCTTACAGGAGCGTTCATACGAATGGAGGACAACCATGACGAAGAAAGTTTTTGCGGTAATGCTTCTGTCGCTGACAATCGGGGCTTGTGAGCCGGCCAGCACAGAAAACAACTCGAATGCGAACAGCAACGCGAGACCGGCCGCGTCGTCACCGGCGCCAGTCTCGGCATCGCCCGAACCGAGCGCATCGGTCAAACCACAGGTCAAAGCCGGCGACAAAGTCAAAATCACGATCAATGGATCCGCCACCGACGCCACGGTTGTCAGCACGGACGAAAGATCCGGCAAGGTGACAGTCAAGGTTGCGGGTCAGAAGGAAGAAAAGACGGTCGCCATGGCCGACGTAATAAAGAACTAGCGGGCGACAGCCATTTCGGTGGCGCTGAGAGCGGGGATGAGGGCAACTCTAATGGGTTGCCCTCATCAAACGCTCGAAAGAAGTTTGGAGTGCGCCGGCAGAGCGAAGCGGCGACGGCGCTTTGGTTTGGAGTTCCGCCTTCAGACGGCTGATTATTTAGAGAGAAGCGCCGCCAAAGGAGGAACGCCAAACAATCCAGAGCGGTGTAGCGTTACGCTTGCCAGGGAACGCCAGAGATATGTCGCCCGCTAAGAAACTTCACATACTCAAGCAGGATGAATTGGATCGACTGTTAAGGTGGCTCGATCCTGATCCCGAGCGGGCTGGCCTGACTTATGAAAAGATTCGTTGGCGTCTGGTTGCAATTCTGGCTTCGCGCGGTTGTACCTGCCCGGAGGAATTGGCGGATGAAACCATTGACCGGGTGGCGCGCAGAGTAATCGATATTCAAGACTCGTACGTGGGTGATCAAGCCACATACTTTCTGGGTGTCATGAACAACGTCCATCACGAATACCTGAAACGGCCGATGATGCCGCGGCAGCCGGAACCTGATGATGACGTTGAGACGAAAGAGAGAACCTATCTCTGTTTGGAGAAGTGTCTGGAGAAACTGTCACCTAATTCGCGTCGAATGATCGAGCAATACTATGCTGAGGACGGGCGAGCGAAGATCAATTTGCGCAAGCGGATCGCTGCAGAACTCGGAATCGGTCTCAGCACTCTAAGACTGCGCGCATTGCGCCTCAGAGATAAGCTGCAAACGTGTATCGATCAGTGTCTTGTGTCAGAAGCCCGACCGTCACGGAGGGCTCAATCCAATGGTTGAAGATCGAAACAATTCATCAGAGTTTTCCGACGAGACGATTCGCCGCTTTCTGCTCGGCGAGTTAAGCGAGTCGGAGCAACCTCTGTTGGAGCAACAATTGTTTACCGTCGCTGGTCTGGGCGCGCGTGTTCGCCTGGCTGAGATTGATTTGGCTGACGACTATGCGTTCGAAAGGCTGAGTATTGCTGACCGAATACTCTTTGAAGAAAGATTCCTGGTGACTTCCAAACGGCGGCGGGAGCTTAGCGTCTCAATCGCTCTGCGCCATCGCTTCTCCCGCGCCAGAGCGATGGCCGCGCAGTCAAAGAAGAGCACGGTCAATGAACGATGGAGGTATCTGTTCTTTTTCGAGCGGCCCGCCTGGAAAATCGCGTTCGGCGTCCTGATGCTCCTTATTCTATTCGGAACGGTTTTGCTGGTGGTAAAGGAACCACGACTCACTGAGCAAATCACTAACAAGATAGTTCCCAGACGGTCAGCTCCGCGCAGTTCGCCGCAGGAAATGCAACATCCGGCCAATACCTCGAGCCCGGAACACCAAACGCCCGCCGCGCCGATGCCGCTTCATGACTCAGCCAACCCGTTGTCTGAGAGCCTTGTGCTGTTTCCTTCCTCACCTGACTTGGGCAAGATACCGACTCTAACGCTCCCAAACGGTGAAAAAGGAGTCTTGCGCCTGAGACTAGCCGTGGCCGATCAGATGGTACGTTACAGGGCTGAAGTGTTGACTACCGACGCCAGGTTTGTTTTCAGTGTTGATTGGCTCAGTGGTCCGCCATTCAATGTGGACGTCCCTGCGAGCCTGCTGAAGAGTGGGGAGTATCAGATTCGGTTGAGCGATGCGAGGGATGGATCGAAGAAAGAAGTGGCCGGCTATTATTTCCGGGTGCGATAGCTTACTTCACGCGACTCTTCCGTCTCTTCAGAAAATCTATCAGGACGAATTGTGAGAGATTCGATGGGTTGGCAAAGTAGGCTTTGCCGTTGGTCATTGCCGTCATCTGCTTAACGAACTCGACCAGATAATAGTCGCTGGCCAGCATGAAGGTATTGATCATGATGCCTGCCTTGCGACAGGCCTGGACCTCGCGAAAGGTTGCTTCCACAACGTACGGGTCGCCGCCCATCGAGTTTTTATAGAGACGTCTTGATGCTGGGAGCGCGGACGTCCCGTCCGCAAATCCTCGCACTCGGCCAACCCCAGCCATACTCGCTCCTTCTACAAAGCACGCCGTCGGCTTTCCATCGGTGACCATCACGATCTGCTTCATGTCTTTTCGTTGAGCCTGCAAAATGCGACGGGCCAGGCGCAGACCTTCCGCGGTGTTCGTGTGATACGGGCCAACTTGTGTCGTGGCGAGTTTCGCCAGCGGCAATTCTTCCGCGCTGTCGTGGAACAAAACAATCTTCAGCGAATCTCCCGGATACTGCGTCCTGATCAAATGAGCGAGCGCCAGAGCGACTTTCTTCGCCGGGGTAAAGCGATCTTCGCCGTACAGAATCATGGAGTGGGAACAATCAAGCATTACCACGGTTGCGCACGACGATTGGTAGTCGCACTGATGAACATGGAGATCGCGATATTCAAGATTGAGCGGGACTGAAAGCCCTTCGCGTTGAATCGCCGACAACAGCGTCGTGTTTACATCGAGATTGATCGTATCGCCGAATTCGTATGGCTTGCTGGCGGATTCAGCTTCGACACCCGTGGCCAGATGCATGGTGTCGTGCCGGCCGAGCGAACTCTTCCCTAAGCTGCCCAGCAGACTGCGCAGCGTTTTATAGCCCAGGAAATCCAGACCTTTCTCAGTAACTTCGAACTTGATGTTGCGCGGCAGAGGTTCTTCAATCCGGCCCTGGCCGTTTCCCCGCCTCATGTCTCGCCGCTGTTCGGATGTCTGCGGCTCTTCATGCAGAGTGAGATATCCTTCTTCGACCAGACGCTCGATCAATTGATTCAGCATCTCCTGAAGTTGCGAGCCTTCGTACTTGCCTTCGTTCTCGTCCAGCATCTGCTTAATCTGATGCTCACTGAGCATGCCCTGATCAATCAGAGCCTGTAACAAAGCGCGCCGCAAAGCGTCGAGTGTCGTGTCCTGCGGCGTGCGCTCGCGCGTCCAGTAGTAATCGTCATCGTAGCCGGAAGAGAGCAGGGAATCCGACAGACCTTCCATCAGGTCACCGAGATCAAGCGACCAGACATCGAGGCCGTTAAATTTTCCGTAGCGAGTAAAACGCATCTGCTAACCCTTCCGAGAACGCCAATATCCGGGCCGGCGACTACTGTGAGCGAAAGCAACTATCACAATCTCGTCCATGTTTTCATAGAAGACAATTGAGTAGGGGAAGCGTCTCAACAGGACTCGCCTGGCATTCCTATTCCTTGTGACGCCGGGAACAGGATTGCTGGGCAGGACGCCTGAACGGATTCGTTCAACGGCCTGATCGATGAGTTCGACGAAGGCGGTTCCCAGGCCGGGCTGTTTGCCTTCATACCACAATGCAGCGCTGGCGAGTTCATCCTCCGCGAGCTCGTGAACTCGAAGACCTTTTGTCACGAGTTCCCTAGCTTTGACTTAATTCGTGTCCGGGCGTCCTCCCAGCTCACGGTTTTTGCTTCGCCTGATTCAACTTCAGCAATCCGCCGTTCGATCTCGACCGCCCACGCCGCTTCGACGTCAGCATCTTCACCTTCGTCGAGGCTCGCAATCAGTTCCGAGGCAAGCCAGGCGCGCTCATCTGGCGGAAGCGCCAGCGCCGAACCGAGAATTGTGTCTGCTCTAGTGCTCATTGCGATTCAGTCTAACAAATCGGATTGCTTCCGTGAATTGTTAAAACGTCAAAGCCTCTGGCACAACGTCGACGGGGTTGAAGGTCCTTCCTTTTCAGCCAGCACCCCAAGCGTCGAGCAGGGACGAGCGAAAGACCTCGTTAAGCTTGTCACTTGTCCCCTTGTGCCTGTGGTCCTTTAGCTTCTTGTTCCCCAGCCGTCTTAGTTCATCCTTGATGAATTCACTGAGACGAGGGATTGCAGGGCCGCGGTCCAGTTCAGCGCCACTCTGTTTCCGCTGAATTAAATCAGCAATCGTCGCCTTCAGTTCGCCGTCAAGAATTGTTTTCTCAATCAACTCCCCAAGCGTCATTGGAACGATTTCCTCACACGCTTCGATCCACCTGATCGCCAAGACCGGCCGCAGAACGTAGAAGTATTTCTTTACCCAAACGATGTCGCCTTTTAGGTACTCCTTGAAGTTTCCCTGAGCCATGTTCAGATAGTGATGAAAGCAGGCTACGGGGGAGTAGTAATCAGGCAATAACTTCCTTAAGCGATCCGTAATATTGACGCTCTGCCGATAGATGATTGGCGAATTCAGCCACTCCAGCAACGGCGGATTAGATTTCTTTAGGAGTGTTAACGCCTTTCGAATGTCCCAGCCGCTCACGTCCAGTTCATCGGTAATTGGAACTTCAATAACATCCGGCTTCTTTTCAACATCAACCGACAGATACCAATCTCGGGGACGGACATAGAGGAATCTAACGTCATAGTCACTATCGGCGGAGGGGAACCCCCCAGGCGCGACTTCCAGACTCACAGGCGTAGAAAATCTTTACGCCCTCTCTTCGTTCAATCTCAGCTAAGGAAGTCTTGATGCGACCTTCCATCGCTTAGCTATACCGCCCACTCTCCGTCAAATCGTCGTAAATCATTCCCCGCCGATCCTTCTTCGCTTTCGTCACTGCCGTGTAACCACCTTCTTCGTTGCGGCTGATCTTGTTGGCGGCGTAGAGACCTTCGAGCGCGAACTCGCACGCGGCGACAGTTTGCGCCTGGTCCTTGCGGTTGAAGTCGAAAGGAATCAGCGCCGTGTCCAACAGTTCAGGCACGGATTCGAGCAGCAGCATGCACTCATCAGCCGAGGCCGTATCCGCCAGACGCAGATTGTTGCCCTCGTCAAACCAGCGAATTGTGCCGGCGAATTCTATGCCCACAAAATAACCCTCGAAGATTTCGCCGGACGCGCTCTTGATCAGATCCTTTGCGATTCGGTTAGCCCCGATTTGCTCGCCTTCGTATTCCAGCTCCATCTTGCCGGTCATTGACGGAATCGCGGCGTAGATATCGGCGATGCGCGGGACGATCGCTTCCTCGTCGGTTACCAGAGCGCGGCGCTCAGCGTTAGACACGACCGACTCCATTACGCTGATTGGTAACCGCTGTGACACGCCCGAGTGTTTGTCTATGCGCTGGTCGTCGCGCGCTTCAAAAGCGATCTGTTCAATGACCTCGCGAATGAAGTCAGGAATCAGCAAGCGATCCGCAAAGCCGTCGCGGGCGGTCCACGCTTCCTGCCGCGTGATCTGGATCCCCAGGTCGATTTCTTTGGGATAGTGCGTCAGGATTTCGGCGCCGATGCGGTCCTTCAAAGGGGAAATGATCTTTCCGCGCGCCGTGTAGTCTTCCGGATTGGCCGAGAAGACCAGCATCACGTCCAGCGGCAGACGGACCGGATAACCCTTAATCTGCACGTCGCCTTCCTGCATGATGTTGAAGAGGCCGACCTGAATCTTGCCGGCCAGATCGGGCAGTTCATTGATCGCAAAAATCCCTCGATTAGCGCGCGGCAAAAGACCATAGTGAATCGTCAATTCGTCGCTTAGGAGATGCCCGCCTTTCGCGGCCTTGATGGGATCAACGTCGCCGATAATGTCGGCGATAGTCACATCGGGTGTGGCGAGCTTTTCGACAAAACGCGCATCGCGCGAGACCCATGCAATATGCGCAGAGTCGCCATGCAACTCGATCATCTGTCGTCCATAAGCGCTAATTGGCTGAAAAGGATTGTCGTTGACTTCCGAACCGGCAATGATGGGAATCTCTTCATTCAGAAGATTCGTCAGCTGCCGAATGATCCGGCTCTTTGCCTGGCCGCGCAAACCCAGCAGGATTAGGTTATGCCGCGCCAGAATTGCATTGATAAGTTGCGGAACGACGGTTTCATCGTAACCAACGACGCCGGGAAAAAGTTTTTCGCGCGCCTGCAGCTTGCTAATCAGGTTTGCGCGCATCTCGTCTTTGACTGAGACACTTTTGTAGCCAGTCTCTTTCAGTTCGCCTAAAGTCCCTGCTCGTTCCATGGACACGATTCTAACCGCAAAGGACGCAAAGTTCGAACGCCAGAAAAACCCCGAGCGATTCTCTCTGCATTCCTCTGCGAAACCCTCTGCGTCCTTTGCGTCTAATTCTTTGCGCCGTCGGCGCTGAATAGACCTTCCAGGGTGTGTGAGACTAAGCCTTCGTCTGCCAGCTTCTCCAAATGCGCCAGCACTGCACGCTCAGCCATCGCATGAGCTTTCCGAGGGACGTCGGTGTAGACGCGGGCGACAATCTCTTTGGGACTCGACGCCCCCTCGCGCACGGCAGCGAGAATCAGTTCTTCGCGTTGCAGACGATGTGAGATGTACTCGTCGATCTTCTCATACGGATTGGCGACCGCCGGCCCGTGTCCGCCAAACAGGACCGACAGGTGAGGCAGCGAGCGCATTGTTCGCAGTGATTTGAGATATTCGCGCATGTTGCCTTCCGGCGGATCGATCAGGACCGATCCGAACCCGACAATGTTGTCGCCGGAAATAAGCGCGCCCGTTCGCTCGGCGTAAAAGCAGAGGTGCCCGCGCGCGTGTCCGGGGGTGTACAGCGCTCGCAAGCTAATCGCCGGTTCGCCATTCAACGTCAACAGTTCGTCGGGTTCGATAGAACGATCTACGATGAATTGATTCTTCAGTGACTCGCCGGTCGTATGGTGCGCCGCAACCGGAACACGTGTTCCATGCTTTTGCGTCAGATGATTATTCAAGGCTTCAACACCGGCCACATGGTCTGGATGGAAGTGCGTAAGAATAACCTCGCGCACGATTCTTCCCTGAGAGATCAGATCATCGATGCAGGCCGCGAGGGCAATTTGTTCGTCTTCATAAGGCGAACCGGGATCGATTACCAGGACCTCGCGAGAGTTGTAAATCAAATAACAGTTAGTGTGAGTGGCTGGGGGCTTTGTCGGCGTGCGCAACGGAAAGCAAATGTAGTTGGGATGGAACTCGATGCGACGTGTCGGCTCCCGCCGTGCTTGCGGCACCGAAAGAAATCGTTCGGCCAGATCATCGGTCAGGCCTCCTGCCAGCGTCTTCAGCGCATGCAGTACCGGCGGTACCGCGACAACTTCACTGCTCTCCCATTTCGCATAGGCATCACGCGCGCGAATCCACTCGCCGCTCTCCAACTCAGAATCTTCCGTTACTTTAGGATGTTGCTTTGCCGGACAGGTAGCGAGAAAAAACCACGTGTCAAAACGACGGGGCGCAAAGGGAGGAGTCACCCAGCGCCCAACGAAGGTGAAGTCATTGGCGTCGAAATGCAATCCGTAAAGGTTGAGTAACTCTGGCCAACTCAGCCGTTTCGATTCGAGATCGTCCAGCAGCGAAGCTCGCTGGCCAATGGTTAACGTCTGCGAACCGCGGGCGAGCAGGACTCCAACCTCTTCGAACAGCTCACGCGCCGCACAGCTGATCATTGCGGCAGCGTCTGGATCGTCGCTGTTTCGCACCGGGACTTCGGCGTCGCTGGTTTCGCGCTGGCCGCCGGGAAAAGCATAAAAGCCGCCGAGGAAAGCGAGTTTTGTGCTGCGCTTTGCCCAAAAGATTTCAGGATTAGCTGGATCTGTATCGGGCCGTAGGAGGATGATCGCGGCGGCGTCTTTGGGAACCAGTGGTCTAGAGGGATCCATTCAACTATTTGTTGACCTGAGGTGATAAGCGGGGGCAAGCCCGCCTTCCCGACCTTTGAGCCACTCAAACTTGAGTGGCTTCTCCGTGATTGAGAGGCTTTCAGTCCAATCGACAACCAGTCAATTTGAAAAGCCTCTCAGGTTAGGAAGGCGGGCTTGCCCCCCGCTCTAACTTCTAGCTAAGACCATCTGAATCGCTCCCCATCGCCACTCGTCCACGGATTGCCGCGCATGTGATAGCCGCCTTCTTCCCAGAAGCCCGGCTGATCTTCGGCGAGGAAGCGCACGCCTTTGACCCATTTCGCTGATTTCCAGGCGTACAGTTGTGGAATGATCAGGCGCACGGGACCGACATGCTCCGGCGGTATCGGTGCACCATCATGAAGAAAAGCGAAGAGCGAATCTTCTTTGAGAAAGTAGTCAATGGGAACGTTCGTCGTCCAGCCGTAATCGTACGCTAAAGCCAAAACGAATTTTGCTTCTGGTTTGACCGAGGCGAGTCTTGCAATCTCACTGGTTGATATACCTGTCCATACATTGTCGAGCCGCGACCAGCGCGTCACACAATGAAAGTCCGCATAGACCTTCACCGGCGCCAACTCCATGAACTGATCAAG
>Ga0137359_10001229_pt1 | contig 20289 bp, 12 predicted proteins | sample Mad1_40_16metaG_FD_108281 | JGI IMG/M metagenome (GOLD analysis project Ga0137359, IMG submission 108281) | Vadose zone soil microbial communities from Angelo Coast Range Reserve, California, USA - Mad1_40_16 metaG | ecosystem: Environmental > Terrestrial > Soil > Vadose zone | place: USA... | reverse complement strand
GGATCCCGCGGCGGCTATCAAGGAATTCCGCGAGCTTACTGCATTGGCCCCTGATTTCCCTATCTGCCACCAATGCCTGGGAAGTGCTCTCCAAACAACCGGTAGATTGCAGGAAGCCGAAAAAGAGTACCGCATCGCCGTGGAACTCGATCCCGCGGTTCCGGATCCGCACAATGGTATTGGGAACATCCAGGAGGCCCTAAAGAATTACGACGAAGCGCTTCGAGAATATCGTAGAGCCGAGGAACTCGACAGCAACGATGCCAGCGCTTACAGGAATGCGGGTCGTGTTCTCCTTCTAAAGAAAGACTTTCCCACCGCCATCGCCGAGCTAAAGCGCGCCGAGCAGCTCGACCCAACCGATTGGATCAGTCACGATCTCCGCGGCCAGGCCCTGGAGGGTTCCACCGACCGCGATTCTGCCATTGCTGAATACAGAGAAGCGCTTTCCATCGCGCCAAAGGAACTGCAATCGCGCTTGGACCTCGCTCTCGCACTCGAAAAAAAGGGAGATTGGGTCGCAGCTCTGGATAACTATCACCGGGCCGCTCTCGATGAACCCCCGCCCAAGCGTGGTATTCCTCAGCGTGACTTTGACGCCCAGCACAAATATCAGGGCGCCCAGCAACGCTTCCAGCAACGCCTCGCCGATCTTCGCAGCTCCGGCAAATCCTCGGAAGCCGCTGCTCTCGAAGCTCGCTTGCATGCCAGCGAAGCAACACCCAAATTGGACGAAAAATTCCATGCCGTTATGCAAGCCTCAACGCAAGCCATGATGGAAAAGCGCTTCAACGACGCGGAAACTTCCGCCAAGCAGGCCATCGAAATTGCTGAAAAAATCCAGCCACAGGACGGCCGCCTTCCCGAAGCATTCGGCCAGCTAGGTAACGTCTACGGTTCGCGATTGGACCACAAACAAGCGGGAGAAGCCTTCCACCAACAGTTGCTCCTCACCGAAAAGCTCTACGGCCCGCAATCCCCTATGATTATCGCCGCGCTGCGAAATCTCGCGATGGCGGCGCTCGCGCAAAAGGACTACGCCGGATCGGAAGCTTATTACTCTCGCGCGCTCGACCTCAATCAGAAAACCTATGGAGCGGACAGCACTGAGTACGCGAATCTCCTGCGTGGCCTCGCCCACACGTACCTCATGCAGCAGGACTTCCCTAAGAGCGAATCCACTTTGCTCCGCGTCATAGATCTTTACGAGAACATTTACGGACCCGATGACTTCCGTATGGCCGTTCCCCTTACAAGCCTTTGCTACGTCTACGACCAGTGGGGCAAACCGGAAAAGTCCGCGCCTTGTCACGCCCGCGTAGTTGTTTTGGCCGAAAAGCAATTCGGCCCCGACAGCCCGTATCTCGTCCGTGATCTCACCGCCGAAGCCAACGCTCTTCGCAAACTTGGTCGCGCCGACGAAGCCGCCAAGATCGAGCGCCGCACCCAATCCCTCCAATCCGCGCAGACAAATCCAAACTGAGCTGATCTGCCCGGAAGCAAGACATGATTTCTTCGCGCCAAGCAGGCAAGACATCGTCGTCTCTTGTTCCATCCGGAAATCCCAAGTATCATCTCGACATTCCTCCAAGGCGCACAATCAGTTATTCGTTGAACGGAGACCACCATGTTTCCGTCAGAATGCTTTCCCAGCCGCCGGAGCTTTCTCAAGACCAGTGCGGCACTCGCTACCGGTTTCTCTGGGCTACCTCTTCTCGGGCAACCCCCAGACTCCCAAGAGTCCGACACCATCGTTGGCCCCCGGAAGGGCTACTCCCCAGAAATCGGCACTGCTCTCTTCGATGATGGCATTCACACTTTTCAAGTCCTCATGTCAACAAAAGGTCTCGCACAGCCGGACCTCGATTTTCTCCTCGATGACAACGCTAACCGCATCGGCGCTTTGCTCCTGCACCTGGTTGCCATCGAGACTTTCTTCCAGCTCAATACTTTTGATGGCGTCAAATGGGACGCTTGGCCCGACAGTGTCAAACAAAAGTGGGATGTGCCCGGTGGTCTTGGCGAACCCGCCCGCAAAACCATCAAGGGTAACAATCTTGACTACTATTTGAATCTGCTCAAGGAAACTCGCGAGAAATCTCTTACCGAGTTTCGCAAGCGCGACGACAAATGGCTCATGACCGTCGACAAAGACTGGGGCTGGGGACCTACGAACAATTATTGCAAGTGGTTTCATGTCGCCGAACACGAATCCAACCACAACGGCCAAATCAAGCTCCTGAAGAGCCGCCTCCCCGGCGCGAAATCCGCGAGCGAATAGAGATACACGCGTCTCGACTGTCAAACTCTTCTTCATTAGCCGCTCGTCGTTTTTCTCCTTACCTCTTTACTTCATCGCTTCCTTATCTCATTCTTCCTTCATGTTCTCCAAGCCGCGCCAACTTGAGACTGAAGAAGCGTTGTACGACGTAGCGGTGCGTGCCTTGATGCGGCGCGCGCATTCGGTGCACGAAATGAAGCAAAAGCTGGAGCGGCGAAGCGATAACAAGCTGCTGGTGCAAGTGGTGATGGCGCGTCTGAAAGAAAACGGCATGACTGACGACGCCAAGTATGCGAAACAGTTCGCCCGTCAGCGCACACAAATCCGCAAGCAAGGAAAATTCCGCGTCGCCCGCGACCTCCGCGCTCGCGGCATCCCCGACCGCCACATCTCCTCCGCACTCGAAGAAGTCGCCCAGACTTCCGACGAAGCCGCCATGGTCCGCCAGCGCATCGAGCGCAAGCTCCGCTCTTACCACGGCGAAATGGATGAAAAGAAAATGGCTTCCATCTACAACAGCCTCCTCCGCGCCGGGTTCTCCGCCGACGTCGTCCGCCGCGAATTGCGCGCCGCCACCCGAGAAGACGTCCCCGAAGTGGAGTCGGAGTAAGTGCGGGAGCTTGCTCCCGCTTTTCTCTTTCCAGGGCAGTCATTTTCGGCTCTGCAAGTCTAGAACAACCAAAGTCGCGTCCTCTTAGAATCAATCAATTATAAATTACAAATTTTGTCACTTCTTTCTTTTGATATTCATGCAAATTGACCGGGGTGGGGGGCACCCAACCGAAAGACGCCAATTGTTTCGGATTGAGTTTCTAACGAGAACCAGACGATGAAGGAATCGATGGGGCAGCTCAAGCGAGGAATCGTTGCTCTTTGTAGTGGCGCAGCTTGCTGCGTCATACTCGCTAGCCGCTTACACCAAAACATTCTTGAGGAACTTAAGTGTCCGCTCCCAGGCTAACTTGGCGCTCGGGGCGTCGTAGACTTGAGGGTGAGCCTCGTTCATGAAGGCGTGCTGGGCGTTGTAGCGATAGATCTCGAATTGAGATTGGGTTTGCTTGAGCGCGGCTTCAAAATCGTTCGCTTTGGCGGGCGTAATCCAGCCGTCCTGGTTCGCAAAATGGCAGATCAGCGGAATTTTGATTTTCTTGAATTCGGTGTCCGGAAGATCCGGGAGGCCGTAGAAGCACGCGCCGGCGTCCATCTCAGGAACACGCACTGCAGCCAGGATGGTCAGCGCGCCGCCCATGCAGAAGCCACCCACTGCAACTCTCTCTGAACTTTGCTTCAAGTACCGCACGGCGCCGCGAATATCCTGCTCGGCGGCATCCGGAAAGTTGAGGTTGGCCATCATATGGCTTGCTTCGTCGGAGGCTTTGGCAACTTTGCCGCGATATAGGTCCGGCACAAGCGCCCGGTAGCCGGCTTCGGCGAGCCGGTCGGCAGTCTTCTTGATTTGCTCGTTAAGTCCCCAGTATTCCTGGATGCACACAAATCCGTGCACGCCCGCTCCTGTTTTGGAAGTCGCCAGATAGCCCGGGCAGGCCCTTCCATCCGGCCGCTTGAACTGAACCATTTCACCCATCAAGCCTTCTCCTCTCAGTTGTGTCCAGGGGCAATGCGTGAGCCGACTCTGGTGCGCCACATCTATGCAATCACTCCGGGCCAGAGTGTTATGTGCATCAAAGAGAACGGGAGTGCAGTGATGACCAAGGCCGTTACGAGCGCTCCCTCCCGAAGACCGAAAGCAAAGTGTAAGACAAGATAAGCGCGAAGGCTCACTATTGAAAACATCGCAGAAAATAGAACGCCGAGTCCCAACGTATCCCCAACGAGCCTATTTCTCTCCCAATCGCTAAATGGTCCCATTCTTTAGCACCTGTTAGGTACCTCTGGCCGCAGGGGCATAAGAATCTCTCAGGTCCCATGGGCGCCCAGACGTGCGACATGCCAGGGCGAAAGTGTCTTGTTATATCCCGTCTGCATTTATCGCAAACGTAGACATCGGCTCTGTCTGGGAATGAGCTTGCAGGAAGTGTGACGAGAGCGCGCGCGCCTAAGTTCAAGCTGAACATGTTTCTCCGACAGATTGCTCGTACTTAAGAAGGGAAATTGTATCGCTAAATCGAATGGGCCGTATTCCGGCTCTTCGGAGTTTAACCGACTGCCCGAGGCTGGATTCATTGCGGGGGTTCGCTACGTCTGCGATAATCTGGGGATTGAATCCTGCAAAACTGGGGCTGACGTGCCGGGAAGGGCACGCAATAAAAATGACGGGTAATGAGATACGCGAGAAGTCCTGGAGTGGCAACGACATCCGCGAGGCTTTCTTGCGCTTCTTTGAAAGCAAGGGCCACCGGCGGGTGCGGAGTTCGTCGCTGGTGCCGCATGGGGACACTACCCTGCTGTTTACGAATGCGGGGATGAACCAGTTCAAGGACGTTTTCCTTGGCCTCGAAAAGCGGGATTACACGCGGGCGACCACGGCGCAGAAATGCGTGCGCGCCGGCGGCAAGCACAACGACCTGGAAAATGTGGGCTTTACGAAGCGCCATCACACCTTTTTCGAGATGCTCGGCAATTTTTCCTTCGGCGATTATTTCAAGAAAGATGCGATTGCTTATGCCTGGGAATTGGTCACTTCTCCGCAGTGGTTTGGAATCGCGAAGGACAAGCTGTACGTGACGATCTTCGATGATCCCGACAAGGCAGCCGCCTCCTTGGAACTAGGGTTCGACGTTGAGCGCGACCATGAGGCGGAAAAACATTGGCTTGACGTAGGGGTTCCTAAAGACCGCATCTTCGGTGGTGGGAGGAAAGACAACTTCTGGCAGATGGGCGACACTGGTCCGTGCGGCCCTTGCAGCGAACTTCATTACGACATGGGAACCTCCGCGTCGGAATTGGGTCACGGAACGACCGAGCCGGAATGTAAATTTCCCTGCGATTGCGGTCGCTTCGTCGAGATTTGGAATTTGGTTTTCATGCAGTACGATCGCCAGCAAGGAGGCACGAGGCTCTTGCCCAAGCCTTGCGTGGATACCGGTATGGGCCTCGAGCGCGTCGCCGCCGTCCTCCAAGGCGTCATCTCCAATTACGACACGGATCTTTTTGTGCCACTGATCGCTAGGGCGCGGGAATTGGCAAGGCTTGAGACGGCGCCCGACTCATCGATGCGCGTAATAGATAGAAGTAAATATGGTTTGGTCACACAAGATGTTCACCCTTCCCTACGTGTAATCGCGGACCATGCCCGCGCGTCCACGTTTCTGATAACGGACGGAATCGTTCCTTCAAACGAAGGGCGCGGATACGTCCTACGAAAAATCATTCGCCGCGCTCTCCTACATGTGCGGTTTTTGAATGGAGAGATGCCCTTTTTATCGCGTGTCGCTGAGACCGTGCGGGACCAGATGAAGGGAGCTTATCCTGAACTCATAGAGAGCGCCGCGCGCGTCAAAGATATCCTGGACGAGGAAGAACAACGATTCAAACGAACAATTGAAGCTGGTTTGAAAAAGCTCTTTGAATTGTCGGAACCTTTGCGAAAACCGATGCAGAAGAATTCCGGAACGCCAACCCCCTTCCCGGGCGAGAAAGCATTTCAGCTATACGACACCTTTGGATTGCCTTTAGATTTTATGCGTGACGTTCTGCGCGACGAAGGATTCGTTCTGGATGAGGCTGGGCTTGAAAGGGCGATGCAGGAGCAAAGGACGCGGGCGCGGGCGTCCTGGAAGGGCGGGGCGAAGGAAGCGGCGAATCCGGCGTATGCGAAGATTGCGGACCGGTTCACGACGGAGCTGGATTTTTATTTTGGGACGACGGCGAAGGATTGCGGGATTGAAGCGATCATTTTGACTGGCAGCGCTCACCGCCCTGACGCGAAGAACGGGCAGGTGAACGAGCTGAAGGTGGGTGAGAGCGGTGAAGTCGTGCTCAACCGGACGGCGATTTATGCGGAGTCGGGCGGGCAGGTGGCGGACACCGGCGCGTTTTACGACAACTCCGAATCGCAACTTCTCGCCGAAGTGAAGGGCGCATTTTATCCCGTCGCGGGACTTGTGGCGCACAAGGTTGTGGCGAAAGAGACACTGCGCGTGGGCGATCGCGTGGCGGTGATGGCGGACGCGGAGCGGCGTGCGCGGATCATTCGCAACCACACGGGAACGCATCTGGTGAATGCGGCGCTGCGGAATATTCTCGGCACACATGTAAAGCAGTCCGGTTCGCTGAATGCGCCGGAGCGGCTGCGGTTTGATTTTTCGCACTTTGCGGATGTGGATGCGGAAGAGCTGAGCGACATCGAGCAGCAAGTGAACGACGAGATCCGGCTGAACACGGAGATCGAGACCAATGTGACTTCGCTCGAAGAAGCCCTGGCTTCGGGGGCGCTGGCGTTTTTCGGGGACAAGTATCCGGAGCACAACGTGCGCGTGGTGACGATTCCCGATCCGCGCGCGGCTCGCGGGTTCTACTCGAAAGAGCTTTGCGGGGGGACGCACGTGCAGCGCGTCGGCGACATCGGCGTGCTGAAAATCGTGAGCGAGGAATCCGTAGCCGCCGGCGTCCGCCGAATCTTTGCGGTGACTGGCATCGGCGCACTGGAACATTTTCAAAGGCAGGCCGACATCCTGCGCCAGGTTGCCAGCCAGGTCAATGTCGGAGAGGATGGCGTCCTAGTCCAAGTAGAGAAGCTGTCCCAGACTGCTAAGCACCTGGAAAAGGAGCTGGAGGCGCAGAAGCGCAAGGGGGCCTTCAGTCAGGCTGACGAACTTGATGCCCTGATTCGTGAATCAAGAGGACAAGTTGCGCGGGAATCGATGGTAAAGGGGAACTCTCAAGTTCAGCTGGTTAAAGGCGTAAAAGTGGCCTGGAGTCGGGTGGAAGGTATTAATAGACAACAACTTAGGGAGATTCTGGACAAATTGCGCCAAGAGATCCAGAGCGGCGTCGTAGTTCTGGCTTCCGTCGAGGACGGAGACATTTCGCTTATTGCCGGGGTGACTAAGGATCTGACGCCTAAAGTCAATGCTGGCAAGCTGATGCAGGCGTTAGCACCTATGGTAGGGGGTAAGGGGGGCGGCAGGCCGGACATAGCCGAGGCTGGCGGCAAAGACAAGGCGGCCCTGAAAAGTGCCCTATTGAGTATCCCCTCCCTGGTGGAAGGCTTGTTATAATTGGGGTAGATGGCCTGTGGACGCCCGTAACCCCTAGCGGCTCAGGAGCATGCCGACCAGCAGGTCCAGTGCGCATAGTACGGAAGTCGCATTGACCGCGACGGGGCGCTCTAGAATAATGGCCTCGGTGTGGCTGGAACTCGAATAGCTCGTGTGCCTTACCGCAGAGGCATGGTGAATGAATAGACGCGCGACAAACTGGGGATGGCAAATTCGGGCGACGCTGGCTCTTTGCGCGATTTTTTCCGCTTCGTTCCTGGGTGTGCCTCTATTCGCGCAGAACTCCAGCGGAAACATCGCCAAGGTCGTTGACGACGACGGGCGAAGTTCTTTTATAAACGCCGAAGTGCCGGCAAAAGCTAATCTGACAGCCACAAAGCCGCGCCCCAACATCTACCTTCCTGCAGAATCTTCCTTTACGGGACATAGCCGGCCAGCCGTGGAAATCGGCCGCGATGGCGTCGAAAAAATCGTTCGAGAAGCGGCGGACCGGCATCGCGTAGATCCGGCGCTGGTGCGCGCGGTGATCGAAACGGAATCCAACTGGAATCCAAAAGCGTGGTCGCACAAAGGCGCCGGCGGCCTGATGCAGTTGATTCCCACGACGGCGCAGCGATACGGGGCTTCTGACGTGTTCAACCCGCAACAAAACATCGACGCCGGGGTTAAACATCTCAAGTGGTTGCTAGAACGATACAATGGCAACCTCGACCTGGCCCTGGCGGCGTACAATGCGGGAGAAGGTGCGGTTGACCGGGCTCACGGCGTCCCCGCGTTTCGAGAGACGCGGAATTATGTGCAGAAAGTGCAGAACGCTTACTTCCGGCCGGGCTCAGGACGTCTTGCTGACGCGTACGTCAATTCCCACGCAATCCACAAAGACGTTACCCCGGATGGCCGCACCATATTCACCAACGAATAAAAGAGCTTCCGGTTTCAGCTCTCAGTTTTACGTTTTCAGTCTGGGTTTCATCTCCGCTTTCAAATTCCGATTCATTTTTATGGATTTTGCATCTAAGTAGTAGTGAGGTTCTGTTCGTCGGTGGTTATTAGTTGTGCGAGAAGGCGGAATTGAGGGCTTGAGGATTTGAGTTTCTTGCTAGAGTAGATGCTGGATTGCGGTAGTGAGTTAGGCCCGTTTGGGGAGATCAAGTTAGATGTGGGGGGAGAGAAAAATTTCGCGCCGGGGCTTCGCCGGTCTTTCGCCGGTTTTTGCAGCGCTGGGCTTTGCGCTGATTCTTGCGACGACGGCGCTGGCGAGTGCGGAACCTGCGGCAACTGCAACAGCGTCGGTGAAGCGACAGTCTGCGTCCGCGCAATTTGCCCGAGCTGAAGAACAGCGCGCGGCGCTAAACAGCAAGCCTACCGAAAAACGCACACTGGCGGATTACAAACAGGTGGTTACGGGCTATCGCCGCGTGGCCATGATTACCCCGCGAGCCCCTGAAGTGCCCGATTCCCTGCTGGCGGTCGCGGAACTTTACACCGAAATGGGCGACCGGTTTGGGCGAAGCTACTATCAGTCTGCCGCGGATTCCTACCAATTCCTGGTGCACGAATATCCGACGAGCAAATATTGCCAGGACGCGATGATGCGAATGGCGAAGCTGCAGCGCGAACAGCTGGGAGATTCCGCACTGTCGAAAAAGACTTTTGAAGATTTCCTGAAACGCTATCCGCGTTCTCCGAGAAAACGGGAAGCGCAAGAAGCGCTGGCGGAATTGGCGCTGCTGCAGAACAGCGACGCGCCGACCGCGGCGAATGGTATGGCGACAAATTCGAATGCGCCGACATCCGCCGTTGAGGAAGCGCGCGCGAATGCCCCGGGGCGCGCGGGGGGCAAGTCCGCGAGCCGGCCGGGACCGGCGGAGACACCGCACGTGCGGAGGATTCGCGCGGCTGCCAACGGCGACTCGACGCGCGTGACCATCGACCTTGAAGATAGCGTGCAATTTGTTTCCGGGCGGATCGCGAATCCGGACCGTATCTTTTTCGATTTGCACGCCGCGCGGCTGACGCCGGAGGTTGCGCGCGGGAATATACGCGTTGACGGCGGGCTACTGACCGCTGTGCGTGTGGCGCAGAATCACAACGGTGTGGTGCGCGTGGTGCTGGACGTGAACGGCGTAAAAGACTACGCCGCTTCGCTGACCAACAATCCGCCACAGCTATTGATTGATCTCTATGGAAATTCAGCGGCGCCGCTGCGAACTGCCAAGGGGAAAAGGGCGCCGCAGGATGGGCCGGAAGATCCCAACGAGAGCGCGGTTGGGGCAAAGAACGAAACGCGAAGTGTTCAGATCGCGGTAGCGAAGGGTTCGGCAGAAGGCGCGGACTCCGCCAATCCGGAGCACACGGCGGAGAAATCGAAGAGCGCCATCGACAAGTCAATTAGCGTTGCGACTGTAGGGAGCACTCCTTCACTAACACCGCGCAATTCCTTGCCGAGTACGAAAACCACCAAGGCGAAATCCGCCAGAGTCACGCCGACGAACGCAAAGCCAGATTTGATCAAAGCCGCGAGCGCGCCGCAGCCAACGCGTGACGGGCAGTCAACACTGACCCGCACGCTGGGACTGAAGATTGGACGGATCGTGATCGATGCAGGCCACGGCGGCCACGATACCGGAACGATTGGCCCAACTGGCTTGATGGAGAAAGACCTGTGCCTGGATGTGGCCCTGCGGCTGGGGAAAATCATCGAGCAGCGCCTGCCGGGCGCGGACGTGGTGTACACGCGTTCGGACGATACGTTTGTTCCGCTGGAAGAGCGGACGAATATTGCCAACCAGGCCAAGGCCGACCTGTTTATTTCCATTCATGCGAATTCGAGCAGGGACCACGCGGCGCGCGGCATTGAGACGTACTACTTGAACTTGAAGGGGTCGGCGGAAGCGATGGAAGTGGCGGCGAGGGAGAATGCTTCTTCGCAGGATGGCGTGCACGACTTGCAGGATCTGGTGAAGAAAATCGCGCGGACGGAAAAGATTGATGAGTCCAAAGAACTTGCCGAAGACATTCAGGATTCCCTGGCCAAGCGGATTCAAAAAAGCAGCAAGCCGGTGAAGAACCGCGGCGTGAGGAAGGCACCTTTCGTGGTGCTAATCGGAGCGGACATGCCGTCGATCCTGACGGAGATTTCCTTCCTGAGCAATCCGGCGGACGAGCAGATGCTGAAGAAGCCCGAGCAACGGCAAAAAGTGGCCGAGGGGCTATATCAAGGCGTGGCCAGCTACCTCGAGAGCATGAATAGCGTGACGATGAACTTGCCGGCCAAACCCGGCGCCTGGCGCCCCGCGTCGGCAGCGGTTGAACAATCTCGCAACCAAAACTAGTCAGTTGGTGTCTAATAAGAGCCGGGATGCGAAAGCTCTACCTCATTGCCGGGCTGTTGCTGGCGCTCGGCGCCGCGCCGTATTCGTCCGCGCAGCTCCTTCCGGACCACTTCGGGACATGGTCGAAAAGCAAGTGTGCTCCTAAACCTCTGACGACTGGTCTCTTTGAGGAAACTGGTCAGCGGGATAATGCTTCCTGCCAGTTTTCCTCCAACGGAACGAATAGCATCACCGTGTGGGCGGGAAGCTTCCTCGACCCCAGCAGTGCGTATGAGGTCTACACAAGCGAGATCAACCCGGAAATGATGCCCTCGACGCTGGGACCAAATTCGGCGATAGACCGCGAGAAGCTGCTGATACTCGTAGGAAATGTGCTCATGAGAGTAGAACAGCCGCGGAAAGTTTCGGCCGAGGACTTCCAACAACTCTTCGCGTCGGTGCGAGCGCATTCCGAGCAGACTCCGCTGCCGCCGATTCGAGCGTACTTGCCGCAAGGTTTTACTGACGGAACCCAGAAATATGCCCTGGGACCAAAGGGTTTCCTGCTTGCTCTAATCATGCTGAAGCGAGAGGAATTCGTGAACCTTGCGGACGAAGTGGGGTTTGGCTCCTCGGCAAGGGCTGAGGCCATGATGGCGGAATATCACCGAGGCAAGGACTCCGCCGCATTGCTACTGATCGACTACCCTACACCGCAACTAGCGGAACAGCATTTGCGCCACATCGAACAAGCGATCTCATTCGCGGCCAAGCAGGCAGGAACAAGCATTGAGCGCAAAGGCACACTGCTCTCGCTGGTGCTGCGGCCTTCCTCAGTTGGCTATGGGAACGCGGTGCGGAACGCGATGAATTACGAAACGAACGTGACGTGGAATGAGCCGCACCAGACGATCACGGATCCGCCGTTGCTTTCAACCATCGCGAAGATCTTTATTGGGACGGGCGTGTTCATGGTAGTGGCGGTAGTTCTGGGCGTAGCGTTCGGCGGCGTGCGTATTTTGGCCAAAATCTTTTTTCCGGGCAAGGTTTTTGACCGGCCGGAGCAGATGGATGTCCTACAACTCGGGCTTTCTGGAAAAAGAATCAATTCTCGCGACTTCTATTGAGTGTCGACTCCGGAAGAATGGGCGCGGCGAGCAGCTACCGGCGGGGTACAATTGACGCGGTGGCTTCTGGGGCGCAGATTGCCGCAGGCTCACAATGCAACTCGCGAAAAGTAACGCATTCCCCTCGTTGGCGTCTAATCTAGTCTTGGGGGTTCCTCGCTTTATGAGTGGAACCGGGCCTCACAAACTTCAGACATACGTGCGGGGCGTGGTGTCGACTATGGGCTGTTGGGCTCGGCCCGCAATATGCCCTTGGCTGGTAGCGTATAGACAGACGAGGGGAGGCTAAGAATGAAGTTGAAGCTCGGATTTCTGTATGTCCTACCGCTATTTGCCTTGCAAATCGCAGCGTCGGGGTGTAACCGGTCGAATCCCCAAGCTGCTGGTCCTCAACTCCCGCCTCCGCCCCTGGTGAGTGTAGTCAGGGCGCAAGCCCAAGATGTGCCCGTTTACCTCGACGAGATCGGCAAGAGCTTCGCTTTCGAGTCGGTCACCGTAACCCCGCAAGTCGGCGGCCGCATTACGCAAAGGCAATTCCAGGATGGCGCTGATCTGGCCAAAGGGCAGTTGCTTTTTGTGATTGATCCGCGTCCGTATCAAGCCCAGCTCGATTCGGCAAAGGGCGCTCTGGCCCAGGCAAAAGCGGCGCTCGAACTCGCCAAGGTGGAGTTCGCGCGCAGCTCGGAGCTATTCAACTCGAAGGTCATCGCCAAGCAGGATTACGACGCCAAAAAGAGCACCGTCGAGGTCGATCAGGCACAGGTGGAATCGGCGGAAGCGGCGCTCGAAACCGCCCAGCTCAACCTGGAGTATTGCTATATCCACTCGCCGATCCAGGGCCGCGCCGGCGCGCGACTGGTCGACGTCGGAAACGTCGTGCAGGCCAACACGACCGGGTTGTTGCTTATCCAGCGCCTGGATCCGATTTATGCGGACTTCACCATAACCGAGCGCGACCTCCCCAACGTGCAGAAGGAGATGACTCGCGGAACGCTGAAGACCTTCGTGAGGCTGCCCTCCGATCCGGAAGACCGCGCCCGCGGCGGCAAGCTCACATTTCTCGACAACACCGTCCAGAACGGCACCGGCACGGTCAATTTGCGCGCCACCATCTCCAACACCGATCATCATTTCTGGCCCGGTCAATTTGTCAACGTCAGGCTAGTCCTGGCAACGCAGAAGGGGGCGGTGCTGATCCCCAACCAAGCCACACAGATCAGCCAAAAGGGTCCCTTCGTCTACGTGGTGAAACCCGATGGCACCGCGGACCTTCGACTCGTGACCTTGGGCCAGCGGCAAGGCGATAACATCGTGATTACCCAAGGTGTCGCCGCGGGAGAGAACGTCATCGTGGCCGGCCAGATGACCGTAGCTCCGAACAGTAAGGTGCGCGTGGATACGGCCGGCGCTGGGCTTGCAGGGGGCACGCCGGCGGGTGCGCCAGCGAGCACAAAGTAATCGTAACGAAGATCCCATGAATCTCTCTGAACCATTTATTCGCCGCCCGGTGATGACCGCGGTGCTCACGATCTCGGCCATCGTTTTTGGTGTGCTCGCTTATTTTGCATTGCCGGTCAATGACCTGCCCACCGTCGACTATCCCGTCATCCAAGTCAATGTAGGCTATCCCGGCGCAACGCCAGAAACCATGGCGAACAACGTGGCCACCCCACTCGAGCGTCAGTTCATGCAGATTCCCGGTCTGCAGTTGGTGACCTCCAACAGTGGACAGGGGCACTCGAGTTTTGTCCTGCAGTTTGATCTGTCCAAGAGTGTGGATGCCGCGGCGACCGACGTTCAGGCGGCCATTACGCGCGCGACGGCGCAGCTCCCCGTGGATTTGCCAAGCCCACCCACCTTCACCAAGACCAATCCTAACGACCAGCCCATCATGTACGTCGGGATCACCAGCGACAGCGCCACGCAGGGGCAGCTCTTCGACTACGCCAATACGCAAGTCGGCGAGCGCATCAGCATTCTCCCTGGGGTGAGCCAGGTGGCCGTGTACGGCGCTCAGTCCGCAGTGCGCATCAAAGCCGACCCCTCCGCGATGGCCGCGCGCAGTCTAACCATAGATGATTTGACGGCGGCGCTGAAGAACGGGACCAGCTACACGGGAGCTGGCCAATTTGACGGCGCGCATCACACCTTCTTGCTTCAGCCTGAAGGGCAACTCAGCGAAGCGGGCCAGTATGAGGATTTAATCGTCAGGCAAGGCAACGGCGCTCCGGTCTACCTGAAAGACGTTGCCACGGTAAAAAACGGATTGCAAGACGAACGCATCAGCATGCGCTTTTGGTACCGCGGACACGAGGTTCCGGCCGCTACGGTGGTCGTTGCGGTTTTCCGGCGAGCGGGATCCAACGCCGTCGAGGTTGCCAAATCCATCCGCGACCTCCTTCCCGCGGTGCAGGCCCAGCTCCCCAGTTCTGTTGGAATCGTTCCCATTTATGACCGTTCGCAAAGCATCGTGAACAGCGTCAAGGATGTTCAGGCGACGCTGTTCATCGCGTTCGCCTTGGTTGTCCTGGTGATCTTTATTTTTCTAGGCCGCGTGCGCGACACCTTGATCCCGGTCGTGGCACTGCCTCTCTCGCTCCTGCTCACCTTCGTAGTCATGGGCATCCTGGGCTACAGCCTGGACAACCTGTCCTTAATGGCCCTGACGCTGGCCATCGGATTCTTGGTCGATGACGCCATCGTCTTCCTGGAGAATACCGTTCGCCTTATGGAGAGCGGCCTCGGTGCCCTCGAAGCCGCCCTGCAATCCGCCAGGGAAATCAGCTTCACGATTCTCGCCATGACCATTTCCCTAGCCGCCGTATTCCTCCCGCTGGTCTTTATGAGCGGCCTGGTGGGGCGCATTTTTCGCGAGTTCTCCATCACCATCATCGTTTCGATTTTCGCCAGCGGCATCGTTTCGCTGACGCTCACGCCCTTGATGTGTTCCGGCCTGCTTCGCGAGCGCGGAGAGCGGGCGGAGAAGAACTGGATCGAGCGCGTCATCGGCGGCGCAGAAAAAAAGGTGCTAGCCGTCTATGGGCGCTCGTTGTGGTTTTTCCTTCGGTATCGCTGGATTTCCCTGGCGATTTGGGTGGTTTGCCTGCTGGGAACCGGCTATCTTTTCTATATTGTCCCGAAGTCCTTCCTCCCCATCGGCGACAGTTCCTTCGCCCTCGGCGTGTTCATCGCTCAGGAGGGTACGTCGCACTACGAAATGCATACCCACCAAATAGAGGTCGAGGACGTCCTCCATACCAATCCCGCCGTGGACATGACCTTCACCATGAGCGGCAACAATGCATTCTTCCCCGCCAACCAAGGGCTGGTGCTCGCGTTTCTGAAGGCTCCCGATAAGCGTCCTCCCATTGAAGCGGTAACGGGGCAATTGATGGGACAGTTGAACTCCAAAGTCCCCGGTCTGCTCACATTTCTGAAGCCCCAGCCCGTGCTGCAGATCAGCACCGGAGCCACCGCGCAGCTGCAGGGCCAGTTTGCTTATTCCATTTCCGGAATCGATCCGAACGAGGTCTATGCCAGCTCGGGAACCCTGATGCGCAAAATGTTCGAGTTCCCGGGGTTCCTCTTTGTCAACTCCGACCTGTTCAACCATACCCCGAATCTGCGAGTCGACATCCTCCGCGAACAAGCCAAGACCTACGGTGTCTCCGAGACGAGGGTTCTCAATCTTCTGCACCAAGCGTACTCGCAGAACTACGTCTATCTCATCAAGAAGCCCACCGACCAATACCAGGTGATCCTAGAAGTTGCCGACGATCAGCGTTCCGAACCTCAGGACCTTCATCTGCTGTACATCAAGAGCGACGACGGCTCGCGCATGGTTCCGCTCAACGCCCTGGCGACTTGGCACCCGACGTTGGGCCCGCAATCCGTCAATCACATCAACCAATTCACGAGTGCCACGCTGTTCTTCAACTTGAAGCCAGGCTATTCCATCGGGCAGGCAACTGATTTCGTGGAGAAGGCTGCGAAGCAAGTCTTGCCGGCGGGAATTCGCGGCGAGTTCCGGGGCGAAGCGCTTACGTTCCGCGATACGGTATCGAGCCTCACCATCCTCATGTTTCTCGCGGTCTTTGTCATGTACGTGATTTTAGCCATTTTGTATGAGAGCTACTTGCATCCGATCACCGTGCTCTCCTCGTTGCCGGTTGCCCTCGTCGGCGGCCTTCTGACCCTGTGGCTGTTTGGCGCCGAGGCTTCTTTATACGCGTTCATCGGCATGTTCATGCTCATGGGCATCGTGAAGAAAAACGGAATCATGATCGTGGACTTCGCGCAACAGCGAGTCGAGCACGGTGTACCAGACGATCAAGCGATTCACGACGCCAGCATGGAGCGCTTCCGTCCCATCATGATGACCACCATGGCCGCGCTCATGGGCGCCCTGCCCATCGCCCTCGGCTACGGGGCGGATGGCGCCTCGCGCCGGCCGCTCGGACTCGTTGTGGTGGGCGGCCTGATTGTGTCGCAGTTCATCACCCTTTTCATTACTCCGGCGATCTATCTCTACCTCGAAGAGTTCCAGGAGAAGGTCCTGGATCGCTTTGCCTTTTTCCGGGCGCGACATTCACGGCCTGCGGGCACAGTCGTCCCGGGACACGCAACCGCGGACTAAGGACTATAGGCAACATTGTTCTGAGACGAGTTTCGCAGGCTACTCCGCACGGCGATTGAGTTTCTCTTGCGTTCCGCTTAGCATGAGGATCCAACCATGGTGTCCCGCACACTCTCGCGCCGATCATTTGTCGCTTTTTCAGCAACGCTGCCTTGGGCCTTCTCAGCACGCGCAGCGAGATCAATTCCAGTAGGACTCGAACTCTATTCCGTCCGCGAGGAATTGAAAAAAGATCCCGAGGACACAGTGCGCGTCGTGGCACAAATGGGATATCAAGGTGTCGAATTCTATGCGCCCTATTTCGAGTGGTCCGAGAGTCAGACCAAGCAAATGCGAAAACTGCTGGACGATCTCGGCATCGCGTGTTTTTCGACGCACAACGATAGTTCCTACCTGAGCCCGGAGAAAATCGGCCGCGCGCGCGACTTGAACCTGATTCTGGGCAGCAAGTATGTGGTGATGGCTTCGTCAGAACCGAAACCGGGCTTGGACGGCTGGAAGGTCGTCGCGGATTCGCTAAACGCTGCCGCCGATCAGCTGGAACCAGCTGGTTTGAAGGCCGGGTATCACAATCACCAGAGAGAGTTTATTCCTGTCGAAAATCAGTGTCCTATAGAAATTCTGGCGAAGAACACCAAGCCTTCGATCATGCTCCAACTGGATGTGGGCACGTGCCTGGAGGCCGGCTCCGATCCAGTGGCGTGGATTCGCGCAAATCCGGGCAGAATCCGGTCTCTCCATCTCAAAGACTGGTCGCCGGAAAAGACAAAAGGCTATACCGTTCTGTTCGGGGAAGGCGCGGCAGATTGGAAAAATATTTTCGAAGCGGCCGAGAGCGCGGGCGGGGCCGAATACTACCTCATCGAGCAGGAAGGCAGCCGATTCACGGAGTTTGAAACCGCGCGCCGCTGCTTGCAGTCCTTCCGGCTCATGCATCCCGCATAATTTCTGTGGCGATAACCGGCGGCCGCCACTATTTGTGCGGACCGTTTTCCGGTGGCAACGCGGCAAGGGCCATAAGCAAGTCCAAACGGCCATTGCCCATATCGGGCCCCACAAATTGCGCATTCGCCAATGCCGAGGCGGCCATGGATTCATTGATGTCGGGCCGCAAACTCTGCATCAGAGCGACCCCACCTGAGACAAACGGCGCGCTGAAAGAAGTTCCCCATCCCGCGGCGTAAGTGCTGAACGGGTAGGTGGTGATAATCGCTTCGCCTGGAGCAGCCACCCAAACAATGGGGTTTCCATAATTCGAAAAGATCGAGCGGGTATCCAGGTAGCTGGTGGAGGCGACCCCCATCACATCGATTTGCAGGGCCGCCGGATAAACGAAGTTTGGCGGGGCTGGGGTGCCGTCGTTCCCCGCCGAGGCCACGCAGACCACGCTAAGTTGGTTTGCGTAGTCGAGAGCGTCCTTCAACTCCGCCGAATTAGTGGCAGTGTCGAAACTCATGTTGATCACGCTGGCATTGTTCTGCACCGCGTAATAAATTGCGCGCAGGATGTCGGATAGGAATCCAGTGCCATCAGAACGAAATGCCTTTAGTGGCAAGAGCTGTGCTTTGGGCGCCACCAAGTGGATCACGCCCATCACCATCGTCCCATGTCCAAACGCGGCATATTGCAAATTCCCGTCAAGAATGGCCGCTGAAGACTGATCCAGAATGGCTGCACTCGATTGATTCACGATGGCCGGTTGACAGTTGGGACAGGGCGGGGGTGCGGGCGAAGCAAAATCCGTCATTTCCGAGCCACCCACCTGGTTGCGTGTAAAGTCATAACCCGGCAGAAGAACATTTATCAGCGCCGGATGGCCGGGGTCCACTCCCGTGTCAATGTCCGCGACAATTCCCTTCCCTTTTACGTCGAATGTATACTGCGCATCCTGCAGATGCACAATCGCGGATGCCGGCTGGTTGGCGTAGCCGTTCCACACCTTAGTACCGAATAGATTTGCTGGAGAATTGTCCGTTAGTCCGAGAGGCGGAACTGTAACAGTGTTCAAGCCGCCGACCAAACTGATCAATTGATCTAGCTCGGCGTCCAGGATTCCCGGGGTGTTTTGGAGGAGATTCAGAAAAATCGTCGCATCAATCGCGCTCGGAGTAGTTAGCAGGAAAACTTGGTTGAGCGTTCCATCGAGGGGGCCTACGACGGTACATCCTTGGAAAAAGCATAATTGCTTCAGCCCGATGGGGCCTAGAGTAGACCTGACGATAAAGCGGTTGTCCGCCAGCGCGGGCGTTGTCCACAGCAGGGTCAATAAAGCTCCTGCTAGCCACATTCTGTGTTTCACGGCAAGACACTCCTTCTGAATTCTCGCTTAACCAATTAGCGGCTGCTCGCCGCACCGCACACAGCATCCATGGATCGCCGACAAATGTTGTAAAATCAAAAACTTACGGAAAGTGCCGCGCGGCACCCAGCAAATGGAAAGAAGTGCCAAGATGCCAACCCGATCCTTAGGCTAATTAGTGTAAGAATGGGAAGCAAAGAAAGGGGGCAATCACCTGAAATCTCAGTAGGGTAAATACCTACTACTAACAATGTTCTCTGCGTTCTCGAGCCAGGCCCGCAGAAAAGGGGCGCCACTTTCCTAGATACCAGTACTGCGATAACTCTCTCCGAAGACGCTGATATCAAAATGGGATAATTATCGGCAACTAAGGTCTTTACCTGAGGGCCATTGAGGGAGTTTACTTGCTTGAGGGGACAGGTAATCGATGGTATTGCCATAACAGCCTCAGGTGTGGCCAGACGCGGAACGGTAGGAGCCGAGCCCTTCACTACCAGGAGAGAACCCATCATGGCGAAACGAAATGAAATGATCAATGAAACGAATCTAAATAATCAGGTCACGGAGTTGTCGCGGAGCGAAGCGCCGACAGAACTCCTACGAGAGCTTGTCGCGCACCTGCGACAGAACCGAACGCAACTGCGCGAGGAATGGGTCGGCAGTATTTCTCAGACGCGCCTGCTCACGGCGATGACGAAAGAGGAGATTTTTGCTGAAGCCACTTCCGTGTACGACAGTTACGTGGAAGCACTGGAGACGGAAACGTTTGAGGCGCTGCAGGCTTACGCGCGCAATCTCTCGGAACGCATCATTCCCCGAGGCGTCGAGACGCACGAAGTCGTGGGAATCGTGCTGTTATTGCGCGACGTACTGGCGCGCTCCCTCTTCGCAAAGTACCAGACAGATTTCAAGAAATTGAATCGCATTTTGGATGCGTATGAACCAGCGGCCAACCGCATTGCCAACACGGTGGCGGTCGGATTCGTGCAGGAACGCGAGCGCGTCATCCGCCAGCAACAGGAAGCTATCCGCGAACTTTCAACTCCTGTTTTGCAAGTCCGTGAGCGGCTGCTGATTCTTCCCATCATCGGGGTTATTGACCCACAACGGGCCCGGCAATTGACGGAGCAGCTGCTTCGCGGAATTCGGACCAACCGCGCCAAAGTGGTGGTGATTGACATCACTGGTGTGGCGGCGATGGACGTCACGGTGGCGAACCACCTAGTACAAACGGTGGAGGCTTCACGGCTACTAGGCGCGACGGTCATTGTCACAGGGCTTTCGCCAGAGATCGCGCAGACACTGGTGACGATTGGCGTGGACTTGGGGAAAATGAATACGGTGGGCGACCTGCAGGGCGGCATTGAGCAAGCGGAAAGACTATTGGGATACAAAGTGGCGACATTGGCGGAGCCGGAGACGCGTTAAGCAGATCGGAGGAAGGGCCGCGTG
>Ga0137359_10001224_pt1 | contig 20345 bp, 22 predicted proteins | sample Mad1_40_16metaG_FD_108281 | JGI IMG/M metagenome (GOLD analysis project Ga0137359, IMG submission 108281) | Vadose zone soil microbial communities from Angelo Coast Range Reserve, California, USA - Mad1_40_16 metaG | ecosystem: Environmental > Terrestrial > Soil > Vadose zone | place: USA... | reverse complement strand
CATTTCCACGATAACTGGGTGATTCGCAGGCTGGCGCCGGATTGCTGTCGCATCGAGCTTGCTTCCCTGCCCGATGAACGCGACGAAGAGCGGCTGCTTTACGCCATGGGCTGGGAAACTGCAAACATCCATCTGGGCAGCGCCAAGAAAATCAGCGCGGTAAGAAAGGATTTGGGCGCGCGGCGCGGCCGTTGGCTGCACAAGGCCGCAAAGGCCATGGCTGAGGCCACGCGAAAAGACTGGAAGATTTGGCGAAAAGCCTGGCAGGAACGGCACGGCGAAAATTGAGTGCCCGTAGGAGCGATGCCGGCTGCACTACTGTCCGGCTGTCCCAAGACTGTCCTTACGTTCAGTAGATTTCAGAGCAACGTTCTCCTATCGTGGGACATGTCGGCAATGACAAAACTTCTCGTAGCGCTCCTCACAAAAACAGGCATCAGCTGGTTCTTCAGCGGGGTGCCGGTGGAAATTCCGGCGTACTTCCTGCCAAACTTTCGAGTAGTGGAAATACAACATGTGACGGGCGCCGCGCGAAGGAAACTCTGACGCCGGCAACTAACTCCGCGAGCAGGCGGACGAGGTGGATATGACAGAGACCGAAGCATTCAAGGAATTTAAGCAGGGACTGGCACTGCTGCGCGACAACTTCGCGGACAAAGCGCTGACGCACATGCAGAAAGCGGCGCAGCTGGAAAAGAATAATCCATATTACATGTCCTACCTGGGAGTGGTGCTGGCGCGCTCCGAAGAAAAGTGGGCGGAAGCGGAAAAGCTCTGCGATAACGCGGTGCGCCTGAAGCGCAATCAAGCGCAACTTTATTTGAACCTGGCGGAAGTGTACGCGACGGCGGGCCGCAAGGACGATGCGGTGGAAACATTGCAAGCCGGATTGAAATATGCGCGCCGGGACGTGCGGCTGAATCTGGCGATCAATCGTTTGGTGGAGCGCCGGCCGCCGGTGTTTTCGTTCTTGTCGCGCAGGCATCCGCTGAACCGGCAGATCGGACGACTCCGTCACCGGACACTGGGAATGTTCGGCAATTCATAAAAGATTTTCCACCCCCCAAACACGGAAAGGGCGCCCTGGAGAAATCCTGGCGCCCTTTTTCGTTTTTGCAATTTTGATATTTGCGACTACGTGCGCTGCGTAGGCGGCGTGAAGGAGTAGGAATGCTGCATCCCCATTTCCATCAGTAACTTGATGCCAACGCCGTTGAGGCCGTTGGGCAGCGCGTCAAGGCGCACGACCTCAGCGAGATATTCGCGATTGGTGGCAGCGGGGTCGCGCGAATATGGCATGGTGACGAAAAGGCGCATGCCTAGTTCGTAGCCCGGTTCGCTGGTCTGGAAGAAAACGCCGCTGCGCGAAACGCTGGCGGATCCGCGCAGATCTTCGAAGTGCTCTTTCTCGGGATCGGACGGGCGAATGCGCATCAGTTGATTGATTTTGCAGCGGCGGCTGCCGCGGCGTTCTGCCTGGGAGGAACTGCGGGGAACCGGTGAATTGCCAGTTGTCTTGGTCATAATGTCTTGCGTGGCCATCAAGGACCGCCCTTTCACTCTACAGCCTTTACTGCGTGAAGTGTACGGACACCGACGGTGTGTTCCTATAGATGAGAAGTACCTAAAATAAGGGAAATGCGTTTGGGAATTTGCCGTTACGGAAGTACTAAGGGGGATTGGTACTTTTGCGGAGATGGCACATGAATATTGCGGAAATCGCGGAATTTTGCGTTGCGTGACGCGGACGGGGGAAATGTGCGATTCTCTTGCATCAAGTTGGTTCGAAACGAGGCAAAGGATGGAGCCGGATGCAGAAAAGATTTAAAGAACTGACGGAACGCGAAATTCTGGCGCTGGCGATTCAAAACGAGGAAGAAGACGGGCGGATTTATGGCGAGTTTGCGGATGCGCTGCGGGAAAGCTATCCGGCGACGGCCGACATGTTCGAAGAAATGCGCCAGGAGGAAGTAGGGCACCGGGACCGGCTGTTCGAACAGTTCCGGGAACGGTTTGGCGAGCACATTCCGCTGATTCGAAGGGAAAACGTGAAGGGATTTCTGGAGCGGAAGCCGCTGTGGCTGGTTCGTCCGCTGGGAGTGAATGCGGCGCGGAAGCATGCTCGAATGATGGAAATGGAAGCGGTGAGGTTTTACCAGCGCGCCGCGGATCGAGTGACACACGCCGGGACAAGAGAACTGCTTAATAGACTAGCCGATGAGGAACGAAAGCACACCGAGACTGCGGGAAACCTGGAAGAAAAACATTTAACGGAACATGCGCGGTTGGCAGAAGACGCGTCGCACAAGAAATTGTTTTTATTGCAGGTGGTGCAGCCGGGACTTGCGGGATTGATGGATGGGTCGGTGTCGACCTTGGCTCCGCTGTTTGCGGCGGCCTACGCTTCGCACAAGACGTGGGAAGCGTTTCTGGTGGGAATGGCGGCGTCGGTTGGAGCGGGAATCTCGATGGGATTTGCGGAATCGTTGTCCGACGATGGATCGCTAACCGGGAGAGGATCGCCGTGGATCCGCGGACTGATTATCGGAGGGATGACGACCGCGGGCGGATTGGGGCACACGCTTCCCTTTCTGATTAAGAATTTCCATGTGGCGATTACCGTGGCGATTTTTGTGGTGTGTGTGGAGTTGGGAACCATCAGTTGGATTCGGCACCGCTATATGGATACACCATTTTTGCAGGCGGCGTTTTTGGTGGTGGTGGGAGGAGTGCTGGTGTTTTTGACGGGAATATTGATTGGGAGTTCGTGAGGAAAGAACGTACAAAAAGTACGACGGTACAAAAGTACAAATGGATGATGCGTTGTGCTCAGTTTCAGCTGGCGGAAAAGTCGCCCAATTGTTTTGGGGTTCCTCGAAGATTAATTCTCTGTCCATTGGCAGTAGGTTTTTGCGGCAGTGATACAGACCAAGAAGAATCAGCGCGAACGGGACAAATAGCAGTGGTGTGGCTGCGGGGGTCGCAACCACTTGTATTTCGCATTCCGGGACGTAGGTCGCGAGGATGATGGCAGCAAAAAAGTAGGCCAGGACGAGCAAGGGAGAGTGGCTTTGGAAAGGCGGGTAGCTACAGGTGAAAGGAATTTTGCGTAGCCTGAGAATGGCAATTTCAATGATGAGGACGGAACACGCAATGAGCACGGAAGTATGCAGGATCGCGATAAAAAGTCCCCAGAGGTACAGCGTCGAGAAGAAAGTGAGCGGGGTAAGCCAAGAGAGCGAGAAAACCAGAAGAAGTGTGCGAGCGGTGGAACGGGTCTCGACGACTGCTGGATCAATCCAGAAACGGAAAATCCAGTTGGCCTGAAGATTAAGGGGGATTTCGAAGCTGAAGCGCGTGCCGACGATGACGCAAAAAGCGACGATCAATGGGATGGAGAGCATGTTGGCGGATAACGGCGTGACTTCGGATTGGTGGAGATGGATAGGGACGCCAGCCAACATTCCTGCCGAAGCCACGAGTGCGATGGCCAGAGAAAATAGCAGCACTTGTTGGTGCACCTCGCTGCGCCAGAGAGTCTGAAGAATAAAACGCCCAAATGCTTGTTGCGTTGGAGCCTTGAATACCGCGCGATAGAAGATTCTGCTGAGAGTTCCCGAGCGAAGATTGCCAAGCTTTGGGATCAGGGGAAGATCAGCGGATTCCGGAATTTTCTGGAATGATCAGCGGAAGCCGGCGAGGTAGGCGAAAATCGCGATGACTGGAGTTGCTACGAGAGCGGCAACGGCACGGAAAGCCATGTGCGAGAAGAAGGGATCGGCGCCGCGGCCCCAAAGCTTTTGAGAGAGGCCGAGGAACCAGACCGACGGTAGGGCGCCGAGGACGCGCTGAGTTCTCACCATGCCATCGAAGAGAAAGCCCGGAACGGAAAGGCTGCTGGCGACAAGAGCAAGGAGAAAGACGATTACGAAGAAGCGCGCAACGGTTGAAATGCGTCGCGAAATTCCATAAGGAAAAAGCGCCAGGAGGATGCCGGTTAGAGCAAAGACCAGACAGAAGGCCAAAACACCGGCGGCGATGACCGTGAGGGCGTGGCCAAGAAAGAAGCGCATGAAGACCGGCAGGCTGCCCTGCGAACCTACGACGACGATGGGAAATAGGACGATGGAAGCGGCGTTGACCACGATGGCATAAAGAGAAGCGATGGCGGCGATCGCGGCCAAGTTGGCGATAAAGATGTCGCGCAGCGAAATGGGAAGGTGAACCAGATTTGTAAAGTCGCGGCGGTCGGGAAAAATGGCGGTCCATTTCCAAAGAGTCGCAATACCAGTAATAGCCATCGAGAGAACAATGAAGAAATATTCGTCGGGTATGGTCGCTTCGAATGGATCAAATGCTCCATCGCCGCGCAAAAAACGAATCAGCGAACCATATTTTTCGAAGAGCAAGAGAGAGACGAAGAGACCGGGCAGCGCCAGGAGAATTACGGTAATGCCGATTCCGAGGTCGAGGTCGTCTGTGCCGAGCTCGCTGCCGCCGTGGAACATCCGCGACACGAACAGAGTGAGAAGACGGCGGAATGGATTCTGTGACAAGGCAGTGGCGGCAGGGCCAGAGCTGAGATGATCGTTCAACGTGGCGCCACCATTACGTTGACGATATCGCTAGCGATCTGGCCGGCGTCGTTGTCTTCCACCAATTGCACGAAAGCTTGCTCGAGAGTGGATTGACCGATCTGGCGACGGACTTCGTCAACGGTGGCATAGGCGAGCATGCGGCCTTGGCGAATGACGATGAGCTGGGAGCAGACTTTTTCAACGACTTCCAGCACGTGCGAGCAGTAGAATATAAATTTGCCCTTGCTGCTCAGAATTTGAATGAGATTCTTGACGACCATTGCGGAAGTGACATCGAGGCCCGAGAGCGGTTCATCCAACACAAGAACGTCTGGATTGTCCATGAGCGCTGCAATCAACAAGATTCTTTGCCGCATGCCTTTCGAATAGGCGCTCATCTGGACGTGCTTGTACGCACCAAGCGCGAGCAAGTCGAGAAGCTGGTCAGCCTTGGTTGCCAATGAGGTTTCAGACATTGCGCGAAGCGTTCCAACCATTTCCAGATATTCCCAACCGGTAAGGTGCGGATAGAGGTGGGGTTCTTCAGGCACGTAACCCAAACGCCTGCGATAGGCGACGAGATCATGCTGGATGTTGCGACCACCAAAGCGGACTTCTCCGTGAGTTGGTTGGAGTAAGCCGACCAACATTTTTACGGTGGTGCTTTTGCCGGAGCCGTTTGGGCCGAGGTAGCCGAGAACCCTGCCAGGATCGATTTGGAAACTTACATCTTGGACGGCGGGAACTGAGCCGTAGACTTTTGTGAGTTGTCGGGCCTCAAGCATCAATTCTCCACGGCTTTGCGGTCCCCACGGCTCCGAGCACACCCGTGTCTGACCCGCGCGGCAAATTATTAGACCCCGGTCGGGGGAAGAATGTTCCCAAGATCGAGGTTCCTGAGGGCTGTTACAGAAGTTGAACCATCACGATTCTACTCTCCGGCGGTGCGGGCGTTATTTTCTCGACGGCCAGGGCTGCGGCCGAAAAGTACGCTCGGAGGTGGTCCAGTCGATTGGAGAAGGACAAGAGAGCAACAACTGCAATTTTCCGACCCGCCAGACTTTGCTGGTAGCGGAGGTTTGTATCGATCGGGACCAACACAGCAAAAGCGGCTGCGCCGCCGCACTCCAAAGATGCATCGACATTGTGCTAGTCGTGGGATCGACTAGAGCTGGCGGCCACTTTTGGGGCTGCCCAGGTTGCGTTGGGGTCGGCGGTTTAGCCGTTTTCGTAGCGGTCGTGGTGACGAACCCAAGCCATAGGGGAGGCGAGGCTGGCTTCGTCGCGGCCTTTGGGGGTCAGGTCCAGGAAGTTGTAGGCGCCGAGCAAAATGTCGAGGCCACGGGCGTAGGTGGAGTAAGTGTGGAAGATTTCACCGTCAGAATTTTTGTAGAAGACGCTAAGGCCGGGAGCTTCTTCGCTGGGAAATTCCCTCTCGGCATAGTTGTATTGCACTTTGCCTTTGGACATTTTGTCTTTGGTGAAGGAAACGTGGTAATCGAAGTTGAAATCGTTTTGATTGGAAGAGACCCAGGGGAAATGCCAGCCCATGCGGTTCTTGAAGGATTGGATTTCGGGCATGGTGGCACGCGAGACCGCAGAAAAGGCAACGTCGCGTGCATTGAGATGGACGAGAGCGCCATCGAAGTGATCTCCGAGGAATGAGCAACCTGGGCAGCCCTGTTCCCAGCCGGAAGCCAACATGAAGTGATAGACGATTAGCTGGGCCTTGCTGCGGAATAGATCGGATAGCGATACTTTGCCGTCGGGGCCATCGAAGAGGTAATTCTTTTCGACTTTGACCCAGGGCATTTCGCGGCGTTTTGCGCTGAGGGAGTCGCGCTGGCGGGAAAATTCCTTTTCGGCTGTGAGTAGCTCTTTGCGCGCGGCGAGCCATTCTTTTTCGGATACCACTTTCGGATGAGCGGTCTTGCTTGGCTGCATTTGCGGTTGCATTTTCTTCTCCTTTTATCGTTTCGATCGAAATTCAACTTACGTTTTTTGCCGGTACCGCAGAGTCTAAAACGGCAGGTTGTGCGCGTTCCGAGTCAGGTGAGGAATATCGCTTGTCGCTCGTATCTAGTCCGCTCCTCGAAATGACGGCTGAAAACATAGGAAACGTCGTGATTTTGCAGATGCGCAAGAAGGCTCGCGAGATGATCGACCCCAAGCGCACATGCGACGCATTGCTACTTTTGGCCCGGGCCCCATGAAATGCTTGATGAAGAGGCTGTGGCCGTCGAACAGCTGCGAGAAGGTCACTTTTCCCGAAGGACCATCAAAAACGTAGTCCTTTTCTATTTTGACCCAAGGCAGAGTTCTTCTGTCGGCGTTCAGTTCGTCAATCAGCCGAGCCACTTCCTTTTCCTTGGCCACAAGGTGTTCGCGGGCCTGGAGCCATTCGGCTCGCGAGACGACTTTCGCATTTTCCACCTGCGTTTTTTGCAACGTAGCGTTCATTTTGTTTTCCAGAAATAAAATATCGAGGACTGGATAAAAACGGCGATCAGACAAACGGATTTTCGTCGGCGCTGGGACCGTAAATCGAGGGCACGGGAACTTCCAGCATGCGCAAGTAGACAGCTAACTGGCCGCGATGGTGATACAAGTGATTCATCATGATGGAGCGAATGAATGCGATGCGGGGAATGGACATTATGGTCCTGCCGTTTTTGGTGAGGCTCCAGGTGGAGTTAAGTTTGGCGTCGTCCATTTTGTTTATGGTGTTTTTGGCGTTGTTAAGGCTTTGCGAGAAAGTGTCGAGAACTTCCTGGCAGCTCTTAGCCTCAGCTTGCGCGAAGCTCGGCGCTTCGAAGGTGTCGCCGGCTGCGGCCGCCGCGACCCCGCCAGGCACGGCGGCGATGTGCAGAGCCAATTGGCCGAGTGAAAAGGCCTTGGGGTGAGGCTTCCAAGAGAGCTTGTCGCTGGGCACGCGTTCCAAAACGCGCTTGGTGGTTTGTGCCTCCTGATCGAGTTCCATCACGATCGAGTCCGCAATTCTCATAAATACTCCTTCTCTTTTCTTGATGTTGAAAAACTACCTCGAATCTCGCGCTATCAACCGTTCTGGTTTCGTTAATTCAGGCCCGACCGGCAAACCTTTCCGCAGAATGCCGGTATTCCTGCGTCAAGCGAGCGCGAGATTTTATTCTTCGCTTGAAATTGCTGGAGATTTCTCCTGCTTTGCTTTTCTTGCGCAGCTTGGTGGCGATCAGAGCAGTCAGGCCGCCAGTGGAGACGGTTCCAACGGCGATCAGAGCTAAATTTGCGATGCAGAATGGGCACATGGCTGCGACTCCTTATTGAACGGAGGCGGAGCGGGAGTTGGACGACTCGGCGCGCGACTTGATGCCAGACAGCATGTGCGCCCAGCCAGTCGAGACGCCCTTGCGCTGATCGTCGGTGAGCACGCCGAGAGCAGTGTGGCGAAATGTGATGAGGGTGCCGCCGTGCTGCTCCGCCAAGCGATATTGGAGATTGGAAAGAAATGGCGACGACGCGAAGAGCGGGCCGGTGATTTCGAGGAGCGTAGGGCGTTTGATGGCTTGGACATTGCCCCAGAAATGGCCGTTGGAGTCTCCGAGGTCGCGGTACCAGCGGCCGCCGGGCCACGGTTCGAGTTTCATCTGCAGGGATCTACCCTCGGGAGTTTCGTTGTAAGGGCCGAGTTGCTCGAGCAGCGCTTCGAATGTTTTTTCCAGCGACGCTTTTACGTGGACTTCCTGGATGATGTTGAGCATCAGGTCGTCGACGGATTTAATTTGCGAAGTCATTTGCGAAGTCATAGTTCCTCTCTGTTTTGAAATAAAGATTCCGCGAGCTCATTGCTGGTTGTCTTTGTCCGCACGTTCTGCCCGTTCCTTGATGCGATTGAGCTGGTGACTCCACAGGCGTTCGAAGGTGCGCGTCCATTCGTGCAGCGGGCGCAGGGCCTCGGCTTCGGTGCGATAGAGCATGTTGCGGCCGTCGCGTCGCACGGTCACCAGGCCGACGTCTTTGAGGACGCGGAGGTGTTTAGAGACGCTAGGTTGTTCGAAGCCCAGCGCAGTGACTATGTCCCCTACCGGGCGCTCCTGCAGGGCCAGGAAAGAGAGGATAGCGCGACGGCGAGGCTCTGCGACGGCGTTGAAGGCATCGGAAGTGGTTGCGGCGCGAGGCATGAGAGAAATATATACCCATACAGGAATATGTCAAGGACTTTTTTGTGCGCTAGCGGGTCTCAAAGGATGGTTCGTTAAGGCTGACGCTCGGCAGTGGGCTGCTGGCTGGCTTGTTCTAAAGTTTTGTCCAGTTGATCCAATTGCTCCTGCAGGGCGACGAGCTTTGCCTGCTCAGACCTAAGATCCTGAACAGACTCCGCTTCTTTGGCTTCCCATTCTTGTTCCGCGGCTTTTTGGGACTCCAATTCCCGCTTCGCGGCCGCAAGCATCCCTTCCACTTGTTTGCGATCGGCGGAGCCCTGGGAATCGTTCAATTCGGCTTCAGCTCGTTCGACCTCAGAGGCAAAGTGCGCAACGCCCGACCGAACTTCGGCCAGCTTGGAATGAACTACATCCAAGCGCCGCTGCGCGCCAGCGACGACCGTTTCCTGCAGCTGCGCGCGATAGAGAAGAATCTGAACTCTCTGCGAGGCCACTGTGGTGGTCTGCAGATCCTTCCGGAGTTGGCGCACTTCAACGAGCAGCGCCTGCAGGGTTTGCGACTCTGCTGAGGCGGTCTGGCCGACAGAAACGGTTGATGTCATAAGGAATCCGAGGGCAAGAAGGAATAGGCGACGCATTGAGAGCCTCCCGATCAAGAACTGGCCTGTTGATTCTAATCGGGATTCTAGTCGGAGTGGGCGGGAGCTGGGTATTGAGAGCGCCGCGGGAGGGCGGCGTGGCGTATGCGGGACTGGAAGCGGTCGAGATAGAGGTAAACGACGGGAGTGGTGAAGAGGGTTAGGAGCTGGCTGACGATCAGGCCGCCGACGATGGCGATGCCGAGGGGGCGGCGAAGTTCGGAGCCGACACCTTGGCCGAGAGCCAGCGGAAGAGCGCCTAACAGCGCGGCCATGGTGGTCATTAGAATCGGGCGGAAGCGAAGCAGGCAGGCTTGATAGATGGCGGCTTCCGGGGACTTCCCTTCCTGCATTTCGGCCTGAACGGCGAAATCGATCATCAGGATGGCGTTCTTTTTGACGATGCCGATGAGAAGAATGATGCCGATGATGGCGATCATGGAAAGTTCGGTGCCGGTGAGGCGAAGAGCGAGGAGCGCGCCGATGCCTGCGGAAGGAATCGTGGAAAGGATGGTGATGGGGTGGATGTAGCTTTCGTAGAGAATTCCGAGAACGATATAGACGGCACCGAGAGCGGTAAGCAAAAGAATCAGGTAATTCGAAATGGATTCCTTAAAAGCTTGGGCAGTTCCTTGGAAGCCGCCGTGAACGGTGGGCGGCACGCGAAGCTCGCGTTGCGCAGCTTCGATTTCACCGACGGCGGTGCTGAGCGCAATGCCGGGCGCGATATTGAAAGACAGGGTGATGGAAGGATAAAGCCCCTGGTGATTGACGGAGAGCGATGTGTTTGAGGGCTCGTAGTGAGCGAAGGAACTTAGAGGGATTACCTTGCCGGTGCCGGAAGGCACGTATATGTGATTGAGGGCTTCGGGACCTTGCGCGTAATTTTCAGAAACTTCCAGGACCACATGATATTGGTTGAGACCTTTATAGATGTTGGAGACTTGGCGCTGGCCGAAGGCGTCGCCGAGCGTGTTGTCAACGTCGGTCATGTTTACGCCGAGGCGCGAAGCGGTGTCGCGGTCAATAACCAGCGAACTTTGCAGGCCGCGGACCTGCTGATCGGTGTTGACGTCGTAGACGCCGGGAATTTTCTGGAAGCGCTGCATGAGAATCGGCGCCCAGTGGTTGAGTTCGGCTACGCTTTCGGCCTGAAGCGTGTACTGATACTGCGCGCCGCCGAAACGTCCTCCGATGCTGAGATCTTGAACGGCTTGCAGGAAAAGTTGCGCGCCGGGAATGTTGGCGGTTTTTCCGCGCAGGCGAGCGATGACCTGGTCGGCGCTGATTTTGCGTTCTTCGAGCGGCTTGAGCTGCGCGAACATGCGGGAAGTGCTGGTGCCGTTGCCGCCGCCGGTGAAAGCAGTGACGGTATCCACGGCGGGATCGGCCATGACGATGGCGTTGAACTGCTTGAGCTTGTCGGACATGGCAGCGAAGGAAATGTCCTGATCGCCCTGAATGTAGCCGTTGATGCGGCCCGTGTCCTGTTGCGGAAAGAGGCTCATAGGCGCCGCGTAATAGAGATAGCCGGTGAGTATGACCGTTCCAATGGTGAGCAGAAGAATCGCGAATTGGTGGCGGAGAACGACTCGGAGGGAGCGGTCGTAAACGCGCACGAGTGAATTGAAAATATTCTCCGCCAGGCGATAGGCGGGGCCGTGGCGGCGGTTAGGGTCGATGCGCAGAAAATGCGCGCAGAGCATGGGCGTGGCGGTGAGAGAAACGAAGAGCGAGACGATGATGGCTACGCTGAGGGTGACTGCGAATTCGCGCAGCAAGCGGCCGATGATGGTGGGGAAAAATAAAATGGGGATGAAAACGGCGATGAGCGAAGCGCTCATGGAAAGGACGGTGAAGCCGATTTCTTTTGCGCCAAGCATGGTGGCCGCGAAAGGCTTCATGCCGCCTTCCATGTGGCGGGCAATATTTTCGATGACCACGATGGCGTCGTCGACAACGAAGCCGGTGGAGATGGTGAGCGCCATCAAAGAGAGGTTATCCAGGCTGTAGCCGAACAAATACATCACGCCGAAAGTGCCTACGAGGGAGAGAGGCACGGCGATGCTGGGAATGATGGTGGCCCAGACGTTGCGCAGGAAGACGAAGACTACCAGGATGACCAGCGTGATCGAGATCAGGAGGCTGATTTCCACATCGTGAATGGAGGCACGAATGGTGGTAGTGCGGTCGATGGCGACGTTGAGATGCAGCGACGGAGAAATCGAAGCGCGCAACTGCGGAATAATGGCGTTGACGCGATCGGCGGTTTCGATCATGTTCGCGCCGGGTTGGCGGAATATGGCGAGAAGGACGGAAGGTTCGCCGTTGGATAAGCCGAGATTGCGAATGTCCTCTACCGAGTCGGTGACGTCGGAGACATCGCGAAGGCGAACAGGAGCGCCTGCATGGCCGGCAACAATCAGCGGCTGATACTCATAAGCTTTAAAAAGTTGATCGGTGTCGGTGATGGTCCAGGTGTGCGTAGAGTCAGCGACGGCGCCTTTGGCGAGGTTGGCGTTAGCGGATTGCAGACCTTTGCGAACCTGTTCCAGGCTGATGCCGTAGCTGTTGACGAGATTGGGATTTACAGCGACACGTACCGCGGGGCGCGAGCTGCCCCAACTGAAAACCTGGCCGACGCCTTCTACCTGGGCAAGTTTTTGCGCCAGGATGGAATCGGCTGCGTCGAAGATTTGCGGCGGCGGGATATTCGTTGAGGTCAGAGAGAGCAGCATGATCGGCGCATCGGCGGGATTTACTTTGCGATAGCCGGGTTGGCCGGGAAGGTCGGCAGGAAGCTGACTGCGTGCGGCGTTAATGGCGGCTTGAACGTCGCGAGCGGCGGCGTTGATATCGCGATTCAAATCGAATTGCAGAACGATGCCGGTGTTGCCGAAGCTGCTGGAGGAAGTCATCTGCGTGACCCCGGCGATGCGGCCGAACTGGCGCTCGAGCGGAGTGGCTACGGAGGAGGCCATGGTTTCCGGGCTGGCGCCGGGTAGGCCTGCGCCGACGGCGATGGTGGGAAAATCGATTTGCGGGAGCGGCGCGACAGGGAGAAAACGGAAAGCTACAACGCCAGAAAGAAAGATGGCCATGGTGATCAGCGTAGTAGCGACGGGACGCTTGATAAAGGGAGCGGAGAAATTGGAGGAAAAATTCACGCTCTAGTCTCCGTAGTGCTCCACAGCGGGATCGTCGATGGGATTGCCAAAGCCGAATGAAAAACGGCGGGAGAGCCAATCGAAGGCCAGATAGACGACAGGCGTGGTGTAGAGGGTAAGAATTTGGCTCAGGATGAGGCCTCCGACGATGGTGATGCCCAGGGGCCGACGAAGTTCAGAACCGACGCCGGTGCCGAGCGCGAGCGGAAGTCCGGCCAGAAGCGCGGCCATGGTGGTCATCATGATGGGACGGAAGCGGAGTAAGCAGGCTTCGTAAATGGAATCGAGTGGAGACCGGCCTTCGTTGCGCTCAGCGTCGAGAGCGAAGTCAATCATCATGATGGCGTTTTTCTTGACGATGCCGATGAGCAGAATGATGCCGATGAGAGCGATGATGCTGAACTCTGTTTTGCACAGCAAGAGAGCGAGAATTGCGCCAACACCGGCGGAAGGCAGCGTGGAGAGAATGGTGATGGGATGAATGAAGCTTTCGTACAAGATGCCGAGAACGATGTAGACGGTGACGAGGGCGGCCAGGATCAGGATGGGCTCGTTACCGAGGGAGCGCAGGAACGCGGCGGCAGTGCCTTGAAAGGTCGCCTGAATACTGGGCGGCATGCCGAGGTCGGATTTGGTGCTATTGATGGCGTTGACGGCGTCACCGAGGGAAGCGCCGGGAGCTAGGTTAAAGGAAAGTGTGACGACGGGAAATTGGCCTTGATGATTGAGCGCGAGGGCGGCCGGCGAGGTGGTCACAGAAGTGAAGGCGCTGAGCGGAACTTGCGTGCCGTTGGAAGAATGGACGTAGATATTTTTCAGCGAGTCGGGAGCCTGCTGAAATTGCGGATCGGCCTCCAGGACGACGTGATACTGGTTTAGCTGAGTATAAATGGTAGAGACCTGGCGCTGACCAAAGGCGTCGTAGAGCGTGTTGTCAATATCCGCGGGCAGGATGCCGAGACGCGAAGCCGAATCGCGATCGATGGTGAGACTGACGAGCAGGCCACCGTTGAGCTGATCGCTGGCGACGTCGCGAAGCTCGGGAAGTTTCTTCAAGCGATCGATGAAACGCGGAACCCAATAAGCAAGTTCTTTCGAGTCTACATCCTCCAGGCTGTATTGAAATTGCGTGCGGCTGACACGATCCTCGACAGTGAGATCCTGCACCGGCTGCATGAAGAGAGTGATGCCGTCGATTTTATCGAGCGTCGGCTGCAGGCGGCGAATGACATCGGAAGCGCTGATCTTGCGAACGGCAAGAGGCTTAAGGTTGATTTGAATGCGGCCGCTGTTGAGCGTGCTGTTGGTGCCGTCGATGCCGATGAAAGAGGAGAGGCTTTCGACGGCGGGATCCTTGAGGATGGTGTCAGTCAGAGATTGTTGACGATCGCTCATGGAGCGGAAAGAAATGCTTTGCGGAGCTTCGGAGACGCCGAGAATGACGCCGGTGTCCTGTACCGGGAAAAATCCTTTGGGAACATAAACGTAGAGCAGGATGGTGCCGACGAGCGTGGCGACGGTGATGAGAAGAGTGATGGTGCGAAAACGCAAAACGAATTTAAGAGTGCGGCCATAAAAAGCAATGACAGAGTTAAAGGCGTCTTCGCTCTTGCGATAGAACCAGGTTTCTTCCTCTTCTTTCTGATGGCGAAGAAGTTTGGCGCACATCATGGGAGTAAGTGTTAAAGAGACAAAAGCGGAGACCAGGATGGTTACCGCGAGGGTGATCGCAAATTCGCGAAAGAGACGGCCGACGATGTCGCCCATGAAGAGCAGCGGAATGAGAACGGCGATGAGTGAAACGGTGAGAGAGAGAATGGTGAAACCGATTTGCTCGGAGCCTTTGAGAGCAGCTTGCAGTGGAGATTCGCCTTCTTCGATGTAGCGGCTGATGTTTTCGATCATCACGATGGCATCGTCCACGACGAAACCAGTGGAAATGGTGAGCGCCATGAGGGAAAGATTGTTGAGGCTATAGCCAAGCAAATACATGACGCCGAAAGTGCCGATGAGGGAAAGTGGAACGGCGACGCTGGGAATGATGGTGGCGCGAATACTGCGAAGGAAAAGGAAGATGACCATGACCACCAGGCCGACGGTGAGCATCAATTCAAACTGGACGTCTTCGACCGAGGCGCGAATGGTTCCAGTGCGATCGGTAAGGATAGAGACGTTGACGGCGGCCGGAAGTCCGGCTTGCAGTTGCGGAAGAAGCTTCTTGATGCGGTCAACGACGCCGATGATATTCGCGCCGGGCTGACGCTGGATGTTCATCAATACGGCAGGCTGCTGGTTCGCCCAGGCCGCTTGCAGAACGTTCTCAACACCGTCGGTGACGGTAGCGACATCGGCAACGCGAACCGGACCACCGTTGCGATAGGCGATGATGATGGGGCGATAAGTTTCGCCGCTCAGCAACTGGTCGTTCGCGCCAATGGTGTAGGACTGTTGCGGCCCGTCAAAAGTGCCTTTGGCTTGATTGACGTTGGCGCTATTCAGTGCGGTGCGAAGATCTTCCAAACTCAGACCGTAGGAGGCCAGAGCGGTAGGGTTGGCTTGAATCCGGACGGCGGGGCGCTGGCCGCCACTGATGCTGACCAGACCGACACCCGGTAACTGCGAAATTTTCTGCGCGAGCATGGTGTCGGCAAGATCTTCGACTTTAGAGAGCGGCAGCGATTTCGAAGTCAGCGCGAGGGTAAGAACCGGTGCGTCGGCTGGATTGACTTTACTGTAGATGGGAGGATTTGGGAGACCCAGAGGCAAAAGATTCGAAGCAGCGTTGATGGAAGCCTGAACTTCCTGCTCGGCGACGTCGATATTCAGATCGAGATTAAATTGCAGGGTGATGACGGAGCTGCCAAAGGAGCTCGTCGAGGTCATTTGATTTAGGCCAGGAATTTCGCCGAACTGGCGTTCGAGAGGAGCGGTAACGGAAGAAGCCATGACGTCGGGGCTGGCGCCTGGGTAAAACGTTTGAATTTGAATAGTCGGATAGTCCACCTGAGGAAGCGCGGAGACCGGCAACTGGCGATACGCCACGAAGCCAACCAGGAGCACGCCAACCATCAAGAGCGTGGTTGCTACTGGCCGCAGAATAAACGGCCGGGACGGACTCATGGCTTGGCGCCTCGACTACGACGTGCCTGGGCATCGGCTGGCGGAGTTGTTTTGGGAGAGGAAGATTTTGAGTAGGTTGGAGTGGTCGGCTGGGCGGCAGGCGCCTCAGATGCGGAAACAGGAGCGGCCGGCGCCTGATTCGGAATGACCTTAGTGCCGTCCTGCAATTTATCCTGGCCGTCAGTCACAACCAGATCGCCGGGCTGGAGTCCGGCGCTAACGCCGATAATCCCGCCGTTGGTTTGAGCCACGGTGATGTTATGGATTTTGACGGTATTGCCATCGCCGACCACATAAACGTAGGTGCCCTGGGGTCCACGCTGAAGTGCAGCGAGTGGAATGAGGCTGAGGTTGTGCCTGGTATCCACAAGAAGATGGGTGTTGACGAACTGATTAGGAAAGAGGCTGCTGTCGTCGTTGTTGAATATGGCTTTGAGCTTGTAAGTGCCGGTGGTGACATCAATTTGATTGTCGATGGTGAGGAGCTTGCCGCTGGCAATTTTATCGGTGTTGTCGCGGTCGAACGCCTCGACGGGCAGATTGGCAGCACCTTTGCGCAATTTATCGAAGACCTGGGGCAGTTGATCCTGCGGGAGCGTGAAGATCACAGCGATTGGCTGAATTTCGGTAATGATCAGCAGTCCATTGGTGTCCGTGGCGTGGACGATATTGCCAGGATCGACGAGGCGAAGGCCGATGCGTCCGGAAATGGGGGCCGTGATTCGTGAGTACGTCAGCTGAAGTTTGGCATTATCGATTTGCGCCTGATCGGACTTGATCGCGCCGTCGAACTGACTGACGGAGGCGCCTTGGGTATCGAGCTGCTGCTTTGGGATAACGCCTTCCTGATACAGCAGCTTGAAACGTTCCAGATTCACCTCGGCGTCTTTGCGCTGAGCGACGTCTTTGGCGAGCTGGCCTTGCGCTTGCTCCAGTTGAACCTGAAAGGGACGCGGATCGATTTCGGCGAGCAGGTCGCCGGCCTTTACGAATTGCCCCTCCTTAAAAGCGACGTTGATGAGCTGTCCATCCACCCGGCTGCGGATGGTAACGGTGTTGAGAGGCGTGACGGTGCCAAGACCGTTTAGATACACGGGAAGATCGCCTTTGGTAGCAGTGGCGACAACGACCGGAACGCTGAAATTTCCTGGACCGGATGGCCTACCGGAGCGGGGTTGGCCCGGAGCGCCGGCGGCGGGATTTTGCGAGGTTTTCGAATGCGAAGAGCGGTAATACCAGAAACCGGCAATCGCCAAAACGGCGACCACCAGCCAAACCCAGGCGCGACTTCCGGCAGCGCGGGATCGCGGCGCATCATTCGCCGAACTGCGTTGCGGCGGCGAAGTGCGTTCGGGGTCAGATAATTCCAGCGATTTCAGTTGGCCCATCCTTTAACTCCTCAGAGTGTAGCGTTTACGCGGAGAGCCAGCCAAGTGATAGTAATCGCTCGAAGACGATCACGAAGGCTCTATTCTCTAGACGCAGTCCGACCTTATCCGTATGGTACGCACTCATTAAGACGATTTGCGCGACAAAATGGTTACTAAGGACTGGACCGGGCCGGCGCCCATTCGATCGCAAGCTGATGAATTTATTGCATTTCGAGGAGATCGTAGTTCGAATGGCAGAGTTCTACTCAAAAAAGGCGACAATTCCGGTAGACTACGCAGGCATGTCCCGGTGTGTTGGCGCAATGCCACGCCGGAACAGGCGAGCGGGACCGGGGGAACCGATGCTTAGAGGAATCTTGCTGGGAATCATTCTGGGTGTCGCGGCTCTAGCTGTATCTGTATATTTGTATTTTGCTATGGGCCACGCACCGGTGGCTGTTACGGCGGCGGAGATGCCGTTTGAACACACGTTTGCGAGACTCGGGCTGCATGCCTATCTGGACAAACTGCCGCATCCAGGACCGCAAGTACCGGCGGACGAGAAGAATCTGATCGAGGGGGCAAAAGTCTATAAGGAGCATTGCGGGGTGTGCCACGGTTTGCCAGACGCGCAAAAGACGATGATTGCGCAGGGGATGTCGCCCAAACCTCCACAACTGTTTAAGGGCACGGGCGTTACAGATGATGAGCCCTGGGAGAGTTATTGGAAGGTGGAAGGCGGGCTTCGTATGACGGGGATGCCCGGCTTCAAGGACCAGTTGACGGAAAGCGAAATCTGGCAGGTGGTACAACTGGTGAAGAATGCGGACAAAATTTCTCCCGCGGTGAGGGCGGAACTGACGGGAGCGCCGGTAACGATGGCAATGCCGAGCGCGCCGGCCGCAGCGGCGAAGAAATGAAGACGGGCGAAGACTAAATGGTATGCATACAAAGCCGCGCCACAATCATCTAACTTCATCATGCAAAAAGGAATTGTGGTCTTACTGGCGGTGGTCCAAACCGTTCTGCTGGCCGCGCATTTTTTTGTTTATGAAACCTGGATCTATTTCTGGGAACCGGCGGGCGCTGGATGGATGGGCCGCCGCACGATGGCGGTGTTGTTACTGGCGCTGAGTTTTGTTGCGGCTTCCCTGCTGTCGTTCAAATATTGGAATAGCGTGACGAGGGGGTTTTATCGGGCTGCGGCGATCTGGCTGGGCTTGTTTAATTTCTTGTTTTTGGCCAGTGTGGGGACGTGGCTGACGGCGGTGGCAAGACTCACGCTGCGCGCTCATTGGAATAACCGTGTGATGGTCGGAGCGTGGTTCGCAGCGGCAGTGGTGGCGGCAGTCTGGGGAATGATCAACGCCAGCGTGACACGAGTCCGTCGAGTGAAAGTGAGCTTGCCGAATTTGCCGCATGCATGGCAAGGGCGTACCGCGGCAATGATCAGCGATTTGCATCTCGGACATGTGCGTGGAGCAAACTTTGCGCGAAACCTTGTCGCGCGAATTCGCCAGTTGCGGCCGGCGATTGTGTTCATGGCCGGCGATCTTTACGACGGGAGCTATGCTGATCTGGACGCGCTGGCGCGTCCGCTGCGCGGGTTGAATGCACCGCTGGGCAATTTTTTTGTGGCAGGAAATCACGAAGAGATGAGGAATTCCGGCGCGCACCTGCAAGCGGCAAAAGATGCCGGATTGCGCTTATTGAACAACGAAAAAGTGGTGGTGGATGGAATGCAGATTATCGGCGTGCACTATCACGAAGCTTCGCATCCGGAGCGATTGAATGCCGTGCTGGAAAGCGCTTTGATCGACCGCGAGCATGCCAGTGTGCTGCTGGTGCACGCGCCGGACCAACTGGCGGTGGCGGAACGTGCGGGGATCTCGCTGCAGCTATCGGGGCATACGCATCGCGGGCAGTTTTTCCCGTGGACCTGGCTCACCAAGCGAATGTACAAGCAGTTTACCTACGGGCTGCAGAAATTTGGGGCGATGGTGGTGTACACGTCGAGCGGAGCGGGAACGTGGGGACCGCCGTTGCGAGTGTGCTCGCATCCGGAAATCGTGCTGATTCAATTTGTGTGACCGTGGGGCAGGAGAATCGGTCGGTCGCGCGCTTAATCAGCCCGCGTGACGCGCAGATGCTTCGCAGACGTGAATGCATCGATGCCTTATATCCCCATTCGGATGCGCTGCAGTTCCGCGACGTTGAAGATGCGGGCGTTAGTTGAACTCAGATGAGGGCGACGCCAAATGTAGGATGGCGGGAATCAGATGGGTGCCGAGACTGGCCTTGTCGAGACAATTTGCCGCGCCGTAACTGCCAGCCAGAGCTTGCGTCTCTGGGTCATTCCAAACCGAAATTGCCATAAGGCGCGCTTTTCCGAGGTTTAACCGCGAGCGGAACTCGCCGGGAGTGATCCGTTTGCTGTCGGACATGTGTAAATCCAAAATAACGATCTGCGGTTGCAACTCCTGAATCATGCGGATGGTCTGGGCGAAGTCCGTGGCTTCTCCCACCAGATTAATTTCAGGATGATCCATGAGAAGACGTCGGATCGCGCGTCGCACCAAGTCTGAATCGTCCGCCAGAAGCACCGTTATCGGCATAACCGTTGCTCGATTCTGTTTAGCGCCGCACTTAACCTGACAAATTGCGGTGACGTGTCGTACGTAGGCACGAAACAATTCGTTGAAACCGGAGCGGCGGACGTAGACCATGATACTGCAGATTCCGGTGGGCCGACGCCAGCGGCGCGGGCGACTGAGGTCCGTAGGCTGGTGTTTCAATCGCGACTACGCGCAGTCCAGCGCAAACTGGATCCCAGGCCACCGGTGGAGACACCATGACCGGCCCGAATTCCGCGCACGAACTCCTAACCTACGAACTCTTAAAAGAAAAGGAAAGTCACTTTTTGGCTGACCATTTGCCGATGCTGGTAAGGATAGGCGACGCCGATGGTCGGCGGTGGGAAAATGGTCCACAGTAACGGCCGGCGCAGGAAGCGCGCCGAAAAGGGGCTGCGTGAAGTACTGTATTCTTCGGAACGCCTGAAAATGGCGGCGAAAGAAAATCGCGACAAGTTTTACCGAACGCAGGAGGAGTCTCCCTTATGGTAAATCGAAGAACCAGAGAGTTTCCTCGCGGCGTTCGGAATGACGGTGCGCAGTGCTAGCTATCGCAAGGTAAAGAAAGTTTAGTACTAGCTAAAGGCTGTCGAAAAACCCTTGGCCTAAGTCCTTGACTGACGCGAATAGCCGAGGGGCGTACGTGGCGGATCTGAAGATTCACGCCCCGATGCTTCCGCGAAATCCTCAAAAAGATG
>Ga0137359_10001221_pt1 | contig 20393 bp, 24 predicted proteins | sample Mad1_40_16metaG_FD_108281 | JGI IMG/M metagenome (GOLD analysis project Ga0137359, IMG submission 108281) | Vadose zone soil microbial communities from Angelo Coast Range Reserve, California, USA - Mad1_40_16 metaG | ecosystem: Environmental > Terrestrial > Soil > Vadose zone | place: USA... | reverse complement strand
CCCTACGAGCGGGTCTGGCATTCTCAAATCAATAGGTGGGGTCCAAAGGTCGGGCCGCCTAACAAATCCTTGGACACGAGCGGCGGGAGCGTGTTTCTCAACTTGTTTGGTGGGGTGCTTTGATTCGCGCCACCGCGTCAACTCAACCGTTATGCGCTTATTGCTGATAAGAAGAGAACTCTTCATATATCTGCTCTTAGTATCCTTCCTGAGCGCTTGTTCCACTGCTGTCACAACCAGGCAATCGCCTGAGTACGCGACAGCCAGCGCCGAGGACCTGAAGCTAGACATCGAACCAAAGTTACAATCGATCCTTCCCAAGGGATGGTCGCTCAAACGGATGGGGAACACCTTTGAACTTACCAGAAGCCAAAAGCTCTGGGTTTATAACCCGATGCAAAGACCGGTTAGAGAGAAGCTGGAAGATACGGTTAGAAACGCAGGCACTGAAGTGTACTTCACCCTGACTTTGCGCTTTGAGCCATTGTTGAAGAAAGAAGAATACGAAACATTCAAGAGACAAAGGGCAGCGTTCGAAAAGATCGTTAACGAAGGCGCTCGCAGCATAGACGAATGGTCGGGGCGTAACCGAATTTCATAAACACAAACTCCCTGTTTATTTCACGGATCGCTATAGCATTTACGCTGACAAGCCGGACGGCTTTCCTCAGAAAGTTTATCCTGAAGCAGCGGCAGTCGAATGTAACCAAGCTATCGCAGCACTCGACAAGCTCTTTAATAGGTATGAACCCGTATCGCGGAAGAATAGCGATTTCCAGGTGCGCACATAACAATTCGTTGGACGCGAGGCGCGATCGCGCGTTTCGAAAGTAACTTCTCTGATTCAAAGTTGTCGCTCGCGCGCCGCCGCGTCAACTCAACCGCTAGGCGCTAGATTGATATGCAGCAAAGAATGCCAGTTGTCCGCCAAGTGTATCGGATCTCATTGATCCCTCAGTTGACGGCCATTGTAGGACTCGCGCTCCTGACTTACGCGATCTTTCCACGATTTGGGTTCTTCCGGGCCAGCTTTATCGCGGCACTGGGATATCTGATTTTCTGTCGCCTTATGCGTTCCGTGTTGACGCGCGATCACATTCTCGGAATGAGGGCCTACCAAGCGCAGCACTTCGATGACGCTATTTTGCATTTCGACAATAGCTATCGGTTCTTTTCGGCGCACCGTAAGCTAGACGGGTGGCGATCACTGCTCCTCGGCGTTGCTAGCCGAAACCCGTATCGCATTATTGCTCTTTGCAACAAGGCCTATTGCTATGGGCAAACGGCGCGTGGCCCAGAGGCCATTAAGCTGTACGAGCAGGTCCTCAACGAGGATCCAAACTGCATGTTGGCCCAAGCATCGTTGACTATGCTCCGCGCAGGATCGGCCGGAAGCAATGAACCTCCCGCGCCTAACAATTCGTGACGCGAGGCGCGATAGCTCGTTTGTCAAGTAGTGCTTTATTTTTCACGTTGTCTCTGGCGCGCGCCCGCGTCAACTCAACCGTGCGACAGCTTGCGCGTACTTAGGTCTTCCCTATACTGAATCTTTCGAAAGGAATTCTAGATGAGCAGCGAACATGAGAGCATGATGGGCATCCTCAAGTTGTATGAGTTGCGTTCTGAGGAAACCATGCGCAAGGCGCGTGATTGGTTCGCCACAGGCTTCTATCCCGAGAGCGCACAAGACATCCTGGATGTCCTTGTCAGCGAACATAGCGCTGATTTTCGGATGGTCGCTTCGTATTGGGACATGGCTGCGGCGTTCGTCATTTTCGGAGCTATCAATGACGAGATGTTCAATGCCATAAACACAGAACACGTCGCGGTCTATGCCAAGCTTGAGCCTTTCCTGGCCGATCTGCGTGCGATGCCGGGCGTGCCGCCGTATTTATATCTCAAGCACCTTGAGCCGGTGGTGCTCCGCATTCCTAGCGCTGAAGAGCGAGTGGCGGCAATGCGGCGGTACATGAAAAGTCGGAAGGAATCGCAGGCAGCAGCGAAAGTCTGACAGTAAAGCGGCTCGCTTCGGATACGGCGCTGTCGAACAAACCGTTGGAGCGGAGCGCGGGAGGGTCTTTCTTAACGTGTTTGGTGCGGCGAAGGTTGAATGTAATCGCCGCGCCCGGTCAACTTAACCGTTGGGGCGGCTACTTGGGTTCTTGACGAATACGTGGATTTGCTGAAACATTATCTTCCGCTGGTATCAACCTTCAAACAAAGGAAGTCTAATGAAACGATCAATCATCGCTTTAGCGCTGCTGACGTTAATAGTTACGTTTGCTTTTGGTCAGATGATGCGAAATGACTCAGTTGAAGCGCAGATCGTGGCGCTTGAAAAAAGTGCGTTTGAAGCGTGGAAGAACAAGGATAGAAAGTTCTTCGAGGACCACATGTCCGAAGCCGGCCAATACCTCGACGCTAATGGAGTAGGAGGGAAAGCACAGTACGTGAAGGCAATCATAGATAATAATTGCACGGTGAGCAGTTACTCGTTAGACAATACTAAAGTCACGATGCTGAGCAAAGATGTCGCTTTGCTGACATATCGATACGCTTCCAATGTCGTCTGCGGGGGCAATCCAGAGGCGAGCCCACTGTGGGCCTCCACCGTATACATCAAGCGCGGGGGTAAGTGGTTAATCGCGTTTCACCAGGAAATACCCGCTGCGCAGGCGAAATAGTTACGCCCTAACAGAGGAGAGATCATAATGAAGAAAGATAGCACGACACTCTATGATATTCGCCCGCGCCCGGTGAATTCGATCGTTAGATACCAGCGATTATTCATTGGGTCAGTTGCAACTGAGCAACTCATGCTGAACTTTGCAACTGGCGATGGCGTTATACCCCGTAGAGATCCGAAGCGAGGTTGGCGCCTCAAAAGCTCGTTATTCCTGACGAACCTTGTTCCCGAGGAGGCTTACTCGCCGAAAGGGGTAAGGAATGAAACCGCGAGCCGCAATGTTTCTCATCCCGGTGTTTATTCTCGTTTCTCCGCAGGTTATCACCCAACCCTCCGAACCTCGGAACCCCGCGCAATTTACGCAAAGTGCCAAGGCGGATCCGAATGATCGAAAAGCCGGCGAGATCATCATCGAACCGGCGTCGCTGACGACACCTAATGGCGAGACAATTACCTTCGAGTTGGGTACGTTGTACGTACCGGAGAATCGTTCTGATCCAAGAGCCCGTATCATTGGTGTAGGATTCGCGCGCTTTCGCCTGCCGCATTCTACTGGCGTGCCTCCAACCTTTCACCTCGACGGTGGTCCCGGCGCTTCCTTTTTGGAAGGACTGAAGCCAGGTGACAACAAACAGCCCATGCCTGGCATTGATTTGTATCGCAGCATCGGCGACGTCGTGTTCATCGATCAGCGGGGTTTCAGTGATCGCGGGGACGTTATGAAGTTCAAATCCAGCACCACTGGTCATCCGCTCGATTGACCGCTTAGTCTCGCCCGCGAAAGCGATGGCTACGCCGCGATGTCACAGGCCGCCGTTGGCGCATTCACTAGAAGGGGGTTCGATCTGCGCGGCTACGACATCAAGGAGTGCGCAGATGATGTAAACGACCTGCGAAAAGCGCTGGCCTATGACCAAATCATTTTGGTGGGCCAGAGCTTCGGATCACAATGGAGTTTTGCCGTCATGCGTCGCCACCCCGAAATCGTGGCGCGAGCGCTCCTGCTGGGAGTTGAACCACTCGATTTTGGTTATGACATGCCGTCGCACGTGCTGGCTGCAGTACAGCGAATGTGGTGGGAAGCCGAAAAGGATCCACAACTGAAACCGTACTTGCCAATGGGTGGACTGATGGCAGCGGCAAGAGAGGTCGTGAGGCGGCTTGAAGCAGCGCCCGCGCAGGTGAAGGTGAAGAATGAAAAGACCGGCGAGACGATAACGATCAGCCTGGGTAAGGAGGACTTCCAAAGAACCTTTGCCACAGAAAAGGGCGGAGACGAACCGGCTTTTGTTCTCTCGCTTTATTACGGACATTATGATGACTGGGCGCAAGCGGCACTGAATTTCCGGCAGGTTCGGGAGGCGGAAGAAGTAATTATCGGTCCGCTGATTGATACGAGTCTCGGAGTCACCCCCAGGAGAGAGTACTTGTTGCGAACTGATCCGGCGATGGAATTCCTGGGACAATGGGATTCTCGAAGCTATCTCGAGACTGCCGGAATCTGGCCAAGTAAGGACGTGGGTGACGAATTTCGCAATGAGATCGTTAATCACATTCCTGTGGTCTTTGTGGAAGGAGATTGGGACACTTCGACGCCAATCGAGAATACCTTGAGTGTGGCGCCCTACTTCCTTAAGGGACGAGTGCTGATTGTGGAGCATGGAAAACATTCCGCGCTAAAGCGGATCGTCGAAGACGCACCCGAGATAGTAACCGCACTGATGGAGTTTGTGCGGACTGGCAATACGGCCAACTTGCCAACACGAATGACACTACCGGTGCCGAAGTTTGAAGTGCCCAAGTTCCCACCGCCGAACAAGTCGTTTCAGGTGAGCCGCGATTGAATGCTTCTCAACTTCAAAGATAGAATCGAAGGCTGCAGGTTGCTTGCGCGGCCAGCTGAACTCTGACGTTGGGCGTTTGCCCCTTGCTGAAAAATCACTGTCGCACTCAGCAGCATAGGGTATCGTAATGGCCTTATGGAGGTGATAGAGGATGTATTGTTCAACTTGCGGTGTGGCTGTCGCGCAGGGCTTAAGCTACTGTAATTATTGTGGCGCAATGTTGAATGGGGTGAAAGGCGATCACGTTAGCAAATCATCAGAAGTTAAACCTGAATCCCTCATAGCGGCGATGGTAGCGGTCTTCGTCCTCGGCCTTGTAGCTATCACGATGCTAATGGGAATGATGAAAGTAGTGCTCAACTTATATATGGGGCAGATTCTCGCTTTCACGCTGCTGAGCTTTTTGATAATGCTTTCGCTCGAAGGCGTGTTTGTTCGGCTATTATTGCGTCGCAGGCGTGGCACTGAAGAGGCAAACGATACTGTGCTATTGAAGGGGCAAGCAACAAAAGAGCTTGACGTGGCACAGGCGCGAGTGCTGCCAGAACCCGTGCCCAGCGTGACCGAGCATACTACCCGCGCGTTTGAGCGGATCTACAACGAGCGCACCTCAAAATGAAGCCATGTTGATCTCAGTCGTTGTACCTGCTTTCAATGAAGGAGGTTACCTCGGCGAAACGCTCGCCAGTCTTAACCGAGCAAAGGCTTTCCTGCAGGACGAAGGGAGATCGTCCGCAGAGATTATCGTGGTTGATAACGACAGCGATGACTCGACGGCCGATGTCGCGCGTGCTCTGGGTGCTGCGGTCGCACGAGAGACGCAACACAACGTTGCGAAGGTACGCAACTCTGGAGCGAAACTTTCCCAAGGTGATGTCCTCATTTTTGTTGACGCTGACACAATCGTCCCGGACAAATTGTTGTCGCGCATTGTTGAGGCGATGTCAGACGCTACCTGTCTTGGCGGAGCGGTTGATACGGATTACCGGCCGGCGAAGCTCACGGTAAAGATTTACCTGCGGTTTTGGAGAATCCTCGGCAAGTTAACAGGAATGGCGCAGGGCGCTACTCAGTTTTGCCGGCGGGACCTGTTTTTTGCGTTGAATGGCTATGATGAAACCCTCTTTATGGGAGAGGACGTAGATTTTCATTGGCGCCTAAAGCGAATTGCGAAACGGCAGAAGGCCAGCGTCGTTTCTATCGAGGACCTAAGAGTCGTTCCTTCTACGCGGCGCTTTGATCAGTGGCCACTCTGGCGCACGTTGGTCTGGACAAATCCATTGTTCATTCTGCTCTTTCAGCGAAGCAGAACATGCTGGCACGCCTGGTACAAAGCAGCACCACGATGAGATCGCCGGCTGCGCCCAACTCAATTGGATCGGACCGCGGATACATGATTGTTGCCTGATGACTGCGCCGCACTGAATCTGGTGTTCCGGGCCGGTGACGCGTGCTTGAAGGTGTCTTGAGAGAATCCTGCTGATGTTTGCAGCGCGGCGCCTCCCGTCCGGCATCGTGCCTCGGAGAAGTCACTTGACGATCGAACCTATAACTTTGGAAGGGCGTCACGTTCGACTCGATCCGCTCTCGCTGTCTCATCAGGAGGCGCTTGTCAGGGCCTCCACAGATGGCGAGCTTTGGACTCTGCCTTACACTGTTGTTCCCTCAAAGGAGACAATCTTCGAGTACATCAGGAAGACGCTTCAGGCGCAGGAGCAAGGCCTTGAGCAACCGTTCGCAATCGTGGATCTGCACCGCACTGCGATTGTCGGTTCAACTCGTTACACACGCATAGACGCGGAGAACAGACAGCGCGAGATTGGGTATACCTGGCTGGCGAAGAGCGTGCAACGCACAGCGATCAACACCGAGGCGAAGTACTTGTTATTGAGGCATGCGTTTGAAGATTGCGGTTGCATTCGCGTGGAGTTCATGACCGACATCCTGAATGAGCGTTCACGAGCCGCGATTCTTCGCATCGGTGCTAAGCAGGAAGGGATTTTGCGCAATCACATGATCATGCCAAACGGCCGCTACCGGGATTCAGTCTGTTTCAGCATCATTGAGTCAGAGTGGCCAATAGTGAAGGAAAGCCTGATTGCCAGGCTGGACCGCGCCCGAGTTGAATAATTAAGGGGAGCGAATCGGAGAGTAAGAAGGCGCCACCTTCGGCGGTCGATACCCTTACTCTCAGACCCGTGGAACGCAACGCAAAGAGGGGATACGAAATGACTCCCGAGTCGCCGGCGGAGACAGAATGTCGCAACTCCATTACACCCCCCCGACACCTCGATGAGGTGCCGGCGGGGCTGGAGTGAAGAGTTGGGATTGCTGCTCGAGGCCGGATCTAAAGACCGGACGGACTAGGATTCGATCCTCTGAAGAGGAAAAAAAGTCCGACTCCGACTGTGATGCCACCTACGATATATTCGAGTGATCCGCCACTGCCGGCTGCGGCAGCGCCCGCGGGTTCAGCTACCGTAACGGTCGGCGAGCTGGCGCCGAAAGGGAAGCAAACACTCAAAAAACCTCTACGCTTCGGATCGGTCTTACCTGCCACTCCTTGAGAAGTATCGACTTGCGCGATGACATTTTTCTTCGTCCTCGCGGTCGCGCAACCGCGAATCAGAGTGACCCGCATATTGCCATTCTCGTCAAAATCGATAGTCAGCTTCGTATTTGGAGCAATCTCCAGGTTGCTAAGAGAACCCAGATTAATGGTGCCGCCAACCAGATCGGGCGTTTCAATTATCGACCCTGCGACGATCGTCGCTCCGCTCACGACCTGGGCGCCATTCACTGTGATTGGTCTATTGCCACGTGTCGTAAGGATCGCCGTAATAGGCGGAGGAGCGGGCGCAGGTGCTTCCGTCGCCGCCTCTGGCTTGGCTATCGCGAAGTTGATATGGGTAGCTGCCAAAACCAGCAGCAATGCAAACGTTATCGGGGCTTTTTTGTGTCGAGGGTTCATACCTTGGTCCTTTACGAGTGTCCGGTTTCGGCAATACCCCTCACGCAGTGCCTGGGGCTAAAGGCTGAATTGACCAGATCAGATCGTCTATATCAAGCAATCAAAAAATCGAGGCGCTCATTATATGTCCGGAATTCAAAAAAGGGAAAGTGCCAGCGGCTCAACCCGAGGAAGGACGCGGAGCTAACGCCTCGGAGCTCGATAGCCTTTGCGCGTGCGGGCCGTCGCCTCCGGGCGGTCGAGCTTCACCTGTATCGCGCGCCAGCGACCGTCATGAACGCGATTCAACGGCCGATATGCGATCGTGTACTGATGGCCGAGTTCTTCCGCAATTGCCGCGAAAGACTCGCGGAGTTCCTGTCCGCCCGGCGACGCGATATAGCGCCCACCGCTTTTGTCGGCGAAATTCTTTAGGATTGATGCTCCGACCATGTCGCGTCCCGGACCTGTGTCCGACATGTTCACGGCATAGATTGTCGCTCCTGTCTGCAAAGCGTGATCGAGAGCCTTGTCCGCGCTGGCGCTGCTGTAATTCTCGCCGCCGTCCGAGAGTACGACGATTGCGCGGCGTTTTTCCTCGCGCTTGGCGAGATCGTCGGCCGCTCGCAAGACTGCGTCATTCAGGGCAGTCATCATCTTCGTGCGCAAACCGAAAGCGCGCGCCGGTAGATCGCGGCCCGGAGAGAAGTCCTGCATCTGCTCGACCTTGCTGTCAAAATTATAAACCGCGGCGACGTCTTCTTCCCGCAGACCGTCAAGGAATCGAATTGCTGCCGATCGCCCCAGAGTTAGGCGCGTCTCCATGCTGCCTGACGTGTCTAGTAAGATGGCCGCCGCGAAGGGCGTCTCTTCGGCGGTGAAGCTGGCCAGTTTCTGTTCCGTGCCGTCCTCGAAAATCTGGAAGTCGGTGGATTTCAAGCCCGGGACAAATTTGCCAGCCTTGTCGAGCACGGTGGCGTTCAAAACCACCAAATCGGTGTTCACACGCACAACGTCGTCGTCCTGAGCTTGCGCGGGCGGGCTTTGTGCAGAGGCAGGGCGGAAAAGAGGTTGGCCAGATCCAAGCACGAGCGCCACGAAAGACATCAACACACCCGCAGCCTTCAAACTTGTCACATCCTTCTGAGCGCGCATCATCGTCTCCTGGCCTCGGTCTGTGTAAAGCCAAACTGTGTTTCGCCGCTGAAATAGAAGTCCGAAAGCTAAGCATCTGGTTTATACAGAACTTACAAACCATTCGGCTGGCGTCACAAATCAAGCGCTATTAGCGACTCTCGCGCACATGTTCAATTAATCCGAGCAGCTTGTTGGCCTGATCTATAACCGACGCCGAGATTACGTGACGCGGTGTTTTTTCCACCAGTTTTCGCAGGTCATCGGCCACCTCGGCTACCTGTTTGACCGCCGCATCCATGGCGGTAGGAATGTCTTTTACGTCGGGATCGGTTTCCGATCCGCCGGCTTCGTTTCGAATTCTCTTAGTTAGTTTTTCCAGCCGTTCCAACTTCTTGCCGTCGTCGGAATTGAAAACCCTCTTCGCTGCGTAAGCCTCGCCTAGTTGCGTGGCAAGTTGCGAAGCCTCGCGCGCGCGGGCCACGTTTTCGTCATATTGCTTCTTTTCGGTCTTCAGGATAAGCCGAGCTCGCATTTCACTTTCTGGTGAGCCAAAGTCAGGCGACGAAGAATCCGTCTTGGTTGGGTTAACGGCCGGGGGCTCCTCAGGAGGCGGTGGACTGGGCCGGGTCTGACTGTTTGCCGAAGCAGAGCCGAGAAGCAAAAGAGTCAACGCGAAAAGCATCACGCGAAGATAATTGAAGGGACACGCTTGACTACAAGGCAAATCCATTTGAATTCTCGAAGCAATCCTAGCCGAAGCTGACTGTGTGCTCAAGCCAAAGTGCGATGCTGTGACGAGCAAACCCCGGGCGGTAGTTGGCTGATGAAAGGAAAAGTTTTATGGCCAGGTCACCGCTACCGGCTATGGAACTTTACCAGGATTGTTTGGAGTGTTGATAAACTCGTCGCCTTTAGGCGCCGGGCGACTAACGATAATTGACTTCGCGGCGGGACCCGCCATCGGTGGTCGAGGCGTGCCTGGAAGAGCCTTGAAGGCGACCTCCGCATGATCATCACCGGCGATCACCCGCAAAAAGGTTGCGCTAATGTAATTCTGGACCGGCAGTTCCAAAGTGTAGTGAGCTTTTCCGTCAGGAGGTAACTCTGTCGTGTCCGGGACGACGGCTCGAGTTTCAATCCCGCCGCCCGTGCGCCGTCGCAGTTGTAATTCGACCGCCACGTTGTGCAGAGGTTCATTCGAGATGTTATGGATCATTCCGCCTAACACCGTCGTTTTTCCGTTTGCGGTGGCTTCATCAACGAAAACCTCGACCTTCGCGGCTGCCTTCTTCCTGGTCTCGACCTCGAGTGCCGCCGCAACCTGGCGTTCGTGCCGCTTTACCAGATAGAGATAGCCTCCCAGGACGGTGCCGGTTAAGAGCAGGGCGCAGAGAAATCCGACTAACAGGCGGCGCGAGTGCCGCTTTTCTTCTTCCTCAATCGGAATGGGTTCCGTTTCTAATTCATTTAGGATTTGCATTTATGTCTTGGAAATGTGCAACGCCGCAGTACTTTACGGTTTAGACGCGGGACTCGATCCAGTAACGCTTTCAATCAACGCAGTGAGGAATTCCTGCTCGGCAAACCCGGTACTTTGCAATGTTATCCACTCCGCGCCGGTCGCGCCATCCGTGCGGCCTTCGATCTTCGCGTTGACCGACACATTGGCACTGGTGCCGTCGATTGGCTGCACCTCGACCATGATCGTGTAGCGGCCGCGCGTCCAGCTGCGTGATTGGGAGTTCTCAATACGGGCATAACGATACAGCTCTGACTGGCTCACCACGGCACCCTTTATGAAGGTATAGGGTTGACTCAGCATTATGCCTTCGTCAGGTTTCGAAGTAGCGTCATCGATGATCAGCTTGCGGTCACGCATAACGTCGGCGACTGCTTTGATCAGCACATCACGGCGGGCCGTAAAACGGTAGGGATTGGGAAACACCGTCGTAGCAGCGGATTTGTCTTTTCCAAAATTGATTCCCGATCCAGAGGTCCCGACGTCCTGCTTGGCTCCGTTGTTAGCGGGCGCGCGGTTACTGCTGTTGTCGGTAATGCGTTGGTTCTGTGTGTCGACGCCTTTCCCCTGTCCGAACGCGGCGGTTGCCGTGAAGGTTATGACGAGCAGCGCAAGAAAGCTGATTGGATATTTCATGAGATCACCCCATATGCAAAAACTCAGCGGAGGGGAAACAATTTGAGAATAGAGCACCTGATCTGCAAATACAAGCAGACGCATACTGTGTTGGCTAAAAAAGGAGCCGACAATCAATCCCTTGTAAAAGGACAATTGCCGCGCTTCTGATGAGCATTCAACACTCCCGGGCGTCTGCGGCTTTATCCTGGAAACACTCAACGTCCCTGAGTACGCTCCCACTCTCGTAAGGCCCGCACCCCTTTTTGGAAATCGGATTCCTTGCTGTAGAAGTTGTGGGCGCCGTCGTTTCGGGAAGGCTCCCGGACGTAATAAAGATAATCCGTCTGCGCCGGATTCAGCGCCGCGTCGATCGAGCTTTCGCCCGGTGAACCTACCGGTCCCGGCGGCAAACCTGAAAACAAACGAGTGTTATAAGGTGAGCGCCGGTCGACATCACTCTTGTAAACCTTGCCATTGTCTTTCCATTTACCCGCCAGCTTTGATGCGTAGACGATGGTCGAATCGATGCCCAGCGCGATGTGCTTTTTGAGTCGATTGTAGATGACCGAAGCTACCATTGGACGGTCTTCTTTCAGTTTGGCTTCACTCTCGATCAGCGAAGCAACGATCACGATCTGGCGGGGCGTCATGCCCAGAGCCCGGGCTCGCTCGGCTCTCTCCGGGGTCCATTCCTGGCGAAACCGCTTTACCATTCCCGCTACCATTGCGGCCGGTTTGGTGTCATCGGGAAAGCTATAGGTGGCCGGAAAAAGATAACCTTCCAGATTCCTTGCTGACGGATCGAGATCATGAATCGCGGTAGTGTCATTCATCAAGACAAGCACTTCCTCCTGGTCATGCAATTGCAATTCGGGGACGTGAGCCAGTGATTCAGCGATATCCCAGCGGGTCCAACCTTCGATCACGGTAAAACGACTGAGCCGCTGTTCGCCCTCTTCGAGTTTTCTTAAGACCCCAAGCGCCGAGATCGGAGAAGGGAAGCGATAGTCACCCGCTTTGATCAGCTTCGCACTCCGGGTAAGCTTGATGTAGAAGAGGAGCGGCCAGGTGCGGCGAATCACGCCTTCAGCCAGAAGCTTGTTGGCGATTCCTTCCGGGGTTGAACGCCGCGGAATTTCAATGTAGTCGTTTGCTTTTCCGTGGGCCACGGTCACATGCAACTCGCGGTAAAGCCAAAGCGAGAAAACTCCGGTCGCGGCGAATAAAACAACTAAAACGACTGTGGTCGCGATCAAGAGCCGCCTGGTTTTTCTTTTGATAGCCACCCTGATTTGATCTTCTATATCCGATTGGGGCTCTTTACGTGTTCAGTCAGTGCGATAAAGTCGCCTAAGATCACGGCGGCCGATTCGCTGTCGATCTGCCGTTTGATCTCGCGCGGACTGCGCCCGGCTTCTCTCAACTGTGCCGTAGCCGTCAAAGTTGTCAGACGCTCGTCTTGTAAATAAACCGGAATACTCAACGAGCGCTGAAACTTTTCGGCAATGGCGCGCGCGTCTCGAGCCGCCGATCCTTCGGATCCTTCTAAACTTAGCGGCAAACCGATCACGAGGCCGCAGGCATCGAATGCCTCGATGATGTGGGCGACCTGGCTCAGCAGATCTTTCCAACTTCGTCGGTCAATTGCCGGCAGAGGATTCGCGGTTATTCTTAGTTCATCAGAGACAGCGACTCCCACGCGCTTAGCGCCGAGATCGAGAGCCAGCAACCGGCCGGCTGAATCGGGCAAGATGGCATCAGATGCAATTCCTATTTCTGGTTTATCCAACTTGTTGAATCCAACTCCGACGCGCATTATCCATGACAAGCTTGGTGGCGCAGACTCTAGCCTGGGATTTGCGCGTGGAGATCGCAGACTGGAATTCTTTGCCACTCAGCGCCTCGCTTGCACACGTTTTAGAGCCACGGTATGATACAGGCGTTTGGCTGATCGTTTAAGTCTTCCCTGCGCGGCCAGACTTTGATAGTTACTTTTGAGGTTCAACGGATGTCATTTAAAAGCAAATTTACTCTCATTATCCTTTCGGCAACGCTCGCAGTTTACACCATCGCCGGAGCCTGGCTGGCCACTCGCGCTCAGCAACCGGCGAACGATCCCGGCGCGCAGCAGAAAATTTTTGAGAGCGTGCTCAAGCATATCCAGGACGATTATGTTGATGAGCCGAACATGGAAAAGGTTCGCGCTGGTGCCTTGCGCGGTCTGGCCTACGGGCTCGATCCCTACTCGACGTATCTGACTCCAGAACAGGTAAAGGACTATCGGGCTGGCAGTAAGAGCAATCAGGTTGGCCTGGGTGCAGAGCTATCGCAGGTTGCTTCATTTCTCTACGTAGTGGCGCCGGTGAAGGGCTCCCCGGCGGATCAAGCAGGCGTACGCGCCGGTGACATTATTGAATATATCGACGGCAAGGCCACGCGCGACATTTCGTTATACGACGCGCGACAATTGCTTAACGGCACGCCCGGATCTGAAGTGAAGCTGCGGATTCTGCGTTCCGGTTCGCGGCCTTTGACGCTTACCGTGAAGCGCGGTTCGTTCCGGGCCCCGGCCGCCGAGGCGCGGATGGAGGCGGGCAGGATCGGTGTGCTTCGGATAAACAGTCTTGACAGCGGGGAAGCCGCCGATGCCCGCTCGCGTCTACAGGATCTTCTGAAGCAGGGAGCACAGAAGATTGTTATTGATCTTCGCAGCGTAGCCGGCGGTGACATCCAGGAAGGGGTTACGGTCGCGAACTTTTTCATTCGCGACGGGCAGATAGCGAAAACTATTGGCCGTGAGCAGAAAGTTCTGAAGAGCTTTGAAGCCGACCCCAGAGTTACCTTGTTCAACGGACCGGTGGTTGTCCTGATTGACGCAGGCACGGCCGGCGCGGCCGAAGTGGTTGCCTCGGCGTTCCTGGAAGACAAGCGCGGCGACGTCGTGGGCGAGAAGAGTTTCGGCGCCGGCGCCGAGCAGGAATTGTTCACTCTGCGTGACGGTGATGGATTGTTGCTCACAACCGTGAAGTGGGCGTCGGGTAGCGGCAAACCGTTTTTAGGGGAGGATCGAAATCATTCGGGCATTGTCCCTTCCGTAGAAGTTAAGCGCGCGGAGAGTCAGGATGCCAGTGATGTTGAGGACCTGGCGGGCAATGACGAGGAGAAGCCAAATCAGCCGAATAACAAACCTGCGCCGTCAGAACCCGTCGTGCCCAAACCGCAGCCGGAAGATACGCAGATGAAGAAGGCGATCGAGCTCTTACGCGACAAGCCTGCTGCTCCGGCGCAGCGCGCCGCGTAATCAAACCGACCAGTTAATCGGGAAAGGGCCGGAGCGACGTATTTCGTTTGCCCGGTCTTTTTCTTTTTGATTCTTCTATTCCTAAAACGATGTTCATTTTGATGGGAATCATTGGTTTTGTGCTAATCGTGGTCGTCCTGTGGGATGTCTTCGAGACGATTGTCCTGCCGCGGCGAGTCACCCGGCGGTTTCGTTTAACTCGGGCTTTCTATCGGTCGATTTGGTTGCCGTGGTCGTCGATTGCTCGCGGCTTCAAGAAGAGCAAGCAACGCGAGACCTTTCTCAGTGTCTTTGGCCCTCTTTCACTACTGGCGCTGCTGGTCCTCTGGGCCGCTACTTTGGTCTTCGGTTTCGCCTCTCTGCACTGGGCCTTTGGATCGCAGATAAGTCTGGTCAACGGGCACGCTGGTTTTTTTTCGGATCTCTACTATAGCGGCACGACTTTCTTTACCCTGGGCCTTGGCGACATAGCGCCGAACGGCTCGGTGGCAAGGGCGATGACTGTGATTGAGGCCAGCCTGGGTTTTGCTCTGCTGGCCCTGGTGATTGGTTATTTCCCCGTCCTTTATCAGGCCTTCTCTCGTCGCGAAGTGAATATTTCCATGCTTGACGCGCGGGCCGGCACACCGCCGACCGCGGCTGAACTGCTGCGGCGGCATCAAGAGGGGCAGAGTCTGGAGAGTCTTGATCGACTGCTCCGAGACTGGGAGATGTGGGCGTCTGACCTGATGGAGAGCCATTTGTCATATCCCGTGCTGTGCTTCTTTCGATCGCAACACGACAATCAATCATGGCTGGCAGCGCTCAATGCTGTGCTCGACACTTGCAGCCTGGTGATGGTGGGCATCGATGGAATACCAAAGTGGCAGGCGCAACTTACGTTTAAGATGGCCCGGCATGCGGTCGTTGATATATCCCAAATCTTCAACGCGTCGCCGCTAAAGCACGATGGCGCGCGCTTGCCAAAAAAGGATCTGGATATGCTGCGTTCGGTCCTGTTTGAAACCGGCGTTGCGCTTCGCGATGAGGAAGGGGACGAAACTACTCTCGATGAGCTGAGGGCGATGTATGAACCATACACTCGTGTCCTTTCTCGCTATCTCATGATGCCGCTTCCCGGATGGTTGCCAAAAGCACGGGCCAGCGACAACTGGCAAACCAGCGCCTTCGAGAATGTAGCCCCGGCGCCAAACCAGCCATTCCAAAAGTGCATGATCGGTGCGGCCGGTAAGAAAGGTCAGGCCCGCGGAACGGTCGCGATAAGCGAACGTTCTGACTAGAGTCTGGTTCGCCCGCCGTAGAGGGTGTGATCATTTGGAGTGTGAGTTGATCCCATATGGGACATCGTTTCATTTTGAGCCATCCCGATCAGCCCTGATTCTTGATCCCCTCTCTTCTCAGCGTCTTGCAATTCAATTACGATCGCAAATGGTTGGTTCGAAAAATTCGCTTAGAGCCCCCTAGATGGTCGAATCTCGATGCAATAGTCGCTTTTGGGGCATGCATCTTGCCGCATCAAACTGCGCGAGATTAAATCCTGGCGTCGCAGCCATCAGGCAAAAAGGAGATATTGGACATGTTAGTTGCTAAGAAAATGCTAATCGCTTTGATTTTGGTCGGTGCACTCGTTGGAGCGGGCATCGGCTCTCTCATAACTCATTCGGCCACGAGCACGAGCGCAGCAAATACGAGTGCGCCAAAAACGAGTTATGACAACACTCAGACGGCTAGTACGTCTGAAAAGACACCTGACCAGATAGCGGCTGAAAATAGTTCGCAGTTCAGCACCACTCAAGAGCAGACCGCTTATCGGCAGGGTTTTGACCAGGGCTACTCAACCTGTACCACCGCGGCTGCCAACAACCAAACAACGACTTATCCGGCGAGCTATGCTTCGACCTCTCGGACGTCGACTCGCCGGTATTCCAACGCGCGCAGGTCCTATTACGACTATAGTACCGCTCCGCGCGGACGAACGTTCTGGCAGAAGCACCGCGATAAGCTGACCTTGGCCATGGGTACGGGCGGCGGCGCGTTGCTCGGCGGCCTGATCGGCGGCAAGAGAGGCGCGGGCATCGGCGCGCTGGCCGGACTGGGCGGTTCTGCTCTGTACACTTATAAGATCCGTAAGCGGACTCGTCGCTACTAAGTGAGCGACCCTCAAGGACACTCTCGCATGAACAGTAAGGCTAAACTTCTGTTTGCGGTACTCTTAAGCCTGACAACGGTCGGAAGGGCAGCTTCATTTGGAGCTGCCCTTTCTGTTACCCGTAGTACTCACAGCCGATTAGGTGGGCCAACGGCTGCGGCCGGACTCAGAGTGCCGGGACCAGTCTCTTTCCGCGAAGTTCCGGGACGAGGTCTAATTGTTAGAACATGGATCAACTCTGTCGGACCGTTCAATTTTGCCATCGATACCGGCGCCGGCGCGACGCTTTTGTCGCAAAGGGTGGCGGACGAAGCTCGAGTGACGATTAAAGGTGGTCGCACATCAATCGCGGGCCTCAGCGGTGTTTCGACTTCAGCGAGGGGCGCTTCCATTCAAAGTCTGGCGATTGGTGAAAGCGAGAATTATTTGCCTGCTAAGGGCGAGGCGATGGTCATTAGCGGATTACCGCACGATCTCGATGGCGTGCTTGACCCAACCGAGGCATTTTCACCGCTTGGCTATGTCATCGATCTGCCGCAACGCGAACTGTCCGCCTTCGATCCGCGAGACAATCCAATCCGGATCAATGAACAACCCGACGAAGGCACGGTGGTGCGCTGGCTGCGCGAAGGGCTCAGTCGCAGACCGTTTGTAATGCTCGACAACGGTGATCGGGCACTACTTGACACCGGCTCGAGTCTGGGCCTGGCAATCCGTGACTCAGGCTCGTCTGATGGAAAGCTCCCGGCCTATTCGGTGCGCGATGTTGGCGGTGGACAAATCTCGTCCCGGCGTGTGGCTGCCAAGACGATCTCCGTCGGTTCGCTCACCCTCCGACGAATTCCAACGGATCTCGTCTCGGGAACGGAAGCCGACGCCCCCGTGCTGCTTGGCCTGGGCGCGCTGCGACCATTCAGGCTGAGATTCGATCCCCTGCATCGTTTGATCGAGATCGTGCCGGGGAGTAGAAGATGACGCGAGATTCCCGGTCTTCATGAACTCTCCAAATCTTTGTCGCGACCGTTTCCTCAACGGCACGAAATAATTGGAAAAGAGATCATCCGGGGAGGCAAAACTCCCCATATCTTGTGTAAGTCCCCTCATGCAAAATTCATCGAAGGCCAAAACCCTTCGAAATCATCAACGGAACGAGGGTTGCCATGAAACCTGTCGGTGCGAGGGAAACCTTGCCGGGCGGGAGAAGCCCCTGGGGGTTAATTTGGACTCGCCGACTTCTTCTGCCTTACTCACTTAATCACTTGCCGCCGGTCCTCAACACCGGCGGTTTTCTTATTTTAGACGTTGGGAGTAACTCAGAAGCTATTGCGGACTTCGCTTCTTATCGACGTGAGAGATTTCTTCTCGCAGCGCGAAGCGTCGCGTGGTTCCGGGAGCCGTAATCCTGACTCTGTGGGAAACTGGATCTTTGTGAAACGTCATTCGGACGACCGTCTCTTCGAAGGCTCTTGGTTAAGCCGAAGGTGTTAGATCCATCGCTTCGATGATGCGAGTGAAGGGAATCTGCGCCGCGTCGTTGACTTCTCGCACCAGGTCGGCATTGTCTGCTTCAAACAGGCACATGCAGTGCGCTTCTCCTGGTACAAAGGTCGTTCGAATGTAGCGTACATTTTTTCCAGCCTCGGTAAACTTTTGTCCGGTTTCGATTGCCGCCTTCTGAGCAGCTCCGAGTTGATCCATCGTGACACCGGGCAAATCGCGGTCGACCATGTAAATAGCCATCTTCGTTCTCCTTTAGAAAAGTTGGATTTTCATTTTGAAAGTTATGCCCGGTCTTTTATGCTAATTCGGAATCCAAGTCAATAACTGTTGAGATATTCAGACTCAGTCGTGCCGAGCAGGCAATATTTGGGTCGATCCTAACCGTGCGGCCGGGGTGGTTGATTTTGCGACGGCTCGTCGGGAATAGCCTCCATCCATTCGGTGATGTCAGTCAGCTCACGGTCCTCAACTCTTCGTCCCAGGCCCTGCGACATCACTTTCTTCAAGTAGCGCTTACGCAACCACGTGGCAATGCCTCCGATTACCAGCATAATAAAGAAAGTAAGGATGTAGGTGTCCATGATTCGATCTCCTTCGTGCGGACGTTCAGATGGCGGAGAAGAACAGCCACGCGAGTTTAATTCCGGCTCCGCGACGGGTCTTTGTCTTGTTCGACTTCGAGCGTGCTGAAGACTTTTCGCAAAAAGGCTTCGCCTTTCGGAGCAGAGCTTATGCTGATGTCAATTTCTTCTGCTTTACCATGATAGATTCGATAGCCGGTCCAAAGTAAATACAGACGGGGACCTACTTCTTTGTTCTGAGAGGGGCTTCGCATTAGGCGAAAAACTCCCTCGACGCCGCCGATCGTTACTGTTTTGGCCTCGCTGTACGATGTGCCTGGCGCTTGGGTTTGGGCCACCCCTATCACGCGATCGAGTTTATCTCCGAGCATCTCCTCCCGTGACATCGGGTGTCCGAACAAGAGAAACCCATTATGATACACGGTCGTGAAAATTCGGATTTTCTCTTCTTGTGAGAGGCTCTTGTTCGGTGTGTTCCAGTCAATCTCCTGAATCGTATAGGTCTCGTGCTTCGCCTCCATGTCGAAGCCGTCGTGACGCCAATCCGAAGGCAGCTTGAACTTAATTCCCTTACCGTCAAGCGAAACGGTCTGCCAGGTCGATGTATCTTGCCGGAACAAGGGACCAGTGCACTGAGCTCCCTTATTGATCGGATCTCCCATCTCGCTCGTCAGTGGATTGGCCTGACCAGAGAGAATCATTGATGCTGAGAGCAGTGACATGAGAGCGGCCTTCATCGACCCCGCAGATTATCACAAACCTGGCTAGCAGGCTGATCAGCTTGTTTGATTGGCTTCACGATCCTGGTGGCCGTGGACACTTGCGTTCCAACCAATCCAAAAATCATCCGGACCGCTCGGGCTCATAACCGATTCGCCTAAAAGCCACAGCCATTAGAACTATCAAGTCTAGTGATAATGGTTGCGCAAACTGCTTTTTAGGCGTAGCCTCACGCCGTCACTTGAGTGATCTGGCTCACTTTGGCTGAAAGCTCGAGTTGGTCGTCAACGTCAATCCCAACATGCAGTCCTCCCGGACTGCCCCTGAAGAGGAGATCTCACATGAAAAGAACAATCCTACTAATCACGGTCGCCGCCCTCGCAATGGCAATAGCAGTTGGTGCGTATTCAGGCAATGGTAAGAGGTCAAAGCCGGCTGCTGCCGTAGCCGCGCCTCCACCAGGTATTACGCCGGCATGCACGGAAGACGAGGGCTCTATCGACGAGTGCCCCATTACCGGGTGTGGAGAACTTGGAGATGGCCGATTGAACACCGCAAAGAACCAGACGGCTGCCCCTTCAAATCCCGCAACCAGGACGCTCGATCAGATCCGCGCTCTTAGCCAGCCACTGCATTGGAATACCGGCGCTGACCGGTCGTCAATCCAGGGTCCAGGCAAAGAAGGAACAGGAGTAGTTGTGAAAGGCTTTCTGCTGAAAGTTAAGGCAGAGGGAAAGGAGTCGTGCAACTGTGGTTTGGGACGTCGAATCGATACGGACGTCCATCTCGCTGTGGTTTCGAAGTTGCCCGATACTGAAACTGAAGTCGCAATCACCCAGAGTGAACAGAACTCGGTGACTGCGGAAATTACCCCGCGCGTGCGCCGCGACAACGAGAAATGGCTTTTCAAGAACGTCAATGACCTCGAGGGGTTCTACGTAAGGTTGACCGGGGTGCTGATGCTCGACACCAAACACATTCCGCAGAGTCAACGCCTGCAGGGAGAGCGCCTCAACCACGGTCTGGCTCGTGCGACGAACTGGGAGATTCATCCGGTCACCAAAATCGAAGTTTGCATGAAGTCTAAGAGGGCCTGCGATGCCGGCTCCGGTTGGAAGAACTACTAGGCGACAAAGGGAGCGCCTTGGTCATTATCTCGAAAGCTCGGGCTCATGAGACCGGGCTTTACCCCCTCACCGGTCTCTCTTAGCCGAAGGCGTGCGAAAAACCAGTCGATCGGCCGGCCCGACCTGCATAGTTCAGGCTTCAGTAAAAGAATCGTCCAAGGAATGAACCGCTAAACGGCAACGATCGGTTCAGCCACAATAAAACCGCGGCGGCCCCTGCAGGCCTGCCGATAGCGACCGCGACTTGCACATCGGTTAATG
>Ga0137359_10001220_pt1 | contig 20397 bp, 13 predicted proteins | sample Mad1_40_16metaG_FD_108281 | JGI IMG/M metagenome (GOLD analysis project Ga0137359, IMG submission 108281) | Vadose zone soil microbial communities from Angelo Coast Range Reserve, California, USA - Mad1_40_16 metaG | ecosystem: Environmental > Terrestrial > Soil > Vadose zone | place: USA... | reverse complement strand
GATGGAAGACGCTCCCGTCGTGCCGCTCTACACGCTCGCGGAGATCTACGGATTGGCGCGAAATATCATTTGGCAAGGCAATCCGAATAACGAAATCATCGTCGCCGATATGAAGATCAAGGGATAAAAACGATTGGTGTACTAGAGTGATGGAATGACGGATCGTCGGGCTGGCAAATTGTCCCCCAATACTCCATCATTCCGATTCTCTTACTCTTAGCCATTCACCGAGCGCCTGGCCGAACTGAGCGGCATGAATTCCGTGGGAATTGAAATCCCCCTGAAATGCGCCTAAGCCCCAGAGTGCCGCATCACGATATTTCGCGTCCTTCGCTGCATCGGCAAGCATCAGAAAAAATGCAGCCGCGACTCCGTTCTGATCGACCAACGTCAGACGCGAGCCAAAGAAGCTGAGCTCGCTCTCGCCGCGATCGTAATAACCGCCAGCCGGGTTGGTAAGACCCATTAGGATAAATTCCGCCAGGTCCTTCGCGCGCCCAAGAAAATCTATGTCGCCGGTCGCGCGAAAGGCTTGCACCAGCGCGATTCCCATGCGCGCCTGGTCGCTCAACAGCCCCCGCGCGTGCGACGCATCGTCGGAGTAATGAAACATCCCTGAATGCTCGCTCCGATTGCGGCGCCACAGAAAATCGAGCACATTCAGCGCCCGGGTTTTGTGATCGGGCCGATTTAAAATGGCCCCCGCTTCCAAGTATGCGACGATTGCCTGCGCATTGGCATCGGTATAGACGCAATCGTCGATGATGGTAAAGAACTCGTCCGTCCTCGTATCCTCGTCCCGGCGCAGGAAATCCTCGCATCCAAAAAACGCCGGTTTTGATGCGTCAAAAAGTTTCGTGTCCAAATAGCCGATTATTTCTTCAGCCATGCGCGCATACTCGGGTCGCTGCGTGATGCGAAACAGACGCAAGCAATTCCCGAGCAAACCGGCCTGCTCGGCCAAAAGCTTCTCCCGGTGCGGCTGCGTCCAGTCGGCGCCGGTCGTGGTGCGAAAGTAGCCGTCTTCTTTTTGATCGTAGACCGGCCCCGCGCGCATTCGTTCCAGCGTTAAGCGCGCATGATCGAGACACCTCGAGTCCTTGGTCGCTTCGTAACAGGCAAGGAGGAATTCATTTGCCTCGGCGTGAATGAATTTTTGCCCATTGCCATAGCCGCCGTTCATGGGATCTGCGAGCGCCAGGATTGAATTTGCAATCTGTCGGAGACTGGAAATGCTCGGGAGAGCCCTTTCAGCTCGCTGAATCGCCGGCATAGCTACCGTTTCGATGCCATCGCTCAATCGGAGCTCGTCTTTCCGTTGCTCATATTCCATGTACACGTTGAGCAAAAACTCTTTGAACTCGTCGCTCGGAAGATAATTGGCCGCCGCGAGAAGTTTCCCGTTGGGAGTCAAAAAAGCGATCGTCGGCCAGCCGTTGAGATTGTAGCGCGCGTCGATGTCCGGCCGTTTGGCATTTTCCACCCGCAGCGAAACAAAGTAAGCGTTGAGCAATGCCATGTTTTCCCGATCCGAGAACGCCCCTTCATCCATGCGCTGGCAATAGCGGCACCAAAACGCGGCCAAGAAGAGCATGACCGGCCGGTCTTGCTCGCGCGCTTTTCGAAACGCGTCTTCTTCAGACTCGGTCCAATGAATCAAATGAGAGAGATTCGGATTTGGCGAAAAGCGATTCATAAGGCGTCGGCCAGTCTGCATTGGCTTTTATCACCCTTTCACGTCAATCTGTAGGGCAAACCTACGCGTGTAACCTTTGAACCGGCCCCATCCCTGTCTTTAGCCCGCGTTGACAATCTTCTTTGCCAGGGCATAAGATTCCGCCAGCCGTCGCAATTAATTTTGACTCCGATAGCGGTGAGCAAGAGGGAAAATCAATGCAGTTGACCTTGGCGCAGCATCCAATCACCGATTTGCAGTTTGGCGCTTCAGCGTGTCTTGAAGGAACGGTTCTGATCGTTGACGCCGCCGAGCTGCGCCGCCTTGTTCTTGAAGACGACTCCATCGTCAGTATCGACTTCGACATCGTCCGTCCTGGCGAAGCGTGTCGTGCCGGACCGATCTTCGATGTAATCGAACCGCGCGCGAAAGCACCGGGCTCCGGTTCAGATTTCCCAGGTATCTTAGCCGCACCGATCACCGCCGGGGTCGGAACTACACATGTTCTGCAGGGCGCGGCAGTTTCCGTACTGGCCGAAATTTCTCCCGACCTTACGCGTAGCGCTACCGGGCGAGTGTTGGAGATGAGCGGCGCGGCGGCAGAAGCAAGCGACTACGCTGCGCTCGCGCATCTACTGGTGATCCCGCACACCAAATCTGGATTGGCGCGCCAAGCGGTCGAAAAAGTTTATCGCGTAGCCGGCATTAAAATCGCAGTCGCGCTCGCACGGCTTGCGCTCAATCATACTCCGGCGACTCTGCAAACTTTCGAGCCCGTGACCCCGGCGAGTAAAACGCGAGAAGGTCAGCCGCGCGTCGCCTACGTCGGGCAAATTTTTTCGCGCCAGCGCAAACCGGCGGTGGACGAACCGATTCTCTACGGCGCCAACACGGACGGCATGCTGCCGGTCATGCTCCATCCTGACGAGTGGCTCGACGGCGCCATTGTGCCATCGCTCCATTCCTGGTTCGGCGGCACGGAGACTTATTTCTATCAAAACCATCCGATCATTCTCGATCTCTACCGCCGCCATCACGCGCGCGAAATCAACTTCGTCGGCACGGTCGCAACCATTGCCGGTTCGGATAACTTCGACCGCGAGCGCCATTGCCGCGCCGCCGCCAATCTCGTCAAATGGAACTTGCAAGCCGACGGCGCGGTGCTGTCGAAATACGGCGGCGGTTTGCCCCACGCCGATCTCGCCGAAACCGCGCGCCTGCTCGAATCCATGGGAATACGAACGGCAGTGATGGTATCTGATGTATCGAGAGACCGACGCGTAGAGTCCGCGCTGCTATTCAATGTTCCGCAAGTCGATGCGATCGTCTACAACGGCGGCAACGGCACTCAATGGCAGGTGCCAAGGGTCGATCGGGTCATCGCAGCGACGCAGGAATTCACTGAATTGCTTGCCGGTCCCATGACGATCGACGCCGCCAACATCGTCGGCGCAACCAATCAGCAAGGCGCATCGCGAATGCGAGCACTGGTGTACTAACGAAGAGCAGTTATTGAACGGCTTCAATAAAGCGACGAGGGTTCCAATCGTTCAATCCGTTCAAGTAGTTCAAATCGTCGCCCAAAACCATTTGGAAGGATTTCGAAATGCGCATCGCACACTATCTAAATCAATTCTTCGGCGGCATCGGTGCCGAAGAGCACGCTGGCCGAGCTCTGGAGATTCATGAAGGCGCAGTTGGACCGGGAAAATTGTTAGAATCTTTGCTCGGCAGCGATGCACGCGTCATTTTGACTTTTGTCTGCGGCGATAATTTCGCCGTCGAGCATCAAGCGGAGCTGACGGCCGCGATCTTGGAAAAACTACGCGAAACACGCATGGATCTGTTTGTTGCCGGCCCATGCTTCGACGCCGGCCGCTACGGCATGGCGGCCGGCGCGATTTGCCGCGCGGTTCAAACTGAGCTCGGTGTTCCCGTCGTCACAGCAATGAGTGAAGAAAACCCCGGAGTCGATCTTTACCGCGAGGCTCTCTACATCATCGACTCGGGCACCAACGTCACCAAGTTGCGCGACGTGGTCGCTAGGATGGCAGCGCTCGGTAAAAAACTTGCAGCCAACGATCCCATCGGTTCGCCCACCCAAGAAGGTTATTTGCGCCGGGGTTGGCTGCGCGATCAGCTCGTGGAGAAGAGGGCTGCGACACGGTTGGTGGACATGCTAGTGGCAAAGATGAAAGGAGAGCTCTTTGAGTCGGAAATGCCGGCGACCTCGTTTGCGCCGGTGCCCATGCCGGCCGCGGTCAGGAATCTATCGAAAGCGAGAGTCATGCTGATCACGGATGGCGGGCTTGTGCCTAAGGGCAATCCCGACCGGATCGAAGGCACCGCGGCAACCCGTTGGGGTTCTTACAACATCGGCGGGAGCGATGATTTACGCGGGGAAGACTACGAAGTTTCCCACGGCGGCTACGATACAAGGTTCGTGCAAGAAGATCCCGACCGCCTCGTACCCCTCGACGCCATGCGCGAGATGGAGAAAAACGGGGTCATCGGCAAGCTGCATGATGAATTCATTTCCACTTGCGGCCGATCCAACCCTTTGTCGAACACACGCCGCCTCGGCCGAGAGATAGCGGAAAAGGCCAAACGAGACGGCGTCGATGCGATCATTCTCACCTCGACGTGAGGAACCAGCACTCGCAGCGGCGCTGCGATCACAACCGAACTGGAAAAAGCAGGCATCCCGGTGGTTCAAATCACTTCCGCGCTGCCGATCGCAAAAATGGTCGGATCCAACCGCGTAGTTCTAGGAACTGGCATCGTACACGTCACCGGCGATGCGAAACTGCCACCCGCGGACGAGAAAGAACTGCGAAGGAAATTAGTGCAAAAGGCGTTGGACGCGCTGCAATCAAATGAAAAACAGTAATCGGTTGGTAGGGGCGCGATTTATCGCGCCCTCTTCGCAACCATTATCCGGGGGACCGATGGACGCTAAGCGCAATAGATTGCGCTCCTACGTGGAACAGATCGATAACCCGATCGAACCGCAAGCACTCACAAAAACACGCTGATATTCTTCGCCGTCAAAACCGACTGATCCAAGATAATCGTCCGCTTGGCGATCTTGAAACTATTGTCCGCGCGGCACAAAACATCCTGCCGCGCTCCGACGAACATATCCTGATCGGTCTCCAAGCGTGTGCGGTAGACGATGAAGTTCGAATGAACCTCGATTTCGTTGCCGTCGTCTTTCTTGATTCGAATGTTGGAAATCATATGCCGCGTGCGCGACGGCGGCATTTCGGCCCAGGCATTCTTGGCGTAGGCACGTTCGACTCTGATCTTGAGGCTCTTCTTGTCGTCGTCGAAGTAGTAAGCTTCGCCGGGCTTCGACAGCTCGTCGCCGATGTTTTCAGGCCGTTCGAGCGTGTTATGGCGGATCGGCATCCAGTAACGGATATCGTCAGCAAGCAGGTCTAACCATTGCCGCAGTTTTCGATCGTCTAACAGTTCCGCTTCGAGATAATAAAAATCCTCGATCCGATGGCGTAGATGGCTATCCATTTTGCGCGCTCAGGACTTCGCTCCAGTTTTTCGCCTGAAGCATCTTGGCCCAGTGCATATACATGCTCAATTGATTGTTGTCGCTGAAACGGTTTCTCACCCGCCCGCGTAGGTCGAGTTCTACTGGCAGCTCGTTGCCCGTCATCTGATAGTTGGCGGGATAACGCCGGCCTATCAAGCTCTTAGCCGCGCTGGTCACTTGAGCCCAGTTATCCATGTCATCCTGCTCGAACACTCCCGTGGGACTGAAGCGGTATTGCGACACGAAGCGCATCCGTTCTTTAATCTCCGCGGACGCCGCTTTGTCGACGATCGCCCAGCTCCAGATCTCCATCTTGTCCGGCCCGCGCGGCTGCCACACGCGAATCGTGCGCGTGAGCCAGTGGACGGACAAATTGGGGAAGACCGTGCCCGCGGAGGGCGTGATTTGCCGAGCGCGAATGCTTCCCAGTCGGCGTTCGATCTCGGCGGCGTATTGCTTCATGTAATCGACGATCTCGTCGTCGGGCTGCGCATACCACGGGCCGCCGTCCGGCGGCGCAATCCAGGCATTCAATATGTGGCCGTGGTCGCAAGCGATTTGGCAGCCCTTGTTCCATTGGCGTGTTTGGCTCATCGTCGTATCGACGCCGAGCTCGCGCGCTGAACCATGCGTGGGAGTGATGTGATAGCCGTCGCCGCCGAAATTCTCTGCCGCGGTCTTCCAGTTGGCGTCAAGCAGCCACCGGTGCGGCCCGCTCACTTCCGTGCCGCCCTCGCGACGGTCAAGAAGAATATCGAGATACCACGCCATGTCGCCCAAGTATTGGCGCAGCGTTGGCGCTTCGGGATCGAACGTCGCGAAGATCAATCCCTTATAGCTGTCGATCTGCGCAACGGGAATCAAACCCCACTTCTCGCGCTCGAGTCCCTTGAACGCGTCGACCATCGGCACGAGCGCGAGTTTACCGTCGCTCGTGTACGACCAGCCGTGGTAGGAGCAGGTAAAAAGCTTCGTATTACCGCGGTCGGCGCGGCAGAACCGATTGCCGCGATGGCGGCATAAATTTAAGTGCGCGCGCAGTTTGCCGTTCTGGTCACGGCATAGAATGACCGGCTCCTCGCCCATATAACGAGTGACGAAGTCGCCGGGATTGGGAATCTCACACTCGTGGCCGAGATAGAGCCAGCAGCGCGCAAACAAACGCTCGCGCTCCAGCTCATAAATTTCGCGGTCGGCGAAGATACGCCGGTCGACGAGGCCGCCTTCGGGATCGATTAAAGCCTTTATATCCATCTCACTCCTCTTTCGCCTCAGAAAGCTTCTACTCGCTGATTATAGCGCGCGCCGCAAGCTGTCAAGGTAGCCGCGGAGACCCTTCACGGTATCTTGAGCCCCGTTCCAATCGGGTGTAAAAACTGATGTCTCTGGATGCACACGGAGTCTTGGGACAGCGATCTCGCGAACGCATCGTTTGAGATCAACTCAAGCCATATAAACGGAGGAACTCTGAGCATGACTGCTGAGGCAGAATACGCAGCGGTGCCGATCAATGTTGCGGTCAACGGTATCAACTACGATGCCGTTGTCGAACCACGAACACTGTTGGTTTATTTTTTACGTGAGCAATTGAATTTGACGGGCACCCATGTCGGTTGCGATACGAGCCAGTGCGGCGCCTGCACCGTACATTTGAACGGACGCGCCGTTAAATCGTGCACTGTTCTCGCGGTGCAAGCCGATGGCGCCGAAGTGAAGACTGTCGAAGGTCTCGCGGACGGCGACAATTTTCATCCCGTGCAGGAAGGATTTCGCGAGAAGCACGGACTGCAATGCGGTTACTGCACGCCGGGGATGATCATGACTGCGATGCATCTGTTGGAAACCAATCCAAACCCAAGCGACGACGAGATCAAACACGCTCTGGAAGGCAATCTCTGCCGCTGCACCGGTTACGTCAACATCGTCGAATCGATCAAATGGGCAGCCGAGAAAATGAGAAAGGGATAAACGATGGCCACGGCACTTAGAATTGATTCCAACTCACGCCTCAAGCCGGGAGCCCGTTCTGAGCGTAGTCGAAGGGCCTCAATCCCGCTCCACAAAGGAGACAAAGATGTTTCCCGCTAGTTTCGCCTATGTCGCGGCGCGGTCGGTCGAGGAAGCGCTCGAATTAATGGTCAAACACGGCGAAGAAGGAAAACTCCTCGCCGGCGGTCACAGTCTGATTCCCGCGATGAAGCTCCGGCTCCAATCACCTCGTACTTTGATCGATCTCGGCACTGTGCCGGGCCTGCGCGGCGTGCGCGTGGATGGGGACCATCTCGTCATCGGCGCGCTCACCGTGCATACCGACGTCGCTTCGTCGGAGCTCGTGCGCAAGCACCTGCTGGGATTGACCGATGCCGCTTCGGTGATCGGCGATATCCAGGTGCGCAACCGCGGCACCATCGGTGGCAGTGTCGCTCATGCCGATCCGGCAGCGGATTTGCCGGTCATCCTGACCGCGCTCAACGCCTCGTTCACAGTGCAATCGTTGTCCGGCAGCCGTTCCATCGCCGTCGATGACTTCTTCACTGACTTCTTCACCACGGCCATGAATAGCGATGAAATCCTTACGGAGATTCACGTGCCGATTCCAGCGACGGGAACCGGGAGCGCGTATGCGAAGTTGCCACATCCCGCCTCCGGCTATGTCGTCGTGAGCGCCGGCGCGCTGATCGCGCGTCAAGCCTCCGGCAGTTGCACGGCCGCGCGTGTCGCTATCGGCGGACTAGGCACCGGCCCCCTACGAGCCGTCGCAACCGAATTAGAGTTGCAGGGGAAACCGCTTACGCCGCAGATCATCGCAGCGGCGGCAGCCAAAGCCGCGGAAGAAACCGAGCCGGTTGAAGATTCCTACGCTGGAGTGGAATACAAGTGTCACGTGGCGACCGTGTACGCGCGCAAGGCCATCGCAGCGGCGGTGGAAAGAGTAAAAAGCTAAAACCGTGCTCGTGACACGTGTTCGGACAACGAACCAAGGAGTCGACTATTAATTCCGATACTTGAGCACGAACCACGGACACGATCGCGTTCTCAAGAGGTAAATCATGACAACCGAACACGAACCAAACGGGCTCATCGGCGCATCGCTCAAACGGGTCGAAGATCCACCGCTGATCACGGGCAAAGGCTGCTACGTCGACGATATTAATTTGCCCGGCATGCTGCATTTGGCATTTCAGCGCAGCCCCTATCCGCACGCCAAGATCCTTTCCATCGATGTCGGCAAAGCTAAAACAATGCCCGGCGTCGAGGCGGTGATCACGGGCAACGACATCAGTGAGAAGTTGAATCTGTCATCGTCGCAGGTGCTGCCGAAGATGAAGATCCCGCCCCACCCGGTGCTTGCCCGCGGCGCGGTGCACTGTGTCGGCGCTCCGGTCGCTGCGGTGGTGGCAAAGACGCGAGCACAGGCCGAAGACGCGGCCAACTCCATCGACGTGGAGTATGAAGCGCTACCCGGAGTATCGAATGCAGAAGCGGCGCTTAAGCCAGGTGCGCCGCTCGCGCGCGAAGAAATCGACAGCAATATCTGTTACACGATGGTCAAAAACGGCGGCGACGTCGATAAGGCGTTCGCCATCGCGGACCATATTTTCACCATGCACATCGCCAGCCCGCGGCAAGTCGCGTTGGCGATGGAGCCACGCGGTATTGTCGCCAGCCCGGACCCGTTTGGTAAAAACCTCACCCTATGGCTTTCCACCCAGGGGCCGCATCGCGCGCGCGCCGAGATCGCCAATACTTTGGGGTTTCCCGAGCATAAAATTCATCTGATCGCGCCGGACGTCGGCGGCGGCTTCGGTAGCAAAGGACCGGTTTACCGCGAAGATATCGTCGCTTGCCATCTCGCGCTCAAATTGCGCAAGCCGATCAAGTGGGTCGCCACGCGCAGCGAAGATTTTATCACCACGATTCAAGGCCGCGATCAGGCGATGACCTCGGAGATGGCGCTTAGAAAAGACGGGAAAATTCTCGGCTTGAAAGTCAAAGTCGTCGCCAACCTCGGCGCTTACCTCCACTCGAGCACCGCAGGACCACCGCAGCGCATGCTCGGTATGGCCTGCGGCAGCTATCAGATCAAAGACTGCCGTGTGGAAATCGTCGCGGTGTTTACCAATACTTGCCCGACCGGTCCCTATCGCGGCGCCGGCCGGCCGGAGTCGGTGTTGAATATCGAGCGGCTGCTCGACAAAGCCGCCGCGGTTTTGGGAATGGACCGTCTGGAAATACGCCGGAAAAATTTTATCCAGCCCGATCAATTTCCGTATACCACGGGCACCGGCGTCGAGTACGATTCCGGCGATTATGAAAAGCCGCTGCGCGAAGCACTCAAGATGTCCAACTACGACGATCTGCTGCGCCAACGCGACGAACGGCGCAAGCGCGGCGAATTGGTCGGTGTCGGCTTTTCGACCTTCGTCGAGCCGAGCGGTGGCGCCGGCTTCGAGAGCGGCACCGTGCGCGTAGAGCGCACCGGCGAGATCACCGTGCTCACCGGCTCCAGCTCACATGGTCAAGGCCACGAAACGTCGTGGGCGCAAATCGCCGCCGAGTTGATGAAGACGTCGATGGACCACGTGACGATCCTCCACGGCGATACCCACGTGAGCCAGCAAGGCACCGGCACCTTCGGCAGCCGCAGCGCCGTCGTCGGCGGCGGCGCGCTCGCCATTGCGGCCGAGCGTGTGATCGAAAAGGGCAAGCGCATTGCCGCGCACCTGGTCGAAGCCGCACCCGAAGACCTGGTTCAAAGCGACGGCGGCTTTGCCGTCAAAGGCGTTCCCGACAAAAACATTTCCTGGCGCCAGATCGCCGGCGCCGCATACAGCGGGAGAGTTCCGGAAGGAATGGAGATCGGCCTTCAGGAAACGGCTTTTTTCGATCCCAAACGCGAAGCCTGGGGCTTCGGTACCCACGTCGCTCTCGTCAGCATCGACCGCGACACCGGAAAGTTCTCGATCGAAAGGCTCGTGCTTGTCGATGACTGCGGCGTCGTGATTAACCCGATGATCGTCGAAGGCCAGATTCACGGTGGGGTCGCTCAGGGACTTGGTGAAGCGATGCGCGAGCAAATGCTCTACAGCGACGACGGTCAGGTGCAGACCGGCACTTTTATGAATTACGCGATTATGCGCGCCGCTGACATGCCGCCGATGATTCTGGGGGAGACAATCACACCCAATCCGTTCAACCCGTTGGGCGTCAAAGGTGTCGGCGAATGCGGCACCAACGGCGCGCCGACGTCGGTCGCAAATGCGCTTATGGATGCGCTTGCGCCGCTCGGCATCGAGCATGTCGACATGCCGTATACCGCGCCCAAATTGTGGGCACTGATTCGCAATGCCGAGCGAAAGAATTAGACAAGCGGCTAGGCAACAGAAAAGTTACAGGCGAAAAGCAAAGGGCTACGGCAAACCGCAGCCCTTTTTTGTTCACTCTCTAAAGTAATAATGCCGCGCTGAACCGTCATATCGACCCCTCAGCATACAGCATTTCTTGAAACTTTCTTCCTGAGTTGCACGGGCAGAGATCGTCACGGCCAAGTTTTACCATCAGTTCTTTATCTCCATGGACCGCGCGGTTACCCTGTTTAATGCGGGTCTCCGACAGAAATCCGTGGCGCCGCTTGCTCGTACGCTCAAAAGCAGTTTTTGCCTCGTAATACGTCTTATTTTTCATACAACTAATCCTCCTTTCAATCGCGGCGAGCAGATCAGCAAAAGCACGCCTCGAATGTTAGACGAGAATAGAGGGCAAATCTCAGCGATTCGGCAGCTTATGGTCGATCGCGCCGATCAGCTTTGGGGATAAGAGGGGGCGTTCTTAATATTTATTCCGCACCTTACCGCTTCCTTTGAACTACATCCGCAGTGCAATTATCGCGTTGGGGCGGCGTCGCTCGGCTGTCATGGAGGATTGGCACTGCCGTTGCTCCCCTTAAAGACAGGTACTTTCGGATTTGCCCGGCAGGTTTGCGTAAATCAAATTCGACGACAAAAAATTCGTTAATCTGACCGGAAATATCAAATTGTCAAAGTTGATTTCTGTGCAGGTTCGAACGCGAAATAAGCTCCACTGACAAATTTGACCGTTTGGTGCAGCGTTTTCGTACCGCCGCTCAAATCATGAACCTCGTAGCGAGCCGGATCCGGCAAGGCGTGCGACAAAGCGGCGAAGCAGCCGAGTTGCGAGCCTGCGGACCGATAACTCCGGGCGCTGGTCGTGCCCGCCATGCGAAAGATCGCAACCGAGCTGAAAGGTTAAAGTTTCCTTTCCTATCCAGCGCGCCAGCCGTTTGCCGGCCCACGCACGGGACACGCAAGTTTCTGAACGTCATTTCCCGCAAGCCAAGCATTGATTCTGGGCTGGAAATAGGTGGTGAATGAAAAAAGCGAAACGCGGATTCAAAATGGGCGCAACCGGTCAACCTATCTCAAGCGGCGGTATCTTCAAGAAGGCTGTGACAAGCCCAGCGCCCTACCAGTCGCTCTTCGATACCGCGGTTCTCAGCATCGTCCAAACCGACCTCGATGGTCGCATCGTCGATTGCAATCCAGCCGCTGCTCAAATGCTCTTAGTCAATCCGGAAGACATTAGAGAGCGCGAGTTCTTAAGCCTGGTCCCCGATAAATGGCATGAGAAAGAAGAAGCGACGACCACCGAGGTAATTAAACACGGCGTCATCGAAGAATATGAAATTGAACTCCGCAGAGAGGATGGCACGGCTTTTCGCGCTGGTATCAAGAAATGGCTACAAATCGATAAGCCCGGAGAGGCGCATGGCGTTTGGATGGTGATACGGGATGTCATGGAAAAAAAGAGAAGCGACGACGCGGTGTATCAGCGCGCGATTCTCCTCTTGGAGAGCCAGATCCGGCAACAATCTTTGTTGGCCAACGCGCCCATCTGCATCTTGACGGTCGACAAGTCAGCGCGGATAGAGGCGACCAACCCGACTATCGAGGAACTGCTGGGTTACGAGTCAGCCGCTCTGGTCGGCAAAAGTTTGGAAGAGTTTGTGACAAGCCCCGGGGGACAACCGATTTCGATCACGGCCGGACAACCGCAGACAGCCATCGCCAGATGCCGTGATGGTAAAATCTTACCCGTGCAAGTGATCTTTAGCGAGCTGCGCACCAAAGGCCAAGTTTTTCATACCTGTTTTCTTCGCGATATCGCGGTCGATTTGCAAATTCGCGAGGCGCTTCAAGGCGCACATAACGAAATGGAACAACGCGTGCGCGAGGGCACCGAAGAAATCGCTAGGCTAAGCGATGCTTTGCGGGCGGAAATCAGCGAGCGCACTTGGGCTCAAGAACAATTTCAAGTCGCCGTGGAATCGGCCCCTAACGGGATATTACTCGTAGACCAGCTGGGGCACATCACGTTGGTCAACGCTTCCTTGGAGCAGCTCTTTGGCTACGGCCGCGAGGAGTTGATCGGGCGGCCGATCGATCTCCTGGTGCCGGAACGTTTTCACAACCGATTTCCTAGCCGGCGCGAGTATTTTTTTTCTCATCCGCGGGTAAGATGGCTGGGACGTCGACAAGACTGGTACGGATTGCGCAAGGACGGTTCTGAGTTTCCCATCGAGGTCGGCTTGAACCCGATTCACACCCCGCGAGGCAATGGAGTTCTCGTGTCGGTGGTCGATGTCACCGAACGCAAACGGGTCGAATCTGAGCTCAAGCGCACTGCATTTCATGACGGTTTGACCGGCCTGCCCAATCGCACGTTGTTCCTTGACAACCTGCTTCGGCTCAATGCGGCGGCCAAACGGTATGGCCATCATCCCTTCGCGTTGCTGTTCTTGGACCTGGACAGATTTAAGGTGATCAATGACAGCCTCGGCCACACCGTCGGCGACAAATTACTTATCGAGATGGCGCATCGTCTCGTCGAATGCACGCGTGAGGAAGATACGGTCGCGCGACTCGGGGGCGATGAATTTGCTGTTTTGCTCGAGCAGGTGCGCGGCCCTGAAGACGCCGTTCGAGTGGCTGAAAGAGTGCTGGAACGATTCGCCGATCCTTTGATGTTGGATGACAATGAAGTGTCCATCAGCGCGAGCATCGGCATCGCCCTCAGCCTCACCGGCGAGAAAAGCCCCGAAGACTTGTTACGAGAGGCGGATATGGCGATGTACCAGGCCAAGACGCGGCGCTCGGGCTACCAGATTTTCGACGCCAGGATGCATGCCCACGCGCTGGAGAAGATGCGTCTGGAGATCGACATGAAACGCGCCGTCGAACGAAAACAGATTCAACTTCACTACCAACCGATCATCTCGCTCGAGACCGGTAAACTCGCCGGGTTCGAAGCGCTGGCGCGCTGGCACCATAATGGACGGGGGATAATTTCGCCGACGCAGTTCATTCCGTTGGCGGAAGAAACCGGGCTTATTGGCAACTTAAGCCGGTCGGTGCTTAAGCAAGCCTGCCTGCAAATGCGCCACTGGCGAGAACACTTTCCTCTGATCGGCGACTGCTTCATGAGCGTCAACGTGTCGAGCAAACAGGTGTCCAATGGCGATCTCATCGACGAAGTCGACGACGTTCTCCAGGAAACCGGAATGGATCCTCGGTATCTCCGCCTCGAAATCACTGAAAGCGCCCTGGTCGAGAACACCCGCGTCGCATCGCACGCCCTGGCCCAACTCAAAAAGCGCAGAATTACGCTCTGCCTCGATGATTTCGGCAAGGGATTTTCGTCGCTTAATTATCTCCACCGATTTCCCATTGACGTTTTGAAGATTGATCGCTCGTTTGTGCGCCGATTGGGGGCCAACCCTATCAACGATCACGGCAAGAAACGGCCCTATGAAATTGTCCGCACGATCGTGGCGCTGGCACAAATACTCGGCATGCAGGTCGTCGCCGAAGGAGTGGAATTGTCGGATCAGTTGAATATTTTAAAAGAACTCGGATGTGAGTTGGGGCAAGGGTTTCTTTTTTCTCCCGCAGTCGAGGCCAGCGATGCAATCCGTTTTCTCGAAGCCGGTTTATCGCTTTCGGAAATGACCGCCCCGCAAGCTAATTAGCGCCTCGGTGATTCCGCATGCTATCGCGTCCGGTTTTGCAGACGATCCCGCGATCGTAAGTTTGCTGCCCCCGAGCCGCCCCAATGCCGAATGCTAACTTCCCGCGTAGCCAAATACGGGGATTTTTCGATTCACCGAATATTGTGGTCAACAGCTGACTCTTCGGCGCGAGCAATCCTACTGCGCGCCCTTTACGCCGTAATCCTTCGCCGCTGCTTCGGCCGAGACATAGCCGCGCCGCAGGTCGCGGTCGACAAGCTCGCGTGGCCTTTCCGACGGCGGACCGTAGCCGCCACCACCGCCGGTTTCGACGATGATCGAGTCGCCGGGTTCGAGCGGATAACCTTTGCTCTTGTAAATGACCTCGCTCTCGCCCGATTTTTTTACCACGGTAATCTGACCTGATTTGCCTGCTTTACCGGCGTGCACACCCCAGGGCGGATACTTGACCCGATCGAACATCGCCTGCAGGTCACAAGGCCCGAGGATCAGGTAACGTTTACGAAAGCCGAGTCCGCCGCGAAACTTGCCCGCGCCGGCGGAGTCTTCACGCAAACTAAACTCGACGAGACGATAGGGATACATCGACTCCTGCAGCTCGACGGGAATAATGCGCGTGTCGCCGTGCGCCATGGTGCGGAAGGGCCCCGCGCCGTCGTGGATCGCGCAGGCGCCCCAGCCACCGTGGCCGCTGTCATGGCAATCAAAAGGCGCGCCGTTGTCGCGCTTGCCACGAAAGCGCACGCCGGAAAACGTACCAAAGTGCGCGCCGGTGACGCGCTCGGGCAGCGCTTTCTCCAAGGCTTTAATAATCGCGTCGATCACCGTCGGAAAGGGCTGCGAGTAGTTGCCCATGGGCGCGGTCGGATGAGCGCTCAAGATTTTCCCTTCAGGCAAAATTAATTTTAACGGCCGAAACGTACCTTCGTTGGCCGGTTCGTCGTGAGCGACCAAATACTTGAACGCGACCCGTGCCGTCGTCCGCCCGCCGCCGTAATAGCCGGAATTAATGCAGCCGCGCACTTGCTCGGCGATCTCGGAATAGTCGATGGTCATCTCGTCGCCGGCGACGATGACTTTCACGCGGATCGGCAGCGATTCGTCCGACTCGCCATCGTTGTCGAAGAACGTGTCGTAACCGTATTTGCCGTCGGGAATCGCGCGGATCTTGGCCCGCGCCGCCGCTTCGCTTTGATCGAGCATGGTTTTTACCGCAGCGAAAAAAGTTTCGACGCCGTACTTGTCGGCCAGCGCTTGCGTAAGATCGCGACCGAGAATACAGCCGGCGTGTTGCGCCGCGATGTCGCCCAAGAGCTCGACGGGAAAGCGCGTGTTGTTCTCGATGATGCGGTAAACCTCTTGAATCGGCTCCCCCTTGGACCAGAGCTTGATCGAGCGCAGCTGCAAACCTTCCATGAAAATATCGCTGGAGCGCGGCGTGATGCCGCCGATGTCGATCCAGTGGACATTGATCGCGAAGAAACCGACTAGCGTGGCGCAATCAGCGCCGGCAAAACTCGGCGTGTACATCACGGTGTTGTTCAAATGCTGGCCCTGGATCGCCGCATGATTGCACAAGACCACGTCGCCGCGGTGTAAGCGCTGGCGCCCGTAGACAGCCAGGCCGTCACGCACCGCCATGCCGACGGAATCGGCGACGAACACCGGCATGCCGCCGGTGCATTGCGCGATCAATTCCCCGTCCGCGCCCACTAGCCCGACGGCGAAGTCTTTATATTCGTAAATGTAAGGACTGAACGCCGTACGCGAGATATTGGCGTCGATCTGATCGGTGATCGAAACGATCCCGTGGCGGATCACTTCGAGGGTGATGGGGTCGATGGAACCATTGACCGTGTGTTGGCCGGATTCTTCATTCATGCTGGGCTCGGGTCGTTTTTCTCAGTCATTTCTCGCCGCATCCTTCCGGTCCTCTCCTGCTCGACGGGGGAGAGTTAGAGAAGGGTGATCGGTGTTACTTCGAAGGTGCACCCCCATCGTAACCTTCCCCATCAAAGGGGAAGAGACTAAGACTCGAGGCAAACGCAAGCTGACAGACTCCCTCGATAAATCTTTAACTACTAACGCACTGAATCCGAATCTCATGCAATGCGCCGATCTCAAATCGATCCCCTGGCCACACCACCGTTGTCGAGCCGTATTCTTCTATTACTGCCGGACCTGCGGCGCTAAAACCCGGCTCCAGCGCATCGCGATGATAGATCTGCGCGTCGACCCAACCACCCGCGTTGCCGATATACACGCGTCGCGTGTGCGGCGCTGCTGCGTTGATCGCGGCGCGCGGCAGACGCGCGATCTCCGGTTGTTTCAAGCGCGCGAATGCCGACAAGTGGAGCGCCTGAAATTCCGCGGGCGCTTTGGCGTCGGCATGACCGTAGCGCCGCTTGTAGTCGCGCTCAAAGGACGCGCGAATCTGTTCGGCGTCTTTCAAACCGGACACCGGCACTTTGATGTTATGCCGCTGGCCGCGATAACGCATCTCGGCATCATGCTCGAAGAACACATCGCCGGTGCCGAATTCTTGCGCTAGCGAAGCTGCGGCTTCTGTTTCCATCGCGTGATAAATCTCGGCCATCGCCGGCACCGTTTTATCGTTGAGAATTCCGACGAACGTCTTCGACGTATCGATGCGCGCGTCGGCCAGAAGCATACCGATCGCCGAAAAGTTTCCCGGCTCGGGAGGAATGACTACGGTTGGAATAGACAGTTCGCGCGCCAGCGCGCACGCGTGCAGCGGCCCGCCGCCGCCGTAGCTGAAAAGGATGAAGTCGCGCGGATCGAGACCATGCTCGACGGAAATCTTTCGAATCGCGCCGGCCATAATCACGGTGGCGATGGCGATGATACCGTCGGCCATCTGAATCATGCCGTTCTCGCCACCGTAACCGAGAGGCGTGGCGATGCGTTCTGCGACCGAGCGCCTCGCCGCGCCGATGTCCAACTGCATTTCACCGCCGAGAAAGTTCGCTGGATTGAGCCGTCCAAGAACCAGATTCGCGTCGGTTATCGTTGGCTCCGTACCGCCGCGGCCGTAACATACCGGGCCAGGCATCGAGCCCGCGCTTTGCGGGCCGACGTGCAAACGGTTCTGCGAATCGATCCACGCAATCGAACCGCCACCCGAGCCGACTTCGACGATGTCGATGACCGCCGACTTGATCGGGAAGCCTTTCACGTAGCCATTGGCGTAATAAACGGAATTGACCGAAAAGCGGCCGTTCTCGACCAGCGCGCACTTTGCCGTGGTGCCGCCCATATCGAAAGCGACGACGTTTTTGAAGCCAAGTTTTTCGGCGTAGGCGCTGGCGCCGATGCAGCCGCCGATGGGGCCGGATTCGACCAAACCGATGGGTTGCCGGCAAGTTCGGTCGGCGGATAACAACCCGCCGTTGGAACCCATCATGAAGAGCGAGCCCCGAAAGCCTTGGCTCTTGAGATCATTGTCGAGTCTCCGAATGTAAGTGCTCACTTGCGGCCCGACGTAGGCGTTGGCCGCCACCGTCGAGCAGCGCTCGTACTCGTACCACTCGCGCGTCAAATCCGTACTGAAGGTGACGTAAATACCCGGCAAAAATTCTTTGAGCTTCTCCGCGGCGTCTTCTTCGTGACCCGGGTTGATATAGGAATTCATGAAAAAAACCGCCACCGATTCAACGCCGAGCTTTTTAATCTCGTCGGCAAGTTTTTTTAGCGCGGCGGTATCGAGCGGCGTGACCACCTCGCCTTTGCTGTCCATTCGCTCGGCAACTTCGAGACGCAGCTCGCGCGGAATCAGAGGTTCGTCGCGCTGATAGTGGAGATCAAAGGGGTCGGGCCGGTTGCCGCGCGCGATTTCAAGAATATCGCGAAACCCTTTGCTCGTTATAAGTGCCGTCTTTGCGCCCTTGCGCTGAATCAGCGAGTTGATCACCAACGTCGTGCCGTGATTGACCAGCGAAGCTTCAGCCGGTTTGATCTTCGCCTTGTTGAAACAGTCGAGAATTCCCTCGACCAAATTATCGTAGGTGGTCGGACTCTTCGAATAAACGACTCTATGGGTTTCGTGATCGAAGGCGACTAAATCGGTAAAAGTACCGCCGATATCGACGGCGATGGCGTAATTCATCGAAGATGACTCCCGTTCAAAAGTTCAACGGTTCAACCGTTCAAACGATTGCTTCCATACTCCGGCATTTTCTGACGTTGAACTTTTGAACCTTGAACTGTTGAACGTCATGTGCGGTGCGCTTTGCCGCTGGCATCGAAGACGACACCGTAGTCGTCGCGCGCGGATTCATGCGAGACAAAGCCTCGAATCACATCGCGCCGGACCAATTCGACGGGGCGGTCGCGCGGATCGCCGTAGCCGCCGCCGCCACCGGTGGCCATGCGCACGCGATCGCCAGCTTTCAAGGGACGGTTTTCGGTTTTGTAAAGCAGCTCGGACTCCGAATTGCCATTTTTGTAGATCAGCACCTGACCTGACTTTCCTTCCTTCGCTCCTTGCACACCCCAGGCCGGACAGCCGATGCGGTCGAAGTTCGCCCACAGCTCGGCGGGCGCGAGCAGCACATACTGTTTTTCGAATCCCAAGCCGCCGCGCCATTTGCCTGCGCCGCCGGAATCTTGGCGCAAACGAAACTCTTCGACGCGGAACGGATACATCGATTCTTGCAGCTCGATCGGAATCAGACGTGTGTCACCGTGCGCCATGGTGCGAAACGGTCCGGCGCCGTCATGCGTCGCGCAGGCGCCCCAACCGCCGTGGCCGCTGTCGTTGGCTTTGAACACCGCGCCGGTATCCATGCGTTTACCGGCAAAGCTTAGCGATGAAAAAGTACCGAAGTGAGCGCCGGTCACGCGCTCGGGCAACGCCGGCTCCAGCGCTTTGATGATGCAGTCGATGACGGTCGGGAAAGGAATACTGTAAAGGCCCATTGCCGCGGTCGCCTCGGCGCTGATCAACTTACCTTCCGGCAAGACCATCTTTACCGGCCGGAAGGTTCCCTCATTGGCCGGCTCATCGGTAGCGATCAAATACTTGAACGCGACACGCACGCAGGTTCGTCCGCCGCCGTAGAACCCGGAGTTGATGCAGCCCTTCACTTGATCCGACATGTCGGAAAAATCGACGGTCATCTCGTCGTCGGCGATGATCACCGTCACTTTGATCGGAATCTTCTCATCGCGCACGCCGTCGTTATCGAGAAACGCCTCATGCTGATAGACGCCGTCAGGAATCGCGCGGATTTTTTCCCGCGTCGCCGCCTCGCACTGATCGAGGATCGTATCGAGAGCGTCGAAAAACACTTTGATACCGTACTTGTCGGCCATGACTTGAGTCAAATCGCGCCCCAAGAGGCAACCGCCGAGCTGCGCTTCGATGTCACCGAGCAACTCCAAGGGAAAACGCGTGTTGTTCTCGATGATGCGATAAACTTCTTCGATGGGTTCGCCCTTCGACAAGATTTTAATCGAGCGCAGCTGCAGTCCTTCCATGAAAATATCCGTGGAAGAGTAAGACACCGACCCGATCGCAGAACCGCCAATGTCGATCCAGTGGCAATTGATGGAAAAAAAACCGATCAGATCGTCGCCTTTCGCGCCCGCAAATACCGGCGTATACATGACGGTATTATTTAAGTGTTGGCCTTGCACCGCGGCGTGATTACAGACGATGACATCGCCCTTGTGGAGATTTTCCCGGCCGTAGATTTCCAAGCCGTCCTTCACCGCCATGCCCACCGAATCGGCGACGAACACCGGCATGCCGCCCGTCGATTGCGCCAACAACTCACCGGCAGCGCCGACGAAACCGACGGCATAGTCCTTATACTCGTAAATATACGGGCTGAACGCCGTTCGCGTCATGTTGGCGTCGATCTGATCGCAGACGGAAATGATGCCGTGGCGAATCACTTCCAAGGTAATGGGATCGATTTGCGGCTTTTCAGAAACTTTCGGCGCGGCGACTTGATTCATAGGATCGCGTTTTTCCTTGCGGTAATTTTGCGATCCTTTCAAGGAACCAAAATGTTGTCAAGCATAGGCGGCAACTACACCTTGACACCGGCGAAAGCGGTTAGATATAGACCACAATGGTTTTCCCGGAGGCATTATGAATTT
>Ga0137359_10001219_pt1 | contig 20400 bp, 22 predicted proteins | sample Mad1_40_16metaG_FD_108281 | JGI IMG/M metagenome (GOLD analysis project Ga0137359, IMG submission 108281) | Vadose zone soil microbial communities from Angelo Coast Range Reserve, California, USA - Mad1_40_16 metaG | ecosystem: Environmental > Terrestrial > Soil > Vadose zone | place: USA... | reverse complement strand
TAGGTAAATGTGCTCATGGAACTTATTGAACACATGTGGGTTACGAACTTACCCACATGGCATGAAGTGTGCTCTGTCGCAATGCCGCAAACTTGTGCCACAATCAGCCCAATGAAAAAAGTCCACGTCGTCTTCCACGATGGGGGAGGGGGCCATCGCAACGCTGCCGTCGCGCTACAGACTGTGGTTTCTCAGCAGCAACGCGACTGGCGGATTGAACTCGTCCAATTTCAGGACCTGACAGATCGCTTGGACATACTGCGCAAGCTGACCGGCATTCGCATTCAGCAGCAGTACAACATCATGTTGCAAAAAGGCTGGACGCTCGGCAGTACTCAGCTTCTCCGCGTTCTTCAGTTGACGATTCGTATTTTTCACAAGCCGCTTGTGAACCTACTTGAAAAGTTCTGGCGCGAAAATCCCGCGGACCTGCTAATTTCAGTGATTCCACACTTCAACCGGCAGATTTGCGAAAGTTGGACCAAGGTATATCCCGGCCGGCCGTTCGTCACCATCATCACCGACTTGGCTGATTTTCCGCCGCGTTTCTGGATCGAGCCGACCAGAGATCAATTCGTCATTGCTGGAACGGAAAAAGCAGCTGATCAAGCGAGCGCCATGGGCCATGAGGCCGCGCACACTTTTCTGACCTCCGGAATGATTCTGCGCCCTGATTTTTATGTGCAAGACGATTTCGATCCCGTCGCATTGCGCCGGGAAATGGGATTGCGAGAGGGCTTGACGACCGCTATTGTGCTCTTCGGCGGGCACGGTTCTAAATTAATGTATGACATCACCGAAAAACTGGACACCGCCGGGCTGCCGCTGCAATTGATTTTGATTTGCGGTCGGAACAATAAACTAGCCGGCAAATTGCACGCGCGCCAGTGGAAGATGCCGGTGCACGTGATCGGTTTCACGAAAGAAGTGCATCGGCTGATGCGCGCTGCGGATTTTCTGATCGGCAAGCCCGGCCCAGGAAGCATTGCGGAAGCCATGGTCCGCAGGCTCCCGGTGTTAATCGAATGCAATGCCTGGACGCTCCCGCAGGAACGCTACAACGCGCAGTGGGTGAAGGAAAAGGGCGTCGGCATTGTATTGAAGGATTTTGGAGATGTAGTGGATGGAGTGAAGCACATGCTCGAGCCGGCTGCCCTTGCTGCGTTTCGCAAAAACGTGGCAGCTCAGAACAACCGCGCCGTTTTCGAAATCCCCGAGATACTTGCAAAACTCCTTGGGGAAACGAGTGAAGCGCCGAGGCATCTTCAGCCGGCGTCCGTCGCAACCAACACGTTCTAACGGGTCAGTGTCCGAACTGAGCGCTTACAACTCATGACTTGGAACTGCCTTTAGAGTTTTGCTTGTTCCGCACGGCCGGGGCGTGGGAATCTCGGGCCTGCGTGTGAGTCATTGGCCGGCGTATGCATGTGTGGCTTGGCGCACCTCGTTGCTCGCCAGCGAGAGGCGTAGCGCTTTGAATCACACAACTTCGCACAACCGCCCCGGACGTGCGATTCCGCACAATGGCAGTAGCATCCGGCCGCAGGAATAGTTCGCAGCATTGCCGGTGTGTCCGCAAAAAGCGAAAAGCAGCAGCTCAGGGTAAGGAATCCCAGGATGTAGATACGGCAGAGCGAGCGCCGCCACGACATGGTTCCGCTGGAGAGCCAACGCATTGCCGTATTTTGCGGAAGGCGCGGAAAAAAACCGATAGTTCTAGTAGGTCGAAGATTTTGTTACCGGAGTCCTGGAACCTGGTTGAAGGGACACCTCCCCGCCGTGACGGAACCGAGCGGTTCCCAATTCAGACTGAAGACCGTTCCGATTTGAATTTAGAGTACGGATTTGGAGCATGAACGGAAACCCTCTCCAAACGTAAGTTCAACATAATAAGATACTTATTAAACTCTGCGACGATCCCCACATTGGCGGCAGCCTTGCATTACTGGTTCCGTGGGCGCGTTTCAAATGACGAAATGTGAAGAGAGGCAAGCGAGGGGGAAGGGGCTTGCTTGTCACTTTTTACAAATCGTTCCGACCTGCCTCTGAGAGGGAAGCTAGGATGGATGACCCCACGCGCTGGTGTGAAAACGACGCCAGCAATTGAAACGCGCCTTTTGGGGCCCCCGATCCCAAGCGGGGGCCCCTCTTTTTTTTCGGCTCGTCAGAAGAAATCGTGGGTGGACTCCGGCTCGGGCAGCTTGCCAAGTGAGTGCAGTCGCGGCATCGCTAGCCCCGCGATTCAAGGGCTTGAATATAACGACTGATCTGATGCAGGTGGGAAAGGTCGTGACCGGCCAGCAATCGTACCATCACGGCCAAGGACTCCGCGCCACGCTCATTGTGCTGCCCGCTGCGTTGCAAGTCCTCCGGTGACATTCGTCTCCACACAGACAAATTGAGTACGCGCAGCGTCCGAAATATTTCGACAAGTTCGGACGGCTCGCGTTCATTGTGGCGCAGGGAGGCTACCCAAGCATCCTGCCTGAAGCCCAGAATAGCCGGCTCGTCCTCGCAAAGGATCAACCTGAGGCGATATCCATAAACCCATTCGCTATCGGTGAGATGGCCGATGATTTCGTTCGGAGTCCATTTCCCTTGAATTGCTCGCCCGCGCAGGACTTCCGCCGGATGTCTGGCCACAATATCGGCCAGGGTGGATGCTGTCTGCCCTAACACCTCGATCGGATCCCGGCCAGCCGACAGGTTGAGCAGCTTTTCGCGGTAGGTCCATGGGGCCGACACCTCTAGTCCCGGTTGCGCCGGCGTCATAATCAACTCCTTCCTTTGCAACTTCTCGAATCTACAGACTTTTCGCTTGGCGAGCGGGAAACAGGCGCTAAGGGTGACCTTGAATCGGTGAGACAAGGCCGCTAACGCTTGGAATGGAATCTCATGGAACCTCCGCTCCTTTTTCCAGGGCGAAGCCTTCAACTTTCCAGCCTTCCGCGCCGCCGATCATTTTCTTCACTTTCCGGCCCAGGCGCGCCAGACGAGCTGCAGCGCGGTCGGCTCCGTTGCAATGCGGCCCGCTGCAATAGACAACGAATAGCGTATCCGGGGGATAGGCGGCGAGATTGCGTTCATTGATTCGGCCGTGCGGGAGATGGAGCGAGCCCGGAACATGCCCGCCCTCGAAAGCTTGCGGGCTGCGAACATCCAGCAGCACAAACCCGGGCGCGCCCAAAGCCAACGCCGCGTGAACGTCCCAGCAGTCGGTTTCGAGAGACAGGAGCTTCTCAAAGTGATCGAGGGCCGTTTGCGGATCGGCGGCGATCTCATTGTGTATGTTCATAAACCACTGTTGCCCGATTCAAAAACTTTGTCGATAGGCAGAAATGCCAATATGCGCTAAAATCCTGCCATGCGCTCCTGCGACCATCGCCGGGTGGCTACTCTGCTTTACGACGGCCTCAGCATCTTCGAGTTCGGGATCGTGGTGGAGATTTTCGGCTTGTCGAGGCCGGAGCTGGAGGTCGATTGGTACAAGTTTGAGACCTGCTCGCACCAGCGCGGCCCGCTCCGCACGACCGGCGGCGTCCATGTCGAAGCACGTCGTGGATTGCGGACCTTGCAACAGGCCGGAACCATCGTTATTTCGGGCTGGAAGCGAACCAGCGAACCTCCTCCGGAATCTCTCCTTAAAGCACTGCGTTCGGCGCACGCTCGCGGCGCACGTCTGGTCTCCATTTGTTCCGGAGCCTTCGTTCTTGCAGCCACCGGCCTGCTCGATGGCAAGCGCGCCACCACCCACTGGCGTTACGCGGAAGAGTTGGCTTCCCGGTTCCCGAAGATTCGCGTCGACCCCGGCGTTCTGTACGTGGATGAAGGCAGCATTCTGACTTCGGCGGGCAGCGCCGCCGGCATAGACCTTTGCCTGCACATCGTCCGGTGCGATTATGGCGCCGAAATCGCCAACCGCGTGGCCCGCCGGCTGGTCATGCCGCCGCACCGCGACGGCGGTCAAGCGCAATACGTCCAAAACCCCTTCGACAGCCGGGCGGCCGGAGGGCTCGCGCCTCTCTTGCAATGGGCACAATCGCATTTGGGCCAGGCTCTGCGCGTGGAGGATCTGGCCCGCCACGCGGCGATGTCGCCGCGTACTTTCGCGCGCCAGTTCCGCCAGCAGACCGGAACCACGCCTCACCAATGGCTCACCCACCAGCGTCTCCTGGCCGCGCGGATGCGGCTCGAAAAGACCGACGACGGGATCGATGCGATTGCCGAAGCGGTGGGGCTACAGACGGCGGCGACGCTGCGGCAGCACTTCAGCCGGACGCTGGACACGACACCTACCGCCTATCGCCGCCGGTTCTCCACCACGTAGGGCGCTGCACCGGTTTCGGGATTTCGCGGTTCAGTCGCGGAATCCGCTGACGGTCGCGGCCCTGATACGGGTGCCGGCGGGGATTGCCGATGCCGCATGGCTTTAGATGCGCAAAAAGGACCTTGCTTCGCAAGCGACAGACGAAACCGTCTGTCCCACAATTGCACACCGGCATGCGTTGTGGGTCAGGCGGTTTCGCCTGTCAATCCCGTGACACTCTCGCAACCACGCGACCCAGGTAACAGAGCCCCGACAGAGTCGCGCAAGCCGAGCTTCCGGCCGCCACTGGAGCGTAGCGGTGACCCACAGATTTCTCCGACGAGGCTTTTTTTACGCCCGGTGCAGAATTCCATACCGATGAGCGCGCTTCGAAACCGGTCCTGCCTTGCACTTTAAATCGCCCTCAAGCGCAGCTCAAATTAGCCCACGAAAATCAGTTCAATTCACTTTGCGAGTTACAGCAATGTGTGCCTGACCTAATACATGCGCTACCTGCGTCTCGCGCAGTCGCGAAGCGTCGTATTCGAACGACAAATGGTTCGTCGCTCCGTCGATGCGAAAGGCGCGCAGGCCATAGGTGTTCGCGAATTGACCGAGATGGCGCAATTGCTCTTCCGTCAGCGGTGACTGCAATTCATAAGTAATTTCCACGAGTGTCATGGTGCCATTATAGCAGCCCGCAGCAAACACGGCCGCAATCACTTCCGCGGCCACTTGACAAAATATAGGGGGTAGGGGTATAGATAGGGATGGAGGGTATAATGCCAGCAGCGGCAAAAAAGACCGCTCGGAACGCGGGGAAAGAGAACCGGCACGCCTCAACTGCAAATTGCGCCTGCGAGACCGGCCCCCGAGGACGCAAGGCCATTGGCGTAGACCCTGGCTTGAAGGAAGCAAATCAGAATCGCCTGCGCCGCATCGAAGGGCAGATCCGTGGCTTGCAAAAAATGGTCGAGGGAGACCGCTATTGCGCGGACATCATCACCCAAGTCGCTTCCGTTCAGGAAGCGTTGCGCGGCGTAGCGCGCAACTTGATGAAGAATCATCTCCGCCATTGTGCCGCCAAGGCCCTCCAGAGCGGAAAAAAAGCAGAGACAGAAGCCATGTACGACGAGCTTCTCGAATTGATCTACGCGCATCTGCGATAGTCCTTCCGCCGCAAGAGGAGAACATCGAATGAGTTCGCATGGTTCAGCGGGAGTGCCACTCCCGATTTTGCAGGGACCGCCGAAGCACAAGGACCCCGTCTGCGGAATGATGGTTGCCCCGGAAGAAGGCGCCGCCAAACTGGAACACGCCGGAAAAACCTACTACTTCTGTTCGAAGAGTTGTACGGAACGGTTTTCCCACGACCCCGAAACGTTTCTAGCTGCTCCCGGAACCGCGGAAATGGACCATGCTTCCGCGCCACTAGGACATGGGGCGATGGAGCACTCCGGAGCAACCGTATCGTTCGCGGTCGCAGGCGGAAGAAAAATCCGTTACACCTGCCCGATGCATCCCGAGATCATACGATTTGGTCCAGGGAGCTGCCCCATCTGCGGCATGGCGCTCGAGCCTGTGGAGGTCTTTGCAGAGGTGGAAGCCGATCCAGAGTATGACTCAATGCGCCTGCGCTTTTGGGTCAGCGCGGCGCTGTCGCTTCCAGTCCTGCTGCTTTCCATGCTTGGCCAATCGCCTGGCCTGCACCTTACTTCAACTGTGCGAAACGGTATTGAATTCCTTCTCGCTACGCCTGTGGTCCTTTGGGGAGGCTGGCCCTTTTTCGAACGTTTCTGGTCTTCGCTCATCCATCGCAGCCCGAATATGTTCACGCTGATTGGCTTGGGTACGGGCGCCGCGTATCTCGATAGCGTTGTGGCCACCTTTTTCCCGCAAGTCTTTCCAGCTTCCTTTCGTGGGATGGATGGTTCCGCGCCCGTTTATTTTGAAGCTGCCGCGGTGATTACCACGCTCGTCTTGCTGGGGCAGGTCTTGGAATTGCGGGCTAGACAGCGCACCAGCGGAGCTATTCGCGGGCTATTGAGTTTAGCGCCGCAACAGGCACACGTCCTGGATGCAAATGGAGCCGAAAAAGACATCGCGCTTAATCAAGTGAAGCGCGGGGACCGGCTCCGAGTTCGTCCCGGGGAACGCGTTCCTGTCGACGGCGTGATCCGCGAAGGCGCAAGCGCCGTCGATGAATCGATGGTGACCGGTGAACCGATGCCGGTTGAAAAGTCGCCCGGCGACAAAGTCACCGGCGGAACGCTGAACACCAGCGGGAGCTTCATCATGGAAGCGGAACGCGTCGGCGGCGAAACCACGCTTGCGCAAATTGTGAAACTCGTCAGCGAAGCGCAGCGCAGCCGTGCGCCGCTCCAACGTTTGGCCGATCGCGTCGCCGCGTATTTTGTGCCAGCTGTAATTGTTATCGCGATGGGGGCCTTCTTCGGTTGGATTTTCTTCGGCCCCGAGCCGCGCTTCGCGCACGCGCTGGTCGCAGCCGTATCGGTGCTCATCATCGCGTGCCCCTGCGCGCTGGGCCTGGCAACACCGATGTCCATCATGGTGGCCGTGGGCCGTGGCGCTCACGCGGGCGTCCTCATCCGAAACGCCGAAGCACTCGAAACCCTCGCCAAAGTCGACACTCTCGTCGTCGACAAAACAGGCACGCTCACGGAGGGTAAGCCCGAAGTTGGGAATATTGTGGCCTTTGAGGAAAGCGAAGTCTCAAGGGAGCAATTGCTTCGATTGGTAGCCAGCGTTGAGCGCTCCAGCGAGCACCCCCTTGCACGAGCGATTGTGCACGCAGCGGAGGACGAGAAGGTTTTGCTCCAATCTGTAGAGGAGTTCCGGGCGACACCGGGAGGTGGCGCGGAAGGCAAAGTCGCAGGCAAATTCGTGTTGGCCGGAACCGCCAGGTTTTTGCAGGAGCGAGGAATTCAACTCCCAGTAGGAAGACGCATGGGAGTACTAACTACGGGAGCAGCGTCCGTCACGTTGGTTTACGCGGCGATCGATGGCAAAGCGGCTGGGGCCTTCATGTTGACCGACAAGGTGAAAAGTTCGTCAGCCGGAGCGATCCAGGCGCTGAAGACAGAGGGCCTTCGAGTGGTTATGCTCACGGGAGATCGCGCGGAGGCTGCGAAATCCGTAGCCGCACTGGTGCAAATCGAAGAAACCAAGGCGGAAGTAAAGCCCGAAGAAAAGAGCGAGATCGTAAAGGAATTGAAGAATAAAGGCCGCATAGTCGCAATGGCGGGGGACGGCATCAATGACGCGCCGGCATTGGCTGCGGCGGACGTGGGCATAGCCATGGGCACGGGGACGGATGTGGCGATTGAAAGTGCGGGCATCACTCTTCTCAAGGGTGACTTGCGGGGAATCGTAAGAGCGCGAAAATTGAGCCGCGCCACCATTCGCAACATCAAGCAGAATCTTGCTTTTGCATTTCTCTACAATGCGATCGGAATTCCGATCGCTGCCGGAATTTTCTATCCGATTTTCGGATGGCTGCTGAGTCCCATGCTGGCCAGCGCGGCGATGAGCTTCAGCTCGGTATCCGTGATTGCCAACGCTCTGCGCCTGCGAAAAACGACGCTCTAACGACATCAAAGGTCAATTCAGCGCAGATTTCGAACCTAGTGCTGCAAAACAAATTTCTGAATCCGTTTGCCGGTGTCGACCTCCCCGGTATAGAGATTGCCTTGTGAGTCGGACACGATCTGGTGCACCCAGTGAAACTGGCCCGCATTTCGGCCGTTGTGCCCCGTTTGGCCCACGACCTCGCCATCTTCGCGGCGTAAGGTCCAAATCACATTGTTCTCGCCGTCTGCAACCAAGAGATACTTCTGATTCTCGTCTATGGAAAAGGCGAACTGCCAGAAGGAGCCTCTGCCCAGCGTCTGCGACCGTACAAAAAACTCTTTCACAAACTTGCCTTGCTTGGTGAAGACCTGCAAGCGGTCATTCATCCGATCGCAAACGTAGACCAAGCCATCCCGCGAAAGATGGACGCAATGAACCGGATTGCGGAATTGCTGGTCCGGCGGCTGCGCCGGATTATAAGCGCCAGGGTCCGCATCGTTCGGCGGATTGCCGTATGCACCCCACAGGCGTTTGAACGTGCCCTTGTCTGAATCGAAGACAATGACGCGCTTGTTCAAATAGCCGTCAGCGATATAAATCTCGTGGGCGCCGCGGTCCACTTCCATACCGGCAGGCAGCCCGAGAATATCGGTGCGCGTGCTATTTGCTGGGTCCGTGGAAGGATGGCCAATCTGCAGGAGGAAATGGCCGTCACTCTTGAACTTCAGAATTTGACGATCGCCGGGGCCGGCCCCACTAATCCAAACGCTGTCATCCTTATCCACGTAAATTCCGTGCTCACGTTTTGGCCAATCAAATCCTTCGCCGGGACCTCCCCAAGACTGCAGCAGGTTTCCCAGGGCATCGAAGACGAGGACGGGAGGAGCGGCGAAGCAGCACTGCGACTCAGGCGGAGTTTGCGCAGCGCCCAACTCATCGACCGTGTCTAAGCCAGGGCGTTGCAGAACCCAGATGTGGTCATGGCGATCCACGGCCATTCCGCCGATTTGCCCGATGATCCAGTTGTTTGGCAATTCTTTAGGCCAAAATGGGTCCACTTTAAACTTTGGCGCCTCGAGGACTTCGGCGGTCCCGGCGCTGGAGACGACGAACAAACCAATTCCCAAGACAATGCTAAGCACGAGGGTGGCAGGAGCTGGAGGAATTTTGTCTATGCGCAAAGTCTTCTCCTATCGAAAAGGTTTGGGAAAGCCGATTGGCTGCAAGCGATGCAGGAAGAGGATAACGCTGAGACGCAGAGGACGCAAAGCAACCGCAGAGCAGAGGGCCCGGAATGTAGGCAAGGAGATTCAATGCTTCAACCGCCTGCCGCGGAATTTTGCACAATCGTCCACAGATTTGCACAAGCGTTCGATTAGAATTTGATTGACGGCGAAAACGGGAAGGACTATTTTGCCTTCCAGATTGAACCGGGAAGCTTAAGAACTTTACGGATCAATTTAGAGGGCGCATTAAGCTTAACAGCAGAATGCGCCGCGAGATTGAATCGCGAAGCTCGAAGCCTTAACGGTTTCGTTTGGAAGGCGCGGCTAGCCTAACAGCGGTCACGCCGCCAGGCTGGTTCGGAAGGGTTTGAAACTTAACGGTTCCGTTGAAGGGGCGCAGCAAGCTTAACCGCTGGTTGCGTCGCGAGATGGAACCGGGAAGCGTAGCACTTTAACGAATCGGGTTGGAGAGTGCAACAGCCTCACGGTGGTTGTGCTGGCCAGATGGAACAGAAGAGGTTAGAAACTTTACGGCTCAGTTAGAGGGCGCAACAGGCTAAACACCGGTTGCGCCCTCAGTTTTTTTGGCGGGACGCTTCAGCGAAACCGTTTAGCACTCCTCCTGCGGTTGTTCTTAGCTCTGATATTTGCTCACCTGACCAAAGACTTCGTCCATCGTCTATACCAGTGGGACTAGGACTAGGGAACTTTTCGCCCAAGGTTGCGTATCCACTTATGGCAGCGAGACCATGAGAGCGAGGGTCGGGTATGTCCAGCAACGGCAATGGTTTAGGGAACGGGAAAAACGGCAAAAAACGGCGCCGGGTCATCTGGGGCGCTATTGCGGTCGCGGTGCTCGGGGGCGGCGGATATGGCGTCAAGGCGGCGCTCAGCCCTAGCCGTACGATTGACCCTTCAAAGATTGCTTCCGCGGAGCGCGGCGACCTGGCGCGCGTCGTAGTGGCGACCGGCAAGATTCAGCCGCTGTCCAAAATCGAGATCAAGTCCAAAGCCAGTGGCATCGTGAAAAAGCTCTACGTGGACTACGGTGAACGTGTGAAGCAGGGCCAGTTGCTTGCCGAACTTGATAAGGTGCAGCTCGAAGCGGCTGAACGCGCCTTCCGCGCCAACTTGCAAGCCGCCGAAGCAGCGCTGGATTCTTCCAAAGCCACGCTGGAGCGTAACAAGGTCGACGCGGAAGGCCCTGATGTGCCGTTCCTGAAGCTCAATATGGAGCGCGCCGAGCAGATGTTCAAAGACGGCGTGATGTCCAAGAGCCTCGTCGAGGACGCGGAGAAAAATTATCAGCTGGCGCTGAACAAGCAGGTCAGCGCGCAGCGCACTCTCGCAGTTTCCAAGGCGGAAATTGCCAAATCCGAAGCTCAAGTCGCGCAAGCGAGGGCATCGCTGGAAAACGCGCAGGAAGATCTGCGTAACTCGGCGATAGCCAGCCCGATTGAGGGCCTGGTCCTTTCTCGCGACGTGAATATCGGCGATGCGGTCAGCTCCATTCTGGTGCTGGGCTCGCAGGCCACGTTGGTCATGACGCTTGGCGACGTCAGCGAGGTGTACGTGCAGGGCAAGGTTGATGAAGCGGACATCGGCAAGGTTTTTCTCAATCAGCCCGCGCGCATTGTTGTGGAATCGTTCAAGGACAAGAAATTTACTGGGAAGGTCACCAAGATTTCTCCTCTCGGCAAGGAGAAGGACAACGTGACCACGTTTGAAGTGCGCGTCTCGATTTCCAATCCGGGCGGCGAGCTGAAAGCCAATATGAGCGCGAATGCCGAGATTATGCTCGAAGAAAAGAAAAACGTGCTGATGATTCCGGAGGCGGCGCTGATTTACGACAAAGAGCGTAAGGCCTCCGTCGAGATTCCCGACGCCAAAGCTGACAACGGGAAGAAAAAACTCAGCGTGAAGCTGGGCATCTCCAACGGTGTGAAGACGGAAATTCTCGACGGCCTCAACGAGAAGCAGCAAGTCATTTTGCAATAGTTGAATTGCGCGGCGGACGCCATGTCATTCCAGGACTTATTACGAGACACGCTGGCCACGCTGTGGGCCCATAAGCGCCGAACCATGCTGACGATGTTCGGCATCGCCTGGGGAATCATTTCGATCACCGTGATGGTTGCGGCGGGCGAGGGACTCGGCGTCGGCATCCAGAAAAACCAGGAAACTTTTGGCAAGGACGTGATGATCGTTTTCGCCGGCCGCACCAGCATGCAGGCCGGCGGGACGCGCTCCGGGCGAAGAGTCCGCTGGGGCGAAGACGACTACCTGCAGATCGTGAAGGAAGCTCCTGCTTGCAAGTATGTCATGCCGGAGCTTGGTAATGACGTCCAGGTGCACAGCCTCTTCAACAGCGGCACCATTCCGACCGTGGGTTCGCTTCCTCCCTTTACGGAAATTCGCAGCATCACTGTTGCACAGGGCCGCTTCTACAATGAAGAAGACAACGCCGAAGCTCGCAACGTGGCTTTTCTCGGCAGTGATGCGAAGAAACAGCTCTTTGCCGAACGCGAGGCTACTGGCCAGACCATTTCGATGAACGGAATTCCTTATACCGTTATCGGCGTGATGAAATCGAAGGAACAGAATTCCAGTTACGATGGCGCCGATGTTCGCAAGGTTTTCGTTCCATTTAATTCCATGCGGCGCGATTTTCCGAATAAACCTCCCGCAGTGGAACACACCGTGGACAGGCTGCTTGTCGCCCCTTGGTCGTTGGAGACGCACCCGGATTGCGTCAGGCAGATTCGTCGCTCGCTGGGCCGCCTGCATAACTTTGACCCGCGCGACAAGGAAGCCGCCGGAATCTGGGACACGGTAAAAAACGCCGAAGCCAACCGCATGATTATCGTGGGCATGGAAGTGTTCATGGGCGCGGTCGGCGTGGCCACTCTTTTCCTGGGTGGCCTGGGAGTGATGAACGTAATGCTCGTTTCGGTTCGCGAGCGGACCCGCGAAATCGGCGTGCGTAAAGCGCTCGGCGCCACGCGCGAATCTATCCTTCGGCAATTCTTTCTAGAGACGGTCATCGTCGTTGCTCTGAGCGGTGGCACGGGGCTGCTGCTCTCCTACGGTTTTTGCGCGTTGGTTAATCTGCTGCCCATGCCGCCGTTTTTTGCAGGCTTGCTCGCCAGTTGGAAGCTTGGCGCACTGTCGATTTCGCTGCTAGGCGTGATTGCCGTTCTGTCCGCGCTTTATCCCGCGAATCGTGCCGCCTCCGTCGATCCCATCGAAGCACTGCGCTTTGAGGCAGGGGGCTAGATGCTTACCGAGATCTTCAAAGAAGCGTGGGCGGCTCTGGGGCGGAATCCCGTTCGCAGCTTGCTCACCATGACGGGCATCGCATGGGGAATTGTTGCCGTAACGCTCTTGCTCAGCTATGGCTCAGGCTTTCGCGGAGTGCTGATGTACACGTTTGAAGTGTTTGGCAAAGGCGCTGTGGTTTGCTGGCCGGGAACGACCAGTGAGCAGGCGGGCGGAGAGCGCGCGGGCAAGGCGGTACGATTCGAACAAGAAGACGCGGATTGGGTGAAAGCGCAATCCCCGCTGGTCAAGCGCGTGACCCGCGAGACGGTCCGCTGGAAGGGAATTACGCATGATGAACGGCTTTCGGACACCGCTATCCGCGGCGTCTATCCCGAATATGGCGAAATGCGCAATGAAATTCCGATGGAGGGCCGCTGGATCTCTCCTGAAGATATCGAGGAGCGCCGCCGCGTGGCTTTCCTCGGCGCCATTCTGCGCAGGAAACTTTTCAGCGGTACTCCGGCCATCGGCGAAACCGTGCGCATCGACGGCGTCAAATTTACCGTCGTCGGCTCGATGGACACGAAATTCTCCGACAGCAACTATTTCACGAGCGACGATGAGTCTGTCTTTATTCCATACACGACTGCAGGCGATTTGTGGGACGCGCGCTACGCCAGCGTGATGCTGTTCGAACCCGTCGCGCCAAATTTTGAAGCCGACGCCATGCAGCAGTTCCGCGCGGCCATCGCCAACCGCCAGCACTTCTCACCCAGCGACAAGCGCGCCATCACCATGTTCGGCCGCGAAGAGTTCAAGCCCATCTACGAAGGCATCACGCTGGGCATCGAAGCGCTGCTCTTTTTTGTTGGCGCACTCACGCTGGGTATCGGTGGCGTCGGCGTGATGAATATCATGCTCGTCTCCGTTGAAGAACGCGTCCGCGAAATCGGCCTCCGACGCGCGCTAGGCGCGAAAAAATCCCACATTCGCTGGCAATTCTTGCTTGAGGCCCTGGTCATGACACTCGCTGCCGGAGTGATCGGCATGCTGCTCTCCGCGGTCATCACTTCGGCAATCGGCACGCTGCCGTTCCTCGGCCCCGCCTATGAAGACGATTCCGGCAAAGTGGACATCCGCCTCACTCTGTCGTTCGTCACTATGATGCTGTCCACAATCATCCTGGTCGTCGTCGGGGTGATTAGCGGTTGGCTCCCCGCCATGCAAGCCGCCAAACTCGATCCCGTCGAAGCTCTCCGCTATGAGTGAACTTGGATAACGCAGCCTCGACCCAACCCGCGCTTCCTTCCCCGTTTTGTCATCTTTGAGCGAAGTGAAGGATCTCAACCGCAGTTGCATCTCAGTTGAGGATTCACCTGAGCTTCTTCGGCGAACCTCACCAGCTCGCCTCAGAATGACAGCGCAGATAATACCTTCAGGAGGAGATTCAGGTCTGCCCCAGGAGGGAATCGAAATACGCCAGCATGTCGGGCGAGTCCCATTGTTGGAAGCCCACAAATTTGCGGGCAATCCTGCCGTGGCGGTCGATCACGTATGTTTCCGGATACATCGAAGTGCCATAGGACTGGGCGATGGGCGAATGATTGTCTCGAGTGAGCGGATCGCGATAGGTCGGGAAGATTACGCCTTGTTCCCGGAGAAATTTTTCATAAGCCGCAGGATCCTCGTCGGCGGCAACTCCCAGAATGACGCCGCCCCGCGCTTCGATATGTTTTTGCAGGCGGTTCAGCGCGGGAGTTTCCTCGACGCACGGCGGGCACCAGGTCGCCCAGAAATTCAGGACCACCACTTTGCCCTTCAGATCGGTCAGCTGCCCGGGTTTTCCCGCGACATCCACCGAAAAGTCTCGCGCTGTCGTGCCGGCAATCGAGGCTTCACCCTGGCGGTAGGTCGGCATCGCAAAAAGCATCACTACGCCTAGCGCCGCCGCCAGCACTCCCCAAGCTGCAATTTTTCGAAGGATCATCATCGAATGCTATAATAGCTCAATCTTCCGCAGTCGGGAACCGAACCTCCGCATCCAATAGAGTATGTACCGTGCCGATCACAATTCGTCTAGCACTGGAACACTCGTCGCCGCGGCGAGTGCAGGCTCCGTCACGGTCATTGTTCCGGCCCGGAACGAAGAGGCGGTCATCGCGGCATGCATTGCGTCTCTGGCCAACCAGCCGGAAATTGCCGAAATCCTGGTGGTAAACGATCAATCCACGGACGGGACCGCTAGTGTCGTGAGTGGCCTCATGGAGAGAATTCCAAACCTGCGCCTTCTTGAATCCGGCGAATTGCCCGATGGATGGGTTGGCAAGAACCATGCCCTTTGGGTCGGAGTGCAACAAGCAAAGTGCGCCTGGCTCCTGTTTACCGATGCCGACGCGGAGCACGAAAGAGACTCCGTCTCCCACGCACTACAAATTGCAAACGAGCAAGGCGCCGCTTTGGTGTCGTTTTCCCCCGAGCAAATCACCGAGACCTGGTATGAAAAGGCTCTGATCCCCTTCATCTACTTGCGCCTGGCGAGGCGCTTCTCGTATGAAAATGTAAATGATCCAAGCTCAACCGCAGCTGCAGCCAACGGCCAGTTTCTGATGATGCGCCGCGATGCCTATGACGCTATCGGCGGCCACTCCGCCGTCGCTGGGGAAGTGCTCGAAGACGTAGCCCTCGCCATGCGCGTGAAGGCCGCGGGCCATCGCATCTCATTCGGCTCCGGCAAGGGCATGGTCCGCGTGCGCATGTACCGCTCGTTCCAGGCCATGTGGCAGGGTTGGAAGAAAAACCTTTATCGCTTGATGGGCGGCACACCCTGGACGGTCTTCCGCGAGATGGAGTCGAACCTCCCTTGGATTCCTCTGGTCGTCATCGCACTGGGGCTGAAGTTTCCGTTTCTCTTTTTCGTGGGAGTTTTGCTGCTGATTGGCCGCCAAACCAGCTACGGCCTCGATCTCGCCCGTAACCAATACCCCTTCTCCTTCATCTTTTATTATGTGCCTGCCGTGGCGCTGTACGTCGGCGTGCTCTGGGCGTCCTACCGGAGCCACGTAAATGGAACAATCCAATGGAAAGGGCGGGAATACTCCGTTGGAGCACCTGAAGCGGTAAAATAAGCGAACAGCCATGGTTCTTCTCACGCGAAAAATCGAGTTTGCGGCTTCGCACCTCTATCACAATCCGAATCTTTCGGCGGAGGAGAATCGCCGAATCTTTGGGAAATGCAATAATCCGCACGGCCACGGACACAATTACACGCTCGAAGTAACCGTTGAAGGCGAGCCGGATCCGGTAACCGGTATGGTCCTGGACCTCAAAGGACTGAAAGAGATTCTCGAACGCGAAATCATGCAGCGCATGGATCATCGCCATCTCAATTACGAAGTCGCCGAACTGGCCGGAAAGATTCCGACGTGTGAGAATATCGCCACGGTGATCTGGCAATTGCTCGAACCGAAAATCACGCAAGGGCGCTTGCATCGTGTGCGGCTCTACGAGTCGCCTGACCTGTTCGCCGATTGCTACCGCAACGGCGCCAGCGCGGCAGCGAAGTCATGAGCGACGCGCTCAAAATCGAACTCGGCCGCCGCTATCGATTCTCGGCTTCACATCGGCTGCATAGCCCGCAGCTAAGTGAAGAAGAGAATTGGCGAGTTTTTGGAAAATGCAACAATCCCCATGGCCACGGTCATAACTATGTAGTCGAAGTCATCATGTCGGGAGACGTAGACCTGTCCACTGGCATGATCGCGAATCTCGCCGATCTTGACGCTTTCGTCGAGCGCCAGGTTCTCGAGGAATTTGATCACAAATCGCTCAATCAAGATGTCCCTGCATTTCTCGATAAAGTACCGACCACCGAGAATTTGTGCATCGAGATTTACCGGCGATTGAAATCTTTTCCCCATGCGAAGCTCGAGCGCATCTGCGTCCAGGAAACCGGAAATAATAGCTTCGAGTATGCAGGGGACAATCTGGAGGGGAACCGATCGTGACCAAGCCAACGGAAGAAATTCTGCTGAACGATCAAAAGGAAATCGACGCGCGCAGGATCGCCTGCCATGTGCGCGAGATTATCAAGATCATCGGAGAGGATCCGAATCGCGAAGGCTTGCGCAAGACGCCGGAGCGTTTCGAGAAAGCGCTCAAGTATTTAACCAGCGGCTATCACCAGAACCTGGATCATATTTTGAACGGCGCGACGTTCAGCGTGGCCTACGACGAGATGGTCATCGTTAAAGACATCGAGTTTTTCAGCCTCTGCGAACATCACTTGCTGCCGTTCTTCGGCAAAGCCCACGTGGCCTATCTTCCCGACAAGCGCGTCCTGGGACTGAGCAAAATTGCGCGTGTGGTCAACATGTTTGCTCGCCGACTGCAGATTCAAGAGCGCATGACCAGTCAGATCGCCACGGCCATCGAGGAAAAAATCGCTCCTCAGGGTGTCGGCGTAATCATCGAAGCCCGCCATCTGTGTATGCAAATGCGCGGCGTGGAAAAGCAGCATGGGCAGGCTGTCACCAGCGCCATGCTTGGCGCTTTCCGTCACAATAAGCAGACGCGCGACGAATTTCTCGCTCTTGTGCGCCGCAAGAACTCCTAAGCTCGACTCAAGAGAATGGACTGCGGGCCGAGCGAACGCAGGAGTTTCTTCGTCAGGCTTTTCGTTTCCGTGCCCGCGCGCGGCGGACGCGGGCGCGGTTACCGCAGGTACGGTAGTCGCACCAGCGCTTAGTCCTGGCCTTGGTCGGATCGTGGAAAACCCAGCGGCAATCTGAATTGGCGCACACTTTAATGCGTTCCACTTCCTGGTTTGCCAGCATTTCTCCAAACGAAGCGGCGATCCGTGCGATCACCCAAGTCCAGTTGCTCCGCACTGGAATCGTCTCTGCTCGGAACCCATTTTGGTCCTGTACCAACTTCTGCCAAGCCGGTACGTTTAATACCTGATTCAGAGCCGAGAGCTCGCTGCGGCCGATAGAACTTCCTGCCGTTAGTTTTTCGGCCGCGCGGCGAAGCAAGCTGCGCAACTGCTCGAGTTTGCGGCGCGGAACATCCTTCGATGGAAAGGGATAAAGCCCCCAATGCTTGAAGAACGTGGCGAACCAATGCGGATTTGCAAGGTGATCGGTGAACTGTCCGAAGCCATTCCATTCCTCGCTGTTGACGAGGTCGACCCAGGGGGCAACCTTGCCGAATCCCTTCTCGCGAAAGATGCTGTGAACAGGTTTCATTGTAATGGTCTAAATAGACTTGACTCGTTACAGTTGATTGCCCATACTACTGTAATGAGCATAGCAGTTTTAGAGCATTACAGCAACGGAAGCTTGAACACCGGTTTCGCGGTTACTTCGGCTGTTCCCCGGTGAAATGATGTCTATGAAATCCGTCACGGTCGCCGAAGGACTCTCCGCCGTCAGCGGTTCCGCCCGTCCGCACACGAATCGCCTCACGGTGATCTTTTCTTTCCTCTCCATTTATCTCATCTGGGGTTCCACCTATCTCGCCATTCGTTACGCCGTGGAAACGATTCCGCCGCTCTACACCGCCGGTCTCCGCCACTTGGTCGCAGGCACGATTCTTCTCATCTGGTGCCTTGCGAAACGCCTTCGACCGACCTGGGCGCAAGTTCGGGCGAGCATTATCATCGGCGGGTTCTTTTTTCTGATTGGCCACGGCACGCTTCACTGGGCGGAGCAAAAAGTGCCGTCTGGCCTCGCCTCTCTGATCATTGCCAGCGAGCCTATCTGGGTTTTCTTGCTTAGCTCTATTGCCGCGCGGCAGTGGCGTTTGAACGCGGTGCTTTTGGCCGGAATTCTATTGGGATTCGGAGGCGTCGGCCTCCTGATGGGCCGAAGCGCCCTGAATTCCGGCCCTGGGGTGCTTGTCGGTTCCCTAGCAATCGTGCTAGGAGCGCTTTCGTGGTCCGTCGGGATTGTTTACTCCCGGCGCTCGCATCTCTCCGGGCATCCGCTTCTCCTGTCGGCGCTCTCTTTACTGGCTGGCTCGCTGCAGCTGCTTTTGGTGGGCACCGCCGTTGGTGAATACCGAGGGTTTTCGTTCGCGTCAGTTTCCTTGCGTTCGTGGCTGGCGCTTGGCTATCTCATCCTCTTCGGCTCGGTTGTAGCTTTTACCGCCTACAACTGGCTTCTCGAGCATTATTCCCCCACCCTCGTCGCCACTCATACTTACGTCAATCCCCTCGTCGCTGTTCTATTCGGCTGGTTCTTCGCAGGCGAGGCGGTCACTTTAAATGTGCTCCTCTCCGCCGCCCTGGTCATTGGCGCAGTCATGCTCGTCGATCGCGGCATGACACAACTTCAGCACAACTCCTAGAGTTCTCAAATTTGTTGGGTGGAACAAAAATCAAAAGGCGCGCCCCGCCATAGCGGAACGCGCTTTCTTACTTGCCTGGCAGAAGGCCGTTACATCTTCGATATATCCACAGATGCTCGTATCGTGTCCCACTCTTCGCGCAGCGTGCAGCCCGTCGCGGTCTTATCGTAAGCGATGGCGAAGTTTTCAACAGGCGATGACAGTGTAGACAGTCTCATGTCCACACGGGCCAGTTCGTCACTCTCATACTTGTAGGGGATACCCCATTCACCGGTTTTCTTGTTGATGATGAGCGTCCACTTGTCAGCGTTTGGAATGACAAACAGTGTGTAACTGCCGGCGGGCACATGGGTCCCGCCGACCATCAGATCAGCAGTGGTCACGAATGTGGTAGCTTCGTTCGCACCGTTGCGCCACACCTTGCCATACGGTTCCACACCACCGATCATCTTTCGCCCTTTCAGGCGCGGGCTGGAATAGTCCGTCTTGATGGTTTTGCCGCCCCCAAGATCGCAGGAAGACGACGCCGCCGGACTGGGTCTCGAAGCTTTGTCCATTTGTGCTGATCCCAGGACGGCCATCAATCCCAGGGTCATACACCCCGCTGCTAATACCGCAAATTGTTTTCTCATTGTTTTCCCCCTCATAATGTGCCCAGACATTGAACCGGATTTACCCCGCCAGCGCAACATAGAATTCGCTCATCCCTGATAGACGGCTGAACGGTAGACTCGTTTCCATCCTTTTTTATTTCAAGCCTTGCGCCAAAACAAAAAAACGTCTAAACCTAGCCAGTAGTGGTTTCGCTTTCGGCAGCAGCACCCACGACCAGCCTGTTGGTCGGCGAGCTGCTTCAAGGAGGTGACTATGCCGGAGTCAAGACGACGCTTGTTGACCGCATTGGTTGGCGCTGCCGGCGTCTTTGCCGTGGAGCCGCTTCTCGCCGGGCTGCAGGCACCACCACCGGGTTCGGGAGGCTCACCCAAGGCCAAGGTTTACCCCAACACCCCAACGTGATGCAGGGCAACGACGAGCCCAGCCGGCCAGACCCAAAGGCCATCGCGCGGGCAAACCAAGTAACAATCAGAACGCACATCACTAAGCTTTATGAAATGGTCTCCGAACTCAAGGAACAGGTCGATAAAACGGACGCCACGACCACCTTATCCATTTCTATCGTAAAGAAAGCCCAGCAAATCGAAAAGCTTGCCAAGCAGATCAAGGACCTTGCCAAAGGCTGACACTCGACTTTTCTTGCACCCCCAGTAAATTTACCCTTCTTGTTCGAGAGGTTCCATCACCCGCTGCTCTTTACATTCCTTTACACTTTTGTCGCCTTTGTGTTAGCCTGAATGGGTCGAAGAGAAGAGGAAAAAATTCAGGGGACGACGGAGAAGGGCACTTGAGCGCACCGAAATCAGCGTTGATCGAACAGTTCCGGACCCATGTCAAGGACACGGGCTCGCCAGAAGTACAAATTGCGCTTCTGAGCGAGCGGATCAACTATCTGACCTCGCATCTCAAGTCCCACGTGAAAGACCATGCATCGCGCCGCGGATTGATCATGATGGTCAATAAGCGCCGTCGTTTGCTGGACTATCTCAACCGCCGCGACCCGGATCGGTACCGCGAGATTGTTGAACGTCTTAGCCTGCGCAAGTAATCGTCCTG